>Ga0075286_1000024_pt1 | contig 14033 bp, 11 predicted proteins | sample SF_Rice_20C_0N_2_FD_69761 | JGI IMG/M metagenome (GOLD analysis project Ga0075286, IMG submission 69761) | Rice paddy soil microbial communities from Twitchell Island, California, USA - SF_Rice_20C_0N_205 | ecosystem: Environmental > Terrestrial > Soil > Paddy field/soil | place: USA: Twitchell...
AAAACGTCGGCGCCTTCGTCGATCGCCTGGTGCGCGAAGCGGGTGACGAACTCGGCGGTTTCTTCAAGCTCGGCGCGGCTTCCCGCGGTGAGCAGGCTTGCGCCGCCGAATTCGTGGCAATGGACGCTCACGACCAACCAGTCCGCCTGGCGCCGCGCTTCGCGAATCCAGCGTAGATTATCCTGAAGATCGCGCTCGCTGGCTCTCGTTTCGATCGCGAAGCGCTCGGCGAGCAGGTAACGGTTCCCGAGCAGGCTCAATTCAGCAGCCTTCGCGTCTGGAATCTCTTTGTCGCTGTAAAAATGCTTGCGCGCGCGCTCGTGGGTTTTGTCGAAACCGAGCTCGCGACTTATACGCTTGAGCTGTTCGAATGCAGCGGTATCGACGTTGTAAGTGGTTTGAAAGCCCAATGGATTGATTCCCGGCCGGCCGCGCAGATCGGGCCGCTGCTCGCCGGCCTGATTCCAAGCTCTGAATGTCGCGGTCGCCGCGACCAGAGCGATGCGGCCATTGGGCGTGTCGAGGTAAGCCGGCGCACGAGCTTCGGCGAGATTGCGCCCGGTGCCCGCATGCGCGATGCCGGCCTCATCCAGGTGTTTGATATTCGCCAAAACGCCGCCTTCGCCGTAGTCGAAAGCATGATTGTTGGCGCAGGAAACCATATTGATGCCGAGCCACTTCAGATCATCGAGCAGCTTGGGCTCGGTGGTCATAAAGGTTCCTTGGGTGATGCCCGGCGTGCCTTCTTCCCAGGTATGAACGGTGCCTTCGAGATTGGCGAAAGCGGCATCGACGCCGCGCATGATCTCGCGCAGAGCCAGGAACCGTTCTTCTTTAAATGGCGTCAGCTTGCGCGTCAGCATCGTGTCGCCGGCCAGGGCGACGGTGAAGTTGCCTGTTTCAGCTTGATAAACCATAAGGACTCCCGCTGGGCTTCTGTAAATCAGCTGCTGATAATGCGCCCACGATTAGCACCGACATCGGCGAAACGTCAATGCGACTGCGATGCGATCGGTTGCCGCGCCGCGGACAGTTCCGTTGCGCGTGTCTGCGCAAGTCCGGCAGTGGTTCATTTTGAATCCGCCATGAGGTTTGATAACGAGAAAGATTCCTCGCTTCGCCTCGGAGTGACAACTCATTAGGCGATCTGTCATCTCGAACCCTTCGGCTATGTCAGGATAAACTCCGTGAGAGATCTTTCCCACACTGAACCACAGCCGCGAGCCCGCTTACCTTGACTTCACGACGCTTTTCTCATAGAAAAATCTTAACGATCTTGACGATTTGACACGGGCCCATACCATACCTTTTCGAACGACTGGGTATGGTTTTTTTTTAACGTTAGATTCATGGATCATCCTTATTTTCCGTTGATCGTTATGTTCGCGATAGCCGCGGGAGTTGTGCTCGCGCTGCTGTTGATCGCGAGCAAAGTCGGCCCGAAATCGACGAATCCGGCCAAGGCGCAGCCGTTCGAGTCCGGCAATCCACCGAAAGGCGATGCGCGCATTCGTTTTTCCGTTCGCTTCTACTTAATCGCCATGTTGTTTTTGATTTTCGATTTAGAAGTCGTATTTTTATATCCATGGGCGATCTATTTCCGCCAGCTCGGCATGTTCGGTTTGGTGCAGATGGTGATTTTTCTCGTCATTTTGACGATCGGTTACGTTTATGTCTGGAAGAAAGGGGCCCTCGACTGGGACTGATTCTACATGCCTGACGCGAGCGCCGATCTTTCCAACATCCGCGAGCGACTGGGTTCTAAGGTGCTCGAAATCCTGCAGCCGCAGGGTGACGAGGTATTGATCCTGGAGCGGGCCGGCCTGCGCGAAAGCTTTCGCCTCTTAAAAGAAGACAAGCAACTCGATTACGACTTTCTCTCGGACATTACGGCGGTCGATTATTGGCGCAAGAAGGAAACGCGCTTTGAAGTCGTGTATCAAATTCTCTCTCGCGGCCGGCGCCGGCGCCTGCGTGTGCGCGTGCCGGTGCCGGAAAATGATCCGTCCGTGGAATCGCTGACGCCGCTCTGGCGCGGCGCCAACTTTCTCGAGCGCGAAATTTGGGATCTTTTCGGTATTCGCTTTATCGATCATCCCGATTTGCGGCGCATTCTGCTGTATGAGGAATTCGAAGGATTTCCATTGCGCAAAGACTATCCGGTCAATCTTGTCCAACCGCGAGTTCCCGAGCGCGCCGTGGAAGGAACTTTTGTCGACGAGGCATCGCACAACAAACTGCTGCGTTTGAAAAAAACCTTGGGAACTAAAATTTAGTCGCCGCTATGGAAGCTGAAACCAAAGAGCTGCCGGTCGATACGATGGAATTACAGATGGGACCGTCCCATCCGGCAACTCACGGGACCATCAAATTCAATCTCAAGCTCGAAGGCGAGAAGGTTTTGAATTGCGACGTCGAGGTCGGCTATCTGCATCGCGGTTTTGCCAAGAGCTGCGAGCAGGTAACCTGGACCCAGGTGATTCCCTATACGGACCGGCTGAACTACGCTTCATCGCTGATCAACAACGTCGGTTACGCCTTGGCCGTAGAGAAGCTGATCGGCGCCGAAACGCCGCCCCGCTGTCAGTATATTCGCGTGATCATCAGCGAGCTGGCGCGCATCTTCGATCATCTGACCTGCTGCGGCATGGCCGCCTCGGAGCTGGGTGCGATCACCGTCGGTTTTTACATGATCGAAGCGCGCGAGCTGATCATGCAAATTATCGAAAACCTGACCGGCGCGCGGCTGACCGTCACCTATGTGCGGCTCGGCGGCGTCAAGCACGATTTGCCGCAGGACTTCGCCGAGCGCGTGACGCAGAGTTTCAAAATAATTCGCAAGTTGCTCGATGACTGCGATCGCCTGCTATCGCGCAATCGGATTTTTCTCGATCGAATGTCGAACGTCGGGGTGATTTCACAGGAGACCGCGTTGAGCTATTGCCTCACAGGGCCGATCTTGCGCGCCACCGGCGTCAGTTACGACGTGCGCAAGGCCTTTCCCTATTTGGTTTATGACCAAATGGATTTCGAGGTGCCGCTCGGCACCAAAGGCGACAATTACGACCGATTCGTGTGCCGCATTTCAGAGCTCGATCAGAGCATGAGGATTGTGGAGCAGGCGCTGACGCAGTTGCCTGTCGGCCCGGTCTGGATCGACGATCCTCGCTTTGTCTTGCCGGAGAAGGAAAAAGTGTATGGCAGCATCGAAGGCTTGATGCATCATTTCAAAATTATTATGGAGGGCGTCAAAGTCCCCCCCGGTGAAACCTATTTAGCGGTAGAAGGCGGCAACGGCGAGCTTGGTTTTTATATCGTCAGTGACGGCGCCGGCCGGCCGTATCGCGTTCGCGTGCGCCCGCCCTGCTTTATCGCCATGGGCGCGTTTCACGAAATGATCCGGGGCTATATGGTCGCCGACATCGTGCCGACATTCGGCATGGTGAACATGATCGGCGGAGAGTGTGACCGGTAAGAACAATCGATAATGGAAAATGGAGAATGGAAAATTGAGGACAGAACTATGAGGGGCGGGCGCAGTTCTTTATTCCCGATTTTCCGTCCTTGATTCGATAATCATGGCGGTAGAATTTTCACCTGCGGCGTTGGACAAGTTCAACGAGGTCATCGCCCGCTATCCGAAAAAGGAAGCGGCGATGCTGCCGGTGCTTTATCTGGCCCAACAGGAATTCGGTTACATCGGTCCGGAAGCGATCGACTATGTTGCCAGGCTGATGGGGCAGACGCCGGCGCGAGTGTACGGCGTGGTGAGTTTCTATACCATGTTCCACATGAAGCCGATCGGACGTCATCATATTCAAATCTGCCGCACGCTGCCTTGCGCGCTGCGCGGTGCACAGACCGTAACCGCGCTGATCAAACAGAAACTCGGCATCGAGCCCGGGCAAACAACCGCGGACGGCCGGTTCACCTTGAGCGAAGTGGAATGCCTGGCTTCGTGCGGCACGGCGCCGATGATGCAAGTTAACGACGACTATTACGAGAATCTGACGGAAGGGAAGATCAGCGAGATCCTCAATTCGTTGAAATAAATACAATGGAAAATGGATAATGGATAACGCAAGAGTCGATAAAAGCGAGTCCGGATCATTCTCCATTCTCAATTTTCAAGGTTCCATCGTGCTTTAAGCGTTTATGGAAAAGATCCTGCTCAGGAACATCGGCACGCCCGAATCGCACACATTGGCGGTTTATCGATCCCGCGGCGGGTATGCTTCATGGCAGAAAGTTGCCGGAAATATGAAGCCGGAGCAGCTGATCGAGGAGGTGAAAGCGTCCGGGCTGCGCGGCCGCGGCGGCGCCGGATTTCCCACCGGCATGAAGTGGGGATTCGTGCCCAAGGATAATCCCAAGCCGAAGTATCTTGTTTGTAACGCCGACGAAAGCGAACCGGGAACGTTCAAGGACCGGCTGCTCATCGAGCAAGATCCACACGCGATCATCGAAGGAACGCTGATCGCCGCCTATGCGATCCAATCGCACACCGCTTTTATCTACATTCGCGGCGAGCTCGCCTTCGGCGCAAACCGGCTGGACCTCGCGGTTGAGGAAGCTTATCAGGCTGGTTTCATCGGTAAAAATATTTTCGGCTCAGGCTATGATCTGGAGTTGATCGTGCACCGCGGCGCCGGCGCTTATATCTGCGGCGAAGAAACCGCCTTGCTCTCCTCGTTGGAAGGTTGGCGCGGTTGGCCCAAGGTGAAGCCGCCGTTTCCGGCAACGCACGGTCTGTTCGGTTGCCCGACGGTGGTGAACAACGTGGAAACCCTGGCGGCGCTGCCGTGGATTCTCGATCGCGGCGCGGCGGCCTACGCCGGATTCGGCACGGAGAAGAGCAAGGGCACTAAATTATTCAGTGTCAGCGGGCATGTCGCTCGGCCGGGCGTTTACGAATTGGAAATGGGCTACCCGTTGAAGAAATTTCTCGAAGAGGACTGCGGCGGGGTGCCCAACGGTAAAAAACTCAAGGGCGTGATTCCGGGCGGCGGATCGATGCCCGTGCTGCGTCCGGAGGAGATCGAAAAAGTCAACCTGGACTACGAGTCGGTGCAAGCCGCGGGGAGTTTGCTCGGCTCCGGCGGCATCATCGTCATGGATGAAACCACTTGCATGGTGCAGGCGGCCTGGAATCTCGCCCGCTTTTTTGCCCACGAGTCGTGCGGCCAGTGCAGTCCGTGCCGGGAAGGCTGTCACTGGATGGAAAAAATTTTCCATAAGATCGAACATGGCGAGGGCGACAAGAGCGATCTCGATTTGATTTTGAACATCAGCGGCAACATCATGGGCAATACCATTTGCCCGTTCGGCGACGCCGCGGCGATGCCCGCGGCCGCTTTTATCAAAAAATTTCGCGACGAATTCGAAGCGCACGTCGCCGAAAAAAGGTGTACGGTAAAGAGTGAGTTGGCGTGATGGAGTATTGGAGTAGTGGAGTGATGGGTTCAATAGGGCAGCACTCCAATACTCCATCACTCCAGTAATCCAGTCTTCTACTATGGATCCTATAAAGATCATTATCGACGGAAAAGAAGTCACTACCGTCAAGGGCAAGACTGTCATTCAGGCGGCGGCTGAAGTGGGCGTCGCCATCCCGCACTATTGTTATCACCCGAAACTCTCCATCGCGGGCAATTGCCGCATGTGTCTGGTCGAAATAGAGAAAATGCCCAAGCTGCAAATCGCCTGCAATACCCAGGTGGCCGAGGGCATGAATGTTTTGACGCAAAGCCCGAAAGTCCTCGCGGTGCGAAAGGCAGTGCTGGAATTTCTCCTGATCAACCATCCGGTGGATTGCCCGATTTGCGATCAGGCCGGCGAGTGCTGGCTGCAAGATTATTATATGCAGCATGATCGCCAGGAGAGCCGTTTTGAGGTCGGCAAAGTCCACGATCGCAAGCGAACGATTTTCGGGCCGCACGTCGTCTTCGACGGGGAGCGCTGCATCAAATGCACGCGCTGCGTGCGCTTCTGCCAGGAGATCACCGAGACCGGCGAGCTCGCGGTCGTCAATCGCACCGACCATTCGACGATTGATTTATTCCCAGGCGCCACTCTCGACAACCCCTTGTCGGCCAACGTCGTAGACATTTGTCCGGTCGGCGCCCTTACCGATCGAGATTTCCGTTTCAAAGTTCGTGTTTGGTATCTGCAAAAGACACCTTCGATCTGTCCAGGCTGCAGCACCGGGTGCAATATCAGCGTGGAGACTTATCAGAATCGGATCGCGCGCTTTAAGCCGCGCGTAAACGAAGCCGTCAACAGCCACTGGCTCTGCGACGAGGGACGTTACTGCTTTCACGATTTAGCGGCGGGCGAACGCTTGACGACACCGATGATCCGCCAGGAAGGCGGCTTGGTGGCGACGACCTGGGAGGTCGCTTTACAAGCGGTGGTTTCCGGCCTTGCTTCAGCCAAGCCGTCGGCCGGCATACTCTCCGGACGAAACACCAATGAAGAGGCCTATCTTTTCGCCAAGCTCATTAGAAAAATTTCCGCCGAGCATGCGCTGGAAGTTGTCTATCAGGAGCGCGAGCTCACGCCGGTGCAAAAAATTCTCATGAGCCCGGACCGTTCGCCCAATTTTCGCGGCGCTCGCGACATGGGCGTGAGCTCCAACGGCGGTTATGAAGCGCTTTTGTCAAAACTTGTTGCGGGTAATTTCTCCGGTGCTTACATCGTCGGCGAAGACGTGGCGGCGACGGCGCAAGAGCCTGAAAAAGTTCGCGCAGCGCTGGCAAAGCTGGCTTTTCTGGTCGTGCAGGACACGCGCATGACCGAGACGGCTCAATTGGCGCATGTGGTATTGCCGTCGACGCACTTCGGCGAAAAGGACGGCACCTATACCAATCGCAACGGCCGTGTGCAGAAACTCAATGCCGCAGTGATCCCGCCCGAGGGAGCGCTGCAAGACAGCGAGATTTTTGCTCAACTGTTGGGTCTGGCCGGAGAACAAGACGGCTATGCGAATCCTAAGGAGATTTTCAGGTCTCTGGCGCGAGAGATAGTTTCGTATCAGGGTCTGAATTTCGACTCGATCGGCGATCAGGGAATCGAAGTGGGAGCGGTGGTGGCGGGGCATCATGATCGTTGATCTGGCAATCATCGCGACCAAAGCCTTTCTCGTTCTGTTCATGGTTTTGAATCTGGCCGGCGTGCTCGGCTGGATCGAGCGCAAGGGCAGCGCCCTCATTCAAGACCGGATCGGCGCCAACCGCGCGTCCATCTTCGGCTTCGCGGGAATGGGATTAGTGAACACGTTAATCGCCGATCCGCTCAAGTTTCTCACCAAAGAAGACTTCATCCCGCCAGCCGGCGACAAGTTTCTCCACACCTTGGCGCCGTGCATGGCGCTTTTTACAGCTCTCGTGACTTTCGCTGTGATTCCATTCGGCGACGTGCTCAATATCGGTGACCGCACGATCAATTTGCAAGTCGCCAATATCAATGTCGGCATCCTCTACGCCTTCGCCATGGGGTCGCTCGGCGTCTACGGCATCGTCATCGGCGCCTGGGCCTCAAACAATAAATTTTCTTTGCTCGGCGGCGTGCGCGGCTCGGCGCAGATGATTTCTTACGAGATTGCCATGGGACTCTCGGTCATCGGCGTGCTGATGGTTTACGGCACCTTGGAATTGCAGGAGATCGCCCGCGGCCAGGGCCTGCTCATGCGCGATCTGCTGCCGCAATGGCTGGCGTTTTTGCAGCCGTTGATCGGTTGGCTCCCGGCCTGGGGTATCTTTCTTCAGCCGCTGGGTTTTTTGCTGTTCTTCACTTCGGCGGTGGCCGAGACCAAGCGAATACCTTTCGATTTGCCTGAAGGCGAGTCGGAACTGGTCGCCGGCTATCACGTAGAATATTCGGGCGGCAAGTTTCTCATGTTCTTCGCCAGCGAGTTCGCCGAGATCGTTACCGCGGCTGGGTTGGTCACCACGTTATTTTTCGGCGGCTGGCAGGTGCCTTACCTGATGCGCGACGGTTTCCATTCACCATGGGGCGGCCAATGGCTCTTGTCTCATTACGCCGTGGTCGGCTTACAGGTCGGCGCGTTTACCCTCAAGGTGCTGTTTTTCTGCTGGTTGCAGATTCTCTTGCGCTGGAGCGTGCCGAGATTTCGCTATGATCAGGTAATGCGGCTCGGCTGGAAGATGATGCTGCCGCTGGCTTTGCTGAACGTGATGGTCACCGCAGTGATCATCCTCGCCGCACAATAGCGATGATTCTATGGACGCTTCGACCTTGATCTTTTTTGCGCTCGCCGCTCTCCTGGTCGTTTCTTCACTGCTGGTAGTTTTGCTGCCCAATGTGGTGCACGGCGCCATGGCGCTCATTGCTGCGCTGTTGCTCATCTCGATCTTTTTTGTGATGTTGCAGGCGCCGATGGTCGGCGTGCTCCAGGTGCTGGTTTATGCCGGCGCGATTATGGTCCTGTTTCTTTTCGTGATCATGTTTCTCAATCCGGCGCGGCAACCACGAGGCGGCGCTTGGTTGGGGTTCTCAGTCTTGCTCGCACTGTTGCTGGGAGGCGGGTTAGCGGCCATGTTGACCAAAACAGAGACAGCCGCCGATCCGGTGGCGGCGACCGATCTATTCGGCAGCCCGGAGATGCTCGCCAAAAGCCTATTCGGTGATTTCGTTTTGCCCTTTGAGATCGCTTCGGTTCTGTTGCTCGTTGCCATTGTCGGCGCGGTGGTGTTGGCCAAACGGGAGCGCTGAGCTCATGGTGCCGCTCGATTATTATTTAATTCTCAGTGCAATCGTATTCGCCATCGGCGTAGTCGGCGTCTTGGCGCGCCGTAATCTCATCGTCATTTTGATGTCCATCGAGCTTATGCTCAACGCGGTCAATCTCACCTTCATCGCTTTTTCGCGCTTTCTCGGTTCCATGGAAGGGCAGGTGGCGGTTTTCTTTGTCATGGCGGTTGCCGCGGCCGAAGCCGTCATCGGGCTGGCAATCATTATTTCCGTGTTCCGCCAGCGCCAAAGCCTCGATCCAGAGGAGATGCAACTGCTCAAATGGTAGCTTCCGACCCGGGCGTAGCCACTTACGATCTCTTGCGCTGGATTCCTTTGATTCCGCTGCTGGGAAGCGTGACCAATGTGTTTTTGGGGCAGCGCCTGGGCCGAAGAAATGCCGGCCTGCTCGGTTGCGCGGCGGTGGGTGCCTCGTTAGCAATTGCCGCATATGTTTTTTTTCAGTTGTCCCCGGCGGGACTCTTCCGCGACCCTATTTATACCTGGTTCGAATCCGGTTCGTTTAAAGTAAATCTTTCCTTGCAGACCGATGCGCTGACGTCGGTCATGCTGCTGATCGTCACCGGCATCGGCTTTCTCATTCACGTCTACTCGCTCGGGTACATGGGCCACGACGAAGGCATGGTGCGCTTTTTCGTCTATCTAAATCTGTTTATCTTTTTCATGCTCCTCCTGGTGATGGCCGACAACCTGATCCTGCTATTCGTCGGCTGGGAAGGCGTCGGGCTTTGCTCGTATCTATTGATCGGCTTTTGGTACGAGGATCCCAACAATACCATCGCCGGCAACAAGGCTTTCATCGTCAATCGCATCGGCGACTTTGGTTTTCTACTGGGTATTTTCTTGCTGGTGACCGAGTTGGGCCGTCAGGGGATCTGGACGCTCGATTTCGCCGAGCTGCAGAAGCACGTGCAGATGCTAAGCCCGGCAAGCATCGGATTAATTACCCTGCTGCTCTTCGCCGGCGCGACCGGCAAGTCGGCGCAGATTCCGTTGTTCGTGTGGCTTCCCGACGCCATGGCGGGTCCGACGCCGGTCAGCGCGCTGATTCATGCTGCCACCATGGTCACCGCCGGAGTGTATATGACCGCGCGGCTGCACTTTCTTTTCGCGCTGGCACCGGCGACCCTGTCTTTAATCGCCTGGATCGGCGCGGCGACGGCGTTCTTTGCCGCCACGATCGCGCTCACCCAAAACGATATTAAAAAAGTCTTGGCCTATTCCACCGTGAGCCAGCTCGGCTACATGTTTCTGGCGGTCGGCGTGGGCGCATTCAGTGCGGCGATCTTTCACGTGTTCACGCATGCGTTTTTCAAAGCGTGCCTGTTTCTCGGCGCCGGCAGCGTAATTCATGCTCTCTCAGGAGAACAGAATATGCGCAACATGGGCGGGCTCAAATCGTACATGCCGAAGACCTACTGGACCTACGTTATCGCGGCGCTCGCTATTGCCGGCGTTCCTTTCACCGCCGGTTTTTTCTCCAAAGATTTGATCCTATGGCGGGCGTTCAGTCACGGTGCGATGCTTCTTTGGGGCATCGGCTTGATCACCGCCGGCATGACCGCTTTTTATATGTTCCGCCAGCTCTTTATGGTTTTTCACGGCCAGTGCCGCGCCGACTCGCACGCCAAAGCGCACTTGCATGAGTCACCCTCCGCGATGACGCTGCCTTTGATTCTTCTTGCGATCGGCTCGATTTTCAGCGGTTGGTTGGGCGCGCCGGAATATCTTTGGGGCAGTGCCTGGGATCGCTGGCTGCAGCCGATGTTCGGCGCGGTAGAGCACCATGGCGAAGCCGGCACGGAAATCATGCTCACTTTGCTGACGCTCGCGGTCGTCGCGGCCGGGCTGTTTTGGGCTTACTTAAAATATGGCAGAGCCGGAGCGCAAATCGCCGAAGACTCGGAAAACGTCTTTTATCGATTGTCGCTAAACAAATATTACGTTGACGAGTTCTACGATGCCGTCATCGTGCGGCCGTTCACCGCTTGCTCGCGCTTTCTTGCGCAGATTATCGACCCACGGCTGATCGACGGCACTGTAAACGGCATCGCTGCCCTTGCGCGCGGACTCGGCTGGGTAGCGCGCGGCCTGCAAACCGGCAATGTGCAGCACTACCTCGCTGGATTTCTGCTCGGCACGCTGGTGTTGCTCGCGTATTACATCGGCCAATTGTAGTTATGCCCGCCCTCGCTATTGGAAATTTGACCCTGTTGCTCGCCATTCCCGTGATCGGCGCGCTCCTGCTCGCCTTTTTGCCGCGGCGTGCTACTCGGACGCTCTTTTCCGTTGCTCTGCTTGCGAGCGGCGTCACTTTTCTCTGGTCGCTAAAAATTCTTGTGGGCTTCGACGCCGGCAACGCCGAGATGCAATTTCTTGAGCGCGCTCCATGGATGCCCTCTTTCGGCATCGAGTACATCGTCGGCGTCGACGGCATCAGCCTGTTTCTGGTTTTGCTGACCACCTTGCTGATGCCGATCGCGATTCTCGCGTCTTGGTCGATTCAAGACCGAGTAAAAGAGTACCTAATTTTCATGTTGCTCCTGGAAACGGGCATGCTCGGCGCGTTTGTCGCGCTCGATCTTTTTCTGTTCTACGTGTTTTGGGAAGTTATGCTGGTGCCGATGTATTTTCTTATCGGCGTGTGGGGCGGCACGCGGCGCATCTATGCGGCGCTCAAGTTTGTCATTTACACCATGGCCGGCAGCCTGTTGATGCTGGTTGCGATCATTTATTTAGCCGCGCGCCATGCCGAAGCCGAGCAGCTTCTGACGTTCGATCTTTTGAAGCTTTACGGCTTGCGCCTGTCATTCGATCAACAAATGTGGCTTTTTTGCGCGTTCGGCTTGTCCTTTGCGATCAAAGTGCCGCTGTTTCCGTTTCATACCTGGCTTCCCGACGCGCACGTGGAGGCGCCGACCGCGGGCTCGGTGATCCTTGCCGGCGTCTTGCTGAAGCTTGGCACCTACGGCTTTCTGCGCTTTGCCATGCCGCTTTTTCCCGACGCTGCGCTGGCGGCGGCGCCCGTGATCGTGGCTTTGGCGGTGGTCGGCATTATCTACGGCGCCGCCGTGGCGATGATGCAAAGCGATATCAAAAAGCTTGTCGCTTATTCGTCGGTGAGCCATCTGGGATTCGTTGTGCTCGGGCTGTTCGCGTTCACCATGCAGGGCGTCCAGGGCGCGATCTATCAGATGATCGGCCATGGCCTTTCCACCGGCGCGCTGTTTCTGCTCGTGGGCATGATCTACGACCGCCGCCACACGCGCATGATCGACGACTTCGGCGGTTTGTGGAAAGTGATTCCGCTTTTCTCCGCGATTCTGCTGGTCGTCATGTTCTCTTCCGTCGGGCTGCCCGGCTTGAACGGTTTCATTGGCGAATTCTTGATCCTGCTCGGCGCCTTCGGCGCGACGCCACGCTGGACCGCGGCGGCGGCTACCGGCGTGATCCTCGGAGCCATATATATGCTGTGGATGTACCGGCGCGTCATTTTGGGCCCGCTCAAAAACGCGGCCAACGAAAACTTGGCCGACTTGAATGCGCGCGAGCTTTTACTGCTCGCGCCGATTTTGATCCTGATCGTTTTGCTGGGCGTTTATCCGCAGCCATTGTTGCAGCGCATCGAACCGGCCGTGGCGCTGACTCTAAAGAAATTTCCTGTTGCCGCACGCGCACAAGCCGGCACGAAGGACGCGGCCGGCCCCGAGTTCAGAAAAAATGGACGTTAACCTGCTGCCTCTGCTACCGGCTATTCAAGTGCTGCTCACGGCGCTGGTCGTATTGTTGCGCGATCTTTTCATCGATGAGCATGAGCCCAAGGGATTTTTGGCATTCATCAGTCTGATCGGCATCGGACTGGCCGCCGCTGAGGCGGTCGCCTTGTGGGGCGCTCAAGAGAGCGCGTTCAACGAGAGCGTTGTATTGGATAGCTTCGCGCTGTTCTTCGCGCTGGTTTTCCTGCTCGTCGCCGCTCTGACGGTTCTCTCGTCGATCCAGTATGTGCGGCAGGCCGGGATACACGAGGGGGAATATTATGCGCTGGTTCTTTTTGCCACCGTCGGCATGATGCTTATGGCCGCGGCCAATGACCTGCTGGTTTTTTTCCTCGCTCTGGAAACAATGTCGGTGGCGGTTTACGTGCTGACCGGTATGTGGCGCCGTAGCGCGCGCTCGAGCGAAGCGGCGATGAAATATTTTCTCATGGGCGCCTTCGCCACTGGCTTTCTGCTGTATGGGATCGCTTGGGTCTACGGTGCCACCGGCTCCACCAACCTGAATGTGATCGCGCAGTATTTAGTCGAGCAGCCGAGCGACTGGCCGGTTTATCTGGTCGGCGGCGGATTTTTGTTGCTGGTCGGCTTCGCTTTCAAGGTCGGCGCTGTGCCGTTTCATTTCTGGGTTCCGGATGTTTACGAAGGAGCGCCGACGCCGGTCGCCGGTTTTATGTCGGTTGCCGTTAAGGCGGCCGCGTTCGCCGCATGGGCGCGCATCTTGACCCATAAACTGTCTCCGCTCGATAGCGATTGGGTTTTGCCGTTGTGGATTGTCGCCGTCGCTACAATGACTTTGGGGAACCTGCTCGCTATCGGACAATCGAGCGTCAAGCGCATGCTCGCCTACTCGAGCATCGCTCATGCCGGCTATTTGCTGATTCCCATCGTTGTCGGCGAGGAGTGGGGTGGCATGCCCTTGCTGTTCTATGTTGCGGCCTATGCTTTTATGACCTTCGGCGCCTTCGCCGTGCTGAGTTCACTCGCCGACGGCAATAGTCCGCGCGAGAGCTACAGCGACTTCGCCGGATTGGGCTTCAAGCGGCCGCTGCTCGGCTTGGCCATGTCGCTTTTCATGTTATCGCTTGCCGGTTTTCCGCCGCTCGGCGGGTTCGTCGGAAAATTCTATGTGTTTCGCTCGGCCGTGCTTTCGGGAAATCTGGCACTGGCCATCATCGGCGTTCTGAATAGCCTGCTGTCTGTGATTTATTATTTGCGGGTCATAGTGGCAATGTACATGGAAGAAGGCGGCGCCGAAGCCAGAGGGTTTCGGCAATCGCCGTGCATTTACGCCGCGATCATCGTGGCGGTCATCGGGACAATTTATCTAGGAATCTTGCCCGCAGCCGCGCTCGATTGGAGCCGCATCGCCTTCGCATCGCTGGAATAGGCCGGCAGCTTTAGCCGCACATCGCTGCGTGTTCAAAGAAACCTTCACCACGAAGGTCACGAAGGGTATGATTTAGGCGGGTTTGAAACCCGCCTCTA
>Ga0075286_1000025_pt1 | contig 13802 bp, 13 predicted proteins | sample SF_Rice_20C_0N_2_FD_69761 | JGI IMG/M metagenome (GOLD analysis project Ga0075286, IMG submission 69761) | Rice paddy soil microbial communities from Twitchell Island, California, USA - SF_Rice_20C_0N_205 | ecosystem: Environmental > Terrestrial > Soil > Paddy field/soil | place: USA: Twitchell...
TTTTAACGGGGCGTAGCGCAGCCTGGTAGCGCACCTGCCTTGGGCGCAGGGGGTCGGAAGTTCGAATCTTCTCGCCCCGACCAGACGACAGTGAGCAGTAGGCGGTGAGCAGTCATAAAGTCGGGGTGGGAGAACTTTTCACTGCTCACTCTCTTACTGCTTAGTTTTTTTCGCGCCAGTAGCTCAGCTGGATAGAGCAACGGCCTTCTAAGCCGTAGGTCAGGGGTTCGAATCCCTTCTGGCGCGCCAGATGGGTTTGTTTGCGGTGAGTGTAGCTCAACGGTTAGAGCACTGGACTGTGGCTCCAGGGGTTGAGGGTTCAAATCCCTTCACTCACCCCATTTGTAAAAACTGAGAATCACGTATAGAAATCGGATTCTCAGTTCTTCATTTTCCTTCCGGGTTTGTTCGGTAACGGGCCGCTAGCTCAGTTGGTAGAGCAGCTGACTCTTAATCAGCGGGTCCGGAGTTCGAGTCTCCGGCGGCCCACCAAACTTTATTCTGGCTACACCCTCCGAGCGCGGCTTGTCTAATCCATGTTGTTTAGACCGCAACCTGGTGGAATAATCATCCTCGAGTCGATCATTCGGACGCATCAATGGCGAAAGAACCATACTTACTCGATGTTTCTGGAGGTTCATCCAGTGTGTGTCCGAAGCGACAATCTCGACCGGCAAGAACTCGGGCAGCGCACTTTCCTGGTGAACGAGGCTAAGAACGACTACTCCCGTAGCCGGCAACGGCTTCCTTGAATTTTGAGTCAGAAGATGGCGAACCCATATCCGACCGAGATCAATCACTTGAAATCCGAGCGCTCTGTGCGGATTACTTGGGACGACGGGCATGTAGGTGAGTACGACGAAGTGTATCTTCGCGGTTATTGCCCATGCGCGCTTTGTCAAGGGCATGGAGCGCAAAGACGATTTGTCGAAGTGCCCGCTGCGCAATTGGTGGAGATCCGAACGGTTGGAAACTATGCAATCGAAATGCGCTGGCAGGACGGTCACAGCACCGGCATTTATACTTTCGATTATCTGCGATCCCTCTGCCCATGTAGGAAATGTAGCTCGGCATAGACTCACCGACAGCGGTTGAGATCGTATCCCGTCTTGATCGTTAATGAGCGATTCGTTTCTGCAGGCGCGTGCTGGTCCAGGATTCGCCCAGTTGATTAAGTGCAGCGTCAATTACCGCGCCGCCGCCATTCACAAATGACCGAAAGATAGGGCTTGTTGCTTCTGGTTTTGCTTCTCTGGCCTTGACATCAGAGTGGGTAATTTTTAGTCTGCACAACGAATCACAGATTTTGGAAATTGTATATTGAGATGCGCGGCGTGCGAGAGTGGCGGAACTGGCAGACGCACTAGACTTAGGATCTAGCGGGCAACCGTGGGGGTTCGATTCCCCCCTCTCGCACCAATAAAGGTTTCCGACTATCGTCTAGAGAAAGGCTGATCGTCAGGTTGTCCGGCTTGTTTAAAACGAAACCGAAGCGTCGCGTGCTCCAATTTACAAGCGAAAGTTCCTGTCGAATAGAATAGCTATATGAAAATAGACATCGATGAGCTGGATTCGGTGCAGCGGAAAGTTCGCGTCGAGCTCCCCGTGGAGACCGTGGCAAGTGAGTTCTCGCGCGCCTACAAGAATCTCGGCCAGCGCGTTCGCGTTAAGGGATTTCGGACCGGCAAAATTCCTCGCACCGTTTTGCAGGGTATCTATGGCGATGAGGTGAAAGGCGAAGTCAGGTCACATCTTGTCGAAGAATCGCTCGGCGAGATCATACGGGAGCGCGGCTTGCAAATCGTATCGCGGCCCGAGGTGGAAGCCGCGGATCTCAGCGAGGACGGTGGGTTTTCTTTCTCCGCGGTTTTTGAAATCAAGCCCGAGATCGCGGTAAGGGATTATCTCGGCATTGAAGTCGAAAAGCCGAAGCTGTCCATAACGGATGCTCAGGTTGCAGAGGCGCTGCAACGGCTGCAGGAAGGGCATGCGCGTCTAGAACTCGTCACCGATCGCACTACCGTACAAAAGGGCGATTTTGTGACCCTCGATTTCGAAGGTGCGATTGATGGTAAGCCGTTTGCCGGTGGCAAGGGCGAGAACTATACGCTCGAAGTCGGCGCCGGAAATGCACTGCCGCAATTCGAAGAGGCGGTAATGGGTCTTGAATTAAATGCTCCACAACGGGCGCGAGTGGAGTATCCGGAGAGCTATCCGAACAAACAAATCGCCGGAAAAACGGTCGACTTTTCTTTGGTGGTCCGCGAGATCAAGCAAAAAGTTTTGCCTGCGCTCGATGACGAATTTGCCAAAGACCATGGCGAGTGCGCTTCCCTCGACGAATTGAAAGGACGGATTCGCGCGCGGTTATCTGAGGAACTTAAGCGTTACCAGGACGAGGAGCTTAAGGAAAAAATCATCAGTCGTTTAATCGAAGCGCATTCGTTTACCGCCCCGCCGTCGATGGTGGAGCGACAAACCCGATATTTGATGGAACGGTATCAGAATCAAGTAGCCGGGCAGTCCGGCGCCGACGGCACAGCCGCGCCGCCGTTGGAAGAAGCCCGGAAAACTCTCGAGCCGCGCGCGAAGCGTCAGGTCCAAGCGACTCTATTGATCGAGAAAATCGCGCAGCTCGAGAAACTCGAAGTGACCGACAAAGAAATCCAAGAGCGGGTGGACAGCCTGGCGAGGGCAGCGGGAGAGCGCGGCAAAACATTGCGCGAATTCTATTCGCGAACCGAAGCACGCGATGAATTGCGCGCTCAGATGCTGTTTGATCGTACTCTGTCGTTCTTGCTTGAGCGCGCGAAGCTCACGGAAGTGGATCTACCCATTTCTAAGGTTGATGCAGAACCGGAAAAAAGCTAGAATGCTTTTCGTGATCAAGGGGTTGGCTCAGATATGAATTTCATTCCTATCGTTGTCGAACAAACCGGACGTGGTGAACGAGCTTATGATATTTATTCACGGCTCCTTAGAGATCGAATCGTATTTCTCGGATCCGTCATTACCGATGAGATCGCCAACCTAATTGCCGCGCAATTTCTGTTTCTCGAATCTGAAGATCCCGAGCGTGATATTTTTTTTTACATCAATAGTCCAGGCGGTTCGGTAACCGCGGGCCTCGCGATCTACGATACGATGCAGTACATCCGCCCGCAAGTTTCGACGGTCTGCGTGGGTCAGGCGGCGAGCATGGGCGCGGTGCTGTTGGCGGCAGGGAGCAAGGGCAAGCGGTTTGCTCTGCCTCATTCACGTATCATGATTCACCAGCCGCTCGGCGGGTTTCAGGGGCCGGCAGCAGATATCGATATTCAAGCTCGCGAGATTTTACGCATGCGCGAAGAATTGAACAACATTCTCATGCGGCACACGGGCCAGGGTTTAAAGAAAATCGAGAAAGACACGGACCGTGATATGTTTATGAATGGCAAGCAAGCCCAGGAATATGGCTTGATTGACGAAGTGATTTCAACTCGTCCCGATTCTAGTCTCAAGAAAGCGTCGTCAGTTTAACCGGGGGGTATATGGCAAAACACGGTGAACACGGATCGGGAAATCTCGTCTGCTCTTTTTGCGGCAAGAGTCAAGATGAGGTTCGCAAGCTGATCGCGGGTCCGACCGTATATATTTGCGATGAATGCATTGATCTTTGCAACGACATTATCGCCGAAGAGTGCGATCATGACGAAGCGATCAGTTCGTCGTCGAATGTGCCCAAACCGATGGAAATCAAACGTGTGCTCGATCAGTACGTCATCGGTCAGGAGCGCGCGAAAAAAATCCTCGCCGTTGCGGTACATAACCATTACAAACGCATCGATAGTCAGTTGGTTACCGGAGAGGTCGAGCTGCAAAAGAGCAACATCCTTCTTCTCGGACCCACGGGCTCAGGGAAGACGCTGTTGGCTCAAACGTTGGCGCGTTTTCTTCAGGTCCCGTTCACTATTGCGGATGCTACAAGCCTGACGGAAGCCGGATATGTCGGCGAGGACGTAGAAAATATTATCCTCAACCTGCTTCAGGCGGCCGATTACGACGTCGAAAAAGCTCAGCGTGGCATCGTCTATATAGACGAGATCGACAAGATCTCACGCAAATCGGACAATCCGTCGATCACGCGTGATGTGTCCGGTGAAGGCGTACAACAGGCGTTGCTTAAAATTATCGAAGGTACCATGGCAAGCGTGCCGCCCAAAGGCGGAAGGAAGCATCCGCAACAGGAATTTCTCCAGGTGGATACGACGAACATCTTATTTATCTGTGGCGGCGCTTTTGTCGGTTTGGATGACATTATTCGTAAGCGCACGGGCCGCAAGCGCATGGGATTCGGCGGGCAACTCGAGGACAAGGACGGAAGACGTCCCAGCGATCTATTGCACAGTGTACAAACCGAGGATTTATTGAAATTCGGACTGATTCCGGAATTTATCGGACGTTTGCCGGTGATCGCTACACTGGAAGAACTGGATGAATCCGCGCTGATGCGTATTCTAAAAGAACCCAAGAATGCTTTGACCAAACAGTACTCGAAGCTGTTTGAAATGGAATCCGTGCATCTAAAATTTACTGAAGAGGCGCTCCGAGCCATTGCGCGCGACGCCATGAAAAGAAAATCTGGTGCACGAGGGTTGCGTGCGATCATGGAAAATATCATGTTGGATATCATGTACGACATGCCCTCACAGCCGAATATTAAGGAAGTGGTGATTTCCGAGGACGTCGTCGAAAGACATGAACCTCCGATCGTCGTCTACACCAAGGCTGCAGAGAGCGCTTAAGAGGGGATAGCTATGTTATTTAGGAACGAGAAAAAAGACGATAGAGAGCAAGGTTCAGGTCCAGTGCGGGTTCCGCTTCTCCCTCTACGCGACATCATTGTATTTCCTCATATGGTCGTGCCGCTCTTCGTCGGCCGGCAGCGGTCGATCAAAGCATTGGAAGAGGCGACTCAAAAGCAGAGTCTTATTTTTCTGTCTTCGCAAAAAGACGCCAAGACCAACGATCCCACAGAGGACGATATCTACAAGATTGGGACTTTGGGCTCAGTCGTGCAAATGCTCAAGTTACCCGATGGCACGGTAAAAGTTCTAATCGAAGGGAAGAAGCGCGCGCGGGTCGCCCGTTTTATCGCGAATCCCGATTTCTTTTTAGTGGACGTCGAGGAGGCGCCGGAAATTATCGAACGCAACACTGAAGTCGAGGCCCTCGTCCGGGAAGTTCATACCACGTTCGAAAACTACGTGAAACTTAAGAAGAAGATCCCGCCCGAAATGGTAATGTCGGTGTCTTCCATCGATGACCCGGGGCGGTTGGGCGATACGATTGTGGCCCATCTCGGTATCAAGCTCGAAGACCGTCAAAATCTGCTGGAGACATTTGTCGCCGCTGAGCGGTTGGAGAAGGTGCTCGGTCATATGCGTGCGGAAATTGAGATTCTCGAGGTGGAACGGCGTATTCGCTCCCGTGTCAAAAAACAGATGGAGCGTTCGCAAAAGGAATACTATCTAAACGAGCAGATGCGGGCGATCCAAAAAGAGCTCGGCGAAAAGGACGAGTTTAAAAACGAAATCCAGGAAATCGAAGAAAAGCTCAAGCAGAAAAAGCTTTCCGCCGAAGCCAAGGATAAGGTCGATAAAGAGCTCAAGAAGCTCAAAATGATGTCGCCCATGTCGGCGGAAGCGACCGTGGTACGAAACTACATCGACTGGATTCTAAGCCTGCCGTGGAACGATTTCACCGATGATAAGCTCGACATCAATGAGGCCGAGCGCGTGCTCGAAGAGGATCATTACGGGTTGGAGAAAGTCAAAGAACGCATTCTCGAATATCTTGCCGTACAAAGTCTAGTAGGCAAGATTAAGGGACCTATCCTTTGTCTCGTAGGCCCTCCGGGAGTGGGCAAAACTTCGCTGGGCCGGTCGATCGCAAGAGCAACGGGAAGAAAATTTGTGCGTGTATCACTCGGTGGAGTGCGCGACGAAGCCGAAATCCGCGGGCACCGGCGCACTTATATCGGTGCTCTACCCGGCAAAATTATTCAATCGATGAAAAAAGCCGGTTCAAGCAACCCTGTATTCTTAATGGATGAGATTGACAAAATGTCAACGGATTTTCGCGGCGATCCCTCGTCTGCACTGCTGGAAGTTTTAGACCCGGAGCAGAATACGAGTTTTAACGATCATTATCTCGATCTGGACTATGACCTTTCAAAGGTAATGTTTATTACGACGGCAAATACGCTTGACCGGATTCCGCGTCCTTTGCAGGATCGGATGGAAATTATCCGTATCGCCGGGTACACGGAGCTGGAAAAGCTCAGCATTGCCAAAAAATACTTGATGGAAAAGCAAAAGGAGGCGAACGGACTGACGACGGAGAACTTGGTGTTCACCGATAATGCGATTCTCGGTGTCATTCGTCATTACACAAAGGAGGCAGGTGTTCGGAGCCTCGAACGGGAGATCGCATCTATCTGTCGTAAAGTAGCCGTGGAAGTGGTACGCAAAGACCGCAACGCCCACATTCAAGTTGGCTCCAAAAGTCTGCATAAATATCTTGGTCCGGTCAAATTCCGCTACGGCAAAGCCGAGGCGGAGGTTAAAATCGGTGTCACCACCGGACTGGCGTGGACCGAGCTTGGCGGCGAATTGCTCGCTACCGAAGTTACGATCATGCCCGGTAAAGGTCAGCTGATTATCACCGGCAAGCTGGGTGACGTTATGCAGGAATCGGCGCAGGCGGCGATGAGCTATGTTCGCTCTCGTGCGTCGGAGTTGGGGCTGGAACGAGATTTTTATCAGAAGCTGGATGTCCACATTCACGTGCCCGAGGGCGCGATTCCGAAAGACGGTCCATCCGCCGGAATCACAATGGCGACTTCCCTCGTTTCAGCTTTAATGAAGATTCCAGTGTACAACGATTTGGCAATGACTGGTGAAATCACTCTGCGAGGCAACGTTTTGCCGATCGGCGGACTCAAGGAAAAGGTTTTGGCGGCCCATCGAGCGGGAATCAAGAGAGTTTTGATTCCTGCCGAGAACGAAAAGGACATCGAAGAGATTCCTTCGACAGTGCTAAAGACCGTGGAACTCGAACTGGTGTCCCATATGGATGAGGTCTTGAAAAAAGCGTTGGTCATCGATGATCCAGCCCGCTTGTTTCGCAATCCGGTCGTGGATACGCAGCCCAAGGATGAAACACCCGGATTCCCGGAGAAAGTCGAAGACGTACCCGCCACCGAAATTTTGCCACAATAGCTTCGATAACGGCCGCAGTGATACCGGTGGTTTGACAGCCGGTATCACTGCTGTTATAAAACCAATCGCGTAGCTGCTGAATATCTTGCGCCTTTCCTGCGGATCCCATCAAAGAGTTGATTTTTCGTTGGTGAGAGACGCAGCAGGTGTTGATTGATAGTAGGTGGTTAGGCGAATGATCCATAGCCGTTCTGGGGCAAAACCCGGCTGCACGTTAAGTTTCGCGAGGGCGGTTAGCTCAGCGGGAGAGCATCGGCCTTACAAGCCGGGGGTCACAGGTTCAAATCCTGTACCGCCCACCAGAGGTATTAGCACTAGGCGTTATGTCGGGGTCGTAGTTCAGTTGGTTAGAACGCCGGCCTGTCACGCCGGAGGTCGCGAGTTCGAGTCTCGTCGGCCCCGCCATCTTACTGCGCACTGTGCGAGACAGACTTTTTGGGTTAGTGGAGTTGCGGCATGAATAGAGAAGAAGCTCTTTGTCAGCGGCGCTGGTACATTGTTGATGCCGAGGGAAAGGTTCTCGGCAGGATGGCCACGGAGATCGCAAAAGTGCTGCGCGGCAAGCACAAAGCGATTTTTACGCCAAACCAAGATGCCGGCGACTTCGTCGTCGTGGTCAACGCGCGCGGTCTTAAGTTGACAGGCACCAAGTTGGAAAAGAAAGTTTACTTTCGCCACACGGAATACCCTGGAGGGATTCGGGAGCGAACTGCCGCACAGATGCTGCAGGAAAAGCCTGAAGAGCTTGTTCGCCTTGCCGTCAAGGGAATGTTGCCCAAGAATCGTCTAAGCCGTAAATTAGTGACTAAGCTTAAAGTATACGGCGGTCCCGAGCATCCACATAGTGCGCAAAAACCCGAACCGCTGACGATCGTAACGTAGGAGTATTCTCATGGCGGACAAAGTATTTATAGCGACTGGACGAAGAAAAACCTCAACTGCTCGAGTATATTTAAGATCCGGAAAGGGACAGATCGTTATCAATGACCGGACGTTGCAGGAATACTTCGGCCGTGAAACCGCTCGGATGATCGTCCTTCAACCATTTGACCTTACCCAAACCGGAGGAAGCTTCGACATTGACGTCAACGTTGTCGGGGGTGGAAATTCGGGTCAAGCGGGTGCCATTCGTCATGGAATCACTCGCGCGTTGATGCAAGTGAATCCGGATTTCCGTACGCCGCTCAAGAAAGCTGGATTCGTCACTCGTGACCCGCGCGCTGTCGAACGGAAGAAGTACGGTCGCCATAAAGCGCGGAAACGGCCGCAATACTCTAAGAGATAAATCGTCTTCGATACGCAAACAGCCGGCGCCAATCGTACTTGACACGTTTACGCGTTGATCCGGGAAGTTTCCGAAGTCCCAGGCATTTTCGGTAGAACGGGTTCTGTACGCCCGGTGCGAATTTATTTTTCAGACGGTGACATTTTCAAATCGCGGCTGTGTCATTCCTCTGCCGTGAAGAAAAATGCCCCGACCATGGTGAAAATCAAATTGGGAATCCAAGCAGAGATCCACGACGGCAGGGCTCCGCTGTGTCCGAGAGAAATGCAGAAGGCGGCGAGAACCCAATAACCGAAACCAATGATCATTGCGATTCCGAAACTCAGCGAAACACTGCCGCTCATCTGACGCTTAAGCGCAAAAGGAACGGCGAGAAACACCATGAGCGGCGCTATGAACGGCAGAGCCAGTTTCGTCTGAAGGTCGACCTCGTATGCCGTCGTGTCAATGCCTTTGTTCCTCATGTCGGTAATCTGTCGTTGTAAATCGAAATAGGAGAACTCTTCAGGATCGCGCGCCAATAGCTTGAGATCCTCGGGTGTCTCGGAGATCGGCAGGACGGTCGTAACTTTTTTCTCTAGCATATTCCCATCGCTCAAAAAATTCCATTCCGTTGCTGTATCGGTCTTCCACGCGCCATCGGTCCATTTTGCTCGTGGAATTTCTAGCAGCGCGCGTAGACTGAAATCACGATTGAGCAGGAAAATCGTGACATTTTCGACAGCGGCGGCGCCCGTATCGAAATGATCCACATTGATGAAGCTTCCTTCACCGCGAATCCAAATGTCGCGAGTGCCCAACACGCTTTGTTGTTGTCTGTTCTTAATTTCCGTCTTGTAAATATTCTGAGAATTGCGAGTAAATACAGGAACCAGCGTTTCGTTCCACACGAATGTCAGCGCGCAGATCAACAGACCCAGCAGGATCAACGGGCAGGCGATGCGCTCTACCGATATTCCGCTGGATCGAAGTGCGATGATTTCACGAGACCGCGCCAGCGTGCCAAGGCAGAACAACGTGGAAAAGAGCGTGGCAAACCCGATCATCCGGGATATGAGGAGCGGTGCTTTATAGAGGAAATATCGCGCGATGGTCCACGTGCTGGCGCCGGTTTCCAACAAGCTGCCGATTCGGTCAAAAAAATCGGCGGTGACGTAGAGCGATGTGATCACCGTCAGGGTGATAAAAAAAATCCCGAGAAACCCTCCCGCCAAGTAAAAGTCGATGATGCTTCCAAGGGGAAGGACCTTGAATCGGAGTTTTCTTGCCACGGAGATCTCAGTTGCGAGCTTTAGCTCTTAGCATTTGCGCCATCCGTCCGGCCGAGGCCGCCGTTTTTTCTATGACTCTCGGCAAAAAGAGCGGTGATTCTCTGAGCGCCTGCCTGAAAAAGTGAATACTAATCACACCGATGACAACGTTCGGTAGCCAAAGTGCCGGAACAGGATCAAGAAGATTCTTTTCGCCGAGCCCCTTGCCCAATGAAAGCAAGGCATAATATACCATCAGCCAAAATAGGCACAGCATAAATCCCCAGGAGCGGTTTGCCCGGGATGTCCTTGGAAGGAGGGTCAAAGAGACCCCGAGCAAGCTAAAGATGAGCGGGACAAAGCCGAAAGAAATGCGTTGGTGCAACTCCATTCGTTCCGCAATTGAGTTGGCGCCGCGGCTTTCCTTGGCTTCTATGGAATTCAATAAATCACCGAGAGGCATTTCCTTGGGCCCAGATTCGCGTTGCCGGACAGGGCCGACCAATTCATCGAGATCGAGCTTGAAATCATAGATGTTGAAGCGGGTTTGGCTGAAACCGGGTCGGCTCTTATCACGTTCATAGATCGAGCCGTCGAACAGCCGGAGGCCCAGGCTGTTCGTTTCCTCGTTCGTCGTGATCCGGGCAACCTTACCGAGAATGATATCCTCGCGAGATTTATTGCGGTTGTCGACAATCAGCACGCCCTGTGCCGTGTTGCCTGGAGGAATAATTTCCTCGACATAGATTAAAATTTTCGGGAACTCATCATTGAAAACTTTTTCTTTCAGGGCGGTGCCGATGCGATTTTTGGCGATATTGTAAAGTTCCTTTTTTAGTGCAAAGTTCGCCGCTGGCCGGACAAATAACGTCAAAGTCAGCGTAGCTCCGGCGATCACCAATGCAATTGCCACGGCGGGCCACAAAATCTGGCTCGGGCTTACTCCCGAAGCTTTCATTGCCAATAGTTCTTGGTCGTTCGACATTCGACCAAGTCCCAAAAGGATTGCCAACAGGAATGCCATCGGCACGGTCATTTCGAGAAAGGTTGGCAAAATTAATGAAAAGAGTTTGCCGATCTGGAGGATTGGAACGCCTCGGGTTACCACCAACTCAATTAGCTTCAGCATGCGCCCGATCAACAAAATCAGCGTAAACGCCAGAAGACCGGCAAAGAACGGCGGCAAAATTTCCGACACGAGGTAACGAAAAAGTATTTTTCTCTTCACTCACTGGGCATGTTAACTGGTGCGCGATTCATTGTAAAATCCTCTAGTCGGGAAAGACCGCGGCTTCCATGGCAAAGAACCAAAATATAATCTTTGGCATCAACCCTGTTCTCGAAAAGCTCAAGGCCTCTTCACGAGATGTGGTGGAAATCTTTGTTTCCGATATTTCCGATCGTTCGGAGATGCGTCAAGTGCGTCAGGAAGCTCAACGGCTTGGACTCCGGCTTGTTCCCGTCGGCGCCAAGACGCTTGATCAGTTGGCCGGAGGACACCGTCACCAGGGAGTCGTGGCGCGCGTTGAAGCGTATCGGTATCTCGCGTTTGCCGAGATGATCGAGAGAATCGCACCGCCTTCAATTTCGGAGCGGATTTTAATCCTCGATGGCCTAACAGACCCAAGAAACTTCGGGGCGCTGTTACGAACAGCGGATGCCGCGGGCATTCGATATGTGGTCATTCCTAAGGATCGGTCGGTGGAGGTGAGCCCACTGGTAACGAAAGCTTCTGCCGGCGCGAGTTATCATTTGAATGTCGCAAAGGTAACCAACTTGCGCCGCGCGATTGTGCATCTTAAAGAAAACGGTTACTGGGTTGTCGGCCTCGACGCCAAGAGCCGAGAAACCATTTACGAAAGGGACTTCGCTGCGCGGTTGGCAATAGTGATCGGGAGCGAGGGAAGCGGGATACGGCCGATTATTCTCCAAGAGTGCGATCTTTTCGTGTCTATCCCGATGCTCGGCAAAGTAGCGTCGCTTAATGTTTCCGTCGCGGCGGCGGTATTTCTATATGAGCTTGTGCGACAACAGGGCAAATCAGCTATGGATTAATCGGACATACGGATTGTAGATAAACTCAGCGGCAAGTTCGTTTTGCTGTTGACATCGCCATTTGGAGGTGCTTTAAATACCCGTTTACAAATGCGGAAAGGCTCTTCTGGGCCATAATGTGTTTAGGCGGGGTTGTCGCTGCCGACAAAAACACCGGTACTGGCCGTGTTGTTTCTAAACGTAAGCTATCGATCCTAGAGGTGAATTTACCCGTGATTGCGCTGGCGCGTAAAAGGTCGGTTGAAACCAGGCTGGCGTAGCTCAACGGCAGAGCAGCTGATTTGTAATCAGCAGGTTGTAGGTTCAAATCCTATCGCCAGCTCCAGCCAGCAGAGTTCGAGTGGGTCAGGCCCCGAGTCCGACGCAGGATTTCTAACCGAATCAGATATAAAAATGGGGTGAAGGGAAACAAGGAGAGGTTCCCGAGTGGCCAAAGGGAGCAGACTGTAAATCTGCCGGCGATGCCTTCGAAGGTTCGAATCCTTCCCTCTCCACCATTTTTGATTGCGGGAATAGCTCAGTTGGTAGAGCGCAAGCCTTCCAAGCTTGGGGTCGCGGGTTCGAGTCCCGTTTCCCGCTCCAATTTATATATAGCTGATGGACATATCGCAGGTCAGAGCAACGAAGAATTAGGATCTGCGATCGGCCGCTATGCCCAGGTAGCTCAGTCGGTAGAGCACGTCCTTGGTAAGGACGAGGTCGGCGGTTCAATCCCGCTCCTGGGCTTTGCGTGAGCTGAGCGGCGCAGCCATTTTAGATACACGAGATTCATTGATTGGCTATGCATAGGAGGATGAGATGAGCAAACAGAAGTTTGAGCGGAAGAAGCCGCACTTGAATATTGGCACCATCGGTCACGTCGATCATGGCAAGACGACTCTGACTGCGGCGATCACAAAGGTGTTGGAAAAACAAGGTAAGGCGAAATTTCTTGCTTACGATCAAATTGACAAGGCGCCTGAGGAAAGAGAGCGTGGTGTTACAATCAATATTGCCCACGTCGAGTATGAAACGGATAAACGCCATTATGCCCACGTCGATTGCCCAGGACATGCGGACTACGTGAAAAATATGATCACCGGCGCGGCTCAGATGGACGGTGCGATTCTCGTGGTTTCGGCTGCCGACGGTCCAATGCCACAGACTCGTGAGCATATTCTGTTGGCACGCCAGGTCGGCGTTCCGGCAATCGTCGTGTTTCTGAATAAAGCCGACATGGTGGACGACAAGGAACTGCTTGAGCTCGTTGAACTCGAGGTCCGCGAGCTCTTATCCAAGTACAAATTTCCCGGTGATGACACCCCGGTCATCATCGGTAGCGCGCTGAAGGCTTTGGAGGGTGATACGTCTGATATGGGCGAAGGCGCAATTTTAAAGTTGATGGAAGCTGTTGATACCTTTGTTCAAGAACCCGTGCGCGCTATCGACAAACCTTTTCTCATGCCGGTAGAAGATGTTTTCACAATCAGCGGTCGCGGCACGGTCGTTACCGGTCGTGTGGAGCGCGGCATCGTTAAAGTCGGCGAAGAGATCGAGATCGTCGGCTTCAAAGCCACTCAAAAGACCGTGGCTACAGGCGTCGAAATGTTCCGAAAGCTGCTGGACGAAGGCCAGGCTGGCGATAATATCGGGGTTTTGTTGCGGGGGACCAAGCGTGAGGAAGTCGAGCGCGGACAGGTGTTGGCTAAACCGGGCAGCATCACACCGCACACCAACTTCAATGCTGAGGCGTACGTTCTTACCAAAGAAGAAGGCGGCCGTCATACGCCCTTTTTCAACGGTTATCGGCCGCAGTTCTATTTCCGGACGACTGATGTCACCGGAGTCGTAAAACTGCCGGAAGGCACGGAAATGGTCATGCCCGGCGACAATATCAATGTCGTAATCGAATTGATCACCCCGGTCGCCATGGACGAAGGCCTCAAATTCGCCATCCGTGAGGGCGGGCGT
>Ga0075286_1000026_pt1 | contig 13790 bp, 7 predicted proteins | sample SF_Rice_20C_0N_2_FD_69761 | JGI IMG/M metagenome (GOLD analysis project Ga0075286, IMG submission 69761) | Rice paddy soil microbial communities from Twitchell Island, California, USA - SF_Rice_20C_0N_205 | ecosystem: Environmental > Terrestrial > Soil > Paddy field/soil | place: USA: Twitchell...
GCGCGGGACGGATCGACCCGATGGCGTCCGACACGAAGGGAGTCACACTCGTACCGCGCCCGGCATTGGCTTCGGGAAACTCCGCGGCCAGCGCCCGGGCCACGGCGTTCATATCGTCCTGCGTTCCCGCCATCGTCGCCGTGGGCGACAGCCGGGCCACGACGTCGTAGGAGTGCGACGCGCGATGACTCGACTGGCCGAGACCGAAGCCCAAGGGCAGCCAGAGCTGCGTGGCGTTCGGGTACGCGAGCGCCGCCGGCGCCACCCCGATGACGCTGTACGGCTTGCCGCTCACGTTGATCGTGCGTCCCACGATCGTCGAATCCGCGCCGAAGCGGTTGCGCCACAACGTTTCCGAGAGCACGACCACCGTGCCCTGTCCCTGGTCCTCGCCCGGCAGGAATCCCCGCCCCAGGATGGGCGCGAGGCCCAGCGTCTTGAAGAAGTCGGCGGAGACCAGCGCCGCCGACAGCTCCTCCGGCTCGCCGACGCCGATGAGCGACGCGGCGATCCCGCGCGAGGCGGCCATGGACGAGAAGTGGCGGCCGCGCTCCTTCCAGCTCAGGAAGTTGGGTCCGCTCACGGAGCCGACCTGCCCCGCGCCGTAGGTCTCCCGGATCACGACGAGCCGGTCGGCATCCGGGTACGGCAGCGGCCGGATGAGCACGCCGTTGACCACGCTGAAGATCGCGCTGTTGGCGCCGATGCCGAGCGCGAGCGTGAGCAGCGTGACGATCGTGAATCCGGGCGACTTGATCAGCGAGCGCAGCGCGTAGCGGACATCCTGCATCAGGGAATCCATCATTCGCTCCGAAGGGCCTCGATGGGGTCCACCCGTGTGGCGCGAAGCGCCGGCACCAGGGTCGCGGCAGCGGCAACCAGCGCCAGGATCGCGGCGGTGCCGGCGAACGTGAGCGGATCGGTGGGACGCACGTGAAAGAGCATGCCCGAGAGTAGCCGGGTGGCGGCCAATGAGCCCGCCGTTCCGACCACGATGCCCAGCGCGGCCATCGTCGTCCCCTGCACGGCGACGAGGCGGAGGATCTCGCCGGGCAGCGCCCCGAGCGCCACCCGGATGCCGATCTCCCGCGTTCGCTGGGCGACCAGATGGGCCATGACGCCGTAGACGCCGACCGCGCCAAGCGTCAACGCCAAGATGGCGAACAGCGTGATGACGAGCATCGTGAGACGCCGCTCCGCGGCCCAGCTTCCGAGAGCGTCGGTCATCGTCTGGACCTCCGCCAGGGGGGCATCGGGATCGAGCGAGCCGAGCGTCGCCCGAAGCGGTCCGACGAGCCGGGCCGGGTCGCCCGAGGTGCGGATGGCGAGATAGAGGCTCCGCTGCGCGGTGCCGGTACCCGCCGGCCACTGCGCTTCGGGGATGTACATCTCCGGCCGCGCATCCGCGTCGAGACCCCGGTGCCTCACGTTGCCGACGACGCCCACCACCGTCCGCCAGATCGAGTCGATCGCGCCGCCGCCGAGGAGAACGCGTTGCCCGACGGCGTTCCCGTCGGGCCAGACCTGCTGTGCGAGAGTCTCGTTGACGATCATCGCCCCCGGGGCGCGCAGATCGTCGTGCTGGTCGAAAGCACGCCCCTGCCGCACCGGTATGCGCATGGTATGGAAGTAGTCCGGCGTCACCACCTGCCAGTCGGCGTGACGGCGCTCTTCGGGCCGGACCGGAACGGAGTAGCGGCCTTCCATCACGAACGACCAGTCGCCGATGTCGAGACGCCCGGTCATGGGCAATGCCCGGGCGGCCGCCGCGGAGGTGACGCCGGGCAGCGCCGAGACGCGCCCGATCAATTCCTGATAGAAGGCCCGGATCCGATCGTTCTCGCGATACCGCACCGGCGACAGATCGACCCGGGCGGTGAGGAGATGCCCGGGATCGAACCCCGGATCGACTCGGCTCAGCGTGAGGAAGCTCCGCACGAGCAGCCCCGAGCCGGTGACGAGCACGAGGGCGAGCGCGATCTGCCCGACGACCAGCGCCCGTCGAAACGTCTGCCTCGCGCGACCCGTGGTGCCGCTTCGACCACCATCGATCAGCGCCGAGGTCAGGTCCGCTCCCACGGCGTGCAGCGCCGGCGCGAGCCCGAAGAGGAGGCCGGTCAGACCCGACACCAGGACGGTGAAGGCCAAGACCCGCCCGTCGAGTCCGATGGTGTCGAGCCGGGGAATCGTCGGAGGCGCCGCGAGCACGAGCCCGCGCACGCCCCAGGCGGCCAGCATCAAGCCGACTCCGCCGCCGGCCAGTGCCAGCACGGCGCTTTCGGTCAGCAGTTGGCGTACGACACGGGTCCGTGCGGCACCGAGCGCCGTGCGCAGCGCGATCTCACGGGCACGCGCCTCGGAGCGGGCCAGGAGGAGCGACGCGACATTGGCGCACGCGATGAGCAGGAGCACGGCCACTGCGCCCAGCAGCACGAGCATCGCCGGCTTGATCGCGCCCGTCACCTGGTCGGGCACGCCGCTGGCACCGCCGGCGAACTCGGCGGCGTATTTGCCGGGCCACGTCTCCTTCATCCGGTTCATCAGCGCGGCCACCTCGCGATCGGCGGCATCCAGCGAGACTCCGTCGCGCAGCCGGCCGATCGTGACCAGATAATGGAAGCCGCGCTCGCTCCGGTCGGCCGCGGGATCGAGGCCAAGCGGCGCCCATGCCTCCATGGGTCGTCCGGTGTAGTGCGCCGGAAGCTGGAAGCCCGCCGGCATCACGCCGATCACGGTGGCCGGCGCGTCGTCGAGCATGATCTGCCGGCCGACGATGCGGGGGTCGGCGCCGAATCGCCGACGCCACAGTCCGTCAGCCAGGAGCACGACGGCCGGCTGGCCGGGAAGGTCTTCCGCCGGAGTGAACGTCCGTCCAAGCACGGGAGCGACGCCCAGCACGGGCAGCGCGTCGGCGGTCATGTATCCGACCGTCAGCCGCTCGGGGGCTCCCGAGCCGGTGAGATTGGCCGACCCGTCCGCGTAGGCGGCGATGCGCTCGAACGATCTGGCCTGCTCGCGCATGTCCCAGTACTCGGACTCGGACAGCTCCGCCCGATCCTTGAGCTGCCAGTGCCCGTAGATCGTCGCGAGGCGGTCGGCCCGGTCGTACGGCAAGGGTCGGAGGAGCACACCGTTCACCACGCTGAAGATCGCGGTGTTCGCCCCGATGCCGAGCGCGAGCGTGAGTATCGCGATCGCGGCGAATCCGGGCTGGCGGCGCATGCCGCGAAGCACGTAGCGCAGATCGCGCAGCAGGGTATCCATCATTCGGACCTCAGGACGAGCATCGGGTCCAGCGCGGCGGCCCGGCGTGCCGGCACCCAACTCGCCAGGAGCGCGGCACCGAACAGCAGCGCGACCGCCGCGCAGAGCGTCAGCGGATCGGACGGTCGGACGCCGATCAGGAACGAGCCGAGCAGGCGGCTCGCCACGACCGCCCCCACGGCGCCGATGGCACAGCCGGTCAGTGCGAGCACCATCCCGTTCCGCACCACGAGGCCAATGATCTGGCCGCCGGAGGCCCCGACGGCCAGACGGATGCCGATCTCCGTCGACCGCTGAGACACGGCGTACGAGACGACCCCGAACAGCCCGAGAGTGGTCAGCGCGATGCTGATGGCTCCGAACGCCCCGAGAACCGCCGCGCCGAGCCGCTGGGGCAGCACCGACAGGCCAAGATGCCCGGTGAGCGTGACCGGCTCCGCGGGGAGATCGGGATCGAGCGCACGCATCGTGCGGGAGAGCGCGGGCAGGACGGCCCCCGGAGCCCCGCGGGTCCGCACGTGCAGGACCATGTCGGGCTCGTAGGCCTGAAGGAACGGCTGGTAGAAGTACGGCTGCGGCGCCTCGCCGAGGGACCGGTACTTGGCATCGCGCACGACTCCCACCACTTCGCGCGCACCGCCCTTGCCGGTCGAGAATCGACGGCCGATAGGGTCGGCGCCCGGCCAGAAGCGCCTGGCGAACGCCTCGTTGATCACGGCGACGGGCGGTGCATCGGCGCGGTCGCGGTCGTCGAGCGCCCGCCCGCGGAGGACCGGGATGCGGAGCACGTGGAAGTAGCCCGCCCCGACGGCGCTGGTGCCGAACTCCATGTCCTCGCCCGGAGCCGGCTCGTAGCCCTCGACCGAGATGCCGCGGCGCTGGCCGGTCAGTCCCAGCGGCACGATCTCTCCCAGCGCCGCCGATTCGACCTCGGGCAGCGCACGCACGCGGGCCTCGAGATCGGCGTAGAACCGGCGGCCCTTCGACTCGTCGTATCCCTGCACGCCCAGCCCCACCGGCAGGAGCGCCACGTGGCTGCTCTCGAAGCCGGGATCGATCCGGGTCGCGTGCCGAAGGCTGCTCAGGAACAGCCCGGCGGCGCTCAGCACGACGAGGGACACGGCCATCTGGGCCACGACGAGGCCGTTTCGGAGTCCGCGCCCGCCTCCCGGAAGGCCGCCGGCATCCAGCCGCAGCGCCGACCCCCGCTCGAAGCGGGTGGCACGAAGCGCCGGTGCCAGCGCACCCGCGAGGGTCGTGACCGCCGTCGCCGCCAGCGCGAAGGCGACCACCCGAACGTCCAGCCGAAGATCGAGCGAGACGGGAATCGGCAGCGGCGGACGGAGCCGGGTGAGCGCGCCGGCGGCCCACGAGGCGAGCAGCAGCCCGATCGTGCCTCCCCCGACCGCCAACATCGCTCCCTCGAGCAGGAGCTGCCGGATCACGCGCCCGCGCCCGCCTCCCAGGGCTATCCGGGTGGCGATCTCCCGGCGCCTGGCGACCGCCCTGGAGAGAAGGAGGTTGGCCACGTTGGCGCAGCATACCACCAGGACGAGAGCGGACACGCCGAACAGCACCGCGAGAAAGGCAGACACGGGCCCCTTGATCTGCGGAGCGATCCGCGCCTCGCGCTCGGGCAGAACGGTGACCGCGCGCGCGGCGCCGGTCCGGTCGGTCCACTGTCCGGGATAGGTCGCGTGCAGCGCGCCCGCCACCGTCTCGAGCCGCGCTCGCGCCTCCGAGGCGGTCGCACCGTCGGCGAGCCGCCCGGTGAGGAAGAGGTTGCGATCACCGCGATTGGTGAGATCATCCGCGCCGGGCGTGAGGTAGGCCGCCGTCTCGATCGGGAGCCAGACCTCGCTCCGAACGCCGTGCAGCGATCCGGCGAAGCCTTCGGGGGCCACTCCGACCACGGTGTACGTGCGGCCGGAGAGCCTGACGGCACGCCCCAGCACGTCGGGTGCTGCCGCGAACCGGTCCCGCCACAGCGCGTACCCGAGCACGACCCGAGGGCTCGCGGGAGCGTCGGTGTCGAGTCCGCGGCCGATGGCCGGCGCCACGCCCAGCAGGGTGAAGTAGTTGGCGGTCACCATTTCGCCGAAGGTCCGGAAGCTTTCCCGTCCGGTCGAGAGCGTGAACGGCCGCGGGCTGTACGCGGCGATGCCGGCCAGACGGCTGTCGGCGGCGGCGAAGTCGACGTAGTCGGGATAGGACGAGGTGCCGAACCTCGGCCCGCTGAAGTCGCTCGTGTAGATGGACACCAGCCGGTCCGGATCGGCCACCGCCGGCGGCGGCTGGAGGAACACCGCGTTGATCAGCGTGAAAATCGTCACCGTCGCCCCGATGCCCAGCGCGAGCAGCAGCATGGCCGTGACGGAGAACCCTCGGCGCCGGATCGTATGGCGCCAGGCGGAGCGGATATCCCACAGCAGGCCGTCGATCATTCGGACCTGAGCGCCGTCATCGGGTCGACCTGAAGGGCCCGCAGCGCGGGGAGGTACGTCGCCGCCATGGCGACCGCGCCGAGGAGGAGGGGGATGGCCACGAAGATGAAGCCGTCGCGCGGGCTTACGTCGTACAGCATGCTGCCGAGGAGTCCGGTGACGAGAAGCGCGGCCGCCAGGCCCGCCGCGATCCCCACCGCGGCGGGAGCGATGCCGTTCCGGACCACCAGCCGCACGACGTCGTGGGGACGGGCGCCGAGTGCGACGCGGATGCCGACCTCGCGAGTCCGCCGGGCGACGGCGTACGAGACGACGCCATAGATCCCGATGACCGCGAGCACCAGCGCGAACAGGCCGAAGGTCCCGGCCAGCAGCGCCGGGGTGCGCACGAACACGCCGCCCTGGTTGCGGTAATCGAGATATTCGGGATACGACAATCCGCGGGTGGTTCCGCTCCGGCGATCGGTGGCATACAGGGCGGTCAAGCGGTCCGCGTGCGCGACCGGCAGCGGACGCAGCAGGAGGCCGTTGACGAACCCGAAGATGACGGTGTTCGCACCGATCCCGAGCGCGAGCGTGAGGACGGCGGCAAAGGTGAATCCCGGATGCCGTGCGCGCTGCCGGAGACCGTACCGCAAGTCCTGCACGAGTGCGGCGATCACTCCGACCTCAACGCGGTCATCGGGTCGACCTGAAGGGCGCGCCGCGCGGGGAGGTAGCTCGCGGTGAGCGCGACCACACCGAGGAGGGCGGCGACCGTGACGTACGTGACCGGATCGCGGGTCGTGATCCCGAAGAGCTGACTGCTGAGCACCCGGCTCAACAGCCAGGCTCCGCACAATCCGATGGCCAGGCCGGCGGCGACGAGCTGCATACCCTGGCCCACGACCAGCCTCATGACTTCGCGGGCACCGGCACCGAGCGCCACGCGAATGCCGATCTCGTGCTGGCGCTGCGTCGTCGGGTAGGCCATGACCCCGTAGATCCCGATCGCCGACAGCACCAGCGCGATGGTCGCGAAAAGCGTGAGCAGCAGCAGCGAGAAGCGCCGCTCCGCGCTCGCGTCGGCGATGACCCGCTCCATCGGCTTCACGCCGAACACCGGTTGTTCCGGATCCGCCTCGCGGATGGCCTTGATCACCGCATTGCCGAGATCGAGCGGTCGGCCCGCCGTCCGCACGACGAAGCTCATCTCCTGGTTGGGAAAGAGCTGGCTCGAGAGGAAGATCTCCTCGCGGGGCGGGAGGTCGAGGGCAACCTGGCGCACGTCCCCCACGACGCCCGTGATCGTCATCCACGGGCCCTGCGGCCCGAACACCTGCACACGCCTGCCGACCGGATCGTCGTTCGGCCAGTACTTCTCGGCGAGCGTCCGGTTGATCACCGCCTCCTTGGGGCCGCTGGAATCCGCCACGGCCGCGAACGTCCGACCTCGGAGAAGGGGAATCTCCATCGTCGAGAAATAGTTCGGCGTGACGAACCGCAGATCGGTCAGCCGGGGAGGCTGGTCGGAGGGGGTGGGGCGCCCCTCGATCTCGAAACGCGCGTCGCCGCGCCCGCCGAGATTGGAGCGGGCGCCCGCGAACACGAGCCGTGAGACGAGGGCGGCGTCGCGGACCCCCGGCGTCCTCTGCACCGCTTCCTGGGCCCGGCTGTAGAAAGCCCGCCGCTGTTCGTTGGTGAAGTATCGGCCCTTCGTGGGATCGTTCTGCACCGGGAGCCACACCTGCATCGTGAGCAGGTTTTCCGGGTTGAAGCCGGGCTCGACCGAGATCAGCTCCTGAAAGCTCCGGAGCAGGAGCCCCGCGCCCGTGAGCAGGACGAGCGCGATCGCGACCTCGACCACGACGAGCGCCCCGCGCAGCCGGGTCCGTGGCGCCCCCGCACTCGCGCCTCGGCCCGAGTCCTTGAGCACGCCCTGGAGGTCGGGTCGCGAGGCCTGGATCGCCGGGACGAGCCCGAAGCCCACGCCCGTGAGCAGAATGAGAAACGCGGTGAAGCCAAGCACCGTCGGGTCGATCCCGATGTCGCGCGCGCGCGGGAGATACTGCGCGGCCAGATGCCCGAGGGCGCTGGTGCCCCACACGGCCAGCACCAGGCCCAGCAGCCCACCAACCGTCGCCAGGAGGACGCTCTCGGTCAGGAGCTGGCGGATCAGCCGCCTCCGGCTGCCGCCCAGCGCGGTCCGGATGGCGATCTCACGGTCGCGCGTGGTGGCCCGCGCGAGGAGCAGGTTGGCCACGTTCGAACAGCCGATGAGCAGCACGAATCCGACCGCACCGAGCAGGACCAGCAGCGCGGGGCGGGCGTTCCCGACGACGCGCTCCGCCAGCGGAACCACATCGATCTGCCAGCCGAGCGAGGGCGGATAGGCGGCGGGAAATTCCTGCGTCAGGCGCGTACCGAGGGCCGCGAGCTGCGACCGGGCGGTCTCGAGGGTCGTGCCGGGCTGGAGCCGGCCGATGAGGTCGAACACCCGCGCGCCGCGGACGTTCACGAAGTTCGTGTCCGGATTGTCGAGTGCGACGGGCGCCCAGACTTCCATCGGCGAGGATCCGCTCTCGTTGGGATGCCGGAATCCCTTGGGCATGACGCCGATGATGGTGAACGGATCATCGTCCAGGCGCACCTTCTTGCCGATCACACTCCGCTCACCGCCGAACTGATGCTGCCAGAGATCGTAGGAGATCAGCGCGACGTAGCCGATCTTGCCCTCATCGTCGGCCTTGACGAAGTCCCGTCCCAGAATCGGGCTCGCACCCAGCAGCGCGAAGTAGTTGTAGCTGACCACCGCCGCCTGGATCCGGACGGGTGTATCGACGCCGGTGAGATTGATGTTGATGGGCCAGACGGCGGCGAGCTCGCGGATGCCCGGCACCCTCGTGACGATGTCGCGGTACTCGGGCTCGGACATGGGGACGTCGTTGCGGTTGCGGGTCGTGAACTTGGCGCGTACCGAGACGAGCTGGTCCGGCTTCGCGTACGCGAGCGGCTTGAGCAGCACGGCGTTCACGACGCTGAAGATCGCGGTGTTGGCGCCGATGCCGAGCGCCAGCGTGAGGACCGCAATGAGGGTGAAGCCGCGGCTCCTGACCAGCCCGCGCGCGGCGAATCGCAGGTCCCGCGAGAAGGCGTCCATCATGCGACCTCCCGGTCGAGCGAGGGCCGGTCGACGAGCCGCCCGTCGTACAGGTAGACGGTCCGGCCGACCTGGGCGATGTAGCGAGGATCGTGGGTGACCATGACGATGGTGGCGCCGCCGGCGTGCAGCTCGGCGAGCAGATCCATCACCTGCGCACCGTTCTGGGAATCGAGGTTGCCGGTCGGCTCGTCGGCCAGCAGCACCAGCGGCTTCCCGGCAACCGCCCGGGCCACCGCCACGCGCTGTTGCTGACCGCCGGAGAGCTGCGCCGGGTAGTGATGAATCCGGTGCAGCAGTCCTACCCGCTCGAGCGCCTCGTGCACCGCGGCGCGCCGCTCGCCCCCCGGCATGCCGCGGTAGCGGAGCGGCAGCTCCACGTTCTGAAACACCGTGAGGTCGCCGATCAGGTTGAACGCCTGGAAGATGAAACCGATGGCGCGGGAGCGAACCCGGGCTCGCTGTGCCTGATGGAGCGTGGCGACCGGCTCCCCCGCGAGCACGTAGCTCCCTTCGCTCGGCGAGTCGAGCAGGCCGAGAATCGACAGCAGGGTGGTCTTGCCGCAGCCCGATGGGCCCGCGATGCCGACGTATTCACCCGCCCGGATCTCGAGGTCGATCCGGGAGAGGGCGTGGGTCTCCACCTCTTTCGTATGGAAGATCTTGGAGAGTCCCTGGATCCGGATCAGCGGATCGTACGCGAGCGGCATGGTCACTCCGCCCGTAGCGCGACCGCCGGATCGACCCGGGTTGCGCGCAACGCGGGAAGGGCCGCCGCCAGCAGGGCCACGATGGACAGCAGCGCGATTCCGGCGCCCAGCGTAGGCGGATCGGTCGGGCTCACCCGGAAGAGGAGCCCCGAGATGAGTCGTGCCAGCACCAGCGCGCCGGTGAGGCCGAGCAGAAGGCCGACGCCGGTGAGTAGCGCCGCATGGCCCACGATGAGGCGCACCACGTTGCGATCACCGGCGCCGAGCGCGACCCGGATGCCGATCTCCTGAGTCCGTTGCGTCACGCCGTAGGAGATGACGCCGTAGACTCCGACGGCGGCGAGGAGCAGCGCCAGGCCGCCGAACGTGCTCAGCAGCATGGTGCTGAACCGCGAGGCCGCGAGCGAATCGGTGCGCCGCTCGTTCATCGTGGCGATCGAATACACCGCGAGCGAGCGGTCCACCGTCCACACCGCCTGGCGCATCGGCGACACCAGCGCCAGCGGGTCGCCCGACGTGCGGGCGGCCAGCGTCATGGTGCGGTCGATCCACCGCCACGCCGCGCGGGGCGCCTGGGCCATCGGCAGGTAGAACTCCCGCGGGGGCTCCCGTCCCACGCCCTCGGCCCGCACGTCCGCCACGACGCCGACCACCGTCTTCCAGTTGGGCCCGCCGTCCGGCCCCGGCTCGCAGCAGGCCACGCGCTTGCCGATCGGGTCCTGCCCCGGCCACGCCTCCCGGGCGAGTCGGTCGTTCACCACCATCGCCAGCGGCGCGCCGGACCGGTCCTCGGCCGTGAAGACGCGACCGGCGCGGAGGCGAAGCCCCATGGTCGCGAAGTAGCCCGGCGTCACCAGCCGCATGTCGGTCGGGATGGCCGACTGGATCGCCAGCGGACGGCCCTCGGGTATCAGTCCGTTGTCGCCGCCGCCCTCGAACGGCGGTGTGGAGACGAGTCCCGCGGCCGTGGCCCCAGCCATTGCCTCCAGTCCCTCGGCGATCCGGGAGAATGCCTGCTCGCTCTGTTCGGGCGTCTCGTAGCCGTTGGCGGGCAGCGACACCCGGCCGACCAGCACCCCACTCGGATCAAAGCCGGGGTCCACCTGATTGAGTGCGACCGCACTCCGGATCAGGAGGCCCGCTCCAGTGAGCAGCACCAGCGCCAGCGCGATCTCCGCCACCACGAGCGCACCGCGGAGCCGGTCGCGCTGACCCGAGCTGCCGGCCCGTCCGCCGTCCTTGAGGGCCTCGAGCGGATGCTGACCCGCCATCCGAAACGCAGGAGCGAGCCCGAAGACGAGTCCCGAGGCCAGTGTGAGCAGGAGCACGAACGCGAGCGCGGGCCCGTCCACGCGCGCCTGCATCAGCCGGGGCACGTCGTGCGGCCCCACCGCCACCAGCGCCGCCACGCCCCAATACGCCGCCACGACCCCAAGCGCGCCTCCGGCCACGGCCAGCACCAGGCTCTCGGCCAGGGCAGCACGCACGATGTGCCCGCGCCCCGCGCCGACTGCGGCGCGAATCGCGGTCTCTCTCGTCCGGGTGGTAGCCCGCGCCAGCAGCAGGTTGGCGATGTTGGCGCAGGCGATGAGGAGCACGAATCCGACGGCGCCGAGCAGGCTGTAGAGGCGGGTCCGGTACTCGTTGACCAGCTCCTCGTGGAGCGGGGCGGCCTCGAGTCCCCGCTCGGCGTTGACCTGCGGCAGCCGCTCCCGCAAATCCTTCGCGATCCGGTCCAGCTCGGGCTGCAGCCGCTCGAGCGCGACGCCCGGCTTGAGCCGTCCCACCACGAAGAGGTAGTGCTCATCGTGCTCCGCGAGCTGCGCCGGGGTGAACGCGGTCGGAATCCACAGCTCCTCGTCGTACAGCGTGTAGTCGAGCGATGCCGGCATCACCCCGATCACCCGTCTCGGCACGCCGTCGACTCGAACGTCGCGCCCGACGATGGCCGGATCGGCACCGAACCGACGGCGCCAGAGCCCATCGCTCAGCACCACCACGCCGTCGGCGCCCGGGCGATCCTCCTCGGGGCGAAAGCCGCGTCCCAGGGCCGGCTGCACGCCGAGGAGCGGGAAGAAGTCGGCACCCACCCGGGCGGCCGTCACCTTTTCCGGCACGTCGGAGCCGGCGAGGTTCACGTTCAACCCGCTGGTGGGGACGAGGTACTGGAGCAGCTGATCTTCGCGCTTGGTGTCGGCCCAGTTCCCCACGGAGAACGATCCGGGATGGCCGCGCCAGTTTTCCCGGATGATGAGGATGCCGCGAGGATCGGCGAACGGCAGGGGACGGAACAGCACCGCGTACACCACGCTGAAGACCGCGGTGGTAGCGCCGACGCAGAGCGCGAGAGTCAGCACCACCGACAAAGTGAGCGTCGGTGCCTTGCGCAGTGAGCGGCAGGCGATGCGCAGGTCGTGGAACAGGGTGTCCATACCGATCCTCGTCGTTCGGTCAGCTCACCGCCGACAGCTGCCGCTCCTCGACCACCTTCCCGTCGAAGAGGTGGATCGACCTGCCCGCGTGCCGGGCGTACCGCGCGTCGTGCGTCACCATGCAGATGGTCGAGCCGCCCTGGTGCAGCTCGCGGAGCAGCTCCATCACCGCTTCACCGTTGGTGGAATCGAGATTCCCGGTGGGCTCGTCGGCCAGCAGGATCGCGGGGTCGCCGGCCACGGCGCGCGCCACGGCCACGCGCTGCTGCTGGCCGCCCGAGAGCTGAGCGGGAAAGTGCTTCATGCGGTGCGACATCCCGACCCGCTCCAACGCCGACTGTACCCGCTTCCTCCGCTCGTCGGACGCCATGCCGCGGTAAGTGAGCGGCAGCTCCACGTTCTCATAGACCGTGAGATCGCCGATGAGATTGAAGGCCTGGAAGATGAACCCGATCTGCCGGTTGCGGACTCTGGCGCGCTCCGACGCGGTCAGCTTGGACACCGGCTGGCCATCAAGCGTGTACGATCCGTCGGTGGGCGAATCGAGCAAGCCGAGAATCGACAGCAGCGTGGTCTTGCCGCACCCCGATGGTCCCGCGATCGCGACGTACTCGCCGTGCCGGATCTCGAGGTGAATGTCGGACAGCGCGTGCGTTTCGACCTCGTCGGTGTAGAAGACCTTCTTGATGCCCTGGAGCACGATGAGCTGTTCGGTCATGTGAGGTCCGGATGAAGGTGGCTATGGCTATGGCTATGGACTATGAGCTACGAGTCGAGAGCTGAGGGCGACGGGTTACGGCTAGGAGCCGTGCTTTGGTCACGTCGGTAAGGGGTACGCACGAGCTGATAGCCCGTAGCCCGCAGCCCGTAGCCCTCGGCCGCTTCATTCCACCCGCACCCGGTCGAATCCATCCCACCGCGACATGTCGGAAATGATCACCTTGTCCCCGGCCTGGAGCCCGCCCTGTACCTCTACGGTGTTCACCGAGGTCCGGCCGAGCCGAACGTTGGTGCGTACGGCGGCCGAGCCGCCGTCGACCAGCTTGAACAGACCGACCGTGCTGCCCGATTGTCCGTACGCGGGCCGGCCCACGTGCAGAACGTTGTCCAGCCGCTCCACCTGAATCGTCCCATCGACCGAGAGGTCGGGGCGGGCGCCGCGGGGCAGCTCGCCATCCAGTCTCACGTCCACCGTGACGGTGCCGTTCAACACCGCGGGGTCGATACGTGAGACACGTCCTTGGGCGATTCCGTTGCGGGTGTCGATGGCGGCGGGCTGGCCGATGGTGACGTCCTTCGCCTGCGTTTCCGGGATGCGGAGCACGGCCTTGAGCCGGCCGGGCTCGACGATTCTCGCGAGCTGGTCGCCCGATTGGGCCCACTGCCCCACCTCGAGACTCAGATCCTGCAGGGTGCCGGCGGCGCCCGCTTTCACCTCCATCGAGCGGATGCGGCTGCGCTGGAACTCGGTCACCGCTTGCAGGCGGGCCACCTGGGCATCCTGCAGCGCGAGCTGCGAGTCGGCCGCCTGGACCATGACCTGCAGCCGCTCCTGTTCGACCTTGTAGCGGGTAGACAGCTCGTCCACGTGCTCGCGCGCCCGGCTGGCGTCGTTCGCCGAGATGAGCTGCTTGACCGCGAGCGTCTCGGCGGCCTCCGCGTTGCGCCTGGCGTCGAGGAAAGCGGCCCGCGCCGCGGCCACCGTAGCTTCCTGATTGAGCCGCTGGCTAGCCAGGTTCGCCCGGAGGTTCACCCGGTCCGCCTGGGCAACGGTGAGCTGGCGCTCCGACTCCAGCGCCTG
>Ga0075286_1000027_pt1 | contig 13719 bp, 15 predicted proteins | sample SF_Rice_20C_0N_2_FD_69761 | JGI IMG/M metagenome (GOLD analysis project Ga0075286, IMG submission 69761) | Rice paddy soil microbial communities from Twitchell Island, California, USA - SF_Rice_20C_0N_205 | ecosystem: Environmental > Terrestrial > Soil > Paddy field/soil | place: USA: Twitchell...
CTGGATTGGGTGTCACTTCGATGATCGAAGCAGGCCCGGTGCCGTTGCGCTGCACCAGCAGCCGGCGTGCGTGGAAGGGACGTAACGTAGTCCGATGGCCTATGCTGAAAAGCGTTGTTCCGGCGAGCCGTTCGCGGAGTAAAGCATAGAGCCGCGCCTCGCTGGTGTCATCGACGGCGGATGTCGCCTCATCGAGGAACAGCCATTCGGGTTTCTGCACCAGCGCTCGAGCGAAGGCGATACGCTGCTGCTCGCCTGGGGAGAGTTGGAGTGCCCAGTGCTCGGACTGGTCCAGCCGGCCGGCTAGTTTCGGGAGACCCACAGCCGTGAGCGCCTCGTCCAACATCGCATCGCCCACGCCGGTGCCCGACATCGGGTAGCTCACCACTTCGCGCAATGTCCCGATGGGCAAATAAGGTTTCTGCGGCAGAAACAGGAAGCGTGCGTTCGGCGCACGGAATATCTCGCCCCGGCCAAACGGCCAGATACCAGCGATGGCGCGGAGCAAGGTGCTCTTTCCGGAACCCGAGCTACCCCCCAGAAGAACGGTATCACCAGGGAAGATCGAGAGGTTAACGTTTCCGATAAGCGGCCGGCCATCCGGAAGGTCGAGATCGACGTTCTTCAGTCTAATTTTTGGCTCGCTTCCACCGGCAAGCTGGACGCCACCACCCACCGCACCATGTAGTCTCACGTGCTCCAGTGCCTCGTCAAAACCAGAGAGCCGCTCGACCACCGCGCACCACTCTGATATCTGCGTGTACGATTGGACAAAGAAACTCAGGGAATCTTGTACCTGGCCGAAGGCTCCAATCGTCTGCATCAGCCCTCCGAGGGTAAGCTCGCCGCGAAAGAAGCGCGGCGCCGCGAGAACGGATGGGAAAATCCACGCCGCTTGCCCGTAGCCGGATGTAAAAAAGGTCAGCCGCTTCTGGCGGCGCATGATCTGCCACCAGTTTGCTACCAAAGCCCCGAAGCGTTCCCGAAAGCCGAGGAACTCATTCTCTTCGCCTCGGTAAAGCGCCACGCCCTCTGTGTTCTCTCGAAATCGGACCAGATCAAACCGGAAGTCGGCTTCACGGCGCTGCTTGTCGAAATTCAGCCGCACCAGCGGCCGGCCGATCCAGTGCGTCATCCATGTGCCGCCCACGGCGTACAATAGAGCAACCCAGACCATGTAGCCTGGAAGCTCGATTGAAACAGAGCCAAGCGGCACAATGAGCGTTCCCGACAACCCCCAGAGGATTGCGACAAACACAATCAGGTTCACGAACGTGCGTAAGGCGCCGACGAGCAGGTCGAGACTGCCGGAAATGAGCAGACGGACGTCTTCGGCAATGCGCTGGTCAGGGTTGTCTGTCTCACGCGCGAGCAGCTGCATCCGGTAGTAGGCGCCGTCCGCGAGCCAAGCGCGAAGATACCGTTCGGTAAGCCAGCGCCGCCAGCGAATCTGCAGCATCTGGTTCAGGAAAAGCTGGTAACCAGCAACAAAAATATAGATGGCGACTAGCCAGCAGATGCGGAGCAGCTGCTGAAGAAACGCGCTCTGGTTCTTTTCCTGGAGCGCCGTGTAGAAGTCGTTGTTCCACTTGTTGGAAAGCACATTGATGTAAACTATTCCGAGACTAAGAGCGACAACGACCAGAAGCAAACCCCAGGCGGCCCAGCGGTCCTCGGATGTCCAGTATGGGCGGATTATATTCCAGGCTATCGGGAAAAGGCGCCGCAACCGAGTGGCGGACGCATCGCTAGCTTTAACCTCAGTAGATGACTGGCCGTCAGCGTGGGCGTGCGTCGCCTGCCGGTTCGACTTAGGCCGGGACTCAGTCGCAGAAATATCTTCCACCTTTGGTCTATTTGGAACAGTCCGCACTATCGCTTAACTCCCCTATTGTTGGTTTTGGCGAATCGTTGTTCGTTTTGGCAAAGCTCTTCGGCCCCCATCGGAATATGCGCGCAACTACTATGCCATGAAAAAACAACGACTTTCACACGGAAAGCCGAACGCATTTCTCATAAACCGCAATTGCGGGAGCGTTTATTTGCAATCCTGCAAAGCAAGGCAATTATCAGCGTCGTTTTTCGTTCTCTTGGAGATTTGCGCCTAGACGCATAAGCCAGATCCGCTTCCTACTATCTAATCAGACGCGGAAAAATTTTCATCTCGAATCGAGCCTGATTTTTGATTGCTAAATTCCTTAGGACAGAACGGCAGTCTTCGCTTTTACGGTGCCAAAATTGACGGCCGGCGCCGCATCACAGCGCCGATACGAACTTAGGGAACGATAGGCCCATGCCGCATACGGTGGCAGCGGTGCTAAAGGGTGGCATTAACGGGGGGAAGGAACCTGTACGGTCACCACTCGATACACAGGCAGGTCCGACCGACGCCCATGGCTCGGTCGGTCTGAGGATCATCCTTACGACCAGTTAGGGACATTTACTTAATGCTGAAAAAAGGCTTCTGTTCGAGTCGATCAGGGCCAATGACGCGGAGCCCGCGCATACCGGCCAGTTGCCCAGTAGGCAATGACCGCAAACTTGTAAAGACCAGACGCTCCTCACTTTAGCGAATAAACCACATCGACGGAATGACTCATCCCTGCCGAGACAATCAGTTTCATAGATTTTGCTCCGAGCCGTTCATGCCAAACTTCCATGCCGTACCCGCCCGCGGGCAGGTCGCCGAGGTTAAATCGCCCGGAACCGTCGGTCACCGCGAAGAATGGGGTATCCGAGACCACGATCGCGCCGCTCATCCACGTGTGCAGGACATCGCAGTCGATTCTAACAATGCCGACCCTCTCCAGCCGCTTCGTGACACGTCGCCACTTCGGCAGGCCGACATTGAACAAAGTGTCTCTGCCCAAACGTGCGTGCACGGTGTGAAGAATCGGATCGCTGTTCTTGAGCAACAATTCGCTGCCGACGGGAGCCACCTGAACGTGCGGCGCAAACGCACATTGCCTATTGTCAAGAACAAGCTGCATTGGCAGCACTGAAACTTGTCGATCGAGAGGATGGAGCGTGAGAACCGCGTTTCGCAATCCGTTCTCCCGGCCGACGAGCAAACTTTCATTCGGCACCTGCGCTCCACAAAAGGACCGGTTTTTAAAAACCGGCAGCGGCTTTGGCTTTTCATAGCGGCCGGTAACAACCACTCGACCGCTGACCCCTCCCGTGTGTCTCGTAGAAAATACTTCATTCTCCGCCACTGCGCGCGGGTCGCTTTGAGCGAGAGTCTCTTGCCCGAATGGCATAACCCCGACACATATAAGACAGAATAAGGCTGTCCCGAGCCGTCGCAACGCGATCGACCGCCGCTCGATGTTTCGATCCCGAGACCGGCTGTTGTTGTCACCAGCCTCGTTCTCTGTTAACAGTCGAACAGGAATGATCCTCGATCGCACTCCCGGGCTTTTTGCATACCACTTTTTCATACCGTTATGGCTGTGAACTGATTTCACGTGCGCGCGGTAATTCAAAGAGTGCTCGGAGCGCGTGTGACTGTGGAGCATCAGCTTGTAGGTCACATCGGCCTGGGCCTTTGTATCCTTTTAGGAATCGGCAAAGATGACACCGAGGAGCACGCGCAGTCGTTGGCCGACAAGATCAAGAGTCTGCGTATTTTCCAAGACCATCAGGGTAAAATGAATCGATCCATCCTCGATATCCGAGGCGAAGTGCTCGTCGTTTCGCAATTTACCCTGTACGGAAATTGCCGTAAAGGCAACCGGCCGTCTTTTTCCGATGCTGCGCCTCCCGGCCAAGCCGATGGGCTTTACCATTGCTTCACTCAAAGACTCCGCGACGCGGAACTCAAGGTTGCCACCGGCTGCTTTCAGGCCCATATGGAAGTCTCTCTAGTTAACGATGGTCCCGTTACCTTCGTCCTGGAAACATGAGTATGCATGTCGTCTTGTTCGAACCGGAGATTCCGCCCAACACAGGGAGCGTGGCCCGACTCTGCGCGGCCACGCTTACACCCTTACACTTGGTCGAACCCTTAGGCTTCAAAATCGACGACAAGCATCTCAAGCGTGCCGGCCTTGATTACTGGGAGTTCGTCGATCTCCATGTCCACAAATCTTGGAATGATTTCATCGAGACGGCAACGCCAAAGCAGTTGTGGTATTTTTCCAAAGGCGCGACGAAATCTTATACCGCGACGCGCTACGATCACGATGATTTTCTCATCTTCGGACGGGAGACACGTGGCTTGCCGCAAGAAATTCTTGAAGCCAATTCCGATCGCGCGCTACGCATCCCAATGATGGGCAGTGGCGTGCGCAGCTTGAACCTATCCAACGCGGTGTCAATCGTTCTGTACGAAGCATTGCGGCAACTCGGCAAACTTGAATAACCAATGGGCCTTGACCGTCGAATTGTTTATGTTATTTATCTGCAACAAATTTTCCTACATTTTAAAGGGGGTAGATATGAGGGTCGGTCCAATAGGACGGTACCTGAGAGGATTGCTTCTGCTCGGCGCAGTAAGCATGCTTTCCTCGTCGGGCCTGGCCGCCAACGCATTCGCAGCGGAGGCACAGAAGGCGGAAGCCTCGTCCCCGTCGAAGGAATCGTTCAATCTGATTCTGCCGTTTAAGGATCTCACTGTCGGTCAAGGACAAGAGGCGACGATGGACGCCGAGGTAGTCAACCGCACTAAGGAACCTGTCGAAGTAAGTCTGGCGATTGAAGGAATTCCCAAAGGATGGGAAGTCAATTTCAACTCGAGATACCCCAGTTTTCCAGTGCGGTCGGTGATGGTACAAGGGGGCGATCAAAACTCGAACAAGTCGACAACCCTTGAGTTCAAAGCCAAAGTTCCAGAGAACGTGAAACCGGGAGCCTATCCGATAAAAGTGACCGCCAGAGATACCAAGGGCTCGACTCAGTACGTCGAGACGATCAATTATCGGGTTACTTCAAAGAAAATTGCGACCGGGGGCATTAAACTCACCAGCCAGTATCCGGTGCTCACTACCGGTTCAGGACAGACACTGAAATTCACGGTGGATCTAAAAAACGAAACGAACAAGCCGCTGACGACTTCATTGGTGGCGCAGGCGCCTCAGGGCTGGACCGTTCGCTTCAAACCGCAATTTGGCGACCAGCAGATCTCTTCGATCCAACTAAAAGAAAATGGTTCCGAGACCTTGAGCGTCGAGATCGACACGCCGGCCACGGCCGACGCCAAGGAATATCCGGTAGGAATCCAAGCTCGTGCGGGCGCCTTTGAAGCATCCACGTCGGTAAAAGTATCTCTCAAAGGCACCCAGGACTTAAAGATGGGGTCTTTAGCCGGCACGCTCAATACCTCGATCACCGCCGGCACCAAGACCCCAATAGACTTCGTCATCGGCAATGCCGGTACCGCCCCGATTCGCAACCTAAATTTTGTCACCAAAAAGCCGAGCGACAAATGGACGGTAGAATTTCGACCGGACAAGATCGACTCGCTTGCGCCGGGCGAAGTGCGACAAATCAAGATGGAAATTACGGCACCGGAGCGGACCATTGCCGGCGATTATATGCTGACGTTAACGTCCAATTCGCCGGAAACGAATAAATCGGTCGATTTTCGCGTGACCGTGTCAACACCAACGGTGTGGGGCTGGATCGGCTTCGGCATCGTCGGTTTGGTCGTACTCGGATTGGCTGTTGTATTTTTCCGCCTAGGTCGTCGATGAGCATAGTCGTCGAAACCAAGGATCTGTCTAAGCGTTATCGCGAGAAGCTCGCGGTAAACTCCCTTAACCTGACAGTCCAAGAAGGCGAAATCTTCGGCTTCCTCGGACCCAACGGCGCCGGCAAAACCACCACGATCCTAATGCTCCTTGGTTTAACCGAGCCGACTTCGGGCCAGGTCTCCGTATGCGGATTCAATCCGACCCGCGAGTCGCTCGAGGTGAAACGGCGAGTCGGATATCTACCTGAAAGCCCGGGTTTTTACGACGACATTAGCGCCAAAGAAAATCTTCTGTACATGGCGCGGCTGAATCGCATCCCCGAAAACGAGGCGCACAAGAGAACCGCCGAGGTATTGGATCAGGTCGGCCTCGCCGACGATGGGCGGCGGCTGGTCAGAGAATTTTCCCGCGGCATGAAACAGCGCCTCGGTATTGCCGAGGTTCTGGTCAAAAATCCCGTAGCCATCGTTCTCGACGAACCTACTTTGGGTATCGATCCCGACGGCGCTATTCGCATCCTTGAGATGATCAGGAGCTTGAATCGAGAGCATGGTTTGACCGTCATGCTATCCTCGCATCAGCTCCAGCAAGTTCAGGAAGTCTGCAGCCGGGTCGGCATTATCGTCAAAGGCAAACTGATCGTTCAGGGCCAAATGGACGAGCTCGGAAAATCGATTCTCAAAGGACGCCAGTGGAACTTCCTTCTCGAGGTAAGGGGCAACACCGACGGCTTAGAGCGCGAGCTGCAGAGTATCCCGGGTATCGATGAGATCGAAAAGCGCCCGCATGGTTGGTTTCTTCGCTGCACGACCGACACTCGTCCCGAAGTCGTCTCTACCGTCGCGCGCAAGGGCCTACAGTTATTGCAGTTGCGCTCCGAAGATCCGACCCTTGAAGAAATCTATCTCAAATATTTTCGTGAGGCTTGAGAACCATGAGCGTGGTATTCTGGAAAGAATTGGCGGATCACTTCAGCAGCCGCCGCTTCATGATCCTGCTGATCCTTATCGTCTTCTCGGGACTTTGGGCCGCCTATGCCACCGGGCAAGCGATTCGTGAAAATACCGATACCGTGCCGTCACAGTACGCGTTTTTGCTCCTCCTGACGTCGAGCGGCGAGACGATTTTTTCGTTAGCTACGTTTCTCGGCTTCTTCGGACCCCTGGTCGGCATCACACTGGGTTTCGATTCGATCAGCGGCGAATATGCCCGGGGCACGCTGAGCCGCGTTCTCTCGCAACCGATTTATCGCGACAGTTTCATCAACGGAAAATTCTTTGCCGGGCTGACTACGGTCGCTGTGCTGTGGGGATCGATCCTGCTGCTCGTAATCGGGCTGGGCACCACGATATTAGGCTTTCCGCCCAATGGTGAGGAAATCTGGCGTATGCTGATTTTCACCGTCGTGGGCATTTTCTACGTCGGTTTCTGGCTCGCTCTCGCCATGCTGTTTTCGCTGCTGTTCCAAAAGACCGTCACCGCGGCGCTCGCGTCCATGGCAGTTTGGCTTTTCTTATCTCTCTTCGTGTCGGTCGTGAGCGCAGGCATTGCGGGCATGATCGTGCCCGATGCGACGACGCCGGAGGCGATCGCGCGGCGCGCCGATGTCGAAAACGTAATCGACCGCATTTCCCCCAGTACGCTTTTCTCCGAAAGCGTCGGCATTCTACTCAATCCCGCGGCGCGGGTGTTCGGCATGGCGCTGCAAAGCCAGGCGGAAGGAATCCTGCCGACTCCCCTCGCCCTCGATCAGAGTCTGATTCTCATCTGGCCGCACATCACAACGATCTTCGGTCTTGTCGCAGTTTGCTTCGGTATCTCTTATATCATCTTCATGCGTGCTGAAATCCGAGCGTAATTCCGGGAGCCGCTCCCAGAAAATCTAAATCCCGTGTTCCTTTGACAGGGCAAATGGGGACTTAGCGTGCCTTGCAGCAATTCCGACGTCCCGCCTTTCCAGCAACTTGTGACCATTCTGGGGCATTAGTTAGGAGCGGTTCTCCGCCGCTGTATTTCATGTGGCAATCGTTGATATACTATTTCTGTTTACTATACGAAAAATTTTTAGTCGCCACCAAGGCCGGGGAGGTTTTATTCATGGCTTACCGCGATCTGCGCGAATACGTCGCGGCACTCGAGAAAAAAGGAAAACTTAAGCGCGTCACCAAAGAAGTCGACAAGGACTGGGAAATCGCCGCCGTTTGCAGGCAGCTTTTCACGAAAATTCCGCCCAACAATAGACCCGCGCTCGTTTTCGAGAACGTCAAAGGCTTTAAAATACCGGTCGTGGCCGGTGTGCTCGGCGCATCGCGCGAGATCTATGCTCTGGGCCTCGAAACCGATTCAGTCGAAGGGATCAACCGCAAATGGGACCACGCCCTCGAAAATCCAATCGCACCGGTGAGGGTAAAACAAGCACCGTGTAAAGAAAACATTCTTCACGGTAAAAATGTCGATATTACCAAATTGCCGGTACCGGTCTGGACCGTGGGTGAAGATCCGGGTCCATTCTTTACCTCGCCCTACTTGATCACCAAAGATCCTGAGACCGGCGTGCGCAACGTGGGAACCTATCGGATGCAAGTCAAAGGCCCCAACAAGACCGGCCTGCTGATCGGCAGGCGTCAAGACATGGCATGGCATATCCTTAAGAACAATGCGAAAAATCAACCGACACCGGTGGCAGTCGTAATTGGCGCGGACCCAACCATCGGGTACGTCTCTGTTTCGAAGATGTCCGAAGCGCTAGATGAATTTGCCGTCGCCGGCGCGCTCCGCGGCGAAGCGGTGGAAGTGGTCCCATGCGAGACTGTGCCGCTCGAAGTGCCGGCAAGCGCAGAAATCGTTTTGGAAGGCGAGATACCGCCAAACAGCGTCGAGCCGGAAGGTCCGTTCGGCGAATACACGGGCTACATGGGGCCTGCCGGCACCGAACCCTTCCTCAATATTAAATGCATGACCTTTCGCAATAATCCGTGGTATCAGGCATTTATCAGTCAAATGCCTCCGTCAGAGTCGAGCTGCATCCGCGGCGTCGGGCGCGAGTGGCCACTTTTCAAGCACCTCAAAGACATTCTGCGTCTGCCGATCAAAGATCTCCGGTTGAAGGAGGCCGGCGGCAGCGGCGCTTACCTCGTCATTTCGCTCAAAAAGCAGTTCGAGGGCCAGGTGCGCCAGCTGATGTACGGCGCTTGGTCAATGCGCACCGGATTCGGGAAAATCACAATCGTCGTGGATGAGGACATCGACGTTTGGAATGACTTCGCCGTCGATTGGGCGATGAGCTGGCACGTGCGACCGGAAAAGGACATCTACATCGAAAGAGACGTCCAAGCGGTGGGTCTGGACCCGTCGCAAGCTCCCGCCAACGTGCCACAACATCATCCGAGCCGCTATGTCGGTTCGCGCGTAGCGATCGACGCCACACGCAAACATGAATATCCGGCGATCTCTCTACCGCCCAAAAAGCACCTGGATTTGGTCGCAAGCCGCTGGAAAGAATATGGAATAGAAGACTGAACAGGATCGTTCAAACCGCTCAAAACGTTCAAACAGTTCAAGCCGTTAAATAGTCACATAAGAACGTCTCAATTGCTCGCCCGGATTCCGGCAAAAGGCATGTGGAAAAGACAAACTTGATAAGAATGAGCTAAACGAGGTGATCTGTGGTGGACTGGAGAGTGACTGACGCGCAATTATGTTTAAGTCCGATAGCCGCTTGAACGCTTTGAACACATTGAACGGCTTGAACCTTCACCCGTTCCCCCGCATCTTCTCCGCAGCCGCCATTATCGATTCGATAATTTTTTTATAACCGGTGCAGCGGCAGATATTGCCGTGCATAAAGTGCTTTAGCTCTGCTTCCGTGGGCGAAGGGTTTTCATCGAGCAAAGCCTTCGCCGCCAAAATCATTCCCGGAGTACAGAAACCGCATTGAAAACCGCCGTGCTCGATGAACGCTTGCTGCAGGGGATGAAGTTTTCCATTTTCGGCGAGTCCCTCGATCGTCAGCACCGAGCGGCCGCGAACTTCGAAAGCGAGCGTCGTGCACGCGCTCACTGGCCGCCCGTCCACCAGCAAAGTGCACGCCCCGCAGACTTGAACGTCGCAAGATCGTTTTGCGCCGGTAAGCCCCAAGCGATCACGCACCACGTCGAGCAATAACTCGTGCGGTTCCACGTCGAGCTCCTGCAACCGCCCATTGAGTGTAAAAGATAAAGACAGCAACTGTGCGTCGTGTCGCGTCATCGATTTGGCCATGAATTCTCCTGGATGGTGTTTTGCTCGCGCTCAACCGGCGGCGCTCTGAAAGGCCCTTTTCAAAAGCACGCCGACAATATGTTCCTTGTACTCTTGGGACCCGTGCAAATCGCTCATGGCTTGAGAGGCGCGGCCCGCCGCCGCGCCCGCTTCGGCAAGGCTCGCCGCCGCATCGTCTTTGCTCTTGCCGCTAAGCACAGCCTCTGCTTCGGCGACTCTGCGCGGGGCAGGGCCCGCGCAACCAACGGCGATCTTAACATCCGCCAATCCTGCGCCGTTTAAGTTAAACGCCACGGCAACGCCAACGCTCGGCCGTTCCAAATATCCGAATTTCAAATAAGCGCTGCGAAAATACTCTCCTGGCACGGGCACACGAATTTCGGTGAGCAGTTCATCGGGCTGCAATGACGTTTCATAGGCATCGACGAAGAAATCATCGGCCGTGATTTCACGCTTGCCGGAAGATTTCTCGGCAATGAATTTGGCGCCGAGCGCCATCAGGAGCGTACCAGGATCTGCGTGAGGCTCGGCAAAGCATAGATTCCCGCCAAGCGTGCCGCACTGCCGCACCCGCACATTGGCAACGTTCTGTTCAAGCTTGTGCAGCGCCGGTACTTTTTGCTGGAGTAGCATCGATGTTTCCAACTCATGATGCGTGCACAGCGCCCCGATGTTGATCGTGTCGTCTCGCGCGCTGACCTCGCTTAAGCTCTTGAGCTTTTTTATATTGATCAGGCGCTCATATTGGACCAGCCCCTCTTTCATGGCCAACAGCAGTTCCGTGCCGCCGGCATAAAGCTTCGCACTTTCACCGAAGCGGCCCAAAAGCTCGGAGGCTTCAGCAACCGATTCCGGTTCTTCCAAGCGAAATCGACGTAGCATCAAGAGGCTCCTTCCAGGCGCTGTTTCACGGCTTGAGCAAATTCGTCCAATACTTGGTCCGCTTTCCGTTTGATGATGCCGTGACCCAATGCCGCAAGCTTTCCCAGGATATCGACGTTGGCCACAAAACCGAGCACCGTCCGGCCGTCTTGTTCGCGCAAATTGACGTCCAAATCGACTTTCATGCGGCTGCCAATCTTATTGTCGGCGCCGGAAGCTTGCGCTTTGATGTGGGTCAATTCCTCTCGTTCGAGCACCTCGATGTGAGTTGGGAACTCGACCTTAAAAGGACCGACTTTTTCCACCATCGTTGCAGAATATTTTTTTCCCGCTTCGATCGTTTTCGCCTCTTTGCACCCCGGAACGCAGGCGATAAACCGATCGACGTCCCAAATAAAATTCCAGACGGTCTCGCGCGGGACAAGAATCTCCACTTCTTTTTGAAATTCCAAAGATTTTCCTCCGAATGAACTGTCTTTTTTGCTATCAGAACCGCCGTGACCGTGCAAGCAAATAGACGGTCGAAATTGGAGTTGGATCGTAATTGAGACCAGGCTAGACGGGCGGTCAGCGGAATCAATTACCCTGACCGGGGCTGTCGCTAACGTCCTTGAAATCCTTCAGATAAATCTTGAGCTTTTTTTTCACGCGCTCCTCGATCTGCCGAACACGCTCGCGGCTAATACCGTATTTTTCGCCGATCTCTCTAAGCGTCAGCGGATCTTCGTTCAAAAGACGTTCGCGATAGATTACCAGTTCCTTATCCTTGAGACCCTTGGCGAATTGCTCCATTTTCTCGCGCAACAGCTCGCGGTATTGCGACTCGGCGATCTCCTCTTCCGGCGTTTGCTTGGTGTCCTGCAGGAAGTTAAGCATCGTTGCTTCCTCATCGCCGCCGAGCGGCACATCCACCGAAAGATCGCGGGCGGCGAGTCGCTGCTCCATTTCGACTACTTCGTCTTCCTTTACGTTCAAACGCTGCGCGAGCAACTTCGGGCCCGGCGTCAAACCTTCGGCCTCGATCTTTTCTTTTTCCTTCTGAAGATTGAAGAAAAGTTTTCGCTGCGCCTGAGTAGTGCCGATCTTCACCATCCGCCAATCATTCATGATGTAACGAATCATGTAAGCGCGAATCCACCAGACAGCGTAGGACGGAAACCGCACGCCGCGATAGGGATCGAAATTTTTGACAGCCTCCATCAGACCCATATTGCCTTCCTGGATGAGATCGAGAAGGTTTTTAAAGGCTTTTTGGTACTCACGCGCAATCATCACAACGAGCCGCAAATTCGAGGTCACCAATTTATAGGCCGCCTCCAGATCGCCATATTCTTTGTACTGAACTGCAAGACGATGTTCCTCTTCCCGGCTGAGCAGAGCGAAGCGGCGAATTTCCGTGAGATATCTCTGAAGCGGATCAAATGGAACCAGGGCTTTGCCCCGTGATCCGTCGTCCGTATTGTCCTCTTGGGAAAGTTGCGGCAGAGGAATGTCGGAGAGTGAAAAATTTAATTCCGGGTTCTTATCGTCTTCGGACATGAGCAGCTTCGTGACCCGCAACCAGGCAATCTGGCGATCCGGGCCAACCGAACCTGAGAAGTGCGGCGAGTCGACTGTTAGAAGAAAAGTAAGCGCGTGTCGACGCGCAACGGGATCACGGCTCGCGGGCAGCCTGTCTCACTTTACCTTCGGCGATTTCCCGTAACGCCACGACCACCTCACGGTTATCTGCTTCGATTAATGGCTTGGCCCCTTTGAAAAGCTCGCGCGCCCGCTTGGAAGCTAACATAACCAAGTCAAACCGGTTGGTAACTTTTTGCAAACAATCTTCAACGGTGATGCGTGACATATCGAGCTCCAGCGATTAAGTATCCGCTGATTCAACCAAATTTCTGGATAAGAGTCAACGCAAACGGCGCGGCTGGGGCGTGCAGACTACAGAAAAACAACAACCCACATAGTAAAGGAAAGATGGGCCGTCGACAGTTGTCGACATTTTGAAAGCAATTTTTAATGTTCGATCTGCGTGCAATTTTTGCTTTTGGCGAAAGCCATGTCCAAAGCGATGCCGGTCACCACGGCTTGCCACGCTTGATCTTCTGAAAGCCCACGGCCTTTAATCGAGCGCCATAGATGAATGATTTCTTCTTCGGTGACACTTTCAAAGAGATCCTGATCTCGCTCAGTGTCCAGTACTTGTATTGTATTAATAGGGGTCATTTCAGATGTTACCGCTTTCTACGGGTGATGATTGCCTGTAAAAGCAATGTCGGTGCCACCAGCCTAATATCTTGATTTACTTGACTTTAGATCTAGTTAGCTTTGACGCGCTGTCGGTAACTTGAGCAAAGATTGTCGAATTCGACTCAAAAACGGCGGCTTGTGAAGGAATATTCCGCCCAGTAGGTCGACTAACCGATTACGGCGATACCCGAGATTTCGATCATGCAGTCGGGATTATACAAACGCTTTACTTCCACCAGTGTGATCGCCGGAAAATATTTTCCAAATACTTCCCTATAAGCGCTTCCCAACGGTTTTTTGTTGCTCCAGTAGGCTTCAAGATTGGTTATATAAATCGTCAGCACCGCATATTGAGTCGGTCGCCCCCCGGCGCCCTCAATCGCTGTCTTCAAATTACGCAAGACCTGACAAAACTGTGCTACGAAGTCGCCTATCCCGACGACCTCGCCCTTTTCATTAAACGGCGCCTGGCCGGCAACGTGGACGACAGCACCTCCCGTGATCTTCGCGACATGAGCATAGCCTACCGGCGGTTCCAATCCCGCCGGATCGATCAGTTCAAATGGCATTCAGGCTCTCCTTAGAATTCAAGACCGGTGGTCGCCGGGCTCCAATAGTTGATGAAGCTTTTCATCTCATT
>Ga0075286_1000028_pt1 | contig 13634 bp, 11 predicted proteins | sample SF_Rice_20C_0N_2_FD_69761 | JGI IMG/M metagenome (GOLD analysis project Ga0075286, IMG submission 69761) | Rice paddy soil microbial communities from Twitchell Island, California, USA - SF_Rice_20C_0N_205 | ecosystem: Environmental > Terrestrial > Soil > Paddy field/soil | place: USA: Twitchell...
CCGGCTCCGGGCTACGGCAAGGCACTATACAGCTTTCAAGAATTCGCTGAGATCTGGAGGACATCAGAAAATCGAATCGTCATCTTCGTCGATAAAGGCGCGATGCGTCACTTGGATGATCTCACTGGAGATGCGCCTGCGCCACGAACATTGTTGGAAATTGGTGGTCTGATTCTGGTCGAGAATCGACCCGCAAGAGAAAGGGATTTGAGCAACTCAGGACTGTAACGGCTTTAGATTTAAGTGTGCGACTGCTAGTCTGCTCCAAAAAGGCCTCATGAAGCGAATACCGTCGAGGCATTTTTCCGAAACACTCCATACAATAGAGAAGTTTGCGACTGTGGCTAAACGAACTCTGCCTATATTTGTTCTGATTTTCGCAGCCCTGATCGTGAGATTGCTGTTGTCTCCGCCAATTTGGAACCGCGGTGAGGCACGCGAAGGCCTGGTTATCCAGGAAATCGTGCGCGACCAGCAATGGATTCTACCGCTGCGCAACGGCGAGCTGCCGTCGAAACCGCCGCTTTTCCACTGGATGGCCGCAGTCCCGGCATTCCTAATCGGTCCCTCCGATTTCACGGTCCGGCTGCCATCGGCTCTTGCCGCCGCAATAATGGCAATTACGACATATATGATGGGCAGAGCGATGGGAGGGCCGGCTACGGGCTGGCTTGCATTGGGCGCGCTGCTCGGCATCTATGAGTTTTGGGATACTGGCACGCAGGCGCGCGTCGATATGGTGTTTAGCGCCTGCGTTGTGATATCTCTCGCCGGATTCTTTTTATGGTATCGCGACGGCTCCAAAGCCGCGCGCGCGGCATGCCATATCGGCGCGGCATTTGCCGTGCTCGCAAAAGGACCGGCGGGTTTGGCACTCCCCGCGATCGTGATCCTTGCTTTTCTGGTCATTGAGGGACGGCTGAAATTGTTGCGGCAATTCTGGTCGTGGCCGCTTACAGCGGTGATACTTCTTGTCGATGTCGGCTGGTATGCGTCGGCCTACTCTATTGGCGGCAGCGAATTCTTTAAATTGCAAATTGAGCGCGAGAACGTCGACCGGGCTTTGGGGACGGGGCGTATGGCCGCTGACGACAATTTTGTGACGATGGCGGGATGGTTGCTCGGGCGGCTTTTTCCCGCAAGCCTCGTGCTGTTTTGGTCTTTGATCCGGCGGTTGCGCGGCGAGCGCGAAGATTCCGCTGGACGTTTTCTGCATGTTTGGTGGATGTCGATTTTTCTCGTTTTTGCATTGGCGGCCGGTAAGCGAGCGGTCTACCTTGTGCCGATCTATCCGGCCATCTCGATCCTGGCGGCGCGGGCCGTCACTCCTCTTGTCCTGCGATGGCAGCGAATCAGCGAGACGAAAGCGTCCGCGCCTTTGTCCGCTCAGCGCTATCGTCCGGCAAGAATCATCGGTGCCGCCATCGTGCTCATGGATTTGACGTTGATGCTGATGACCCGGAATGTCTGGAAGCACTCCACGGTGGAAAAAGCCAGGCTCGCCTTTATCAACAACGTCGGTACGATCGTGCCGGTTAATACTCCGATTTTCGCGACACCGGAGCTCAACCATGAGGCGCTGATTGTGATCGCGTATCGTTTGCATCGCGAAATCGAACGTAAGCCTATCGCCTGCGCTGAGAGCAATGAATATTTTCTGGCGCCTTTTGAAATAGAAACTGAGACTGGGCAGGGGAGTCGAGTCCTCGCATCATCGAAAAAGGCAGATGTTTCGCTCGTTAACCTGCCCTCCGCACGGCCGGGCGTTCATGATAAAGGGTTGTGTTTCTCTCTAACATCCAAGTCTCATGGTATCGCCAATGCGCAACCTGCTCTCCCAACGAATTGAACACTCATCCATTCTTCATGTCGTTTTGCTCGCCGGTTTATGCGGTGTGCTTTATTTCCCTTATCTCGGCTCAATTCCTTTTTTCGATAAGGGTGAGCCGCGCGAGGCGCTCGCCGTGCAGGATATCGTGCAACGAGGCGAGTGGCTGGTGCCGCTCAAACGCGCGACCGATATTCCCTCCAAACCGCCGTTGTTTCATTGGTCCGCTGCTTTGGTCACTCGGTTGACTGGCTCCCTCACCGAGGCGACGATCCGTTTCCCGTCGGCGCTCTACGCCACTCTCGGATTGTTTCTGATCTATTGGCTCGGACGCAAAATATTTGACGCGAAAACCGCGCTGCTTGGTGCAGCGATTCTCGGAACCATGATGGTTTACCAGGATCAGGCTTTGAGCGCGCGCGTCGATATGACCTTATGCTTTTTCGTTACGTTAAGCTTGGTGCTTTTTTATTCGCTCTACCGTGGTCATCTGAAGAATCCCTGGTGGTTCTACGTTTTCTACATCATTGTCGGTATCGGCACTTTAGCCAAAGGTCCTTTGGGTCTCGTGCTGCCGGTATTGGTCGCGGGTTCATTCGCGCTGCTCGAGCGGCGGCGGGACCTTGTTAGAAAATTTGCTTTCCATCCCGGTGTCGTATTGACCGTGGTGTTTGCCGCCGGATGGTACGTTATCGCGGTCACGCGCGGCGGCGAGGGCTTTTTCGACCGCCAGATCTTGCAGGAGAATCTCAGCCGGTTTGTCGGTGGCTCCGGACATAGCCACCCCGTCTATTACTATATTCCTTACCTGTTCACGCAGAGCTTGCTGTGGGGGCTATTCCTGCCTGTTCTTCTTTGGGACCTATTCAAAAATGGATTCCGCTCTGGTGGCGATGTGCTTTTTCTAAAGCTTTGGTTCCTGATCATGTTTCTGTTTTTTTCCGTGTCGGTCGGAAAACGCCCAGTCTATCTGTTGCCACTCTATCCCGCGCTCTCATTGCTTTTGGCCGAATGGTTTTACCATGCCAGCAGCTCGGGCAAGGCAAGGCTGATCACTTATCGAAGCATCGGTGTGCTTACCGCGATGACAGGCGGTTTGCTGCTGGTTATCACGCTTGGGGCGCTTTGGAGCCATGATCCCGGCTGGTTTTTTGCTCCCATCGAGGTTCTGCTAAAGCCCAAGGACCGAGCCAATGTGCTCGCGGTGAGGACACAACTGGAGAATTTCGGTTGGATTTTCACTCTGTTGTCCGTATCGGCGGCTTTCCTGTGGCTTTCACTAACTCGATTGTTGTGGGTTGGACAGATGCGGGCGGTCGCGCACCGGCTGGTTGTTATTTCGATTATTCACGGCATTATCGGTTGGTCGGTGGTTATGCCCGTCATCGCGCAGCAACGAAGCTATCGCGATTTCATGGCCGAAGTAAACGAGCGGGTCAAACCGGAAGACAAGCTTTACATCTACGGAAGATTCAACAGCGATCCGGTGGTGTTCTACCGCGGGCGGGCGATTGAAGAACTAGAGCAGCCGGTTGCGACGATGATTGGGAAAGTCGCGAACGGTGATGGATACGTGATCATGCCGGAGCGAGCACTGAAGGAAATTCAAAAAGCGACGGGGAACTTACCGCAGGCGCTGTTGAAAAGTGAAGGAACGGGTCCTGAAAACGATGCACGGTTGGTGCTGGTGCAGGCCGGCGTTCCCTAGCAATTTATTTCAACGCTCCCTCTTTATCCAGTTCTCGCAACGCCCGCATATCGACGTAGTCGTCAAACTTCAGGTTTTTACCCGTAGCTTCTTTGCTAAGCTCGTCAATAACGGTCTGAATTCCGGCAGGAGTAGGGAACGGGCGGCGGGCGAGAACCTGGACGCTACGAGCGAGGGCATAGTCGATCGTTTCGACATCGTCGGTTTTCAAAGCGGCGCGGATCGCTACTTTGGCGTTGGCCGGGTCCGTCTGCAAGGCGCGGATCGACTCGGACATGCTTTTGATGAGAGCTTTGACCAGCCGGAAATTTTTGTCGATATAGCTGCTTGTCATGTTGAGCGAGAGGAATGGATACTCGATCTTGCTATCGGCCAAGTCGGCGAGCACGTTAAATCCTTCTCTTTTGGCCTTCGGGACGAAATCGGCCGCCATGATCGTGCCGTCAACAACACCGCTCAAAATCGCCGTGATTCGGGCACCGGAATTTCCGATCTGCAAAACCGTCACGTCTTTTTCCGGATCCAAACCACCTTCCTTGAGCGCGAGCTTGGTTTGGAAATGCGAGCCGGAGCCGAAGCGGCTGACGGCAACCTTTTTCCCTTTGAGTTGCTTGAATGAGTGGATCCCCGGCGCGGCCAGATAGACGTGATTAAACCGGTTGGCGACCACCGCCACTATGTGCACATCGGCTCCGCGTAACCGCGCCAGCATCGCTTCGGAGCCCTGGGAAAAAGCCACGTCGAACGTGCCGGCGATAAGGGCCTGACTCAGCAAAGAGCCGCTGTTGACGTAAACGACTTCGAGATCAAGGCCGTTCCTGCGAAAGATGCCCTCGCGCTTGCCCATTTCCAGAACATAGTTGTTGATGCCTGTACCGCTGTAGCCAAGGCGCATTTTCTCGACCGTCTGGGCCGGCAAGTTTTGAATCCAAGCAAGAGCCAACAATAAAGCGCCAATCAGAACAGCCGCCCGGGTACGGCATTTCGATTTCATGTAGTCTCCTAATGCAGAATATCGATAATTCACAAAACGGCCGCATCGTAATTCCACAAACTGTAAAGCACAAGCGTCATCTTTCTCGTCAATGCACGACGGTTATTTTAATCCAATCTGCCGGGACTCCTTCGATAAAAAATAGGACTTCGTGCGAGATCTTGAACAAACTGAACCGGGCCAGACTGGTGCTCTTGCGCTTTGAGTTATTCGACTGTGCTTTATTGCATGGAGACCTTCGCGGTGTTAGATGAATCTCGCGCCTGCAAAGGAGACTGATATGCAGATTGGCCGTAGAGCCGTAATCAAAGCCGGCATGGGTTTGGCTGCTACGATGCTATTTCCCGACCGCGGGTCGTTCGCTCAGGCGGAGTCTCTGATTCAGAAGAAAATTCCCTCTTCGGGCGAGAGCATTCCCGTTATCGGCATCGGCACGGCGCGGCGTTATGAAGATGTAAAGACGGACGCGGAGAAAGCGCCTCTGCGAGAGACACTCCGGCAATTTCAACTGTTGGGGGGCAAGGTGATCGACAGCTCGCCATCGTACGGTACCGCGGAGGCTGTGGTTGGAGAACTGGTCGACGGTCTCAAGATTCGCGACTCCCTGTTTCTCGCCACTAAAGTGAGCTTACGCAAAGTGGGCCGGGAAGAAGGCATCAAGCAGATCGAAGACTCGTTCAAGAAATATCGAACCAACAAAATCGATCTGATCGCGGTGCATAACTTGCGCGACACGAGCACTCAACTCCGGACGCTGCGCGAGATGAAGACGGCCGGGCGCATTCGCTACGTCGGCATCACCACTTCTTTCGATAACCAGTACGGCGAGTTCGAGCAGGTGATGAAAAAAGAATCTCTCGACTTCGTGCAGGTCGATTACGCACTGGATAACCGCGACGCCGGCGGGCGCATCATTCCGTTGGCTGCGGATCGGGGTATGGCCGTTATGATCAACCTGCCCTTTGGGCGCGGCCGGTTGTTCAAAGCCGTTGAAGGCAAGAAATTGCCGCAGTGGGCGAGCGAGTTCGACTGTCAATCGTGGCCGCAGTTCTTTCTCAAGTACATCGTATCTCATCCGGCGGTCACGTGTGCAGTTCCCGGCATGGCGCGTCCCGAGTACGTCGTCGATAATCTCGGCGCGGCGCGCGGGCGGCTCCCGAACGCCGCAATGCGGCGCAGGATGGAACAGTTCATCGATAATGCCTAAAAACCCGTGCATGAGGAGCAAGGGGTGAGCGATGAGCCGACCGGACAAGGGAATACGGAATTCGGTGGCTTGGCACACCGGCTGATCGGCCGCTTCATCGACGTGCGCCCAACCGAGCTGCGAGCGCTCGGTTGGGCTTGGCTTTATATTTTCTCGGTCCTGTTTTCCTATTACATCTTGCGTCCAATCCGCGACGAGATGGGCGTGGCCGGCGGTGTCGAAAATCTCCAATGGCTTTTCACCGGCACGCTGCTCTGCATGATCGCCGCCAACCCGCCGTTTGCTGCTCTGGTGGCGCGCTTGCCGCGCGTCAAGTTTATCGCGCTCAGCTACCGATTTTTTCTTGCCAACCTGGTGCTTTTTGCAGTGCTGATGCAGGTTGCAGCCGGCGCTCAAAATATCTGGGTGGGGCGTCTGTTTTTCATCTGGGTTTCGGTGTTCAACCTGTTCGTGGTGTCGGTCTTCTGGGCGCTGATGGTCGATCTTTTCGACGCCGAGCAGGGCAAGCGGCTCTTCGGTTTTATCGCGGCCGGGGCGACCGTTGGCGGTATACTCGGTTCTGCCGTTACGGCGGCGCTGGCCAAGCAACTGCCGCCGACCTGGCTTTTGCTGGGTTCGGCGCTGCTTCTCGAAGCGGCGGTACTATGCGTGCGTCGCTTGTCGCGGCTGTCCGATGTCTTGCAGCGTCTTCCCACGGTGGATAGCGAACAGGCGCCAATCGGCGGTTCGGTGTTCGCCGGTTTCAAACACGCGCTCGGCTCGCCGTATTTGATCAATCTGTGCGCTTACATGTTGCTCTTTGCGATCACGTCGACACTGCTTTATTTTCAGCAGGCGGAAATCGTCCGCCAAAGTTACACCGATCGCGGTGCTCGCACCGCTTTCTTCGCCCGTCTTGACCTCTGGGTGAATATTCTAACCCTCGGCGCTCAACTGTTTTTGACTAGCCGGATTCTCCGCTGGTTCGGTGTCGCGCTGACTTTGGCGGCTCTGCCGCTGATCAGCATGCTAGGCTTCGGAGCGCTGGCTCTGGGGCCGACGATAGCAGCGCTGGTAGTGTATCAAGTTTTCCGTCGCGCCGGCAATTTTGCTTTTGCCCGGCCGGCGCGCGAAGTGCTGTATACCGTGGTTCCGCGCGAGGATAAGTACAAAGCAAAAAGTTTCATCGACACGGTCATTTACCGCTTGGGTGATCAAGCTGGTGCCTGGTCCTATGCTGGATTGGGCGCGCTCGGACTGGCGACGACAGGCGTTGCGTTGGTGGCGGTGCCGATCTCACTCGGTTGGCTGATCAATGCGCTCTGGCTCGGGCGCAGGCAGAATGCGTTGGAGACACGGCAGGCGAGTGACTCGACCGCTAGGTCCCAAGCCGTTTAGTCGCCGACCATTCTAGAACGGCATGAGTGAAGGTAACTCGCGGTCACGGCTCGGCAGGTGTTGGCAGGTGCTTGGCTCCCAAGCATTAACCCCTTAACTCATGCGTTACGGTGCTGCTCCAGTCATACCTGTCCAACCCCCGCCCAGCGCTTTATAGAGGCTGATCACGTTTGCTGCGACTTGACCTCTGCTCTGCGCCAGCTGTTCCTGAAGCGACAGAACCGAACGCTCGGCGTCCAGCACCGTCTGAAAATCGATTAAGCCCGATGTATATTGTTCGCGCGCAAGCTCCGCGGCACCTTCGGCCGCTTGAGTCGCTTGCGTGAGCGCGGCGCTCCTATCTTGCTCTTCCGCATAAGCGACCAGGGAATTTTCCACCTCTTCAAGAGCCACAAGTATCGTTGTTTCGTACTGCTGCAGAGCCTGTTCCTGCAAAGCGTTCTGCACTTCGATGTTTTGCCGTATGGCGCCGCCCTGAAAAACAGGCCAAGAAACGCTGCCCGCGAGACTCCACGCCCGGCTGCCGCTCAAAAACAAATGGTTTGTTGAAAGGGCTTCAAGACCGATCGATCCAGGCAAAACAAATCTTGGATAGAGATCTGCCGTAGCGACGCCGATCCGCGCCGTCTGCGCGGCAAGCTGGCGCTCAGCACGTTGGACATCCGGCCGCCGGCGTAACACCTCCGCGGGCACGCCCACGGCAATTTCGAGCGGCGGTTCCGGCACCGGTTTTCGGGCGGCAAGCTGCGCCTCCAATGCGCCTGGAAAAACCCCCAGCAAGACGGCCAGGCGATTCTTGGCAGCCTCTATGCTCGACCGTAGTCTCGGCAACGCGGCACGAGTGCTCTCCAGATTGGATCTGGCCTGTTCCGCATCGAGAACGCTGACGAGGCCGGCGGCCAATCGCCACTCGGTCAGCTGCAGGGTTTCCGCCTGGGCCTTGAGATTTTCTTCCCCGACTTGTAGCTGCATCTGGAGCGTGCGCGCCTCCACATAATTGAGCGCGACCTCGGCGAGCAAGCTTACCATCACGTCGCGATAATCCGCGACATTCGCCTCGAGATCTCCTTGAGCCGCCTCGATCGACCGGCGCACGCCGCCGAAAACGTCAATTTCCCAGCTTGCGTCAAAGCCGGTTCTGTAAAGCTCGCGGCGCGCGCCGGAGCCGATATCTTCGCTGCCGCGGCTGACCGTCGCCGAGGCGCCAAGATCGAGGGTTGGAAAGAGACCGGCTCGAGCGATACCGCGTCGCGCCCGCGCTTCCCGAACTCGCGCCTGAGCTATTTTGAGATCTAAATTACCCGCCGCCGCACGCTCGATCAGGTCGGATAAGTCGGCATCATTCAACGTCGTCCACCAGGTTGCGAGCGCTTGCGCCTCAGGCTCGGTCGCGTTCAAGCCGGCTCGCAAGAGCTGCCGCCACTCCGCCGGTGCGGCAATATCCGGAGCGTTATAATCGGGTCCGACCGCAAAGCAGCCGGAAAGCGCGAGGACGATAAATAGCCCAATCAGAAACCGCATTGCCATGCTCAAACTTCCTCAAACTTTGCACCGGCAATTCGATTGTGGTGGTCCAGAAGAAGATTCACCGACGAGGCGCAGAGAGGCCACAGTGAATACTTTTTGACCGAAGAATGCTCCGAACGCTCTGTACTCAGCGCCTCTGTGGCGAACATTATCTTTTCAAGTCTACTCATGGCGCAAAGCCTCGATCGGATCGAGTTGGGCTGCCCGCCGGGCGGGAAAATAGCCGAAGATCACGCCAACGGCTCCCGAAAAGAAAAATGCAAGGACCATGATGCCCGGATTCAATATCAAAGGAACCTGCAACACTTGCGCAAGCAACGCCGAGACGGCGAGCGCGAGCAGCACGCCAAATAACCCGCCAAACGACGCCAGCACCACTGCTTCGACCAGAAATTGCGTGAGCACATCGCGCTCGTACGCGCCGATCGCGAGGCGAATGCCAATTTCCCGCGTCCGCTCCGTCACCGATACCAGCATAATGTTCATGATACCGATGCCGCCCACGAGCAGGCTGACCGCCGCCACGGCGCTCAAGAGCAAGGTAAGAATGCGGGTTGTTCCAGTCAGCGTCTGGGCGATCTGTCGAGTATCCAGTACCGAGAAGTCGTTCTCCTCGTTACGCTCAAGGTGACGCCGCTCGCGCATCAACCGTTCGACGGCCGACTTGACTCGGTCCATTGCGGCTTCGTCGCGCACCGATATCTGGATCATCGAAACATCGCGATTACCCGCGATGCGCCGCTGAAAAGTTCGCAGCGGGATAACGATCATATCGTCTTGATCGCGCCCCATGCCGGACTGTCCTTTCGCCTTCAGCTGGCCGATGACTTCGCAAGAGATGTTCTTCACCCGAATCTTGCTCCCGATCGGGTCCTGCCCGCCGAACAATTCCTTGGCCACCGTCGCGCCGATGACGCAAGCGGGCTTGCCGGCGCGCGACTCGCTTTCGGTGAACGTGCGCCCGCGCTCGATCACCCAATTGGCAGCCGTGAAGTAATCATTAGTGCTGCCGGTGACCGAAGTCGACCAATTTTTGTTCGCAAAAATCGTGGTGACCGATTTGCTTGCCACCGGTACAACGCTTTTGAGATCGCCGACATCACGGGCGATCGCTGCCACATCATCGTCACGAAACGGTGCGACGGTCGATCCGCGCCCTGGACCCATCTGGCCGGGCAGAATCATAACCACGTTGCTGCCGAGGCTGGCAATCTGTTCAGAAACCTGTGCCGTGGCGCCGCTACCAAGGGTAACCATGACGATCACCGCTCCCACGCCGATGACGATTCCGAGGATCGTCAAGAACGAACGCAGGATATTGCGGCGAAGCTCGCGCAGGGCAAGCAAGAACGCGTTCCAGATCATTAAGCTGCCCTCTTATCGTTGCGCTCATCACTCTCAACCCTGCCATCGACGAAGCGCACGATGCGAGTTGCATAGGCGGCCATGTCCGGCTCGTGTGTGACCATGACAATGGTAATGCCACGATCACGATTGAGAAGCCTCAGCAAGTCCATAATTTCGCGGCTGCGCGCGGTGTCCAGATTGCCGGTAGGCTCGTCGGCAAATAACACGTGCGGCGAGGTAACGATCGAGCGGGCGACGGCTACCCGCTGCTGTTGCCCGCCGGAAAGTTCGCCCGGCGTATGGTTCTCCCAGCCGGTCAATCCGACCGCGTCCAGCGCCTGGCGCGCCCGCGCGTGGCGCTCGGCGAGCGGCTGGTTCCGATAGATCAGCGGCAGCTCAACGTTCTCGAGAGCCGATGTCCGGTTGAGCAGGTTATATCCTTGAAAAACAAAACCAAGATAGTAGCGGCGCAAGCGCGCGCGTTGACCGCGCGTGAGTTTCCCAACATCAACTCCTTCAAAGAGATAAGAACCCGAAGTCGGGGTATCGAGGCAGCCGAGAATATTCAGACAAGTAGATTTTCCCGAGCCGCTGGGTCCCATGACGGCGACGAACTCTCCTTTGTCGATGCGCAGGTCTATACCTCTCAGTGCATGCATGGCGGCGCTGCCGCTACCGTAGACCTTGGTTACTCCGCGCAGCACGAGTTGCGCCGTCTTTTCAGCCTCCACAGATGACTTATCCATTATGGGCTCGCACTGATGACGTCGGTGACGACCTCCTTTCCAACTTCGATGTTGTTATCCGCAATCTCAGTCATGATCCCATCCGTCGATCCGGTAGTGACCGAGACCGCCTCCGGTTGCCCGTCCCGTAAGACATAGATGCGCTGTTTGCCTTTGACGTCTGTCGTATCGCGCGGCCTTGAAGCGCGCGGCGGGCGGGGAAAGAGCCGGCTGATCAAACTCCCGCCGGATTTGGCCGTTTCCGCCGGCGCCGGCGGAGAAAAGCGCAGCGCTGCATTTGGCACTAGGACGACATTGTCGATCTTTTTTACCGTGATATCGGCAGTGGCCGTCATTCCCGGCCGCAAGGCGAGATCCGAGTTGTCCACCGACAGTAAGGTCTTATAGGTGATGACCCCCTGAACGGTCTCAGGACCGTAACGCACTTGTTTGACCACTGCATTAAAGGCACGCCCGGGGTATCCATCGACCGTGAAGCTGGCCTGTTGCCCTACCTGAACCTGCGCTACGTCTGCCTCGTCGATATCGACCTGCACTTCCATTTGTGCCAGGTTTTCGGCGATCGTGAAGAGCACTGGGGTTTGCAGTGACGCCGCCACCGTTTGCCCAGGCTCCACTTGCCGTTTGAGCACGACCCCGTTGACTGGCGAGCGGATCACAGCTTTCGACAAATTGGTTTGATCGATGCTGAGCTTCCATTTAGCTTCGGATATCTGGGCCTTGAGCGTGGCCTCGTTCGATACAGCGCGCTTGAGTAGAGCGTCGGCCGCATCGTATTCTCGCTGTGACGGCACCTTCCCGCCGCTCATTTCGCGCACCTGCTTGAAACGCTCCAGGTTATCGCGCACTTCGGCTACCGTCGCCTGAGCCTCACTCAACTTGGCCTGTGCCGACTCCAAGGCCGCCTGGGATTGCAGCACTTGCGCCTGCAATTTTTCTGTGTCGATGCGGGCCAGCACCTGACCGACCTTCACCCGGTCATTGTAATCGACTTCCACCGTCCTGATCGTTCCGGATATTTCAGTGCCGACGTCCACTTGATTGAGCGGCTGCACGGTGCCCGTGGCCGTGACAATCACGGTGAGGTCGCTGCGTGTAACTGGAGCGGTCCTGTATTGAACGGTAGCGTTGTTGCGCGTCGCTAAGTACCAGACTAGGGCCGCGATCATCGCGGCCAGCAGGACTGCTGCAATTGCTAAAGCTAACCGCTTGCGGCTGTGCACCTCGCCGGTGCCCAACACCTCGCCGATATCGCGGAGCTCATTTGCATCGGTTTTCATGCGGTTGTCGCTTAAACATGGCGCAATCGATATGCCAAGCTTAGTCGCACGACTTTTGGAGCGAAACGCAAGTCGGATTCGCAAACATAAAAATTTTCGAGAGCTTAGTCGCAGTTCTGCGAAATCGCCGTCAAGTTAGAACCAGCATTTTTAAGAAGAGGATGTGTTCCCGGCGGACTCAAAAATCTTGGATAAATATCGTCCGCAGCCTATCGGTAACGTGAGAAGTGATCGATGCAGCACTACACGCAAATAGCGCCTTAAGTTTAGCGAGTATTAGACAACTGAGGTGCGTAGCAGCGTCTTCTGGTGCAGTCTCACGCAGAACTTCAGGTTTTCGGCGGCTGCTCGATCCGCATTGCCGCAGTTGGGCTGGCGGCGTGACACTGCGGTTGGCTTGCTATCGCGTTGCGGTGAGCTCTATATCGATGTTTTCGTCGCGTTGAATTTCGCCAAAACGCTCGCGCAACTGGTTGATGTTGGTTCGAACAGGTATGGCAAGAATCGCTTCGAGTTGAAAAATCGGCGTGCCGCTTACCGGCGCCGAATAGGTTTTGGTCTCCATCGATTCGATATTGACGCCCAGGGCGGTTAAGACCGCGGTGATCCGATAAACGATGCCCGGATGATCCATGCAGGACGCGGTAAGCCTGTACGGAAGAAAAGATTCCGGCGGGGTTCGCACCGCCGGCGTTTTGGTCGAAATAGCCAGGCCAGTTTCGCTTTCGATCGCGCGATAGTCGCGGCCGATTTTAACCAGATTGTTTTCCGCGCCGCTGATCAAGACGATTACGGCAAACTCGCCGCAAAAGACTGCCATCTTGCTGTCCTCGATGTTGCAGCCGTGCTGCGAGATAAATTGCGCGATTTTCTCTACCAGCCCAACTTGGTCAGGTCCAATCGCGGTTAGAATCAAATGATCCTTATCCAGCATTGATTTCCTCTTCGGGGATACTAGCCGGAGCGGCGGGCGAAGTGAAGAGCAAGAAACAATCACCACGGAGGTCACGAAGAACCCAATGCGGCCGAGCCGCAACCAATCTCGGAATGTCTCCCGCAAAGCCGCAAAGGCCGCAAAGATCGGAGATTAGGGATAATAATCATTCGTATGAGTTCTCATTGTTTCCCTTTAAACTTGGCGACTTTGCGCCTTGGCGGGAGGAATTTCCGACTCCGAGTGCCGTCCGTGGCGCGATGATTTGTGCAAGCCGCGCGAATTTTGAACTGTCGTATTACGAAGAGTTTCGTAGCGTACCGCTGCGCACACCAGCTAGCCCGTAGAACCAGATGCACCCAGCGGCCGGTTCTTGATCGGGATTGAATTTTTTCTTGGGAAATTATGCTGGCGGTTCCCACGTTTCCGGAGCAATTTTATTGTCCTTTCAGGGACAGCGTTCAGCGAGGCAGCATGCCTTCGCCAGTTGCGCGGGGATCCAGTGATTCGAATAGCACTCGACCTATGGCGTCCTTCGGCGTGGGTATACCGAGGAGGCGGGCGAGGGTCGGTGCGAAGTCGATGATGTGAACGTTGGTGAGTGTCTGGCCGGCCTGGATGCCGGGTCCATTGAAAACCATAAGCGTGCGAATCGCAGGTTGTTCCGGATTGGCGCCATGAGTCCC
>Ga0075286_1000029_pt1 | contig 13564 bp, 13 predicted proteins | sample SF_Rice_20C_0N_2_FD_69761 | JGI IMG/M metagenome (GOLD analysis project Ga0075286, IMG submission 69761) | Rice paddy soil microbial communities from Twitchell Island, California, USA - SF_Rice_20C_0N_205 | ecosystem: Environmental > Terrestrial > Soil > Paddy field/soil | place: USA: Twitchell...
TGGGAACTGCTATGCGCCGGTCGTGCTCGCCGCAATTCTAGCTGGAAAAGCTCCAACTCGAGGGACGCATCCCATCGATCCCGCCGTCAAATAGGATAATCCCTTGCCAGTACGATCTATCACAATCTAATTTTTCCACCGTCAGATCGGCTCTGTAAACTTCGCGCGTCCGTTCAATCCAAACTTTTCGCACTCGCTCTGAAACTGTTGTGCGCGATGTGCTGATTAGCTTTAGCGCTTTCGCTGCGAATCGGTTCTTGATCGCCGGAGCAAGAACAGCTTGTGGCCGTGCGATTCATATTCGCTCTGATCGCAACCGTATCTTGCAGTCCACTGTCTGAAAAAATCTTGAGCCGCAAGTTTGAGCGACCGGTATTCTCTCCACCAAAATGAGTGATCAGCGTTGGAGATCGCGGCCCCGGTTGAAGTTGCGATGGTAGAGATGCTCTGGCACGAGTATGGCACTCGTCAGCAGGAAATCCGGCAACCTTGAGTCAGATTCGGATCCGGTAAACATATCAACGAGGGGAAGTAATGCGTTACGTTCGTGAAATCACAGCGAGGGTTCGTAGAGTCCCACTCCTCCAAAAGGAGCTTCGCAGTTTAGCGACGAGATTGGATCAGCGATTTGCGTTTTCTTACATCATTACTGTCATGAAGGCTACGGTGGCGTCTTTGCTTCTCGCCGCAGTTGGCCTTACCGCTGATCCAACTGATTTTCAGAATAACGTTCCGGGGCCGGGCTGCTCGGCCGGTCAGGCCATGAACGATGCGATGGCCGGTCCTGCGGTCGCGTCTTCGGCCTCGTCAATGGGGCCGCTACGGGTGCATCCAACAAATCCGCGCTACTTTGCTGACGCCTGCGGCAAGGCGGTTTACCTGACAGGTTCGCACACTCACCTATCTTTCAAAGACGGTGGTGGGCGCGCTGCGGGCACTTCGCCGCTTGACTATAATGCTTATCTCGATCTGATGGTCGCCAACCGCCATAATTTCATGCGCCTGTGGTCTGGTTGGGAGCTTACGATTTATGATCCAGCGCCGTGGAGAAGGACCGGCCCTGGTGTCGCGGCGGACGGAGCCCCGAGGTTTGATCTAACAAAGTTAGACGAAGCCTATTTCGACCGCTTGCGCCAGCGAGTTCTAGCGGCACAAAAGAAGAACATCTACGTTTCGGTCATGCTTTTCGAGGGATGGTTACTGCGCTTTGTGCCAAATTCGGCCGCTCAGCATCCTTTGAGCTCGGCAAACAACATCAATGGAATAGATGCCGATACAAACCAGGATGGATCGGTTACCGAAGCGCATACATCGAAGAACGCCGCCGTTACGGCCATTCAAGAAGCATACGTCCGCAAAGTGATCGACACACTGAACGACCTGGACAACGTGCTTTATGAAATTGCCAATGAAAGTGTTTTTCCGGCATCGGTTGAATGGCAATACCACATGATCAATTACATCAAGAAGTATGAAGCGACCAAGCCCTTGCAGCACCCTGTGGGCATGACTTCAGCGGGTTTCAGCTCATCGTACGACGATCTGACGAACCTTTTAGACAGCCCGGCCGACTGGATTTCGCCCGGACGGCCTCGCTCTCTTACATATGATTATCTGAACAATCCTCCCGCGGCAGACGGCTTGAAAGTCGTCATCTCGGATAGCGATCACTTAGCTCGAGTAATGGAGAATCCATCCTGGATATGGAAGAGCATGACGCGCGGCATCAATCCGATCTTTATGGATGTTTACCCGCCGCTCGATACGTTGCAGTCCGGCGACCCAAGCTTCATTAGAAAGACCATGGGTTATGCACGGGCGTATGCCGATAAGATAGATCTTTCCTCGATGACTCCACGGGCCGATTTAGTCTCGACCGGTTATGCTCTCGCGAATCCCGGCTCGGAATATCTGATCTATCAGCCAGGTTCAGGTTCTTTTGCTGTTAGTCTGCAAAACGGCCGCTATGATTATGAGTGGTTTAATCCAAGCAAGGGTTTGTCGGCCGGCACCGGTTCATTTACCGCTTCCAGCGGTAACAGAACGTTTACGCCTCCGTTCGCCGGAAGCGCCGTGCTTTTAATACGAGCCGCCGGCGCGAGCGCTTCACCAACCGCGGGTGCGCCATAGAACGAATTCAGCACAGCTCATCGGCTGAATTCGTCGATTGAGCGCTCCGCTATCGAACAAATTCGATTATGGCACTCTTCAATCGCCTCGTTTAGAAAGCGCTCGAGTTCTGCGTCGAGGAAGTATTCAGGGATCGTGGTCTTGTCTTTCGGTAAGGCGGCATAAATCTTGCCGATCCACACCGTTCTCACCAGATCCTCAGCGCTTTTAAGAATTCGCTCGCTGGCGCTCCTCCCGCTTGCCGGAACAACGTCTTGCAAAGCCGCGGCGACTCTCGCTGAAATCGTTTTTTCGATATCGGATTTCATTCCGGGCCAGTCCACCTAAGAGAGCACGATCGAGCTGGCCAAATCTCATCGTACAACATCTGCTCATTGCAGCAACTCGCCGGACCGGCGTCAGTTTATAACCCGTACAAAGCTTTGAATTTCGCTGTCGGTGTGATAATTGAACAGTCAGTCTTGTGTAAGAAGTGTTTTCACCGGAGTGATGCAAAGATGAATCTTTCGAGCAAAGAGTTCGTTAAAGAAATCCAGCAAATGGTGCGGAACAAGCACTCGAAGAACCATCCAATTATCGGATTGATCGAGGAAGGGAAGCTGACGCGCAGTCAGTTGAAGGGCTTTGTCGGCCAGTTTTATCTCTTTTTTCCGAAACCGTTTCCCAAGCCGATCGCGGCCATGCTCAGCCGCTGTCCGGACGACCCGGAGCTCGAGAAAATGTGGATCGAGAATGTCGTCGAAGAAGGCACCGGCGAAATCACTGGTACGGACAGCCACAAAGGACTTTTCATCCGTTTCGCTCGAGCCTGCGGCTTTACCAAGGAAGAATTGGACAGCGTCCAGCCGTTGCCCGAAACTCAAGCGTTTCTCGATTGGCGCGAGCTCTTGATGTATCAAAGAAGCTGGCTCGAGCTCTATGCCTGCCAGGGGTTTTGTCTGGAAGGAACGGCCAATGAAAGAATGACGCGCATCGTCAATGGCCTGACGAACCATTACGGATTTGACCGCGAATCGGAAGCTATCCGCTACTGGACGCTGCACATGGGGGTCGACGAAGAACATATGAAAGTCGGTCCGCTCGCGGTGGAACGGTATGCGGTGACAGAGCCGCAGCAAGCGGTCGTACGCAGTTCGGTGCAAAAAACACTCGATCAGTTTTGGCTCGCCTTTGACGGAATTAAACGCGCGTTTGTCGACGAAGATCCGCTTTACGCAAGCTGGCGGAAAGGAAATTAGGGGCGACTATGGAAATGGTAGATCTATCGCGGCTCATTTATGACGGCATGCCAAAGATTCCGATACTACCCGATGTTCACGTGCATAAGTTTTTGAGTCTCGAAAAGGGCCATCCGCTGAACGTCACAGAGTTGTCCTTGCCGTGTCATGCCGGCACTCATGTCGATGCCCCGGTGCACATCGTGCCGAACGGCAAATCCATCGAGGAACTACCGCTCGATGCCTTTGTCGGACCGGGTGCTGTCATTGGCGTCAGGAAAGAAGGCGGCGAGGAAGTCACGGCCAAGGATCTCGAGGCTTCCGGCGTACCCGTGAATCGCGGTGATATTTTAATGTTGCATACCGGCTGGGACGAAAAGTTCGACAGCCCGGATTACAACCTGCATCCTTATCTGTCCGTTGATGCCGCCGAATGGATGGTCAACAAGGGCATCAAAATGTTCGGCATTGACTGCATCACGGTGGATTTGCCGACGCCGCTACGGCCGAAAGGCTTCGATTTTCCAGTGCACAAGATTCTACTCGGGAACAACGTCCTGATCGCCGAGAACGTAGCCAACCTCGGCAGCATCGTTGGAAAGCGCACGCGGATCATCGCCTTGCCATTGCGCGTCAAGGGGAGCGATGCCGGCAGCGCCAGAATAGTCGCCGAGGTTTTGAGTTAACCCATGGCGGTTACCAAACACATCAGTGGCATCATCGGCGCGTGTCTAACGCCGTTTGACGACAATGATCATGTCGATTACAAAGCGCTCGAAAAGGAAATCGAGTTTCTTATCACCGACTGTGACGCGATCACGGTTGCCGCGGTGGAAGCGGCGGAATACACCATGCTATCGCGCGACGAGCGCAAAGAACTTTTGCGGATTGCCACCGAAATGATCGGCAAGCGCGTGCCAGTGATTCTCGGTTGCTCCAGTCCCGCGCCCCGGGAGGTCATCGAGCTGGCGGAGTATTCAGCTAAAGTGGGCGGGGATTTCGTTCAAGTTCTGATGCCGCTGCGGCCTTGGGGCGGGCAGCCGACAATTGCCGAGCTCATGGAATTTTACACGCAGGTCGCCGGCGGAAGTCCGCTGCCTGTCACGTGCTATCACAATCCGGGGCCGGGCGCCGATCCGCCGCAGGATGCGTTCGTCAAAATCAGCGAGATTGATAACATCAGATACTTCAAGGAAAGCTCAAGAGATATTACGAAAATATCTAGACTGATAGAACAGATTGAGTTAGCGGGCAGGGGACATTACTTTACGACAATGCAGCCTCTGCTGGTGACGCTCATGCTCGGCGGCTCTGGCGCGACGATGCCGCCGCCAGGCACCCGCATCGGCGCACAGATCGTTCGGGCGTTTCGCGCGGGAGATCTCGAAACGGCCAGATTTTGGGCGCGCTGTTACGCTTTGTTCCCAGGAAAATGGGCCGCTTATGGCTTGCCGCCGGTGATGAAATCCGCCATGAAACATTTCGGAGTCGATATCGGCAATCCATGCCGACCGTACGCTCCGGTGAGCCCGCGCGATCATGAACAAATCGGCCAGTTTCTCAGGCAAGTAGGACTTCTCGGCGAAGCAGGTCCGACAGCCCAGGGATTGTTGCAAGCAGGCGAGAAGCTTCGGCAGGAGGATACTTTTCTCCGCTAACCTCCGGCGTCCCGCTTTGCGTCCTCGCAGTTTCCAAAACGGGTGAATAGCAGCATTCCGCACTCGCTGCCGATGCAATGCGGTATGACTATGATTGTGTATGGAATGGTTTAGAGATCTTTCCGATAGATTGATCCTTCGGTTTCTCCAGGCTACTTCCCGATTTGGCAAGGAACTTACCGCCGACGGGCGTCGCGAGCAGGAGCAGTGCCGCGAGCAAAGATTGAGAAACTTAAAGGGCTTGTCGATCCGCTCGCAGCAGCGCCGCAGCGGGGCAAAGCGCTAGGGTTTCACAATATCTAAATGGCGAATAGGCGAAAACAAATCGTCATCCTGGGCGGCGGCAGCGGCGGAGTCGTTGCGGCGACCAATCTGGGGCGCAAGCTTGGCGATCAGCACGATGTCATCCTGGTCGATAGACGAGCCGATCATCTCTTCATGCCCGCGTTCTTGTTCGTCATGGTCGGTGAGCGGCAAGCCAAAGAGATTACGCGGAGTCTGAGCCTGCTGGCGAAGCGAAACGTCAAATTCGTGCAATCCGAAGTTTTGGGCATCGATCCGGATCGCCGGCAAGTGCAGCTGCAGGATAGAAAACTCGATTACGATTACCTGATCGTCTCGCTCGGCATGCAGGTGCGGCCGGATCTCATCCCGGGATTTGCCGAGGCCTCGGTCCATCCATGGGAAATCGATGGCGCGATTCGGCTGCGCGAAAACCTTGAGTCCTTCAATCAAGGTAGAATCGTGGTCGGCGTGCCGCTCGGCCCTTATCGTTGTCCGCCGGCGCCTTACGAGGCGCAATGGATGCTCGACTCTTACTTTAGAAAACGTGGGATTCGAGCACGGGTGCAAATCGAATTTTTTACCCGCGATCCCGAGCCGACCGGCGAGCATCGCAATCCGCCTGTCTGGATGGACGATGAGAGCCGCCGGCGCGACATCAAGCAGCATTACGAGTTTGTGGTCCGATCGATCGACCCCGGAAAAAAAGAGGTGTCCGGGCTCTACGGTTACAAGATCCCTTACGACTTGCTGATAATGGTTCCGCCACACCGCCCGGCGCAAATGCTGTTCGATTGCGGACTCGCGGAAACTGAAACCGGCATTCGCGTCGACTACGAAACCCTCAAGACCAAGTGGGACAAGGTCTATGCGATCGGCGACTGCGCCGATATGCCGGCGTCGAAATCCGGCGGCGTGGCGCACCAGGAAGCCGATGTTTTGGCCCATAATTTAGCCGTCGAGATCACCGGCAAAGGGCGGCCGGTGGATCTTTGGCTGCATACAATATGACTGCTGTCATTCGGCGCTGGACGCGCCGCTGCAAACCGAACGATTTATCCAACGGGCTGGCCGCCGTTCGGGGTTACCGAAGCAAGAACCTGGGGTCCGTCGAAGTTAATCTACTGGTCCAAGATCAGTTTCGAAAAGTGGTGGCTCTGGCGCTATTTCTAGATCGATCCCGTCAAGAAGCTCCTGCTTTCAAACCCGTGCATTTAAGGCCACATTCAGCAGCATTCGCTTCAGCAACCGCTCGCTAGGGAGAGCTTCCGTTAGAAGGGAAGAGGAACGTTTTATGTTGGACGGTCTATCTTTTAGCCAACAGGCCTAGCCTATCAAAGTTTACATAATATATCTTATCAGACGTTCTATATAGCCTTTTACTTGCTTGCCGGCGCCGGGACCTTCGCCTCTAACTCCGCTAGTTTGATCACCAGCGGCGAGCCCGGATTCTCTTTCAGATATTCCTTATACGCGGCGATTGCCGCCTGCGTATCTCCCAGTTGCTCGGCGCAGCGAGCCTTTCCGAGCATCGCACGGCTTTGCAGCGCGCCGGATATAGTTTGTGCTTCACTGTAATGTTGCACTGCTGTCTTACAGTCCTTCTTTTGCTCTTCGGCGGTTGCTAGAGTAACCAGGGCGATTTGCCGGTACAAACTTTCAGGCTTAGTCGCGGCAACGGATCTCTGTCCTTCAGCGACGGCCTTTTCAGTTTCGTTTGTCGCCAAGTAGCTGTTGGCCAAGTATATATGAGCGAGCACCGCGTATCGGGACCAGCGGTAGGCGGCAACCTGTTCGAAAACAGGTATCGCGTCTCGATATTTCTCGCTTTGGTAAAGCTCGATCGCCTTGCTGAACTGTGCCGCGGCGGCGACGTTCTGCCGTTCTTTGAAGATTTGCGAACCCCAGACGATCCCGGCAATGACCAGCGCGGCGGCCGCCGCCGACAGAACTAAACTCTTGTGCTCATAGAAATAATCGAGCGCGTTTTCGGAAGCGTTCTGAAACCAGTCCGGCTGACGCAATTCTTTTCGGGTTATCTTCCTGCCTGCGGTGGCCATCGATTGCTTGTTCCGCCCGTGACGATCCCACTAACTCGGAGATGAATGAAACGATTAGAAAACGAGGAGGAATAATCGACTACTGTTTGTACTTGAAATCGTCCGGACCCATTTTTTCCAGGATCTCGGCCCATTTTTCCTTGGACACGTTGGAGACGTTTTCCACCGGACGCTCATTGCTATCTTCGTTTTGCTGCAACATGCTCGATGCTTCGAGCACAGCCTTGGCGACATAGATCGGACTCTTGGTCCGCAGTGCCAAAGCGATAGCGTCGCTTGGGCGCGAGTCGATCATCATCTGGCGGCCGCCGACCGTCAGGTTAACGGACGCGTAATAGGTATTCTCTTTGAGATCGGTGATTTCCACCGACTCGACGGCGCAGCCGACTTCGCCCAAAATCGTTTTTAGAAGATCGTGCGTCATCGGACGCGCCATCTTAATCCCTTCGATTTCAGTGGCCATGGCCGTGGCTTCCAACAGCCCGATCCAGATTGGCAAATTCAGCTTATTTTCAGTATCCTTGAGGATCACAATCGGCGTCTTGGTTACGGGATCCAGCGTCAATCCCCCCACCGACATTTGGATGGTATCTTCCTTCTTGGTCATGCCCTGTCCCTTTCTAACTGGGAATTCAAGCTAAGGGTATCCGGCAAAATTTCGCCAATCAGCGAGGTTGCCGTTGCTCTGGTAATTTTCACTGGCGTGAGCCGGCCAACGAGATTCTCGGGCCCGATTACGTTGACGATCCGATTGGTGCGCGTCCTCCCCATTAATTGCCCATTCTTTAGCCGCGACGGTCCATCCACCAGTATTTCCTCGATGCCGCCGATACAGCGCCGGTTTTTGGCCAGTGAAAGTTTCCGTTGCAGCATCTGCACCTTTGTTAGACGATCCTTTTTTACGTTTTGTGGAATATCGTCGCCATAGAGTTTTGCAGAAACCGTTTGCGGCCGCGGCGAATATGCGAACGAGAAGATTTCATCATACTCCAGCTCTTCCAGCAATTCTAGCGTTTGCGCGAATTCCGCGTCGGTTTCGCTTGGAAAACCTACGATGATGTCGCTACTGAGCGCGACGTCCGGGCAACGCTCGCGCAATCGCAGGATACGCTCCAAATATTCCCGGCGAGTGTAACCGCGGCGCATGCGCGTGAGAACCGTATCGGACCCGGACTGCACCGGGAGATGAAGATGCTCGCAAAGCTTGCCGAGCCTCGCGAATGCTTCAATGAGTTCGGGAGAAAGATCCTGTGGATGCGACGTTGTAAAACGGATACGTTTCAAGCCGTCGATCGCGTCGATGCGGCCGAGCAACTCGGCAAAACTCAACTCGCCCGGCGTAAGCTTCCCGTATGAGTTGACGTTTTGTCCCAGGAGCATGATTTCAACAACGCCATTGGCAACTAACGACTCGACTTCGGCGATAATCCTGGCGCTCGGCCGACTGAGCTCGCGGCCGCGCACGTGCGGCACGATGCAAAAGCTGCAAACCTTGTTGCAACCTTGCATGATCGTCACATAGGCTTTAACGCCGCGCACATGCGTTGTGTTATCGGCATCCTCCATGTAGGCCGGATCGCGGTAGAAGGCGATTTCCACCGGTCGGCCGTTGTCTGCTTGAACCTGCTCAACCATTTCCGGAAGCTTGTGGATGTTGTGCGTACCGAATACGAGATCGAGGTGCGGCACTCGCTTGAGCAGATTCTCGCCTTCTTGCTGGGCTACACAGCCCCCTACCCCAATGACCACACCGTCGCGGAATTCTTTAAATTCTTTCCAGCTGCCGAGCGCGCTGTAGACTTTCTGCTCCGCTTTGTCGCGCACGCTGCAGGTGTTGAGCAGGATCAAATCCGCCGACTCGATGCGGTCGGTACGGTCGTAACCGCGGCGCGCCATAACCTGCACGATCCGATCCGAATCGTATTGATTCATCTGGCAGCCGTAGGTTTGAATATAAAGCTTCCTATTCATGGCACGATCAAATCGACGATCTTATAAAGCTGGGTGATATTGCGGCACTCTTCGGCGACGTGGCAGTGCGGCGCATAACGCGGCATTTCGCTGTCGCCGATGCCCCACGTCATGCGGCTCTCGGGGTTTAACCAGATCAGCTGCTTGGCTTTTTGCTGGATTTCCCGAAGCACCCAATCGTTGGGGCGATTATAGTTGTTGCGGCCGTCACCGATGATGAGCATGGTCGTCTTGCCGTTGACCGCGGGAAAAAAGTTGCGGTGAAATTGCTCGAATGCGCGCCCGAAGTTGGAGTGAGAAAACACGTCAATAACGTCACCTTTAAGAGCCGCTTCGACGGCAGTCTGAATGTCATGCTCTTCGAAGAGCTTGGTGACCTCGCCGATTTCGGCAACAAAGACGAAACTCCGCACCTTGGAGTAGAGGTCTTGAATCGAGTAGACGAACTGCAGCATGAAGCGCGACGCGTTGAGCACCGAGTCCGAAATGTCGCACAGCACCATAACCTGCGGTTTGGTTTTCTTGCGGCGGTCGAGCTGGATCTTAAATGGGACGCCGCCGTACTGCAGGTTTTTTCGCAAGGTCTTCTTGACGTCGAAACGGCCGCGCGCAGCCTTCTTGCGGCGCACCGATAACCGGTTTTTGAGTCGCTGCGCCAGACGCGCGACAGCGTCGTTCATGCGCCGGATATCATCCTCGGTATAAAAAGCGAAACTCTTGTCCGCAAGCGTGCTGCGCTGCAAGAAATCTCGCGGCTCCAGCCCCTTTTTTCGCTGTTCTTGCTGGATGATCTCGCGCAGGAGGCGGTTCAGGTCGCGCATGCGCTCGTCGAGATAGCGCAGTACATTCTGCAGGTCCTCGCCGTTCTCGCCGAGCATCTGCAGCATGCCTTTGACGCGCTCGATCTCGCTTTGCACGTGATCGAAGTGCAGCCGGGCCGTCATGCGCGTGTACGGTGTCAGGCGAAAATTGTCCGGCGTCCCCTGCTCCTTTTCCTGCTGCATCGCGTCGCGCAGCAGCCGTTCGAGCTCGCCGCGGTTATTGTTCAACAAAGCGCGCGTCAGCTCGGATAACTCTCCTTCCATTTTCTTGACGAGCCGCTGCATCTGCTCGAGCATCTCTTGGAACTGTTCCGGCGTGAGACCGAGCTCGCCCATGAGTCGGTGATCGATGGCATCGAGGGCTTGGCCGATGCCTAAAAAGAAATAGTCGAAGAGCTCTTCGAACGGCTTCACGTCGCTGGCGCGCTTGACGAGCGTCGTCCTCAGTGCGTTGCGAAATAACAGGGGATCCGTGATGCCGATCAAGTCCAGGGCGCGAAACGAATCCATGCTTTCGGCGAGCGAGACACGGATGCCGTTACGCCTCAAGACTGTGGCAAATTCGACGATACGATCTTCCATGCGCGCAACCGTGCGGAAACTTTTAGTGCAGATGATCCTTGTCGTTGCCGCCGGCAGCGGCCGGGCGTTGCGCCTGCTTTTCGGCGAGGTACGCTTTAAGCTCGCTATGGGCTTTGCGAACGTCCGCTTCGTATTTCATCAACGTAGAAAGCGTCTCGTCCACGAGTGCGTGGTCGAGTTGTTTGATATTGAGCAAGGTCAGAGCGCGAACCCAGTCGAGAGTCTCGCTGATGCTTGGGGTTTTCTTGAGGTCCAACTTGCGCACCCGGTGCAGCAGCCGGACGACTTCCTCGGCCAACTGGTTGCCGACGCCGGGGACCTTGAGCTTGATGATTTCCATTTCCCGCTCGGATTCGGGAAAGTCGATGTAAAGATGCAGGCAGCGGCGCTTGAGCGCGTCGGACATTTCCCGGCTGTTGTTGCTGGTCAAAATCACCAGCGGAATATGCTTCGCTTTGAGCGTGCCGATCTCAGGCACCGAGATCTGAAAATCGCTTAATACTTCCAGCAAAAATGCTTCGAACTCAGCGTCCGATTTGTCGATCTCGTCGATCAAAAGCACGCAGCGCCGCTCTGAAAGCAAGGCGCGGAGCAAAGGCCGCGGCAACAAAAATCGGTCTGAAAAAAACACGCCGTCCTGATTGGCGACACAATCGACGGCTTCCTGCAAGGTCCGAGCGCCCTCAAGAATGTCGCCGATCTTCTCCTTGAGGATCTGGGTATAAAGAAGCTGCTTGGCGTATTCCCATTCGTAAAGCGCCTTGGCTTCGTCGAGTCCCTCGTAGCACTGCAAACGGATGAGGTCCATGCCGAGCGCGTCGGCGAGCACTTTGCCCAATTCGGTCTTGCCGACTCCGGCCGGCCCTTCGACGAGAATAGGCTTTTCCATGGTCGTGCCGAGATAGACCACCGTGGCAACGCTCTTGTTACAGAGATATTTTTGCGCGCCGAAGCTCGCGATCACATCGTCTACCGACCGGAACATATTTACCTTTCCAATTTTTCGAGGCTAACATAATCACTCCGCTACGACAATCAACCGAGCCGTCAGGTTTGCAGAAGCGCAGAGCTTTCTGTAAATCTTGAAGAGTGTGTACGCTGGCGATTTACTTCCGCATGCTGCCGCATTTTCCGATACTGGTCGCCGCCAATCGGGACGAGCAATATGATCGTCCATCGGCGCCGCCTGGCTTGCTGGAGAACACGCCAAAGATCATCGCCGGCCGCGACCTGCGCGCCGGCGGCACCTGGCTGGGCGTCAATGAGCACGGCGTGCTCGCGGCGATGCTCAATCGCCGAGTTAACAGCCACAATGTTTCGTTGCCCGGCGCCCGGTCGCGCGGCCTGCTGTGCATAGATTTGCTGGCGCGCCGGTCCGCCGCAGAAGCCGAAACTTTTATGTGCGATCATCAAGGCTCTTACAATCCATTCACTGCGCTCGTCGCCGATCGACATGACGCCCATGTCGCCTACAACATTGGGGGAAACATCATGAGGCAAAAGCTAGAGCCCGGTCTGCACGTCTTTAGCAGCGCAGCGGAATTCGATCTGCATTCGGCGAAAGCCGATCGCGCTTATAGACTGTTCGGCGGGATTGGTAAAGACTTGCGCGAAAATTGTGACGGAAACACCGAAACGATTGCCGCGTTGCGTTCCGTGCTCGGCGATCATTCGCTGCCGGATGGCTCAATGGATCCGGGCGATGCCATCTGCGTGCACCGGGACAAGTCCGGGACCGTATCGTCGAGCATTGTCCTTTTCGCCCCGTCAGAGTCTCGGTTTCAATGCTTCCATTGCGCCGGCGCGCCGTGCCGGAACTTTTTCGGCGATGCCATCGAGATCGACATCCGGTGAGCGAGAAAGTAAAACCGCGGCAAGCCGCTACCGTTGTCTTGTTGCGTGAGACCGAGCCGAAAGGCTTTGAAGTATTCCTCACCCGGCGCCCCGACGCCATGCCGTTCCTAGGCGGCATGTACTGTTTTCCCGGCGGCGCTGTCGCCAAGGATGACTGCGCGCCTCGAATGATCGAAAGGTGTCGAGGGCTTGCGCCTGAGCAGGCGCGCAAGATTGCCGGCGCGCAGTTTAGCGCGCGCCAAGCGCTCGGCTTGTGGGTTGCCGCCGTTCGGGAGCTCTTCGAAGAAGTTGGAATCTTGCTTGCAGTGAACTCTTCCGGCACGGCCATTTTACCAGGCGATCTTCGTCAAAAGCATGCGACGGCAGTCGATGGATCTTCGACATTTTTTTCTCTGCTTCAACACGAAGATCTTTACTGTGATTTGTCGAGTCTCGTCCATTTCTCCCGCTGGCAAACGCCGGCGCAGAATGCGATGCGCTTCGACACCCGTTTCTTCATTGCCGCGTTACCGCGGCAGCAAACCCCATTGAAGACCTCCGAGGAAGTGGCTCACAGCATTTGGCTCTCGCCGGATTTAGCCATGCAACGATACGGGCGGGGCGAACTGCCGATAATTTTCCCGACGTTCGCCTCCTTGCGGACGTTGGCCGATTTCGAATCCGTCCAATCCGTTATGAAAGAATTTAGCAAGTAACCTCCGGCGAAATTACACAGCGGTTTCAGTCCTTCCCGCATTTTCGTTCTAGCTGTGATCTTCGGGATTGAAAAGGCACAAGCCGTCGTTTACTTTAGAAACTCTCACGGCCGTATTCTCGCCCCTGGAAATTTCCGGTTGCGACAAACATAAAAAAGGACAAACGTGCTTCATTTACTACGCGGGCGATTCGGCGCTCTTTACTACGGCTGGCGTATGATCGCCGTCGGTTCAGTTCTGCGCATCCTGGGCGGCGGATTATATTTTTACGGCTTCTCCGTATTCTTCCTGCCT
>Ga0075286_1000030_pt1 | contig 13463 bp, 13 predicted proteins | sample SF_Rice_20C_0N_2_FD_69761 | JGI IMG/M metagenome (GOLD analysis project Ga0075286, IMG submission 69761) | Rice paddy soil microbial communities from Twitchell Island, California, USA - SF_Rice_20C_0N_205 | ecosystem: Environmental > Terrestrial > Soil > Paddy field/soil | place: USA: Twitchell...
GGCGCCCGGGCGCTGGCCGCGGACGATCCGACGCGCGCGGCCGCCGAGTTTCTCGAAGAAGCCAAGAAGCCGGCCGCACGCGATACCGCCTTCTATAACGCCGGAACCGCGGCGCTCGAAGCTGGACGGTACGACGTCGCGCGGCGGGCCCTGGTCGAGGCCGCGAAGTCGCTCGACCCGGCGCTTCGGTACCGGGCTGAATACAATCTCGGGGTGACGGGACTCCTGGCCGCGCAAGCGGACAGCGGACGGCGCGACGAGCTGCTCGATGATGCGGCCGATCATCTCAGGCAAGCGCTCCTGCTCCAGCCATCGTCGGAACGCGCAAAGTGGAATCTGGAGCTCACCGAGCGCCGGCGTCCGCCGCCGCCGCAGAGCGGTGGCGGCGGCGGAGGTACCCCGCCTCCGAGCGCGCCGGCCAAGCCACGGAAGAGCGAGCCGCCGCCGAGCCAGTCGCTGTCGCCCAGCCAGGCGGAGCAGATTCTCAACTCGATGGATCGCCGCGAGCGTGAAACCCGTGCCGACCAGCAGCGCCGGATGCAGGGCAGCTCGTCGGGAGGAGTCAAGGACTGGTGATCGCCCTGCTCGCCGCAGGGATCCTGTTCCTCGTGCAAGGTCAGGGCCCGCAGCTCGAGGCAACCGTGGACTTCGACCGGGTGTCGGTCGGCGAGGAGCTGACCTACACCCTGCGCGCCGTGAGCCATTCGCCCGCGCCGATGCAGGTGACCGTCGCCCCGTTCAACGGACTGGAGCTGCTCGGCAGGAGCGAGAGCACGGAGCTCGCCTTGGGTGACGCCACCACCCGCACGACGATTCTCGAGATCCGCCTCCGCGCCGTGCGCACGGGCCGGTGGACGCTCGGCCCCGCCAAGGCGGTGCAGGGGGGGGACACCGTTGACGCGGCCCCGATCACGGTGGACGTGGCCGCAGACCGGGCGGCCATGGCGTCGGAGCTCAATCCTCGTCTGCGGAAACTGGTCGATCGCGCCACGCCGCCCGCCGCAGGACAGCCGGGCATCGATCTCCTCGTCTCGAGTGACACCGCGCGGGTCGGAGAGCAGGTGGACGTGGTGACCCTCGCCTGGTTCCCCCGCGACCTCCGCCTGCAGCTCAGGCGTCCGCCCACCCTGCAGCCACCGGTAATCGACGGCGTGTGGAGCTATCCGCAGCCGGCGCCCACCGGCATCGCGGCCACGCGCAACGTCCACGGTCGCTGGTACGATCTCTTCGTCTCCCACCAGATCGTCTTTCCGCTGCTGGCCGGGCGGGTGAACATTCCCCGAGCCACCCTCAAGTACAGTACGCCCGTGGCCCTGCAGTTCTTCAGCCAGGAGGAGCGCTACGCGCTTTCGAGCCGGGCGGAGAGTCTGCTGGTTCTCCCGCTGCCGGGCGAGGGCCGGCCAGCCGCCTTTGCCGGAGCCGTCGCGTCGGGGCTCAAGCTCGAGCGGCGAATCACGCCGATGTCGGCCGTCGTGGGGCAGGGCGTGGCCGTCGAGCTCTCGCTCACCGGCCAGGGCAATTTGGCCCTGTGGCCCGCTCCCGAAGTTGCCTGGCCGAGCGCCGGCCGTGCTTACCTCGAGCGCGTGGAAGATCGTGTCGCGGCGCCGGATGGCCTGATCGGAGGCACCAAGACGTTCCGGCATCTGCTGGTCCCGGATTCGGCCGGTGTGCTCACCATCCCCGCGGTGCACTACGACTACTTCGATCTCGCCGTGCGCCGGTACCTGCGCGTGGAGGTTCCCGCCACGTCGATCGCGGTAGTGCCCGGCAGCGAATCGGCGGCCACCGCCGCTCTGCCGCCGGCGCTGCTGGTGAACGGAAAGCCGGCCCTTGCCTGGCGCCTCGCGCACGCGATACCCGACGGGTTCTGGTTGGCCCTCCTGGCGGTGCCGCCATTGCTCCTGTCACTTCGCGGCCGCCGCAAACCTCGTCCCGGCCGGCGCCGTGAGCCGCCAAAGCCGGACGATCTCCGCGGGGCGGAGCGCGAGCTGGACATCCTGCTCGCCGCCCTCGTACCCGAGGACGAGCGGCGGACGGCGGGCGCGCTCGCGGCCGCGGTGCGGGCAGCCGGAGCCGACCCCGACCTGGCCGCGCGCGTCTCGTCGGTGCGCGAACGCCTGCTCGCAAGGAGGTACGGGCCGGAGGCCAGGGCCGGCGAAGACGCGAAGCTCGCCACCGAGGCGCTCGAGGTCGTGGCGAGGCTGGGCGGCTCGATCAAGGCCTGGCGAGTACGCGGTGCCGCGCTGATGGTAACCTGCCTGATGCTGAGTCCGTCGCTCCTGCGGGGACAGACCCCGGCTCCGGAACAGCTCTACGAGACCGGATCGCTCCGGGCCGCGGCCGACGCCTTCACGCGGAGAGCACAATCGGAGCCCGCGGTGGCGGCGCACTGGTACAACCTCGGTGCCGCGTACTATCGCATGGGATTCAAGGGCAGAGCCGCCGCCGCCTGGCTCGCGGCGCGCCGTCTCGCCCCTCGCGAGACCGCCGTGAGACGCGCGCTCGAGCTGACGCCTCCACCGGACTTCGGATCCGCGCGGCTCACCTGGTCTCCTCCCGTCACGGCCGAGGAGCTGCTGCTCGGCGGCGGCCTGGCATGGATCGTCGGCTGGCTGGGATGGATGTTGCGCCCGCGGGCGCGCGAGCGATGGACTATCCTGCTGGTGTTCGCCGGCTGCGGCGTGCTCGCCGGGCTGGCGCTCCGCGGATGGTACCGCCGGCCCCTTGCGCTGGTGACCGAGTCGTCCATCCTCCGGCTCTCGCCCCACGGGCTCGCGCCGGCGGTGGTTCCCCTCGAAGGCGGCAGCGCGGTGACCATCGCACGACGCTCGGGCGGCTGGGTGCTGGTGCGGGCGGCGGGTGGACGGGAAGGGTGGCTGCCCGCCGACGCGGTGGCGCCGGTCGGCGGCTAGATTCTCGCCATGACCCGGCGCATCGCCATCCTTCCCGACGCCGTCGCCGACCAGATCGCAGCGGGAGAAGTCGTCGAGCGGCCCGCATCGGCGGTCAAGGAGCTCGTCGAGAACGCGCTGGACGCGGGTGCGCGGCACGTGCGCGTGGACCTGGAGAACGGCGGCAAGACGCTGATCCAGGTCGGCGACGACGGCAGTGGCATGGGACGGGAGGATGCGGTGCTCGCGCTCGACCGTCACGCGACGAGCAAGGTGCGGAGTGCCGCCGACCTGGTGGGCGTCGCCACCTTCGGATTTCGCGGGGAGGCGCTCCCCGCGATCGCGTCGGTCTCCCGATTCATTCTCAGCACGGCCGAGGCCGACGGCGCCGGCACGGAGCTCAGCGTCAGTGGGGGCAGACTCGACCGCGTCGGCGACACGGCTCGGCGGCGGGGCACCACCGTCACCGTGCGAGCCCTCTTCTTCAATACTCCGGCCCGGCGGAAATTCCTTCGCTCCGCGGCGAGCGAGATGCGCGCCGCCCACGAGGCGGTCGCCACGCTGGCGCTCGCGCATCCCGACGTCGGATTCGAGCTGCATGGAGACGGCACGTGCCGGCTGTCGGTGCCGGCCGGGCAGACTCAGGACGAGCGGCTCGCCGATGTGTGGGGACGCGACTTGGCCGGCACGCTGGTGCCGGTCGCCTATGCCGCTGGCGCCTTCCAGGTGGACGGCTACGTGCAACGACCGGGCGACGCCCAGCCCACCGGCCGCCGCACCCAGCTCTTCGTGAACGGCAGGCCGTTCAAGGATCCCTTCCTCGTCCGCGCCGCGGAGGCGGGGTACCGGTCGGCGATTCATCCCGGAGACCGCCCCTCGGTCTACCTGCGGATCACGGTGGACGCGGGTGAGGTGGACGTCAACGTCCATCCGGCCAAGCTCGAGGTCCGCTTTCGCGATCGCATGGGCGTGGAACGTGTCGTGGAAGAAGCGGTGCGACACGCGCTCGGGGCGCTCGTCGCCGCGGCGCCGGTCGGAGACTGGCGGCCGATGCCCGCCGCCGCGATCGGCGCCGGATCGGGGGTCGCGCGCGCGGCGCTCGACGAGCTTTTCACGGCGGAGACGGCGCCCGAGACCGGCAGCGACACCGGCCGCGGGTTCGACGCACCCCTCATGCAGCTGTTCGATTCCTACATCGTCTATCAGGCCGCCGAAGGTCTCGTGTTCGTCGACCAGCATTCGGCGCACGAGCGGGTGCTCTACGAGCGCATCATGGCGCAGCTCGTGGGCGGCGGCGCGGTGACGCAGCGGCTCCTCCTGCCCCTCACGCTCGAGCTGACCGACGAGGAGCTCGACGCGATGGAGCGCCACGCGGACGAGCTCCGGAGTGTGGGGTTCGAGGCGGAGGCGTTCGGCGGCCGCTCCGTGGTGCTCCACGGGGTGCCGGCCATGCATCCTCGATTCGATGCCGGCGCCTGCTTCCGGGAGGTCGTAGCCGACCTGGCGCGCGGGCGTTTCGGCGGATGGGCCAATGGCCTCGAGCGGTTCGCGGCGACGTGCGCCTGCCGGGCAGCCGTGAAGGGCGGCGACCGGCTCGACCAGGCCGAGATGCGGGAGCTTCTGCTCGGTCTGTTCGCCACGGATCTCCCCCCGCACGACGTCCACGGACGCTCGACCATCGTACAGCTGCCGCTCGAGGAGCTGGAGCGCCGGTTTGGCCGGCGATAGGATCCCCGTCTTGGTTGGGCCGACCGCGGTCGGCAAGACCGCCGTGGCGCTCGCGCTGGCCGATCGCTGGCCCCTCGAGGTGATCTCGGCGGACTCCCGGCAGGTCTATCGCCGTCTCGACATCGGTACCGCCAAGCCGACGAAGAAAGAGCGCGCGAAGGCCGCCCATCACGGGCTCGACCTGGTGGACCCCGGCACGCGCTACAGCGCGGGCCACTTTGCCCGCGACGCGACGACGTGGATCAACGAGGTGCGCGGGCGCGACCAGCTTCCCATCGTGGTGGGCGGTACCGGCCTGTACGTGCGCGCGCTGGCCGAGGGACTGTTCCGCGAGCCGGCCCTGGACGCCGGCAGACGGCGCCGGCTCGATGCCTATACCGCGCGCCTCGAGCCGCTGGAGCTGGTACGGTGGGCAGGTCGGCTCGACGACGGATTTCGCGGCGGCGGACGCCAGCGAGCCGCCCGCGCGATCGAGGTGGCGCTGCTCACCGGCCGCCCGCTCTCGCACTGGCAGCGGGCCGCGCGTGAAGGCGGAACGATCGAGCCATGGTACATTGTGCTCACCATGCCGCGGGCCGTGCTGCACGCACGGATCGCGCGCAGAGCCGTGGAGATGGTGCAACGCGGGCTCATCGAGGAAGTGGCCTCCGTGCTGGCCGATGGGTACCGGCCCGGAACGGCGGGACTCGACGGCGTCGGCATTCGGGAAGCCGTGGAGTGCCTGCACGGAGTCCGGCCCCGGCCCACCGTGGCCGAGGCAATCGCGACGGGTACACGGCAGTATGCCAAGCGGCAACAAACCTGGTTTCGCCACCAGCTCCGGGGCCCGGTGCTCACGCTCGACGCCACCAGGCCGCCGGAACGGCTCGCGGCCGACATCGCAGACGCCTGGGAGAGAACGCGCGGATGAAGATCGGCATCACCTGCTATCCCACGTACGGCGGCTCGGGCGCCGTGGCCACCGAGCTGGGTCTCGAGCTGGCCCGACGGGGCCACGAGGTCCACTTCATCACGTACGATTTTCCATTCCGCCTCCACGGGTACACCGAGCGGATCTATTTCCATCAGGTGGACACGCGGATGGGACGGTACCCGCTGTTCGATCACTTCCCCTACACGCTCGCGCTCGCATCGATGCAGCACGAGGTGGTGCTGCGCGAGGGTCTCGAGATTCTCCACGTGCACTATGCCATCCCGCACGCCACCACCGCGTACCTGGCGCGCGAAATGCTGAAGGGGCAGCGCGAGCTGCGGGTGATCACGACGCTCCACGGCACCGACATCACCCTCGTGGGGCAGGAGGCGAGCTTCTACGCCATCACCCAGTTCTCCATCGAGAAGTCGGACGAGATCACCGCGGTGTCCAGCTATCTCCGGGACGAGACCTACCGGGCGTTCGGCTGCGTGAGCTGCGACATCAAGGTCATCCCCAATTTCGTGAACCTCCACGAATACCATCCGGCGGAAACGCGTTGCCCGGGCTCGCTCGCGCCGGAGGGGCACAAGGTCATCTCGCATACCTCCAACTTCCGGGAGGTCAAGCGGGTCAAGGACGTCGTCCGGGTCTTTGCCCGCATTCACCGGGCGATGCCGGCGACGCTCGTGATGATCGGTGACGGGCCCGAGCGCCCCGACGCGGAGAACGAGGCGCGCGAGCTCGGCGTCGCCCAGGACGTCCGGTTTCTCGGCCGCCTCGACTCGGTGGCGAGCCTGCTGCAGGGCAGCGACCTGTTCGTGCTGCCCTCGCAGACCGAATCGTTCGGGCTGGCCGCGCTCGAGGCCATGGCCTGCGGCGCCCCGGTCATCGCCAGCCGGGCGGGAGGCCTGCCGGAGGTGATCGATGACGGGGTCAACGGGCTGCTCGAACCGGTCGGCTCGGTGGAGGCGATGGGCCGGCGTGCGGTGGAGCTGCTACGTAACGAGGAGCGGCACCGCGCCATGAGCGCGGCGGCGGTGGCGAAGGCGGGGCAGTTCTCGGCCGAGCGGATCGTGCCGATGTACGAGGCCCTGTATGAGGCGGCGCGGTCGAGGCCGCTCGATGGCTGACCCGCTGATCGAGGCGGCGCTCCTCGGCGTGGTGGAAGGAGTGACCGAATTCATTCCGGTATCGTCCACCGGCCATCTCATCGTGGTCGGGCACTGGCTCGGGCAAGCCGGCGAGCGCGCCAAGACCTTCGAGATCTTCATCCAGCTCGGCGCCATCCTGGCCATCGTGTGGCTCTACCGCGTCCGCCTCACTGCGGCGCTGGTACAGGCCTGGACCGGAGCACCCTCGGGCGGGCGGCGGCTGGTGGCCAATCTGGTGCTCGGGTTCATCCCCGTGGCGGTGGTGGGATTCCTGACCCACGACTGGATCAAGACCTGGCTCTTTTCTCCCGTCGTGGTCGCCGGGGCGCTGATCGCGGGCGGCGTGGTGATCCTCCTCATCGAGCGCCTCGCTCCGCACACGCGCGTCGGCACCGTGGACGACCTTCCCCGGTCCACCGCGTTCGGGGTCGGGTTGGCGCAGATCCTGTCTCTGATCCCGGGCACCTCGCGCTCCGGCGCGACCATCATGGGCGGCTACGCGCTGGGGCTCTCCAGACCCGCGGCCACCGAGTTCTCGTTCTTCCTCTCGATCCCGGTGATGTTCGCGGCGACGATCTTCGATCTTCGCTCGAGCTGGCACCTGCTCGCCCCGTCGGACTTTCTCCCGTTCGCCATCGGGTTCGTCACGGCGTTCCTCTCCGCGCTCGTGGTGGTGCGGATGTTCATCGGCTTCGTGGCGCGCAACAGCTTCGCGGCCTTCGCCTGGTACCGGATCGCGTTCGGCGTCCTTCTCCTGTTCCTCCTCCATTGAACGAGCGCTTCACGCCGATACACCGCCTCGGGCGCGTCGAGTCCACCATGGATGCGCTGCACGCGCTGGCGCTCGACGGTGCCACGGCCGGCACCGCCGTCGTGGCCGAGGAGCAGATGTCGGGCCGGGGCTCGCGAGGTCGGATCTGGCTCTCGCCTCCGGGCGGGCTCTGGCTCAGCGTGCTGCTCCGGCCCGCCAGCAACTCGGGACTCGACCTGCTGAGCCTGCGGGTCGGGCTCGAGGTGGCGTCGGCGCTCTTCGCGCTCGGCGCGGGTGACGCGGTCCGAGTCAGGTGGCCCAACGACCTCATGCTCGGCGAGCGCAAGCTCGGTGGCATCCTCTGCGAGGCACGGTGGCAAGGGGGGGCGCTCGGATGGGTGGTCGTGGGCCTCGGCCTCAACGTCGTGAATCCGGTTCCCGACGCGCTTCGCGGCGTCGCGACCAACCTGCGCGAGCGACTCGCGGACGCGACGCCCGCGGCGCTGGTCGAGCCGATGGCGGCCGCGGTGCGGGCCGCTGCCAGCGAAAGCGCGCGCCTCGGCGCGGCCGAGCTCGACCGGTTCGCGAAGCTCGACTGGCTGCGTGGCCGCCGGATCGAGTCACCGGCGGCGGGCGTCGTCGCCGGCATCGCGGCCGACGGAGGGCTCCGGGTGGCCATCGCGGGCGGCCGCGAGCTGGTGGTGCGCACCGGTCCGGTCGGGTTGGCCGACACCTCCACCGCGACGTAACTTCGACGCCATGCTTCTCGCCCTCGACATCGGCAATACCGAGATCACCCTCGGGCTCTTCGCGGGCAGCGAGCTCGAGGCCCACTGGCGCATGACCACGAACCCCGACCGCACGCCGGATGAATGGGGCAGCGCGGTCGGGACCTTTCTCATGCAGGCGGGCCACTCACCCAACGAGGTGCGCGCCGTCTGCCTCGCTTCGGTGGCGCCGACGGTAACCCAGAGCGTGGTGGAGGGGGTCGCGCGCGCCACGGGGCGGACGGGGGTTGCCGTCGACGCGACGAGCCCGCTCCCGGTTACGCTCGACGTGGACGAGCCGCTCAGCGTGGGTGCCGACCGGATCGTGAACGCACTGGCGGCCGTCGAGCTGTACCGCGCCGACACGATTATCGTGGATTTCGGCACCGCGACCACGTTCGACTGCGTGACGGCCGACGGCCGCTTTCTGGGCGGCGTCATCATGCCTGGGCTCCGCACCGCGGCGGATCAGTTGACCCGGCGCACCGCCAAGCTGCCGGCGACCGAGCTTCGGGCCCCGACGCACGTAATCGGCCGCCGCACCGAGGAGTGCATTCAGGCGGGCGTGTTGTACGGCACTGTCGAGGCGGTGGACGGCCTCGTGCGGCGGATCCGCGCCGAGTGGCCGGGAGGCCGCCGGCCCGGCGTGACCGCGACCGGCGGCCTGGCGAACATCGTGGCGCCGCTCTCCTCCACCATCGAGCGCACCGACCCCGACCTGACGCTCCGCGGTCTCCATCTGGCGGCCCGTCATCTCGGGCTCACATGGTGACGCGCGCCCGCGCCGCCGGCTACGCACTCTTCGGACAGCGTTTCGATTATCTGCTCCACCTGAGACCGGCCGAGTGGCCGATCATGGCGGCGCACACAGCAGTCGGATATCTCCTGGCCGTCGGCCTTGCGGGAGCGCGCTCGGGCCGACAGCTCGTCCCCGCGCTGCTCGGGCTGGTATTGTGGGTCGCCTGTCTCAACGGCGGTACGCTCGCGCTCAACAGTGCGTTCGACCGGGACGAGGGTGATGTGGCGTATCTCCGGCGGCCGCCGCCTCCGCCTCGCGGCCTCGCCTCGTTCAGCCTGTCGTTGATGGCCGTCGGCCTGCTCGGCGCGCTGGCGCTGCCGGCGGGATACATCGCGGCATATGTGCTCTGCTTCGTCCTCTCGGTGCTGTATTCGGTCCCTCCGTTCCGCCTCAAGGCGGTGGCCGGAACCGATTGGGCGATCAACATGTGGGGATTCGGGACGCTCACCCCGTATGCCGGTTGGGCCGCCACCGGCATGGCGGTGGACCCGGCGCGGGCTCTGGTCCTCCTGGCCTTCTGTCCCCTGTTCGCGGCACTGTATCCACTCACCCAGTTGTATCAGGTCGAGGAGGATCGGCGGCGCGGCGACCGGACGTTCGCCTCGGTGCTCGGGGCGCGCCGGAGTCTCGATATCGCTCTGGGCGCCGCGGTCGTAGCGTTCGCGCTCTTCATCGCCGGGGGCGTTCGGGCCGGGTGGCGGGTGCCTGCCGACGGCTGGCGGTGGACCCTGCTCGGCCTCGCTCTGGTGGCGTGGGCGGTGGTACTGCTTCCCTGGCGCGCCCGCGCGGCCCGACTCTCGGCTTCCCTGCATCAACGTGGCATGTACCGCGCGCTGGCCGCGTGGGCCGTAACGGATGTGGCCGTCGTGCTCGCCTGGGGCACCTGACGGCGCCCCTTGGCCGGGACCGGGCCGATGGGGTATGATTCCCGCTCGACCCCCAAGCGGAGAACGGGAATGCATCCGGCGGTGGAACTTCACGCAACGCACGACGTTACCGACGTACCGTCCATCGTTCGCGGAGCAGTCAAGCTCGGCCTGATCGAGGCCCTGACCGTTCTCCTGTTCTCCCTCGCCTCGCGCTTCCTCTCCGGGCCGGTCGAGACGATCGTGCTCGCCATCCTTCTTTTGGCGGGCATCGCCGCGGTCTACCTGCTGCCCGGTCTCTGGACGAGCGCGCGCACGATCGAAGGCATCGCCGGCGCCGCGGGCATCGGACTCGCGGCCACGGTGGCCTTCCTCCTGATCGATGCCGCCGTCCTCCAGAACATCGGCACATACACCAATCGGTGGTACGCCATTGGCGGCGGCAGCAACTGGTGGTATCACCCGGTCTGGTGGATCGTGGGGACCTTCATTCCGTGGATGGGTGCCTGGGTGCTGGCCTGTCAGACCGCGAGACGCGGGCGGCCCTCCGCCGCTGGTGCGTTCGGCCTGGCACTGCTCTGCACCGTCGTGGCCGGAGGGCTTGGCATCGTCATCGGGATTCCCGGAGCCGGCGTCGGCATCGGCACCTTCGGTGTCGCCTTTATCCCCGGCGCCGCGCTTGCCACCGTCGTCTCCCTCCTGGGAACCCGTCGGGGCTAACCGATGCGCTGGATCAGGCTCTTCTTCCGGGTGTTCGGATGGCTGCTCACGCCGTTTCTGGCCTGGGCAGCTTCGTTTTTTGGCGCGGTCGGTGGCGCGCTGATCGCCATGCGGATGCGGGATCCGGTGCAGGGGCTCGCCGTGACCGCGCTCTGCGGAGCGCTCACCGGCTTCGCCACGCTCATCCTGTGGCTCCGCTATCTGCGGCAGACGCCGGAGGCACGCGAAGTGCTGGCGGTGACGGAAGACGGCACGCCGGACACCGTCGACCTCGGCCTTCCCGCCAGAGGCGAGTGACGCGCTGGACCGTTGTCGTCCTGGTCGTGCTCGTGTCGTGTCGTCATGACACGGGCGATGGGAGCCGGGTTTCCGCGGGCGACAGCGCCGAGGCGACCGCGGCAGCACTCGCCGACTCTCTTGCCGTGTCCGGCCACGGCGGGGTGGAAATCTGGTTCACCCACTCGCGTCCGGCCACGGCCCCGGATGGCCGGACTTGTGTCGATCGCGCCATCGAAGTGCGCCGCGGTACCCAGCGGATTCCGGTACCGCTCCTGTACACGGGCGAAGCGCCACGGATCGTAAACGACAGCACGGCTCGCGCGATCCTCTACACCAACTGTCGCGCGGGCGACGCGTATCTCGTCGACCTCAGGAACGGACGCCCCACCCGGGAGCGCACATGAGAGCTCGCGCACTGGCGCTGGTCGCCCTCGTGACCGGCACGACCGCCGCCCCGGCGACCGCCCAGGGCGTCGTTGGCCAGATCGGCCGGTTCTATGACGACGGCGGATGGACCTTCTATCGGGTGGGCCTCAATCGGCCGTTCATCGGCCCTGTCGGCCTCACGTATCATGGCGACTATTTGAGCCGGGCCGGCGACGGCGAAGGCAGCTTCATCGGGGCGGGGATCGACGTCACCGCGTTCCGCACGGCCCAGGGCCCGTACGCCGTCGCGGGGTTGGGTGGCGGCATCGCCGCACCGCACGCGAGGTCGTACTCGAGCTTCTGGGGCTCGTGGTCGGCCGGGGCGGGGTATGATCTGCTCCCGGCGCCATTCCTCACCTTCGGCGCCGAAGTGCGGTGGCGGGAGATCTCGCTGGACCATCGAGGCGGTCTCGAACTGGCTGCCGGCGTCGGATTGCGGTTCGGCGGCAGGAGCGGGGGCAAGCCGGCCAGGATGCCGGAGCCGAGCCGTCCCGTCGCGCGCGAATGGCCCCAGCCCTCGGTGCCGGCCGCACCGGCGTCGAGTGCGCTATCCCCGTTGCCGTCAGCTCCGGCACCGAGCGCCGCGCCTGCGTCAGTCGGTTCGGCCGCGCTCGCGGACTCGGTCGTGGAAACGGCCACGGAGATGATGGGACGTCCGTACGAGTACGGGGGGACCGGAGGGGATGGCGAGGGCTTCGACTGCTCCGGCCTGATTCAGTACGCCTACCGCCGGCACGGCGTGACGCTGCCGCGGCGCAGCACCGATCAGGCGCTTCAGGGGCGGGGCGTCACCCGAGATCCCGTCGCGCTCCGTGCCGGCGATATCCTCACCTTCTCGAGCAGCGGCGGGCCCGTCACCCATGTCGCGCTCTACATCGGCAACGGACAGTTCATACACAGCGTTACAGGCGGCGTGCAGATCAGTCTGCTGAGTCCGGAAGATCCCTACGGTCGCTGGTGGTACCAGCGATGGGTGGGGGCGCGCCGTATCCTCGGTGCCTGATCCGGCGCGCCGGCGCCGCTACTGCCCGGTGTGACGCTCCGCGTGATCGCCACCAGGGGTCTCGTGGTGCATGCCCTTCATGTCGCCCATGTCGTTCCCCGATCCGCGCACCTGGAGTGACGCCAGATCGCGCTGATAGGTCGGGTCGGAAGGGTCGATCGCCGGCCATTTCGACATGTCATCGGGCACGAAGAGTCCCACCATGTGCGCCATCGCCCCCTTGACGAGCGTCTCGCCGGTGGGATTGTCGTATTCGCCCACCACGCGATAACGGTGGTTGGCCTTGAGCTTGAGACCCTCGCCGCTCACGCCGAAGAGCTTCCGGCTCACCTTACTCACATGGCCCGCCGAATCGCGGGTCGCGGTCACGGTGGTCAGGACCTTCCCGGTCTCCGCGTCCTCGAGCCGCACCCGCACGCCGTAGTCGTGCAGGTGTCCGCCGACGCCGAGCAGCCGTCCGCCCACGGGCAAGGTGAACTCGTACGACTTGGACGACTTTCCCGGCACGACGTCGAACGTATTGCTGCCGCCCACGGTCAGGTTCACGTCCATGTAGATGGGCATGGAGTTGACCGGCTGGGGATTCTGATTCTTGGGGGTCCACAGCATCGTCACCTTGAGGAAGACGCCCTCGAGATCCTTGCCGGTGTCGTTGTGCCACGCGACGTACATCCCGAGCCGCATGCCGGGTGACATCGGAATGCCGATGGTCTTGGGGACGCTCACTTCCTCGTCGGTCTCGGTGCCGGCGCCCATCAGCCGCTCGGCGGCGTGGTAGAGCAGCTGGCGGCGGCTGAAGTTGACCATGATCATGTGGTGCAGGATGTGCCGCGGGACCGGCTGGCCCTTCGCGTCCGTCACGTCGACTCGGTATCCCCGAAACCAGCCCTCCACCGGCCAGTCGAAATCCTGAATCGGCGTGTCGTGCGACATGCCATGGTCCATCATGCCGTGATCTTCCATCGGCGGCATGTTCGGGAGATTGTACGGGCCGGCGGTGATGGTCAGCTCGTGCTTCGACGAATCCACGGAAATGGAGACGGACGCCTTCGGATCGCCTGGACCGGGACCGGCCGCGAGAGAAACGATGAGGGCGGTGCACCACAGCAACATGGACGACTCCGGGAACGGGAACGCGTCGCCGGGGACGCCGGGCTCATATTACG
>Ga0075286_1000031_pt1 | contig 13433 bp, 10 predicted proteins | sample SF_Rice_20C_0N_2_FD_69761 | JGI IMG/M metagenome (GOLD analysis project Ga0075286, IMG submission 69761) | Rice paddy soil microbial communities from Twitchell Island, California, USA - SF_Rice_20C_0N_205 | ecosystem: Environmental > Terrestrial > Soil > Paddy field/soil | place: USA: Twitchell...
GTCGCGGATGTGGTGAAAGGTGGGCCGGCAGAAAAAGCCGGACTTAAAGTGGGCGACGTGATCGTCGAGTTCGACAAGAAAGTCATTAAAGATTCAGCCGACCTTCCTGCGGCCGTCGCTCGAGTTTCGCCCGGCACCTCAGTGCAACTCAAAATCGCTCGGGAAGGCAAGCAGATTTCACTGCCGATCACCGTCGGTGAAATGAAGGAGAGTGAAGTGATTGCTTCCACCGGGCAGGAAAGTGATTTGGGTCTCACGGTTCAACCTGTAACTCCGGACATTGCGCAAAGCTTGGGGCTCGAGCGCGCCGAAGGGCTTGTCGTTGCCTCCGTCAAGCCAGGTAGCGCCGCGGACGACGCTGGGTTGCGTTCCGGCGATGTAATCACGCAGGTCAATCGGCGCCCGGTGAGAAATTTGGCGGATTACAACCGCGAAATATCACGCACCGAAAAAACCAAGTCGGTGCTTTTTCTTGTTCACCGTGGCGAATCGAGCGTGTTTTTAGCCTTAAAGCGCTAACCAGCGTAGAGCGCGGGAGCCCAAGCCGCTCAGCTCAAGGCGATCGCCGAGAGCTGGGCGGCTTTTTTTTCGCCACATCCAGCGATTCTCCATGCGCAATTTATTAAGCCGGTATTTCCTGCTAGATTGCACTTCCTGGGTTAACCGAGGTGTGGAGAACTAAATGAAAGTAGGATTGATCGGTCATCGGGGCGCGGGAAAAACCACGATTTTCAACATGCTTACCGGCCTTAAGGCACAGGTGGGCGGCTTCGGTAGCAGGGAAGAAGTTCACCTCGGCGTCATCAAAGTTCCCGACCCGCGCATCGACAAACTATCGGCTATTTTCAAACCCAAAAAGACCACCTACGCCGAGATTCGTTTTACCGATTTTCCGCCGAGCCAGGGCGAAGAGGACCTGAAGTCGAATAACGCGCTGATGATGCAGATGCGCGAAGTCGACGCCATCGCGCTCGTCCTGCGCGCCTTCGCTGCGGATGCCAATCCTCTTAAAGATTTGAACGCGCTACTCACCGAAATGATTTTAGCCGATCTCACCGTGGTCGAAAACCGCCGGAGCCGCCTCAAGAAAGAAAAAGCTCGGCCGCAAGAAGAGGGCTTACTCGAGCGTTGTGCCGCCGCGCTGGAAAATGAAGAGAGTTTAAGAAATCTCGAGTTCAGTGCCGATGAGGAAAATCTCGCATCGGGTTTCGGTTTTCTCAGCCGCAAACCCTTGCTCGTGATTTTCAATCGCGCGGAGGAAAAAGCCGGCGTGTCGCTCGAGGCGGCGTACCAACAAGAGTTGACGCGGCGCGGCCTTCAGGGCCTGGCTCTCTCCGGCAAGGTCGAAATGGAGATCGCTCAACTTGATGAGACCGATCGCTCTGCTTTCTTGCAGGAGATCGGGATCGAAGAGCCAGCACGTGAACGTTTCATCCGGGCGTCGTATGCCTTATTGGATCTAATTAGCTTTTTTACCACGGGTGAAGATGAAGTGCGGGCCTGGACGATCGCGCAAGGGACGGTGGCCAGAAAAGCAGCGGGACGAATTCATAGCGACATCGAGCGTGGATTTATCCGCGCTGAGGTTGTCGCGTACGAAGATTTTATCGCCTATGGGAACGAAGCCAAGTGCAAAGAAGCCGGCAAGCTACGGCTTGAGGGTAAAGAGTACCCTGTCAAAGATGGGGATATTATTCATTTTCGTTTCGCGGTTTAACGCTGGCGTTTTCACCGGAAGAATTGCGAATGTCCAAGAACGGTATACTATGGACGATTGTCCGCCGGCGCATGATCTCGCCGCAGCAGTCACCCTCGACAAAGAGCGGCATTCAAAAGAGCTTGGGGGCAAGTGACGACTGAAACGTGAAGTGACCAGCTCAAACTCGCATGAGATTTTTATAGGCGCCCATTAATCGTGTCGTTTTCTCCTGCAGTTGTCGAGCTCGGTATTGCCACTCATCACCCTTCCAGTGCTTGTCTTGTTTTGCTTCTTTTGTTAGTCCTGCCCGTGTTCACAAACAATCGGAAAGGCTCCCGCGATGAAAACTCTCATTCAAGGCGGCTTCGTTGTCGGTTTCGACGGCAACGAACACGAAATCATCAAAGACGGCGTCGTGGTTTTTGACCGCGACCGCATCGAGTTCGTCGGCAAAGAATATTCCTATCCCACTGATCAAAGGATTGACGCCAAAGGCTGCCTAGTTTCGCCCGGCTTCATCGACACGCATTTTCACTCCGGTATCAACGCCAGCGACTATATTCTTAACGATTCTACCAAAACCGATTTTTTTGCTTCCAATTATCTTGCGCACGGCGGGCCAACCCGCGAAGGCGCCCATTCGGCGCATCTGAAAGACGTCGATGTGGGTCAACGTTTTTCGCTCATTCATGTTTTGAAGAGCGGTGTGACTACGACGTTCGACATCGGCGGCGCCGGCGGTGAACCCGAGCGGTACGTGGACATGATCGATCAAGTCGGAATCCGCTGCGTCGCCGGTCCGAGCTATAAAAACGTCAGTTTCTTTCACGACCGCGATGGCCGTTTGGAATACGACTGGAATGACGAGCGCGGCGCTAAGGGTCTAAAAAATGCCGTAGATTTCGCCAAGAAGTTCAACGGCGCCTGCGACGGCCGCGTCACCGCGATGCTCTTTCCCGGCCACGTGGACTCGTGCACACCGGTGTTGCTCAAGGACACCAAGAAAGCGGCAAAGGAAGCAGGGGTCGGAATTCAGATTCATGCGACGATCAATTTGTTCGAGTTTCACAGTGTGATGCAGCGCGAGCGTTGCACGCCAATAGAGCTTCTCCAAAAAATCGGCTTTCTTGATCCCGAGGTTTCGCTCTCGCATTGCATCTTCGTCAGCGGCCATAGTTGGCTCGCGTACCCCTACGGTGACGACCTCAAAATCATCGCCGATTCCGGGGCCTCGGTGGCCTACAGCCCGCTCAAATATCTAAAGCTCGGCATTCTCATGGAGTCGTTCGATAGATATCGCCAGGCCGGCATCAATATGGGTATCGGCACCGATACGTTTCCCAAAGATATTCTCTCCGATATGCGTTATGCCGCAATCGCGTCTCGCGTCGCCGACAAGAGTTTTCTCGCGGGCCACCCGCGCGACGTGTTCAATGCGATTACGCTCGGCGGCGCCAAGATGCTCGGCCGCGACGACTTAGGCCGGCTGCAGAAAGGCGCGAAAGCCGATATTGCGATTATCAATCTGCGCGATATCGCTTTCGGTGCGGTCCGCGATCCCATTCGCTCGTTGACGGAGACCGCTGTGAGTCGCGACGTTCGCGGAGTTATTGTTGATGGTGAAACTCTGGTCGATGACGGCACGTATAAGCGCCTGAACGAAGAAGAGCTGCTCGAAAAAGTTCAAGTCAAAGGCGAGCAGGTCTGGGACAGTGTCCCCAAATGGCACTGGACAGGGAAAAGCATCGACCAAGTCGTGCCGCCGAGTTTTAGGATGAAATAAAGAATGATGAAATGCTAGGGCTTTTCAAACGCACTGCTGATGGCGATTTATGAAGCCGCCGTCAATTTTTGCAGATTTATCAGCAGTGCCCTTATCTCCTCAAATCCCTTCCGCCAAAATGTCGAATCGTGAAGGTTCACCCTGAAACCTCTGAGCAGCGCTTCCGGCGAGTCTGACCCGCCCGCTTCGAGGAGGGCGAGATATTTCGGCACGAAGCTTTTGCCTTCGTCTTTGTACATTCGATAAAGTGCGAGTACCAGAAGCTGGCCGAAGACGTAGCTGTAGCAGTAAAAACGCGAGTGAATGAAGTGTGGAATGTAGGACCAGGCCCAGCGGTAGCTTTCCGGCATGTCGACGCTGTTGCCGTAGTATTTGCCGTTGACTTCTAACCACAAACCTCCCAGCTGTTCCGGCGTCAAGCGGTTTACCCTGCGTGCTGAAAACGCCATCTCTTCAAAGCGTGTCAGCACGTTTTGACGAAACACGGTTGCGAAAATGTCTTCGAGTTTGCCCGCGAGCAGAGCGATCCGCACTTCAGGGTCTGTTTGGCGGGCGAGCAGGTAATCGAAAACCAGCATTTCTCCGAATACTGAAGCAGTCTCAGCAGTTGTGAGGGGTGTGTCGTAATTGAAATAGTTTTGTTTTCGACTCAGGCAGCCGTGCAAACCGTGCCCCAATTCGTGGGCGATGGTCATCACGTCGCGCAAATTGTCATCGTAGTTGCAGAGTATATACGGATGGAGCCGCGGCGAAGGGGAAGCGCAGAAGGCGCCGCCGCGTTTGCCTTTACGAATTTCTGCGTCGATCCAATGGTTAGCGAAAAATTCTCCGGCAATTTGCCGGAATTTTGCGTCGAAAGCTCCAAAGGCCTCGAGAATGACCTGCTGCGCTTGACCGTACGGAAAAGGCGCGGCTTCTTTGCCAACAGGCGCATACTGATCGTAAAGCACAAGCCGGGGAAGCTCGAGCAGTTTAGCTTTGAGGCTGAAGTAGTCCTGGGCCAACCCGTAATGTTCTTCAGTGACGGCCATCATGGTCTGCACGGTTTCAGAGTCGATTTCGTTCGCCAAGTGGCGTTGCGCCAGCGGATTCGGATAACTGCGCAGGCGATCGATGATCAGACTATCTTGAATGAGCGTGTCGTAGATGAACGTCAGCACTTGACCGTGACGCGCGAGACCCTCATAAAGCGTCTCCATCGCGCGCTCCCGGAGCGCGCGATTCGGATCATGAAACAAAGAAAGGATCTGGCTAAGATTCAGATCTTCTTTTTTGCCCGCGTTTTCCAGCGTGAATGTAAGTGACGCCGTAATCTCTGAGAAAAGCCTGCCGAAGGCGTTGCGTCCGGTGTTGTCCCGTTCATTGACGAGTTTCTCTTCCGGTTCGGTGAGAGCGTGAGGGCGGTAGCGGCGGAGACCGGCAAGATAATGCTTGTACGATGCTAGCGACGAATCCGCCATGATGTGATTGGCTGCAGCATCATCGAGCTTCAGCCACTCCAGCTCAAAGAACAGCAGCAGGTTACGAATCTCCGTCGAGCGCTGTTCGACCCGTTGCTCCAAATCCTGATATTCTGATTTCGCAGTGTCTGCGGCGTAAAGCAGTCCGGCGTAACCGCCGACTCGACCTAACGCCTCGTAGATCGTCTCTAGTTCTTCGAGAGCATGGAGCACGGTTTCGGTCGCGAGTGGAGTTTCGGGAGTTTGCATGAGCGGGCGAAATCGCTCGGCGAATCTCTCGGCTCGGGCATGACAATCCGCGAGCGTAGTATCGATGTTGGGATCGTCGTGGTCGGCGAAAAGGTCGCTTAAATTCCACCGTACGCCGACGGCGCTGTTCGTCCTCATTGTACTCGAGTGGTCTTCCATAGGTTGATTATGGTGCGATGGCGCAAGCGCGCCATATGATTCTGTGGTTGAACTTCACCCGAATGAAAGATATAGCAAAAAAACCCCTGTCTAAAGAGAGGAGCATTATCGTGTCGGAATTATCGGAGCTCAAAACCAAACTCGCAATGTCGTCGCGCATGTTGTTCAACGCCGGACTGGTCGATTATAGCGGTCATATTAGCGCGCGTATTCCCGGATCGGATCATCTGGTTATCTTGCCGCATCCGGTTAGTCGCGCGACAGTGAAAGCGAACGATATGGTGATCACGGACTTCGAGGGCAAACTGATCGAAGGCAACTACAGAGCACCTTCCGAGGTCAATATGCACGCTCGGGCCTATAAAGCGCGCAGCGATATCCAGAGCGTCGCGCACTTGCATAATCATATGGTTGCGACTCTTTCGATGGTCGATAAGCCTTTCTATCCCGCATCTTCCAATCCGGGCGCGTTCTTCGGGCCCGGTCCTTTGCCAAAATACATGGATCCGGCACTGATCCACACCATTGAGCAGGGAGACGCAGTCGCAAAAGCTCTTGGCAATGCGGATGCGGTCATGCTGCGCGGCCATGGATCGATGGTTGTGGCCCACTCCATCGAGTGGGTGTTTGCGGGATGTGTTGACCTAGAAGAAGCCGCTGCCAGGTTCTATAAAGCCTCATTGCTTGGACCGGTGATGACTTACAACGAAGACGAAACACAGCGGGTGATGAAACAGCGGCGCAAAGATTCCGTTGTGCAAAAAGTCTGGGACCACAACGTGGCAAAAACCAAGTTAGCCGGCCTCATGGAAGGAATCTAATCGATTACCTGCGGGCTCTGCTCGCTACGCATCCTCTTCTACAAAAGCCCTCCGAGCTGCGATGTAGCTGAGGCGACGCCGTGACCGTGTGCGGTGCCCTACATCTACGCGGACAGCGCAAAGGGTTGGTTTTTTCTTGCACGGAACCCGACCCTGTGGTATACGATCGGATTCAACACCCGAGGAGAATGCCCACTAATGTATGATGACTTTCTAGCAAGAATTCTCGAGCCGGATATTTTTTTGCCTTCCCAGTTTTACGGCTCGGGGGGTCTGTCCCGTAAACTCGAAGGTGAGAAGCGCCTCATGATTGCCGTCCTTAAAGACGCGGTCGAGTGTCTTGAGAAATACCGTGGCTCGAGGAGCAGCACAGGTCAGTGCCTATATCTGAGTGCCATCGAATGGGTTGAAAATACGGACACCGATTGGCTTTTTTCGTTCACAAATATCTGCGACTTACTGGGCTTCGACCCGGAGTATTTGCGTGAAGAGCTGCTGAAGCGGGAGAATAGGTATATCAAGCCGGACCGTACGAGAATGCTTTCACTTGCAGCGATGGCCGGACAAAGTAATAGCTCTATCTCCTTCTAGCTCGAAGGATTGCCAGTTCCTCCCGGATCACTTGCCCGCGTGGCGAATTTTCACCGGCAATTTTGATTGATTTCTCATAATCCGCGATTGCCCTCTCATCTTCATCCTGGAGCGCGTGAGCTCGGGCAAGATAGTAGTAGCCGTCACCCGCACGATCGAGCTTGCCATACACCATGCCGAGCTTATACGGCGGCCGATCCCAAAGGGGCGCGAGATTTTGCGCGTTGAGATAGGCACCGGCCGCGCTCCGTAAATCTCCCGATTTTTCCAACATCTCGCCTAGATATAGAAAAGTGAGCGGCTCATTGGGCTCTAAAGCCAATGCGCGGTCAAAGGCCTGGCGCGACGCAGCGAAGTCGCCTTGTTGACTGTACAAGCGGCCCAAGTCGCGCTGAAGCCCGGGATTGTCCGGTTGTAACTGGCGCGCCTTTTCTAAATTTCGAGTAGCTTCTGCGAATTGCCCTTGGATCTGCTGTGCGAACCCAAGCAGGTGGCGTGCCTCGGCGTTTTGCGGACTCTGCTGCACGAGCTTCTCATATTCTTTCACGACCTGTTCTCTCCCGGGCCTGTCCATCCGAATAATGATCTGCACTTTTTTTAACGACTCGGGACTCTCAGCGCGCGGTTGTGTAGTGCCCAGCGAGCGGACGACAAGCTCCGCATTGGCCACGCGCTCCTGAGTGATCGGATGACTCATGATGTAAGCCGGAACATCGACTGGATTGAGGGCGCGCTCCTGGTCGAGGGTTTTGAGGAAAGAAATAGCGCCTTTTGGATCAAATCCGGCGGAGGCCATGTAACGTGCTCCGAGAGTATCTGCTTCCATTTCTAACTGCCGGCTGTAGGCGGCTTGACGAGTAGCGGCCACGGCTTGGCCGACCATGCCGGCGGCCTGGGCGCCGCTGCCGGTGCGCGCCAGTAGCACCATGCTCAAGAGGCTCAGCACCGAAATGGCATCGGGTCCCGAAGAACGCGCCATGTGCCGAGCTTTAATGTGAACTATTTCGTGCCCCATTACGCCCGCAAGCTCATCGGTGCTCTTGACCCGTTCGATCAATCCGGAGAACACATAGATCGAGCCGCCTGGGACGGCAAAAGCATTGAGCTGATCCTCTTCGACGGCAAAAAAACGGTACTCGAAGGGTTGGGGTCCCATGGCCGTTAAAATGCGCCGTCCTATGCGGTCGATATAGCGCTCAACTTCGGGGCTATTTACGAATTTGAAATATTTTTTGGCTTCGCGGCGAAATTCACGACTGATTTTGGCTTCTTCGTTTTCGCTCGGCGGGCTTACCGATGGTAATGGCGGAAGACTTTGGGATATCGTGCTGCAGCTTGCAAAAAACAACGCCGGCGCAAGAACGAGCGCCCAAACGACGCGCCAGCGCTTGTCCACAGCATGGCAGAGAATCATTTTTGGATTATAGCAGTCGCGCGATCGTAAACAACGATGACGCCGCGGTAGTTGACGAGCGTCGATCGAGACCCTATTCTCTGCGCTAATTCAATGATAGAGGGTACAGCGATGTCGAATTCCTTTGAAATACCGCACGATAAGCTCACCTGGCACTGCGATCTCTCTTATCTACCCTTCACTTGCACGGCCGAGATGACGCCGTTGGAGGACTTCATAGGACAGGAGCGCGCAATTCGCGCGATCGAATTTGGCCTCGGTGTGGACAAGCCGGGTTTTAACATCTTTGTGACCGGTCTCACCGGAACCGGCAAGACGAGTATTATCAAAGCCTTTCTGAAAAAAGCTACCAGTGCAAAAGCTCCCCCTGAGCAGGATGCCTTGATGCCGGAAGACTGGTGCTATGTTTACAACTTTACCGACCCCGATCGACCCCAAGCGCTCCGCATTCGTAGAGGGTGGGGCAAGGTACTCAAGACGGACATGGAGCAGCTCGTACAAAACCTCGTGCGTGAAGCAAAAAAAATGTTCGAGAGCGAGGACTACGCGCATCAGCGCCAGGAAATGGTCGAGCAGCTGCAAAAGCAGCAACAAGCGATGATGGAAGTTTTGATGCGGGAAGCGACCGAAAATGGTTTCACCTTGCGGATGACTCCTTCAGGCATAGTCCTTCTGCCGACAAAGGACGGCAAACCGATGCAGGAGGAAGAGTATTTGGCACTAGCGCCGGCGGAAAAGAAGCGGCTTGAAGAAAGTCGAGGCGAGATCGAGAAAAAAGTAGAAGCCACACTGCGGGAAGGTAAGAAACTCGAGCGTGAGATTGCCGAAAAGCTAGAAGCGGCGGAAACGCAGGCGGCGGATTATCTCGTTCGCATACCTCTGACGGACCTGAAACATAAGTACGGCGACTATCCCAAGGTGCTCGCGTATCTCGACGCGGTGCGCGACCATATCCTCAAGAATCTCCAACGCTTCAAAGGCATCGAACCCGCGCCGGTCATGACACCCATGGGCCCTATGACCCTTGGAGAATCGCCCGGCGACCCTTTCTTGCCGTATCGGGTGAATGTGTTCGTCGATAACAGCGACACCCAGGGGTTGCCCATCATCGTCGAAACCAATCCCACCTACCACAATCTGATCGGAGTCGTCGAAAAAAAACCCATTGCGGGCGGTTACTTTACCGACTTCACGCTGATTAAGGCGGGTTCCATCAGTCGCGCCAACGGCGGTTATTTGGTTCTTTATGATCGAGACGTGTTTTCCAACGCCGGAGTTTGGGAGGCGCTGCAGCGCGTGATCAAAAACCGCGAATTGCGCATCGAAGAACCTGGAACGTTCTTTGGATTTGTCCCGCCCCAGGGACTTCGCCCGGAGCCGATACCGACCGATACAAAGGTGATTATGATCGGGAATCCATATCTCTATCGAACGCTGGCGTCGGTCGACCCCGATTTCCGCGAGACATTCAAAGTCAAGGCGGATTTCAATTTTGAAATTGACCGAACCCAAGAAAACATAACGGCTTTCTCGTGTTTTATCAGCGACTATTGCAACCGCGAAAGGATGCGCCATTTCGACACCGAAGCTGTGGCGCGCGTTATCGAACAGTGCGCTAGAAAGGTCGAGGACCAAAATAAACTTTCGACCCGATTCAGCGATATGGTCGATCTTCTGATCGAGTCCAATTACTGGGCGGAAAAAGAAAAAGCCGAATTGGTTTCGGGGCGGCATGTGGAGCGCGCGGTGGTCGAAAAAACTTTTCGTCTCAATTTGATCGAGAAGCACTTGCAAGAGCTCATTGCCGAGGGAACCGTGCTGGTGGATGTGGACGGGGCGGTGATCGGCCAAGTGAATGGCTTGGCGGTGTACCAAATGGGCGATTTCAGTTTCGGCAAACCCTCGCGCATTACCGCAAAAACTTTCATGGGCCGCGGTGGCATCATTAACATCGAGCGGGAATCGAAGCTCAGCGGCAACACTCACGACAAAGGCGTGTTGATTCTCGGCGGTTACCTGGGCGGCAAGTACGCCCAGGAAAGCCCGCTGTCGCTGTCGAGTACGGTCTGTTTCGAGCAATCCTATGACGGCGTGGACGGTGACAGCGCGTCGTCGAGTGAGCTCTACGCGATTCTATCGAGTCTGTCCGAGATTCCCATCAAGCAAGGCATTGCAGTGACGGGTTCGGTCAATCAAAACGGCGAAGTTCAGGCGATCGGCGGCGTCAATCAAAAAATCGAAGGTCACTATGATGTCTGCCGGCTCAAAGCTTTGACCGGCGCTCAAGGCGTAATGATTCCGCGTGCCAACGTGCGAAACCTTATGCTGCGGCCGGACGTCGTGGAGGCCGTCAAAGCCGGAAAGTTTAGCGTTTACGCCGTCTCGACGATCGATGAAGGGATTGAGGTATTGACCGGAGTTCCGGCGGGGGCCCGGGACGGCGCTGGAAAGTATACGGAGGGCTCTGTCAACGACCGAGTCGAGCAAAAGCTGCGGCAATTTACCGAACGGCAGAAAAAACTTGCGGTGTCGCTCAACAGTCAGAGAAACTCCACCGCGATAGCCGAAGGAACGTCTTAACCATGGCGTGCTATTGGGCGACTCAGTGTCGAACGCCGGAAAACGCACGTTTTGCCTTTGCGCAGAAGAAGCGCCGAGCCGTTTTTCGGATCTTGTCCGCTGGTGAGGATCTGCACAATGGCGAGGCGCGGAAGTTTGCGTGTTGGACAAGTGTGCGATTGAAGCGCTCAGGCTCCGAATCCTGGCACCTGCTTGTGCATTGCGTCAGATAAACGTCGGTGCAGCGACTCTGTGATCTTGCACTGGCGGTACCGCAGGCCACCGCATAAAAAATCCTAGAGTGAATATTGCCGACAACTGCATCGGAAAGCCTCCAAAAGGATTGCTGCACTTCTTCTACCGAAAAGATTTTTCCGAGAACAAGCGGGGCGTCGGCGCGATTGCGCATTGGCGCGGCGATAGGATAGTCTTTTTCGAATGGCGGATTCGCGGGACAAAATTGTATTGGTCACCGGAGGCAGCGGAGGATTGGGTCAAGCGCTCGCGGGAGCATTCGCAATGACGCAAAGCCGCGTCGTCCTTACCGCCCGCAACGCGGCGAAACTCGAGACGGCAGCCGAGAAGATGGCGCGCAAAGGCGCGCAGATTCTTGCGTTGCCGGCAGATATCTCACGCCGAGATCATGTGCGAAGCCTGGGAAAAAAGATAAGCGCGCATTGGGGCGATGTGCAGATTCTGATCAATAATGCCGGCATTGCTCGAGCTGTTGGCTTCGCTGACATGCCGGATACTCTGTGGGATCAAACCTTGGTAACGAATCTCACCGGCGCTTACAATTGCTGCAAAGTTTTTTTGCCCGGCATGACCCAGGCAAGATGGGGACGCATCATCAACATCGCATCGATCACGGCGAAAGTCGGGTTCAGCCATGCCACCGCCTACAGCGCGTCGAAGCATGGGCTGTTGGGTCTCACGCGTTCGCTGGCCTTGGAAACCGCGCGAGCGGGCGTCACAGTGAATGCTATCTGTCCCGGTTACATCGATGACGAGCGCACGCGCGAGAACGCAAAAATTATGGCTGAAAAGACCGGCAAGCGCATTGAGGATATCCTAAACTTGTTCGCGCAGAGCGCGCCGCAAAACCGTTTGATCGAGCCTGATGAGGTGGCGTCACTTGCGCTTTTCATCGCGTCGGAGAAATCAAGCGGAATGACGGGGCAAGCGATCAACGTCGATGGCGGGGCTGTGATGGCGTGAAGAATCAAAATATGAAACCCCATCGAGAGATGGGAGTCGTTTTTTGAGCGTTTGAATCAACTGCTGGCTCATGGAGCCGGCCCCGAACGGTCTAAAGCGCGGAAACAGAAGCAGTTACTGAATCTTCCGTAAGCCGGTGGTGATTCATTGAGGAGACAGGAATGGATTTCGAATTATCGGAAGAATTAATCGCGGTGCGCGACTTGGCGCGGGAGTTTGCCGAAAAGGAGATCGCTCCGACGGCGGCCAAGGATGATAAGGAAAAGAACTTCCGCGCGGATCTCGTCAAGAAAATGGGCGAGTTGGGCTTTTATGGCACGATGATTCCGGAAAATTACCGCGGTAACGGTTTGGGTTTTCTCGCCATGGTGCTGATTACCGAAGAAATCGCGCGAGTGCACAGCGCCATGCGTGTGGCGATCAACATGCAGGTCGGCCCGGCTGTGACTTTGCTGCAATTCGGCACGGAAGAGCAAAAGCAGAAACTTATTCCACCATTGGTTTCGGGCGAGAAAATCGGCTGCTTTGCAATTACCGAAGCGGACGCCGGTTCAGACGTCGCCGCGCTGCGCACGACTGCAACGAAGCAAGGTGAAAAATACTTGCTCAACGGCAGCAAGCTATGGATCTCCAATGCGCCGGTGACCAATGGGGGTTTGGTCTACGCCTATACCGATCGATCGCAGAAGCACCGCGGCATGAGCGCGTTCTACGCGGACTGGGATCAACCGGGGTTAACGCGTAGGTCACTGGAAACCATGGGCGCGAATTGCTCGCCGCTCGGAGAATTGATGTTCGATAATTTTCCCATTCCGGCCGCGAATCTGCTGGGCAACGAAGGCGATGGATTCAAAATTTGCATGTGGCAGTTGAACCAGACGCGGCTCAACTGCGCGGCGGGAGCGTTGGGTGTTGCGCGCGCAGCAAAAGAAGCGGCGGTCAATTATTGCAATCAGCGCGTGCAGTTCGGCCAAAAGATCGGCGAGTTTCAAATGAATCAAGATTTAATCGCGCAGATGATCGCGCATGAAGAAGCGGCGCGGTTGCTCGTCTATCGCGCCGCATGGCTCGCGGATGAGAAAAAACCCAACAATTTGGAAACCTCCGTTGGCAAATATGCCGCCGCCGAAGCGGCCAACTTCGCCGCCGACGCCGCGATGAAAATCCTCGGTGCCTACGGTTATTCGACGGAATTTCCCGTCGAGCGTTATTACCGCGACGCCAAGTCCTACCAGATCGTCGAAGGGTCCTCCAACGTGCAGAAGATGATCATCGCCCAGGATGCTCTCGGGTACCGAAAGGCGAACCGGACGTCTTAGCCATGACTGACAAGCCGAAGAATCAGATCCATGTTCAGGCTTGCTCGTACATGAGCCGCTAGCCGGTCATATTCCTCATCGGCGGAGAACGGCGAAGTCATTGCCGGGAGTGTTTTGCCTTTCCGCTCCGCAAGCTCGGATAAAATGGCGCGCCGCCACAT
>Ga0075286_1000032_pt1 | contig 13384 bp, 10 predicted proteins | sample SF_Rice_20C_0N_2_FD_69761 | JGI IMG/M metagenome (GOLD analysis project Ga0075286, IMG submission 69761) | Rice paddy soil microbial communities from Twitchell Island, California, USA - SF_Rice_20C_0N_205 | ecosystem: Environmental > Terrestrial > Soil > Paddy field/soil | place: USA: Twitchell...
TTATCTTTGGGACTCGTTCTGCACATCCGCCGCCCGGCGGCGGGTTACCGTCTAGCTTTCTCGCAAACGTCCAATCGTAGACGGCCTGCGGTTTGACCCTGATTTTTTCTTTTGCTCTGAAAGTTCCGACGGCGATCCATTCTTCGACGACGGAATCCGGCACGATCAGGTCAGGGTTATATTGATCACGATAGATCGCATAAAATCTTTCGGCGGCGGCGCGATCGAGCCTGAGAAGTTTTTCCAGCAGCCCGACGCCGACTTCGCGTTGGCTCTGCAGGAACAAGATCGCCGAGCGCTGGCCGCGCAACATGCGGACGATCTCGTCCGGTTCTTTGTCGATCTTTCGCTGCGTCGTGCTTAGGCCAACAATGGGAATGCGCACGAATTCCGCGGTCTCCTTGACGGAAAGGAGCGTTTTAAAACCCTTCTGCTCTGCCCGATACTCGAACGGGCTATTCACCACCGTCGCATCGACGGAGCCGCCCATTAACGCGGCAAAGCGCGCGTCGGGACTGCCGGCGACCGCCTGCAGTGTCACGTCTTTGTTTGGATCCAAGCCATTGCGGCTAAGCAACTGATAAATCGCAAAGTCGGCCGAGCTGCCAAAACTGTTGATGGCGATCCTCTTTCCTTTGAGTGCTTTGACGCTGTCGATCTCGGGGCGCGACACGATCGCATAACCGCTCGCTTTAGTGGTCGAGCCGACGATCTTCACCGGCAGGCCGCGCGTGGCGGCGCCGGCAATGAACGGCAAAATCGTGACATAATCGAGCTCATTCGCCATGAGCGCGCTGAGCATCAGGTTGGTTCCTTGAAACTGAATGTACCGAACCCGAAGCCCTTCTTTTTCGAAGAAGCCTCTTTCGGTGGCGATGCGATCCGGCAGCGCGGTCCAGGCGGTGCCACCGGTCCAGCCGATGTTCAAAACTTTAGGCTCGGCGGCATTGGCAATGAACGCCTGAAGTAATGCGAAAAGCAGAGCCAGTACCGGACTACCGATCTTAAACCATCGCTTCATACCTACGATCATCCGGCCGCCGCGGCTTTTTTTGCAGTCACGTCACCGAGATGCTTGCCAAAAAATTCCAAAGTCCGCGCCCAGGAGGCGGTGTCCGCTTCCGGTCGATAGCCGTGCCACCCTTTCCGATTAAAACCGTGCGGCGCATCGGCATAGAAAAAGAACTGGTGCTCCTTGCTCAATTTGGTGAGCTCAGCGTCGAGCCGGCGCATTTCGTCGGGCGGCGGATTTTTGTCAAGCTCTCCGAAGTGCCCCTGCACCGGACAGGAAACGTTTGCCGCCAATTCCCCAGGCGCGGGACGATCGCCCCATTTTGAATAAACTCCGCCGCCGTAAAAATCGACCGCGGCTTTGAAAGACTTGCTCGCCGCGGCCATGAGAAACGCGATGCGTCCGCCCATGCAGAAGCCGACAATGGCCATTTTCCCCGTGTTTGCGTTGGCGCAGCCGCGCAAGAAATTAATCGTTGCCTCGATGTCGTTGATCACATTGGTGTCGCGTCGAGAATGTTTGATACTGGCGGTCTGCTCGGGAGTTTTGGGCTCCCCCTCGCGGTGATAAAGCTCCGGCGCGATAGCGAAATATCCGGCTTGCGCAACTCTTCGGGTCATTTCTTGGGTGAATTCCCCAACGCCGTCTTGATTCTGAATGACGAGGACCGCGGGGCAGGGAGCATTCGCTTCTGGTTGGCTCAAGTACAATCGCATCGGACTATTATCGACGGTGATGGTTTCCCAAGAACTTTTCATTGCGTCCTCCATTCGGATCGATGCAAATACTGATCTCTCACTTATGCCGTTGCTTTTGACCTGTCAATGATCGGATACCACTGCCCAAGGTCCAACTTGCTTAGGCGATGAATGATGCTACAAATAATCGACCGGAGTTTGGCGCGCACGAGGTGGAGAGCTTTTGATGTCTATGAGAAGCAAGTTTCCGACGGCTTGGCACGCGGCTTTGATAGCCGTGTGGATTGGTTCGGAATGGGTCATCCTTCCATTCGCTATCGACGCGGCGCAATCAAAAAGCCCCCCGCGCGCGGTGCAGCCCGCGCGGGCGGAGCCGCTGGCTCAACCGGCTCAGTCGGATCCTTACGATATCGCTTCCAAGCAATTCACGCTCAACAACGGTCTCCGCGTCGTTGTTGCGGAGGATCATCGCGCGCCGACGTTTTCCATCTGCATTACTTACAACGTCGGCTCACGGGATGAAAAACCGGGCCGGACCGGCTTCGCTCATTTGTTCGAGCATATGTTGTTTCAGGGTTCTGAAAACGTGGGCAAGGGCGAACATTTTATTTTAGTTCAGAACAACGGCGGCAGCGCCAACGGCACGACCAACAGCGACCGCACCAATTATTTTGAAACGCTGCCCGCCAATCAGCTGGAACTGGGAATTTTTCTGGAGGCCGACCGCATGCGCGCGCCGAGCATCACCCAGGCAAATTTTGACAACCAGCGCCTTACCGTGCAGGAAGAGCGCCGGCAAAGCTACGACAATCGTCCCTACGGGAAGACCTACGAGGCGGTGATCGGTCTCGCGTACGACAGTTTTCCCTATAAACATTCGACCATCGGTTCGATGGCGGACCTCAATGCCGCGAGCGTGCATGATGCCAAGGAATTTTTCCGCACCTATTATGCGCCGAACAATGCCGTGCTGACCCTAGTCGGTGATTTTGAGACTGACGCCGCTTTGAATTTGATCAGAAAATATTTCGAGCCGATACCGGCGCAAACGCCTCCAACTCCGCCCGATATGACGGAGCCCGACCAACAAGGCGAGCGGCGCAAGGTTATCGAAGACGGTTTTGCCAAAACCCCGCGGCTGGATATCGTTTACAAGATCCCGCCCGGCAATACTCCGGATTGGTACGCGCTCGACATTATTAGCAGTGTGCTGGCGAACGGAGTGTCGTCGCGGCTTTACCAGAAGTTTGTCAAAGAGAAGGAGATCGCATTGAGTGTTTACGCCGACGCCAGCGAACAACGCGGGCCGGCGCTTTTCTGGTATAGCCTGATGGCCCGGCCGAACACCGATCTCGGCGAACTCGAAAAATTACTCTACGAGGAGATCGCCCGGCTGCAGAACGAGCCGATAGCAGAGTGGGAGTTTAAAAAAGTGCAAATGCAGCTCCGCCGTCAGCGCGCCCAACGGCTATACAGCAGCCGCTCACGCGCCAATTCTCTGGGGCATTTTGCGGTCTATTACAACGACCCGGAATTGATCAATTCAATTTGGCGTAAGTACGAAAGTGTCACCCGTGCGGACATTCAAAAAGTAGCGCGCGCCTACTTTAAAGATACCCAACGGACGGTCGTGACCACTCTGCCGAAATCCGCCGCCGGGGACGAAAGATAACATTCCATGAAGACGGCCAAAAAAAGACTCGGCCGAGCTCTCGTTGGTCTGGGATTTTGCCTCAGCGCCGCATTCTTGACGGTCAGGCTGCCGCCGCTTCACGGCCAAGAATCCGTTGCACCGCCGAGCAAGGTCGAGCGCAAGAACAAAGCGCCGGTGTCGCGCGATATTCTCCGCGTCAAGTTACCGCGACCGATCGAATCCAGGTTAAAAAACGGTCTTACTGTTTTAATTCTCGAAGACAAGCGCGCGCCTTACGTAACATTGCAGCTCTATATCGGCGGCGCCGGCGCGCTATTCGAGCCAAACAACATGCCCGGCCTGGCCCATGCGACGGCGGCCATGTTGAGTGAAGGCACCCAATCGCGCACCAGCGTGCAAATCGCAGAGGAAATCGACCGGCTCGGCGCCGGCTTAAGCGCCGGCTCATCGTTCGGTTCGCCCGACACGGTACTCAGCGCATCCGGGCTGAGCGACAATTTCGATGACTGGTTCGGCGTATTTGTGGATGTTCTGCTGCATCCGAGCTTTCCCGCCGGGGAGCTTGAAAAGCTCAAACAGCGCCAGCGCGCCCAGTTGCGCGAGCAACGATCATCGCCCGGTTTCTTGACATCCGAGCGGTTCAACCGCGCCGTGTACGGCGATCATCCCGCGGCGCACGTTGCCGCGACATTGGAGTCGATCGACAAGCTCAATCGTGAGGCGTTGTCGCAATGGCACCGCGCGCGCTATGCGCCGGGAAACGCGATCCTGGGGATCGCCGGCGACGTGCACGCGAAACAATTGATCGTGAATTTGGAAAGGCGCTTGGCCGGGTGGAAACAAATGGATGTCAAACAAACCTGGCCGCGCAACCCGGCGCCGGCAAAAGCGCGTAGAGTCGTTTTGGTCAACCGGCCGAACTCGGTGCAAACGACGCTCGCGCTGGGCAACATCGCCATCGACCGGCACAGCCCGGACTATATGGCCATGGTGCTCATGAATCATGTGATCGGTGGCGGCGCTTCATCGCGATTGTTTCTCAATCTCCGCGAGGAAAAAGGCTATACGTACGGGGTCTACAGCAACTTCAGCGCTCTCCGTTATCCGGGCCCCTGGCGGGCCGGCGGCAGCATGCGCACGGAAGTCACCGACGGCGCGCTCACGGAATTTTTTAACGAGGTGCGCAGAATCAGAGACGAGAAAGTCACGAGTGAAGAGCTCGAAGCGAGCAAGCGCGCGATCATCGCAAGCTTTGCGCTTTCTCTCGAGCAACCCGCGCGCATGCTCGGCTTCGCGATCACATCGAAACAATACGGCCTTCCCGCCGATTATTGGGATCTTTATCCGGCAAAAATCGCCGCGTTGACGGCCGGCGATGTCCAGCGAGTGGCGCGCAAGTATTTAAATCCTGACGCGCTGCAATTGGTCGCCGTCGGCGACGCGAGCAAGATCAAACCGGCCCTGGAGAAGTACGGCAGTGTGGAGATCTTCGATACCAATGGCGCGCCGCTCGCCGCCGCCGAAACGCCCTAGCCACACCCGCGAAATTACCCCTCAACCCGCGCAGTCTCTTGAGTCTGGGTCACTGTAAAAATGGCGACCCGTATTGACTCGCCATCTCATCTCTATTTGAATTTACATACAGGAAGGCGGCGATTTCGTAGGTTGCCGTTATCGTCCGGCGGAAAAATGGCCCACTCGCGATCCTTAAGAGTGATTGGACAATCGCTGGAGGTCACCAGAGTTGCGGCCTTCGAGCTGGAAAAAGACGGCCAGCACTATGTGCTGCGAACTGATTCCCTGAGTCAAACAGACGAATGGATTTTGCGAAATGCCCTCAGCGAGGACGGTTTTACGGAGCGCCGCGAGCAGCGAGCGGAGGTTGACCGCGGGCTGCGTTTCAGTCCGCGCGCTATTGCACGACTTGATGCCGAGGGACGAAAAAAAAGGAACAATCTAGCTCTCCCACACAGGCAGGAGTCGACTAAGCTGTCTCAACTTCTACGAACCCTCGGCGATCACCTGGACAAAGTGGGCGTCAGCACATTTCATATTTCCTGGATGCCCGACGCTGTTTCGGTGGAATATCTGGAACGAGGCGGACAGCGTGACCGTAGAACTTTCACCCGCGAAAAATTGCAGCAACTGGGATTTCATACCCGCTTCCGACGCTCCAGCGGCGCCAGCTAGCCCGGCAAAAACATCCTGTTGAGTGGACTCAGATCCAGCGATACCCTCAGTTATGGCCTACGATCTCACGCGGCGTAAGTGTCCGCGATGCGACAGCACCAAAGTGAGACGGTCTCATCTCGCTGGATTTTTCGAGAGGATGTTGAGATTTGTTGCCCTGCGGCCGTTCCGTTGCGTCGAATGCCGGTATCGGTTTTGGAGAATCAGCAAGTAACCGGGAGCCGAACGAGCAACGGACCTTTTATGCGTCTTTTAATTCCCTGTCGATTGCGTAGAACTGATCTTCCGGTATTCCGAAGGCCCGCAGCACATTGTGTATTTTATGGGGCCAATTGCCGTGCGGAATGCCGAATGCGGCTCGCTGCTTGATAATCGCGCACAGTGCAAAGCACAGGGTTTCAGACGCCCGGTTTTTTTGATGTTGGGGATAATGCTCCGACCAGAGCGGACCAATGTCTTTATCCTCGAGAGGGTCCATGATTCTGACCTTCTGCCCTAGCGAGAGGCTTACCGTCTGTTGACTGATAATTGCGCGGGAGGCTTTTGAGATTCAAAGATGTAAGGACTTCAACTCTGATCTATTTCTCGTAGGTGCGGCTCACTTCCACACGCAGTTTGGTCCGGCCGCCAATTAGCTTCCCGGGGCAGTGTTCTCGACAACTTTTAGACCAAATAAGAAAAAAATTGCAAGCGCGCTTTATGCGCACTTTCAACCATTGCGTACGGGAAGTATGTCCGCGCCCGGCAAGTAATTCTCGCGGCTCAGCTATGTGGTTGCGGCGATCACTTTCCGTACACAGACTTGATAAACCCGCTTTTGTCCAACTCGGTAACGAAGCTCGGGTCGGCGAACTCTTCGGGTTTGTGCTTCCATACGTCAGGACGCGTGGCGGCGACATATTCGTAGCTCGTTTTCATCCCTGGCAGGTTCGGATAGGGCGCCGGAATGAAGCGCTTGGAAAAAATTTCGTAACTTTCGTTAATCAATTCGTCGTCGTTGATTCTAAGAACTTTCTTGATCATTTTGCGGCCAAAATCGGCATCCCGTTTGAAAAGCGCGATGCCTTCGAGGTGGGCTTTCATATAATTCATGATCTTTTCCCGGTCAGCCTTGATATTCGCCCGCCGCGTGGTGATTTCCATCCAGGGATAGTCCACCTCCTTGGCGGAATCCCAAAGCATGCTGAATCCGAGTTTTTGCGCCATGCCGTATCCAGGGTGACCCATGGCGGCGCCGTCGACGACCCCGGATTTCAAGGCGACGATGCGCTCGGAGTCGCCGCCGGTCTGGATCAGCGTCAAATCACGGTCAGGATTCAGTCCCTTTTTCTTGGCGATATAGCGAACCAGGAAATCCGTCAGAGAACCGAGCGTGGAGACCGCGATCTTTTTGCCTTTTAGATCTTCGACCCGCTTGATCTCAGGTTTGACCATCAAAGCGTGAACCACTCCCGGCATGGTGTGAGCCAGGATCGCCATGTCGGCCCCGGCCAGGTCCGCGTTGATCACTGTCGGCGTCGCGATCGGCGCGATGTCGATGCTGCCGCCGATCAATGCCTTGGATGAAATGCCCGACCCGTTCATGGTGATGACTTCGGCATCGAGGCCATGCTTCTCGAAGAGCTTGGCCTCCTGAGTGACGAAAATAATAATGTTGGCGACGCTCACCGACGGCACACCGACGCGAATTTTCTTGAGTGGTCTATTTTGCGCCTGGCCTGCGCCGGCGAGCACACAGAGCAACATAACCGGAGCAAACGCGAAGGCGGATCTAAAACGCAACATGGAATGACCTCGAGTCAAACGATCGGACCTTTGGAACCCTTGGAACGACTGGAACCACATTAATCAATCACACCATCTGCATATAGACATCGACCAACGCCGGTCGTTTTTCTTCTTTGATGACCTTTATCGCCCGTTCCACGGCCGGGCGAATCTGTTCCGGCTCGGTGATCGGTCCCTCGCCGTGAAGGCTGAAGGTGCGGGCCAAGTTGGCAAAATCCACCGGGGGCTTGGCCATTTCCATGCCCACGAGTTTGTTTTCCACCGGCCGGCCACGGTGGATCGCGACCTTTTCCTGATGCTCCACGTCGTTATAATAAACACGATTGTTGGTCATCACCGTCAACAGCGGCACGCCGGTGTTGGCGGCGGTCCACAGGGCGCTCGGCGTGTAAAGCATCTCGCCGTCGCGCTGCAGGTTGACACAGATCTTGCCGGTGCCGCGATAGGGCAGCGATGCGCCGACCGATGCCGCCGGGCCGTAGCCCAAGCCGCCGCCGCCGTAGCCGCCGAGAAACAGCCCCGGCTTGTCCCAGGTCCACAGGCGGCTCGGCCAGCCGCGAAAAGCGCCGGCAACCAACAGCCAGTCTTCTTTTTTCAACGCTTCCCAAATTTCCCAGGCGAGACGAGGCGGCGCGATCGGCCGTTCGTCCCAACGCTTCTTGAGATCGGCCTGCCAGCGCGCGTGCACTTCTTCGTGCTGCGCAGCCATTGCTTTGGCGCGCTCCTCGACCACGCTCTTGGAAAATTTTCCCTGCTTTTTAATCTCTTCAGCGAGAGCCGGGAGAAAAACTCTGGTGTTGGCGACGATCGGCAAATCCACCGGCGCCAGTTCTTGAAAGTCGCTGGTCCAGCTGCGCACTACGATATCTTTGAGCGTGACGTTGATCACTTTGCAGCCGGGCTTGGTCGCGGGAACGTTCTCGTGCGTGTTGGGATCCGAACGCACCAGCGCGCCGTAGAGATCGGTCATGTCGAGTCCCATTATCACGTCGGCGTTGGCGATCAATTCGCGATTTCTACCGGTGAGGTTCAAGGAATGAGTGTTGGGAAAATTCAAGCGCGCGCCGAAATCGATCACCGGAATCGACAGGAGATCCGCAACAGCCACCAGGCTCAGAACCGCGTCGTTGTTCCGGCCCACGTAGTCGGCGAGGATCACCGGGTTTTGCGCCGTCGCCAGTAACTGCGCCGCTTCTTTTATCGCCTCGTAATCGGCTTGCAATGGAGCCGCTGGTCGGAATCGCTTCGGATCGGGCAGCGGGATTTCCTTTTCGATCGCCACTTCCTGATCGCTCACATCGAAGCAGAGATAGACGGGCCCGCCCGGATCGCTCATAGCGATCCGATAGCCGCGCATGATGGACGAGGGAAACGCTTCGGGCCCGACCGGTTGATCGTCCCATTTCACAAAGTCGCGCACCAGATTGCCCTGCACTTGCGCCGTGTGGATCCAATCGATCCAGGGCCGGCGCTTGCTCGAGTTCATCGGCCCGGTGCCGCCCATGACCATCACCGGCGTGTGATCGCACCAGGCGTTGTAAATCGCCATCGAGGCGTGCTGCAGGCCGACGACGTTATGGACAATCGCCGGCATGATCTTACCCGTCGCTTTGAAATAACCATGCGCCACCGCGACGGCGATTTCTTCGTGGCAACAGAGCACCATTTCCGGATTTGGCGTGCGGCCGCTCTCATAGTTGACTAAAGAATCGTGAATACCGCGAAAGCTCGAGCCCGGATTGAGCGCGACATATTCAATGCCGAGAACTTTGAGCAGATCGACGACCAGATCGGAACCGTAACGTGCCGGCATGAGAACCTCCTGTTTAAGTCGCAAGGTTTGCTTGCACCACGAAGGACGCGCAGAGCACGAAGGTAAGAATATGAAACTCCGAACCCTTCGTGGCCTTCGTGCGCTTCGTGGTAATCAGTAATTCTTTCCCATCGCTGCATAGCGCAAAAAAATTGGCGCGCTGACGGACTCTTTCTCGTCCGCCAGCGCGCCGCTAGGTCACAAAACCAAGCTGCCGCCCCCTACTGCACCGGATGCGGAATGTCGATGCCGTAGAGATTTTTGACGTTCGTGTAGACTAGCTTTTTCCTAATATCCGTCGGCAAGTGGCCGAGGTCGCGGTCGATAAACTTTTTCGATTCCGGCCAGGTTGAATTGCCGTGCGGGTAGTCGTTGGACCACATGCAGTTGTCCTGGCCCCACCACTCGAAATTGTGGCCCGCCACGGTGTCGCGGAAGAAGGTCCCGAAAATCTGTGTATTGAAATACTCGCTCGGATTTTTGGTGAACGGCGGCGGATTCACCTTCTTGAAACGGTTGTAGTAGTAGTCCCATTGCTGCATCATGAACGGCATCCAACCGATTTCGTTTTCCACGCTGACGAAGCGGAGCTTGGGATAACGTTCCAGCACGCCGTAGAAAATCAGCTCGAAAAACGCGTCGATGATTTCCTTGAGCTTCAAGTTGACACTGCCGCGATAGGCTTCGACTCCGGTCCGCTTGTTACCGAACACCGATTCCTTGTGGTAGCCGTGGCCGGTGAGAATGTGCAGGTGAACGGGGAGGTTCACGTCCTGCGACGCCGCCCAGAACTTGTTGTAGTGCTCCGAGTGAAACGGCAGATCCGGATGCGGCGCTTGCCAGATGATCGATCCTTTCATGCCGGCCTTGGCGCATCGCTGCAGTTCTTTTACCGCCTCCTCGATGTTGTAAACGGAAATAGCTGCAATGCCGATCAGCCGCTTCGGCGAACTCTTGCAGTAATCGATCAGCCAGTCGTTGTAGGCGCGAAAGCTCACTTCCTGGAGCTTGGCATCGTCCATTGCGAAGTGCGGCAGGAGGTACGTCGGGTAGAGCACCTCCGCGCTCAGCCCGTCGGTTTCCATCTCCTTGATGCGATGCGTCGGATCCGAACCGCCTGGGTGGGTTTGAAAGCTGCTACCGACCTCCAACTTTGGGAAACGCGGCACTTTCTCCTTGAAAGATTGCGGCGCGCGCTCGGCGAGAATTTCCGAGGGCTCCATCACGTGAGAGTCGGATGAAATCAGAACTTCGAAACCTGCATCACTGCCGTTGCCAGCCATAAACTGTTCCTCCCTGTCGCATTCTTGATTAAGGCAGGTCTACCACCAGAGAGCGCGCAGCGTCAAGAATGGCAGAATGGTGTGGAGCATTGGGACACGGATAAACTGTGGCCGAAAACCTGGAACAATTGGAACATTTGGAACCAGTGGAATCGTTCGTCATTTAAACTTCGTTGAAACCCTCACTCCACTACTCTACAACTCCAACACTCCAATCTCTAGAAAAGCCCCTCTTTCTCTAGCTTCCGAACGATGCGGTCATCGATGATGTCTTCCACTTTGACCTTGCGGATCGACTCGCTGCTTTTACCGAGCAAGCGCACCACGTTGCGCAGTCCCTCGACGTTCGGATAGATCTTTTTGTCGTAGAGCGTGCGCATCATTTCATAGCCGGCCTGCGCGTCTTCGACTTTCGATAGTCGCAATTCTCTCGTGAGAGTCTTCACCACCGCGGCTTTATTGGCGGGGTTGTTGACATAAGCGATCGCCTCGACCATCGCGCGCAAAGTGCGCTCCGGAATCTCGGGCGTGCGATCGATGAGACTACGTTTGGCGATCATGCCAAGCCCCTGATAGGGAATGCCCATCTTCATCAGATCACCGAGCATGCGGTAACCCTGGCGTTCGAGCTGCGCGCCGTAGGCATAGCCGAGATAGCCGCCGTCGATGATGTTTTGCGTGATCGCCTGCGCCAGCACCGACTGATCGCCGATAATGCGAAATTGAATATTGTCCCGTTCGGGATTCAGCCCCCAGTGCTCGAAGGCGAGCATCGAAAACATCCACACTCCGCCGCCGATGCTCTGCACGCCGATTTTCTTCCCCTTTAGATCCGCGGGCGTTTTTATACTCGGGTTTACCATGAACGCGCCGTCGAGCTTGTTGATCAAACCGGCGATATAAGCCAGATCCAGCCCGCCCGCCATCGCCCCAATCGAAGTGCCGGTCGCCGACCCGACGTGGAACTGCGTCTCGCCCCCCGCCAGCGCGGACATGCCCACCTGCGCATTGCGCACGTTCACAATGGTCGGATCGATGCCGTACTTGCGAAAAATCCCTGCGTCCCGCGCCACCCAAAGGATGCCGCTGCGCTCGTTCAAGCCGCCGAAGGTGTAAACCACTTTGTACGGCGCGGAGGCGGCTTTTAGCTCGACAGGCAAAATCATCAGCCATAGGATACATGCGACGAATCTAGAACAAACACTTCGGTGTTTCATCACTCCTCCTGGTCGGTGCGTCTGGTTGTACTCCCGCGCGAGGACTTTTTACAAGAAAGATTGGATGCCGACAGGAAACTTCTCGTCACACGCTCCAACACTTCAAGCCGGCCAACCGCCGAAAGCTCGAAAGGATTTCCCCAGTCAATGCGTTCGGCGAGCTTGGCGCCAAAATTTCGCACTATATTGCTCCTCCGCATCGCTCACCTGCAGTGCACCGCGTAACCCGCTGGCGTCAAAGCAGAAGGTTGCGCGACGCGCCCTTGAGGCTGCTCGATTACCTGCGTTCTCACCTGTCATTCTCGTAGAGACGTTTGACAAAGCCGCTCGCTTCGATCTCCCGTGCGATCTTGTATGCGACGAATTGTTCCGGATCGGCGTTCTTTGCCGCCGGTACCGTGGTTGAGAGTTCCATGAGAATCGTGCGTATACCTTCGAGTGTCGGCACTGGCAGCGCCAAATACTTGTTTGCGTAATTACTGTAGCTATCTTCCAATACCGCAAGGTCGTCGTTGCGGGTATATTTTTTCAACACCATCAGTGCAGCTTCCTTGTTGCGCTTGAAATCGTGGATTGCCTCGATGTAGGCGAGCATGAATTCTTTCACGAGCCCTTCGTTTTTCTGTATATAAGATTTCGTCGTGCCGATGGGCGCCATCGGATAATGCAGCCCCAAGTCGGCGAGGTCACCGAGCTCGCGGAATCCCGCCTTGCGCGCCATCAGCGATGCCGTTCCGCTCAGCACGCCGGCGTCGAGTCTTTTGGTCTGCATGGCGCGAAGCGTGTCCTGGGTCGTGCCGATCTGCAGAATACTGAGGTCGCGCTCAGGATTGAGTCCCCATTTTTTCAACGCGAGTCGAACCGCAAAATCCGAAGTGGCGCCGTAGCGGCTGACGCCCAATGTTTTGCCTTTGAGTTGCGCCGGGCTGGTCAAGTCCGGCGCGCCGAAAACCTTGAAGACAAAGCCGTCAAGAGCGGCGGAAAGAATGATCGTATCGGCACCCTGCAGCGCGGCTTGCACCAAGCCCGAAGCTGAGAGCGAAGCAATTTCCAGATCATTGGCGATCAGCGCGCGCAAGGACACCGAACCGGTGCCCATGCCGACGAGACGCACATCGAGGCCGCGTTTTTCGAATAGCTTGGTTTCCTTGGCGAACCACAAGGGTGCGATGGCACCGTCCGTAGAACCATAGCCGGCGAGAACTTTAACGAGCGGCTTTGCCTGCGCCGCCAATATGCTCGGAGCATGAAGAGCGAGACAGACCGCAATCACCCCCGCGATCAACAGATGGATACTGCGATGGCTCCTCATCAGCCCTCCATGACCAGATTCGGTCCAACGCATTGACGTGATTCAACCGTTCAAAGTGCTACCACATTGCAACTATTAGGCTTCATTATAGATTGCTGCGCCAAATCAGCCCTGGCGCGCAAATGATCTTATTGCCGTCTCTAAAATGCAAACAAAAAAGTTACCGCTCGGTTGAGCGCGTAAACCGGCTCCACGCATGACCACGCAACTAAGTCAAAATGATAAGGGCCTCGGAACACAATGATGGTTTGCCGAAGCCGCGGACGCTTTTTTCCGCCTATTTTTTTCCCTTAGCCAAGGTCTTGAGGTCGGCGAAAGGCTTATAAGTAGCCGGCGGCTCTTCCTCTTCTTCCCGCACCGCCGGCTCGCCGCTCGACTCCCGATCCAACGGTCGCGAGTGCTCACTGTCGTGGCAGT
>Ga0075286_1000033_pt1 | contig 13366 bp, 11 predicted proteins | sample SF_Rice_20C_0N_2_FD_69761 | JGI IMG/M metagenome (GOLD analysis project Ga0075286, IMG submission 69761) | Rice paddy soil microbial communities from Twitchell Island, California, USA - SF_Rice_20C_0N_205 | ecosystem: Environmental > Terrestrial > Soil > Paddy field/soil | place: USA: Twitchell...
GGCGACCAAGCGACGCGTTTTTGTCGAGGTCGCGGCCTTAAAGTGGAAGTTTGGGACAAGAAAAAAATCGCAGCGATGCGGTTGGCAGGTTTGTTGGCCGTCAATCGGGGCAGTCACGAAGAGCCCAGGTTCATTAGAATTCATTACAAGCCTGCGGGCACGCCGAAGAAAAAAGTCGCCTTGATCGGCAAAGGTATCACGTTTGATTCCGGCGGGCTCTCGCTGAAGCCGTCGAAATCCATGGAGACCATGAAGCTTGACATGGCAGGCGGCGCGGCGGTGATCGCTACGATGAGTTGTCTGCCGAAACTCGGGCTCGACGTCGAGGTGACTGGTTATATCCCGACCACCGACAATTTACCCGGGCACAACGCGCAGAAACCCGGCGATGTGATTCAATATTTAAACGGCAAAAGCATCGAGGTACTCAACACCGACGCCGAAGGCCGCCTTATCTTGGCGGACGCGCTCGCCCTCGCCGCCCAGCAAAAGCCCGATTACATGATCAATCTCGCGACGCTGACGGGAGCATGCATGGTCGCATTAGGCTCTCTTGTTGCCGGGCTCTTCAGCAACCATCAACCCCTCGCCGATGCCCTGTTGCGCAGTGCCGGCGAAACCGGCGAGAAGCTCTGGCAATTGCCGCTGGTGAAAGAATACAAGGATTCAATCAAAAGCAGCATTGCCGATATGAAGAATATTGGCGGCTCGCATGGCGGCGCGATCATCGCCGCGCTAATCTTGCAGGAATTCGTTGGCGACGTGCCCTGGGCGCATCTGGATATCGCCGGCCCCGCTTTCGCGGAAGGGGACAACTTGATTTGTCCAAAAGGCGGCACTGGGTTTGGAGTGCGCACGTTGGTCAATTTTCTTTCGAGCTTGTAAGGAGGCAATCATGGGAAAGATCACCGAGGTAGGAGACAATAATTTCGAAACGGAAGTGTTAAACTCGACCGTGCCGGTGCTGGTGGATTTTTGGGCGCCCTGGTGCGGCCCGTGCAAATCCATCGCGCCGATCGTCGAAGAACTCGCCGTCGAGTACGCAGGCAAACTCAAAGTGACTAAGTTGAATGTCGATGAGCATCCGGCCACCGCATCACGTTACGGGATCCGGGGAATTCCGAATCTGATTATTTTAAAAGGCGGGGCGGTCAAAGAGCAAATCGTCGGCGCTGTACCGAAGTCAAAATTGGTAAGCGCAATTGACAAAGCCCTGCTGTAAATCCCGTTCGACACGACGCCCACAAGTGACAAGTGTGTCAGGTTCCCGCTTACCGACGGACCTGACACACGGCTTTAATCTACCTTTGCCTACCTGAAAAAACCCCCTCATAGCGATCGCAGAAATTCAACAGACCTTGTTTTTTGGCTTTCGGTCAAACTGTTAAAGCGAGCGATCACCCGATTGGCCTCGGCGTCGTACGGGCTCTCGTGCTGGCGCTTTGATGCACTTGACCTGATTGGTCGGCGCAGCGCTTGCCACTTCAATAATGTCAGAGTGTACCGCATCCGTCAGCCGCAATCGGAGCGCCGCGATCAACGGTCCATCGCAACGTCGACTTTAGACTACGTCTTTTGCTTGCATCCAATGCCTCCCCTCTGAGAAATCGTCGGGGGAAAGCGCTGAGTTGCAATCTGTGTGCAGTTGAATCCCAGCACCGCGCGGCACTCGCTGTGCACTTACTGATAGAACGCTCAGTTGGGTAGTTAGTTGGATTGAAGGAGCGATTAGAACACGTAGCGGCGCATGCTGACGTTCATGATAACACCGACGGCGAACATCAACGAAGCGAGCGCCGAGCCACCGTAGCTCACCATTGGCAGTGGAACGCCGACGACGGGCATTAATCCGGAAACCATGGCGACGTTGATGACGACGTGCCAGAAAATAATCGCGACCATGCCGAAAACGAGTAGCGCGCCGAAGCGATCCTTGGCGCGCTGTACCAGGCGAACGCAGTAAGCAATTAGGATCAAGTAGAGCAGCAGCAAAACTGCGCACCCTAAAAACCCCCATTCTTCGGAGAATACCGCAAAGATAAAATCGGTATGCTGCGCCGGCAGGAAATCAAGCCGGTTTTGCGTGCCGTGCAAAAACCCTTTTCCGAAAACCCTTCCGGAACCAATGGCGATCTGAGATTGAATGACGTGGTATCCGGCGCCGAGCGGATCGCGATTGGGATCGAGGAAAGTCAAGATACGGTTTTGCTGATAGGGTCGCAGAAAATGCCAGAAGACCGGCAAAAAGGCCAAACCGGTGCCGACGAGGCAAGCAAAGGAGCGAATTCGCAATCCGCCCATCAAGATCATGCTCATAAAGACTATGCCGAGAATGATCGCCGTGCCCAGGTCAGGCTGGACCAACGTCAGAACAACCAACGGCGCGACGATCAGAAACGGCACCCATAGATCGCGCAGATAGTAGCCGCGTGCGGATTCGTCGGGCTGGAAATATTTGGCCATGACCAGCACGATGGCGAGCTTCGCCGGTTCGGACGGCTGCAGTCGGAAAAAACCTAAATTGATCCAACGCTGCGAGCCGCCCCCCGAATGGCCGATGACCATGACCAGTATTAGAAGTACCAACATCATCCCATAAAACGGGTAGGCGAGCCGGTCGATGTAATGATAGTCAAAGCTAATGGCGACGAACATCGCGATCAGCCCGAGCCCAAACCAAGTGATTTGTCTTGCCGGCAAGGCGCCCGCATGCCCGGTATTCAGGTCGAAGTTGGCGCTGTAGATCGTCATCACGCTGACCGCCACCAACGCTAGGCAGAGCAGGAACAGCGGCCAGTCGAAGTGCGAGATAAGGCGGCGATCAATTTGCACGAGTGTCTCCGTCGGCGCGCACCTGCTGGTTTTGCGTGGCTGGTTTTTGCAACTCCATAAACTTTTCAAATACCTTTTTCGCCATCGGCGCGGCGGCTTCGCCGCCATGGCCGCCGTGCTCGACCAGAACCGCAATCGCTATCTGAGGTTTCTCAACCGGCGCAAACGAAACGAACCAGGCATGATCACGACTGAAATAACTCAGGTGCTCGGTTTTCACATAACCGCCCTTCATCTCGATTACCTGGGCCGTGCCGGTCTTGCCGGCAATTTGAACCATCGAAGATCTCGCGGCGCCACCGGTGCCGCCGGGACCTTGGACAACATCCGCCAGCGCTCGCTGCACGCGATTGATTGTATCGGGCTTCATCTCGATAGTGCGAATCAGTTCCGGTCCGTACTCGCGCACCGTCGCGCCGTCCAGGGACTCCACTTTACTGACCAGATACGGCCGGTAGAGTTTGCCGCCATTCGCCACTGCCGCCATCATATTGGCAAGTTGCAACGGGGTTACCGTCACGTAGCCCTGGCCAATCGCGACGGAAACCGTTTCACCGGGAAACCAGGGCTGTCGGTATCTCTTTCTCTTCCATTCGGTGTCGGGAATCGTGCCGGATTTTTCGTCATCAAGCGCGATACCGGTTTTCTGTCCCAAGCCGAAAGCTCGAGCCCATTTGGCAATTCGATCCACACCCAATTTCGGCCCGAGCTGGTAAAAGTAGGTGTCGCAGGACTCGACGATCGCTTTGTGCAAATTGACTGCGCCATGCCCGCCTTTCTTCCAGTCACGAAATTGGCGATTGCCAAAAAAGAAAAATCCGGGGTCCTGAATATAGCTTTCCGGCTGAACAACCCCCTCTTCCAGCCCCGCGATAGCCATAATAATTTTGAATGTCGATCCCGGCGGATATTGCCCCTGCGTTGCGCGATTGCTGAGTGGACGCAGCTGGTCTTTTATAAGTCCGTTCCATTCTTCAGATTTAATCCCGCGGGCAAAAATATTCGGATCGAACGCGGGCGTGCTCGCTAAAGCCAGGATCGCCCCGCTGCTCACATCGATGGCGACCAGCGTACCTTCCTTGCCTTTGAGCGCCTCATAGGCGGTCGCCTGGAGCTCACGGTCCAAAGTGAGATGCACCGTGTATCCCGGAACGTCACTGACCTCGTGCAGCACGCGCATACGCCGCCCGAGCGCATCGACTTCGACCTGCTGCCCGCCGCTTTGGCCGCGGAGGAGCTCTTCCCAGCGCCGCTCGAGGCCGTACTGGCCAATCTCATCGCCGACAACATAGCCCCGTTCTTTGAGTGTCTTAAGCTGCCGTTGATTGATTTCGCCCAAGTAACCAAGAACATGCGCGGCCATCGGCCCATCGGTGTAGCTACGCCGTGGCCGGACGCGCAAAGTAACGCCGGGCAGATCGAGCTGATGCGTTTCCACCGCGACCACCTCGGACCACTCTACATCCCGGCCCAACACCATCTCATCGAAGGCGGCGCGGCTTTTCCCCTCTTCAAAAATCTTTAAGAGTTCTTTTTCGTCGCGATTGAGGTAGCGCGCGAGCAAACGCAGCGTGTCCTGGGGATCGCTGGAATCCTCTGGCACAAATATCAGATCGAAGGAAGGCCGGCTGTCAACGAGCAGCTGACCGCGGCGATCAAAGATCATGCCACGGGTTCCCGCCACGCGCTTGATGCGCACACGGTTATTCTCCGATAGGAATGTATAGCGCTCTCCCGCTACGATTTGCAAAAATGCCAGACGGCTCACCAGTCCGAGAAAGGCGACAGCCAGAATGACATAAAGCAAGCGCGCGCGCCGGCGCAGCTCTGGGGCACCGTCCTGTTTATTGATTTGCGCGACTGTGGACATGGTCGTTCAAATAACCGTGTCGAATTTTTTGATAAAGCTTTCGCTCCGCCGCAACAACGAAAATACCAAAGGCGCCAGAGCCGCGGCGAACAATGCTTCCATCAGCATATAACGAGCCGCGCCCAACCAAAAGCCTTCCGTGTTGAGAAAGATCATCCACACCAATACTAGGGCGAGTCCTTTGATCAGAGCGGCAAACAAAACGATCAGCGAGGTCACGACGGGATTTTGGAGCCAGATCGTCCGGGAGCTAAAATAAACAGCCAGAAAAACCAATGTCATAGCGAAAGCATTGAAACCCAATTGCCGGCTCGATACCACGTCGATCGAATAGCCCAACACAAAAGAGCCTACGGCGGCACCCATCGTGGGATGATGCAAGCCCAAATAGACGCACAGGATCAAGACGAAGTCGGGTACGACAGGGCCGAACGGCAAGAGACTCAGGAAAGTAGATTGCAATAGAATGAGAAAAATTCCCGCGAAAAAGTAGAGCAAGAAAAGCCTCATGGGAAAAACGCCGGCGGCGATCATCCTCAACTCAGTTTTTCGCTGAGCTGTTGATCGCGCCGACGACCAGGACTTCTTCGACGCGCGCCGCTTGGACCGCCGGAAGAACTTCGATGAACTGAAACAGGCCGATATGTTGTTTGGTCACTTTGATGATCGTGCCAACCATCATGCCTTTGGGAAACACGCCGTCCGTCCCTGAGGTGATCAGGCGGTCACCTTCTTGAACTTCCTCGCTCCGTTTTACGTATTTGAGTACCGGTCCGTTCTCCAAGGATCCGGAAACGATGCCGCGCGCGCGCGTTCGCTGGACGAGGACGTCGATACCGCTGTTCGGATCCGTCACCAATAAAACTTTGGCGGTCCGCGGTGTCACCGAAGCCACCTGGCCCAGCACGCCTAACGGCGTGACCACCGCCATGCCTTTGCTGACACCGTCGGCACTGCCCTTATCGAGCAAACAGCTCTGAAACCAGCTCGACGCGCTATGGGCGATGATCGAAGCTGTGACCGGCTTACCCGGTAAGTGACTACGGAGATCGAGCAGCTGCGTAAGCCGGCTGTTGCTGGCTTGGGACTCGAGAAGTTTTTGCCTTTCCACTTCTAGAGCTTGGATCCGCGTTCTCAATCGTTCATTTTCCGCGCGAAATCCGGCGAGAGTATCATACTTGTCTTGTAAACCGCCGATCCAATTTACGGTTCCTTGCGCTGCGATTTGCAATGGCCGCATGATCCACATCAGCAGTGCGCCCAGCGGCTCATTCTTTAACTGGCCACGTGCGCCCGCCGTGAGAATATAGACCGACAAGAGCAGACAAAAGCAGCAACTGAGCGGGACTTGGTTCTTACGAAAAAAAGCGAGCATGGAAGGCTCGATGGTCACCCACCATTAGGATGGCTGACGATGTCAGCCTAATGAACGGCCACCTCTCGGAGGAGAGAAATCTCGTCCAACGCTTTGCCGGCTCCCATCACAACAGCCGTGAGCGGATCGTCGGCCATCATCACCGGCAGGCCCGTTTCCTCGCGTAGCAAAATATCTAGGTTTCTCAGCAGCGCTCCACCGCCGGCCAGCACGATGCCGCGGTCAACGATATCGGAGGCCAATTCCGGCGGAGTGCGTTCCAAGGAAAGCCGCACAGCTTCAACGATCTGATTGATCGGCTCGAGTAAGGAGTCGCGAATTTCCTCATCGGTGATCACGACCGTTTTCGGCACGCCCGCCACGAGATCGCGCCCTTTGATCTCCATGGTCTGAACCTCGTCGCTTGGGTAGGCCGAGCCGATAGTGATTTTGATCAGTTCGGCCGTACGCTCGCCAACCAGAAGATTGTACTTGCGTTTGATGAACTGGGCTATCGCTTCATCCATCTTGTCCCCGCCGACCCGGACCGAACGGGAAAAAACGATCCCGGACAGAGAAATTACCGCGACTTCGGTGGTACCGCCGCCGATATCCACGATCATGTTTCCCGTTGGCTCGGTGATCGGTAAGCCGGAACCGATCGCCGCGGCCATGGGTTCCTCTATTAAATAGACTTCGCGCGCGCCGGCTGATTCCGCGGACTCGCGTACTGCGCGTTTTTCGACTTCGGTAATCCCGAATGGCACGCCGACTATAATACGCGGCCGAACCAGCGTACGACGATTGTGAACTTTATGAATAAAGTACCGTAGCATCGCCTCAGTGATTTCGAAATCGGCGATAACGCCGTCCTTGAGCGGCCGAATCGCCACGATACTGCCCGGAGTACGCCCTAACATCCGCTTGGCCTCGGCCCCTACAGCCAAAACCTTCTTTCCACCCCGCTCGTTACGCTGTTGCACCGCGACGACGGAAGGTTCGTTGCACACGATGCCTTGGTTTTTAACGTAAATCAGGGTATTGGCGGTCCCGAGATCAATCGCGAGATCGTTGGAAAAGACGCCGAAAAGGGCATCCAGCATCAGCAAACTCCTTCTTGTGCGGCGAAAAAACAGAACTTAAGCAACGAGAAAGTAACAGATTTAGGAGGAGCAAGCAAGAAAATGAAAAATTAACTGAGAATCCGTTTTATCGCTGTATGTCAGTTTGCATTGGTGAGGACCATTTTCTATCATAGAACGACTTTTTTGTCCGTATTTTGCCAAGAGGTCCACTGATAAATGCTCGACTTTTTACGTAAGCGAAAACGAAACTGGGTTATCATTTTCTTCCTTGGTCTGATTATCGTCAGTTTTTCCTTATTTGTCGGCAGCGGCAAATTTGGCGGCTCCTCCGGGGCCGAAGTTGCAGAGATCAACGGCGAGACTATCAGCCAACGTGAATTCGCGACGCAATATGAACGCGAAGTTCAGCGCTATCGCGACCTTTTAAAGGGTTCGCTTACCCCGGAAATGCTCAAAGGCCTTAATATCAAAGGCAACTTGGTTGAGACACTGATACAAAAAAAACTTGTCCTCCAGGAAGCTCGTAGCCTTGGCCTAACTCCTAGTGATGACGATCTCGCCAACCATTTAGCCAAAGTTCCCGAGTTTCAAATAGGTGGCCGCTTTAACAAGGACCGTTATCTACAGCTTTTGCAAGTCAATCGGCTTTCGCCGGCGGAGTTCGAAGAGGATCAGCGCGAGCAACTGACGATCCAGCGTCTTTACAGCGTGATCCTTGATGCTGTTCACGTGACCGATGCGGAGGTGCGCGAACGCTATCGCATCGAGCACGAAAAGATTAACCTCAACTATTTGAAGTTGCCGATTGCTGATTTCGCCGCGCAGGTAAAACTTACCGATGACGAGATTAAGAAATATTACGATCGCAACAAGGATTCACTCAAAGAGCCGCTCAAAATTCAGATCGAATATGTTTCCTATCCCTACGATCACTTTGCTGCCTCAATTGAGCTGAGCGAAAAGGAAATAGAGGAGTACTACAACGCCAATCTCAATACCCAGTTTCACAAACCCAAAGAAGCCAAACTCCGCTATATCTCCATCGCTATTCCGCCGGGAGCAGAACCCGATCAGAGAAAAGCGGCGCAGGCGCGTGCCGATGTCATTGTGAAAGAGGCCCGCGCGGGCAAGGACTTCGCCGAGTTGGCAAAAAAAGAGTCGAACGATGCCACCACCGCGGCAAAAGGCGGCGATGTCGGTTGGATCACCGCCGGACAGATGCCAGCGGCAATCGACAAGGTTATTTTCAGTCTCGCCAAGGGAGCTGTCAGCGACCCTCAGGAGACACCCGCTGGTTTTCAGATCTTCAAAGTGGAAGATCTAAAGGAGGAGAAAACCCTCACCCTCAAAGAAGCAACAGCCGAGATTACTAAGAAGTTAAAAGCCGAGAAGGCAAAACGGGAGGCCGCCAAGGTCGCGGACCGCGATCGCGAGAAGGCTCTGTCCGGGACTGATTTCGCCAAACTCTCACAGGAGAGTCAAGCGACTCTTAAGCTGACAAATTTATTTTCCAGTGGCGAGGTCTTACCCGAGATCGGCGAAAATCAAGAGTTTTATAAAACCGCATTTACCTTAGGCCCAAAAGACACAAGTCCCGTTATTGAAGGCAAAAGCGCTTACTATCTGTTGCGCCTCAAACAACGCAAGGAAGCCACCGTCCCACCGCTGGAATCCGTAAGAAATCAGATCGAAAACGGGCTGCGAGATTCCAAGGCTTACGAGTTGGCCCTGCAGCGAGGCAATAGTCTTCTCGAAGAGCTCAAGAAGGAAAAAGACATTGCGAAAGTGGCACAGGCGAACAACTTGAAACTGAACGAGACCGGCTGGTTTACGCGCAGCGCGCAACAGCTTCCTCAAATTGGCGAGCTCGCAGAAATGAAAGCCGGACCAATTGCGCTTTCCAAACAAAAACCATTTCCGGAAAGACTTTATAGCCAAAAGGATGCGCTTTACATTCTGGCGTTTAAAGACAGCCAGCGCGCCGACATGGAGCAGTTCGAAAAAGACAAAGACTCGCTCAAGAAACAAGCCATCGCCGAAAGTCGGCAGCAAGCACTGATCAAATTCATGGAGGGACTAAAAAGCAAAGCCAACATTAAAGTCAACACGGCCTTTCTTGAAGACACGTAGACAAACGTTTTCAGCTTATGCCTCGCGAAATTCAACTGCCCGAAGCTTCGATGTCACACACCGCCGATGACAGGTTTTGGCCGGGCTCCCACGGCTGATAAGCTCACTTGGAATCGATCTTGCGCTCATGCAAATCGTCCTAGTCCGCCACGGTGCCACCGACTGGAATCTGCAGGGCCGCTGCCAGGGGTCGACGGATCGTGAGCTGAGTGACGCTGGCATCCGCCAGGCCGAGCAAATCGCCGCCCTGCTCAGCAACGAGGAAATCCACGCAATCTATTCGAGCCATCTGCGACGCGCGCGGCAAACTGCCGAATTCATCAGTCAGCCCCACGAGTTGCCGGTTCTGATCGAAGAGGAGCTTCGCGAGCTTGACCATGGCGAGCTGGAGGGATTGACTTTCACTGAGATCAAGAACCGGTACAGCGATTTCTTAACTCGCTGGCGAAGCGAACCGTCGGACATCCAAGTCCCTGGCGGAGAGCGCCTCGCCGATGTCGCCGAGCGGGCCTGGACCGGCTTGAATGACATCGTCGGCCGTCATGCAGACACGGAGCGAATCTTAGTCGTCAGCCATAACTTTCCGATTGTGGGGATCGTTTGCCGCGTCACGGGAACTCATCTCAACGATTATCGCACCTTTCACCTCGACCCCTGCGGTGTCACGCGCCTGAGCCACGACGCCGTCTACGGTTGGACCATCACCCACGTCAACAGCCGTGAATATCCTGCGTCGCCCCTGGGGGCGCAGAAGTGAAACTCTATCCCTGTTCACTTTCATGATTTCGCCTCGCGACAGCAAATGCAGCAAAAAGTACCGCCAAACAAAGATAACTCAGAAAAAATGCCGGCGCCGCCATTAAACCGAAGCGGCTGGTGATGCCGCCTGGCGTCAGTTCGTAGGCGTGAATTATGCCGACGCTCGACAATAGGGCCGCAGCCAAGGCCCATGCTGCGGCGCGCGCAAATTTTCGTTCGATCAAGGCCACCCCAATGGCGGCGAAAATCATTGAAGTAAAAATAAAACCACGCTCCAGAGAAATCATGCCGTGAATCGCTAGGCCTTCTTGATTGAACTTTGCCAAGCCGATTTGAGACAGTGAAGTTCCCGCAACCCGGAGTCCGGTCTCGACCATCAGCAAGGCCCAACCGGCCAACGCCGGCACGATTCCCAATGCCACCGCCGGCGCATGCTCACGTGGAGTTTCCTGAAATGCTTGCGCGACGATGATGATGCCGATGTAAAGAAGAATTCCAATGCCTGCTTCCAGTGGAATAATGCCGAGCACCGACTGAATAGATCCGGTGAGACAGAGCAGGCTGATAAAGACGCCATTCGCAGCGGAATAACCGGAGCGGGCGCCGAGCCGTTTCCAGCCCGGATGGCCGATGTAAATCGTCGTCGGAAACACGCTGCCGAACAATGAGGCGACAATCGAACCGATGCCGTTGGCCATTAGTGAAGGAAAAGTTCGGAAGCGGTCGCCGGCAGCCTCCGCGCTTTCTATGTTCTGTAGCGAGCCGACGACATTGAAAATGCCCATTGGAAGAATTACAGAAAAATAATTGAGAAACGCCGGATGGATGAGCGCTTCCCAGAGTGAGCTGCCACTGAATGTGGGCAGCGAAAGCGCAGGATTGAACGCGATCGCTTCGCCCTTCATCGTACCGAGGGCCCAACCTGCGGCCGTGCCGATGGCGATTGCCACCATGCCGCCGGGCAAGCCAAGCGGCAATCTTTGATGAGAGAAATAAGCCACGAAGATGACCGCCATAGGAACCAGTGCGACCAGCGGCTGGGCGAAGATCTTGAAAGTGAAGTCCATTGAGATGAACGTGATCGCAATGCCGGCTAACGCAGACAAGAGCGCCGCGCGCGGCGTCACGCGGCGCACCGTCTCGGCAATAAAAGCGCCGGCGATTTCAATAACGCCGTTCAAAAAACAGGCGACCAACCCGACTTTCCACGCCCATACTGGATCTTGGGTTTCTTGGACGATCGGCAGCATGATGAAGAAAATGAAAGCGAACAAACTCACGGTATTGATGCCATACGGGAGCGCGGTAACGTCGGCGCGCCCGGTTTCACGAGCGAGCCGGCGCGCCTGCCAGGCGTAAAAAAAATTGCCGACGAGAATGGAGATGGCCGCGCCCGGCAGAATCTTGCCGAAAATGTAATCGTCGGGCAGACGGATCAGCTCGCGGCACAGCGTGACGATCAGGATCAGCTGGATCAAATTGTCGATCATCAAGCCAAAAAAGCCGTCGAGGTCTTTTCGCACGAACCAGGGCGGGTTGAATGGAGCTTGCGGCATGCGACGAAAAATCTCCTGTTAAATTTTTCGCCGACTCTAGCCGTCGCCGCGCTTTTGTGTCAAACGGCGAACATCGAGTGTTGACAGTAATAGCAATTAAAACGTTGGCGTGTGCGGGTCGATGAATGAGGAGTTTGTGAAATGTGCCAGTGGCGGACCTCGTACGACTGGTGGATTTAATGCCTCTTTATGCGAACGACCTTCATGTCGGTATCCGTCCGGTCGCGTGATTCCGCTCGGCGCAAGAGCCGCGGCGCAACGTTCCAGCGCTGCCCTGAGCCGGTAATTACGGAAACCGTTTTTCGATTGTACCGAGTCACTATCCCGACGACAGGCGGATAACCGTCCGGATGAAAAGTCACCCGCTCACCGATCTTGTAATCGAGCATCTGCGAGTGCGCGCGCATTTGGCTCAAAAAACGCAGACGCTCCACCACTCGATGGTTCAGATCGATGAGTTCCGCTTCGCTCAGTTCGTCGATATTAATCTTCATGATGGTTCCTATTCCCCCTCGGTCTCTTTAGGTGCTGTGGTCGGCTCAGTTCATTCCCAAGGCATGTCAAACCAGCGGATGAATTCTTCGTAGCTGTCCTCGGCCAGGCTATACTTGTCGCCGCGGGCATTGGTGCGTTCAAACCGTACCTTGGCGTCTTTGAACAATCGCACTACTGCATCGTGGATCAAGTCTTCAACCTCGCTCGGGTCCGGCGCGTCACTGGCCTCCAGTAGAGACGAAGCCAGTGAACGCTCGTCTTCATCTCCCTTAACAGGCGCCACGCCGGCCGCGTATTGCAACATACCGGCGACCATGACAGCTAGACGGTGTGTGCGCCCGTCAGGGACCAATTTACGCAACATGAGCACCCATACCTTGTATGTGTCCGCGCCGACAATCGTGCTGAAACTCCGACTTTTGTGCTTTGCGGCTGCTTTTACTGGTTTCTTAGTTTTCATGTCCACCGCTCTAAAATTTCCACCTTACATATCCTGTATCTGACAAGAACCTCAGAATTCATAACCGCGGCCGACCCAATAATGCCAATCCGCAACGGCCTCCTTAGTTTAGGGTCCGCTGCCAACGGTTTCCATTGACTCAGCGGCACCACGAGATTAGCGCCACGCCACCGCAGCCGCACAAACATCTCCGATACGCATTCCTCCTTCGGAGCCATCCCCACGGCTTTACCTCTTCCCCGACGCGTAACGGCGGGATCTCGCGCTTGGATTTGCAGCGCGCTTTAAAGTGAAATTTCAACTTCTCTTCGAGTTAGCAATACCAGCCTATCGCCCGCTCCTCGCCGTTGTACGCATCAACGACAACCTCCATTTCAATCCGTCGCTCGCGGCTTTGTTTTCCTTCAGACGCGCCATCGTAGCATCTAATGGGGTCTTATCCCGGTTTGTCTATGAACTCCACCGCTCAATTCAGCACATCTCAACGTAGAAGTCCCGTTTGAGATTATCGTTCAGCGGGATGATTTCCTGAAATGCGTTCAACCTAATTGTTGCGACAGCGCAGCAACAATATTCTGATCGGAAAAATGTTCGGCGAATTGAATCATTCGCGCGAGATTGTAGCGCGACCAGCCCGATACAGTGCGCGGTATAAGATTGATTACTGAGATCTAGAAGTCACACCACCTGACTTAGCCCAACGGATCGCGATTACGTTTTTTCTGAGAGAAGGTCCTCGATGTAGCGGCTAATCCGGTCTTTGTTTGCGGACAAGCTGGAAAACTGTTTTTCACATACGTCGCTGAATCGAGCCAGCACTTTTCG
>Ga0075286_1000034_pt1 | contig 13145 bp, 8 predicted proteins | sample SF_Rice_20C_0N_2_FD_69761 | JGI IMG/M metagenome (GOLD analysis project Ga0075286, IMG submission 69761) | Rice paddy soil microbial communities from Twitchell Island, California, USA - SF_Rice_20C_0N_205 | ecosystem: Environmental > Terrestrial > Soil > Paddy field/soil | place: USA: Twitchell...
CAGAGCAAATTCGCTACCGACGCGAGAACCCAGCTCACCGTATTGGATAAAGAAAAACATGACCCGCTGGCTCTGCTACTGATGCGCGATCGCCGCCCGTCAGCCGGCGTCCCCACCGAAATTCAGCCCGATCCCGCTCTGGCGAAATTGCGCGATCTGAATCTCGTCGCCAAAACCGAGGTCGTGCATGAAAACCCTGGCGATGAGAAAGGCTTTCTGCGGAGATTGGCCGACAAGGTGAATCCCTTCTCGTCTTCCGGGAATGGCAAAAATGATGAGCAGTCTGAAAGCGCGATCGAGCTTGTAGCAAAGCGTAACCAGCCGCAGAAGGAATCGAGCGGGTTTCTAGCCTCGCTTTGGCCGTTCGGCTCGAAAGACGCCAAGGTCCCCGCTACCAGCGTTAATAACAAAAATACCGTTCTCGTAGGCCAAATCGATGACTCCTTGAAACAGAAAGGAATCGATGCGAATACCCGGCAGGCGTCGTTAAAACCGCCTCCGGCGGATTTACCGAACACCGATGATCTCGCCAAACCTGCTGCCGCGCCGACCAACACGGCTGCGCTGCTGAGCTCAATCGATGATAATCTGAAGAAGAACGGCAAGAACGCCAGCGCAGTGCCGCCCCCACCCGAAGCTGCCGAAGGCTTCAAGGATGCGGCCGCGGTGCAAGCGCGATTAGCCAAAGCGACCCAAGGCGAAGTCTCTCAAGACATTAAGAGCAGCGGCATCTTGAGCAGCATAGATCAAAAGCTGAAGAGCAAGGGAGTCGCGCCCGAGCAGTTTGAGCAAACTCCGACGTACCAAGAAGCTAAAGCATCACCCCAAAGACCCCAGCCAAAAACGGTCGAGATTGAACCGCAAGTTAACCTTGAAAGAGGACCGCTTTATCTAAGTCCAACCGAGGTTCCGGCGCAAGAAAAGCCTGCTTCAGCAGCGGCTAAGTCCGAAGCCGCTGAGCAAGCAAAGGAGCCGTCTTCGAGAGTTTTGGTCAAAGGTCCGGTTCAGTCTCAAGCAGCCGCGTCTGCGCCAAAAGCAGCGCTAGCTAAAAAGCCATCTTATGCGGAAGACGAACCCAAAGGCATGTTCGACCAAATTCGTCAGGACGTCGAAAGCGCGAGTAAAGTCCTCAATCCATTTAACTGGTAGGCATCGGCGAGTGATTTTCTATCGACCATTCTGACCGCGAACCACCGGAACGTCCAACGCCCGCGCAGATGCAGCCGGCGGAATTTTTGCGCTATCAACCGCTACCGACTCGCCCTCTTTGAGTCCGTGCACGATTGCTACTTCCTCTCCTCGTTCCGATCCGAGTAAGACCCGTTGAGGTGTCGCAAGGCCGGCGGCGATTTTATAAACGTAGGCAACTTGATTTGCGGAGGCTACCGCGGATCGCGGCACCAAAAGAATCTTCTCGTCAATATTTAGATCGATAGAAGCTTCAACGAGCATACCGGGGAGCAGTTTTTTTTGTTGGTTGCTCACTTGAATCTCTACCGCAGCAATTGACCCCAAACCGCTCTTCTTCTGCAGCTCGCAGCGAATAATTTTCCCCTTCGAGACTACGCCGGGCAGCGCCGGAGTGGTGATTTGAACATCGAGCCCTGGACGTATTCCCGCTACCCCGGCACCGCTAACGGTTGCGTTGAGCTTTAGGGTTGCCGGATTGGCGACGGCAATTATTGCCGTACCTACGCTAATTGTGGCACCGGCCTCGACCAACCGCCTGCTCACCTGACCGCTGATCGGGTTAGATAATCGAGTTAAAGTTTGTAAAGCGCGGAGTTGCGCCAACATCGCGTGCTGTTGAGCGATCTGCGCTCGGGCGAACTCGGCCTGAGCGCGAGCGGTTTCCGAGGCAATCTCCGCCAGTTCCACGTCTCGGCGGGCGATCCAGTCTCGCCGGAAAAATTCACGATTTTCCGCCAGGGTTTTTTCCGCTGCGGCTAGTTGACTCTCTCGATTCCGCAGCTCCTGCTGAGCTGTGGCGATGTTGCCGTTGATCTGTGCCATACGCTGATCCAAGTCGTGAGCCCGAATAGTGGCGACGATCGCACCCGCGGGAACGAAATCTCCGACATTGAATCGCACCTCTGTAACCTTCCCAGCTAGACGCGAGACGATCTGCGCTTGTTCAATGGATTGCAGTGGCCGGATATACGCATTTTGACCGGTGTGGAGACCCTTTTTACCTGTGCGACGCGTACGGCCGCCTGCTGATCGGCGCCATATCCTGAGGATCCTTTTCTGGATGGCGAGTTCGACAAGTAAAACCCGCCGCCGATTAATCCGACCGCTAGAAGTGTAACAATGCAGGCAAAATATTTCATCGCGCTGTGATTATGAAATCCGCCGGTGATCTAAATTCGTGCCCATCTTTACAGCCAAGTGGGCCGCCTGAGGAAACGGGCTACCTTTGCTATCGCACGTTACACCCGCGAACTCACCAGTAATCGTTCGGACTATGCTTCCGGGATTTTATGTGCCGAGGGATTATTGATGCTCATAGGCTCGGTTGCTCGCGCGGGTGAGCCCTTCTTTGCTCCACGCAGTTTTGCCGGCAGCGCCACGAGAAATGACTGGGATTTTTCCATGTATAAATAGACTACCGGAGTAATATAGAGCGTCAGTATCTGCGAAATGATCAAGCCGCCGACAACCGCAATACCTAGCGGCTGGCGCGCCTCAGCACCGGCGCCCCATCCGATTGCGATGGGCAGCGCGCCAAAGATAGCCGCCATTGTCGTCATCATGATCGGCCGAAACCGCACTAACGCGCCTTCGTAGATCGCTTGTGCGGGGCTTTTCGCTTCGTTGCGTTGGCCTTCGAGCGCAAAGTCGATCATCATGATCGCGTTTTTCTTGACGATACCGATGAGCATTATCAGCCCGACGAAGGCGTAGATGCTCAGGTCCATATTGAAGAGGTACAATGCGATCAGCGCTCCAAGCCCGGCCGAGGGAAGACCGGAAAGAATCGTCAACGGGTGAATAAAGCTTTCGTAAAGAATGCCCAAGACCAGATAGACGACGAAAACCGCCAGCGCCAAAAGTAACCACAAGCTGGCGATTGATTTCTGAAATTCTTGTGCCGTCCCTTGGAAAGTAGTGGTGATCGAGGCAGGCAAAGTCTCGCGCGCGAGCTGGTTGATCTGCTCGACGGCATCGCCAAGGGCAACTCCTTCACGAAGATTGAACGAAATTGTGGCGGACGGTAGCTGGCCGGAGTGGTTCACCGACATTGGGCCGACCGTGTATTGAAGCGTCGCCAGAGAGCCCAACGGCACCATTGGCTGGGCTGTGGAGGCCTGACCCGTCGTCGAGCGAATATAAAGCATCGACAACGCCGACGGATCGTTTTGGAATTTCGGATCGACCTCGACAATGACTTGGTATTGATTGTTCGGTGTATTGATCGTCGAGACCTGCCGCGTCGCATAAGCGTTCCAAAACGCCTCTTCGACTTGACGCTGAGAAATGCCCTGAGCGGTGATGCCCATGGTCGAGGCCCGGTCGCGGTCCAGCACGAGTTTCAGCTGAGGATTCTTAAGCTGCAAATCGCTACCAACATCACGAAACTGGGGCAACTCCCTCAAACGTTCTTCAAACAACGCCGCGCTACGATAGAGCTCCGTGGCGTCCGGACTCTGCAGCGTGAATTGGTATAAGCTGCGGCTCAGCCGGCCGCCGACACGGATCACCGGCGGGTTCTGCAAGGACACGCGAATGCCGGGGATGCCGGCAAGCCTAGGTCGCAACTCCCGGATTAACTCATCCGAGTTGAGGGGCCGGCACGTCTGAATTCCGAACGAAGTCGAGCAGACTTTCGGTCTTTCCGATCGCGACTTAAGTTTGATGAAAATACGGCCCGTGTTGCCGGTCAGTCCCGAGCCGCCGACGCCGACACTGGAAAAAAATGAGTCGACGTTCGGATCTTTGAGAACGATCGCCGCCAACTGCTGCTGATTCTTTATCATTTGCTCGACCGCAACCCCCTGAGCGCCCTCGGTATTGATCAATATCTGGCCGGTGTCCTCGCTCGGGATAAACCCTTTAGGCACGACTCCGAACATATAGATCGTCGCAAACAAAACGACGACCGACGCCGCGATAGTAGTCACGTGGTGGCGCATGACCCAGCCGAGCGTGACTTCGTAGCCTCGGGTCATGGCGTCGAGGCCACGGCCGAGAAAACGATATAATCGACCATGCTTGTCTTCGGAAGGCGGACGCAGATAACGGCTGCACAGCATCGGCGTAAGGCTGAGAGAAACAAATCCGGACACCAGAATCGCAACGCAGATCGTCACCGCGAATTCACGCAAAAGCCGCCCGAGCATCCCGCTCATGAACAACACCGGGATGAACGCCGAGACCAACGCAAGCGTCATTGAGATAATCGTAAAACCAATCTCTTGGGCGCCCTTCATCGCCGCATCGTAGGGTTTTTCGCCGGCTTCCATATGGCGCACGATGTTTTCCAGCACGACGATGGCGTCGTCGACAACGAAACCGACAGCGAGCGTTAAAGCCATCAGCGACAAATTGTCGAGACTGAATTCCAGCAGATACATCACGGCAAACGTGCCGACGATGGACATGGGCAAGGCTAAACTGGGAATGATCGTTGCCGACACGTTACGCAGGAACAAAAAAATCACCAGGATGACCAGGACAATCGTTCCAATCATCGTCAGCTGAACGTCATGCACCGACGCGCGAATCGATTCGGTGCGGTCGAAAAAAACTTCTAGAGCAATCGACTGCGGTATCTGCGCTCGGAGGCCCGGAAGCAGCTCTTTGATGCCATCGACGACCTCTACGACGTTGGCGCCCGGCTGCCTTTGGACACCGAGAATGACGGCTCGTTTGTCCTTGAACCAGCTCACCGCGCGCGTATTCTCAACGCTGTCGATCGCTTTGCCGAGGTCTTGAATCCGCACCGGCGCGCCGTTGCGATAAGTCACCACCATAGATTGGAATGCGGCGGCGTTGGTCAACTGACCCTCGGAAACCAATGTGTAAGCGCGGCTCGGCGCATCCAGAGTTCCGACCGGCAAGTCCACGTTGCCGCGCTGAATTGCCAAGACGACGTCGTCGATGCCGATTTGCCTGACAGCCAGTTGACTGGGATCGAGCTGTACCCGAACGGCATACTTTTGCGAACCGAATACGTCGACTTGAGCGACGCCGTTGATCATCGATATGCGCTGCGCCAAGATCGTCTGCGCAAATTCGTCAACGGTGGAAAGCGGTAAAGTCTCCGAACTCAGCGCCAACAGCATGATCGAATTGTTCGCCGGGTTGACTTTACGGTACGACGGCGGGCTTGGTATACTATTCGGCAGATCGCGCGCCGAACGCGCGATCATGGATTGCACGTCTTGCGCGGCCGCATCGATATTGCGGTTCAAGTTGAATTGCAAGGTAATTTGAGTCCGTCCCAGAGTACTGCTAGAACTCATGGAATCGAGGCCGGCAATCGTCGAAAAATTTTTCTCCAGCGGGGTGGCTACCGAAGACGCCATCGTCTCGGCACTCGCACCCGGAAAGTTGGCGTTAACGGTGATGGTTGGAAAGTCGACGGTCGGCAGATCGCTTACCGGTAGGGACTTATAACCCATGATGCCGAAAATCAGAATTCCCAGCATGACAAGCGTCGTGGTCACGGGTCTCCGAATGAACAAATGGGACATATTCATGATGCACCTCGTGCCCGGGCCTTGGCTTTGCCTTGACCCTCACCGCGCTTCCGCTGTTCGCCGGCTTTTTCAGCTGAAGCATCAACGGTTTTTGCTTCCTGCTTTATGTCGACTCGGGAACCCGGGCCAAGCAAAAACTGGCCTTCCCGGACTACTTGTTCACCCGCCCTCAAGCCTTTGGCGATCACCGCTTCGCCTTCTTGTGTCTGGCCTATAGTGACGGGACGCATTTCGACTTGCTTATCTTGTTTGATGACAAAGACATATTGCCCCTCCGGGCCAACCTGGATAGCCTCCGAGGGAATTACCACAGCGTCGCCTTGGGTCGTTAGCGTGAGCGCGACATTGACGAACTGACCGGGCCACAACCGGCGATCTTGATTTTGAAACTCCGCCTTTAGTTTGATTGTGCCCGTCGTGCGGTCAACTGCATTGTCGACGAAGGCTAAAACGCCTTCCTCCGGCCGGCCTTCATCCCGGGCTTCATCGGAGGGAAATTTTGCCGCCACAACCAGCTTACCGCTAGCCATTCGGCGCTTGATCTCCGCTAGATGCTGTTCCGGAATGGCGAAAGTCACATTGATGGGAGTGAGCTGATTAATGACCACAAGAGGCGCGCCGTCATTGACACGGACTAAATTGCCCTCGTTCACCAACAAACTGCCAACCCGCCCGTTTATCGGCGAATAAATATAACAATAACTAAGCTGAACCTTTGCGTTCTCGACGGCCGCCTTGTCGGCATCGACAACCGCTTCGGCGGCATCGGCGTTGGTTTTGATTTGATCGTATTGTTCGCGAGAGACGTACTGTTTCTCGACCAGCTCGGCATAACGGCGGACTTGTTCGCGCAGGTTCCGCACTTGGGCGGTATCGCGCGCCAGATTCGCTTCGGCTTGCTTCAATGCCGCCTCGAAGGGACGCGGATCAATGGTAAAAAGCAACTGGCCTTTTTTTACGTCCTGCCCTTCTTTGAAATGAGCCTGCGTAAGCACGCCGGTAACTTGGCTTTTGACCGACACTGTTGTAAATGCTTCGACATTACCGACGGCGCGAATCTGAATCGGAATCGCCTTGTGGACGGCGCTGGCCGCCACCACCGGAACCGCTTGGCCACCGCGCGACCGGCCGCCGCCGGCGCGGCCCTGGCTAGCAATCCCGGTTGGTCCGGAGCCTGGTTGTGAATTGTCCTGCGGCTTGTTAAGCGACCAGGATTGGTACTGTTGAAAGCCGGCAAAGCCTCCAACGACCAGCAAAAACGCAAGGATCCAAAGCGAACGTTTCATGGCGACTATGTCACTATTTCTGGACGCGCCGTCCAGTCTATTTGATCGATCCCGGCTTCAAGACTCCGACTCGATTGTCTCCCATAGCCCGAGCCAGTTGCGCGTCGGCGATCTTGTAGTCGTAAATTGTGCGTATATAGGTGGTTTGCGCGTCCGTGTAAAGAGTTTCCGCGTCGGTGACTTCGATGATCGACCCTACCCCGACTTGATAGCGTCCCTGCGCCAAATCGAGATTTTCCTTGGCCGCTTTAGCCGCCGACTCGGTCGCCTTGATCCGCTCCTGGATTTCCACGACTCTAAGGTAGCTCTGCTCGACTTCCAGCGCAATCTGCTGGCGGCGGTCCTCTTCTTGGGCCCGGATGTTATAGTAGTTGTGCAGAGTTTCCTGAACGCGTTCGGTCGTGCGAAAGCCGTCAAAAATCGGAATGTTGAAACTCAGCCCGACCGACCAGGTCGGCTGCAATGGAAAGGTATTAATTCTCTCGCCACCGATTACCTGATCGCTCACATGCCTGCGGCCGTAGCTCGCGTCGAAGATGAGATCAGGTAGATGTCCGCGCCGCGCCGTGGCGATCAGCTGATCGGATGCCTTGCTGAGGGCTTCAAAACTTTTCAATTCGCTACGTGAGTCGAAGGCGATGTCTCTTGCGCCGGCGAGGTTCATTGAGAATTCTACTTCCGGCGAATCCGCCGCCACCGGCTGCTCGGGAAGCCTTGGCGAACCCATGGCGTTACGCAAAGTCACCCAGGCGATCTTTACGTTATTCTCGGCCGCGATGAGATCGGCTTGCGCACTATATAAATTCGCTTCGGCTCGCGCCACATCGATACGCGCGCGCGTTCCCACTTCATAGAAGCCTCTGGCTTGGCGCACCAGTAATTCGCGGCTGCGCACTGTTTCCTGCCGCACTTTGACCACTTCTTGAGTGCCCAAGTAAACATAGTAGGCCTGCTTGATCGAAAGGACGATGTCCTGGGTCGTCGTCGAATAATCCTCTTTAGTCGCGTTTAACGTCTCGCGCGCGGCCTGAACGTTGCCTTCGCGTTTGCCGAAATTATAGAGAGTCATATTGAAGCTCGCCTGGCTGGAAAGGGAATCTGCAGCGTGGTCGTTGCCGCCGCTCGTGCTGCTTTGCGATGTTACATATCGGTTATTGAGACTGATCGTCGGATAGTAAGCGGACATTTGTTGCCCGAGCACAGCCTGCTGAGAACCGATGCGCTCGCTCGCCGACCTTATTCTCGGATGATTATCCAGGCCGATTCGGACGGCGTCTTCGATCGTCAGCAGCTTACCGGTTGGTGATGGAGAAGCGGGAGTTGACGGTATGGCTTGAACTTGCATCTGAATTTCAGCCGACTGAGCCGGTCCGACCAGACTGCCTTGAACAGTTGCAATCACCACGAGCCAGGTAAGAAAAAACTTCCGTGCGGTCATACAATCAGTTCCTCCTCGATCAGGCGCCCGCAGAATATATGGGTTTTATAGAGGGAAATCAAAACTGCGCGATTGCTTTCTCTCGCTCTTTTTCCGCTCGACAGTAGATTTCCGTAATTGAGCTCACGCCAGCAAGTCAAAGATGCGCAAAGGCGCTTCGCACTACGGTCTTTGGCGAATACAAAAAGCGGCGCGCGGCCTTCGTTCTACTTTCTCTAAGTGAAACGTTTGGATCTTCGGCAAATGCAAGATTTCTTCGCTGAAGGAGCAAATTAAATCGCTGAGCCGTTCTTCATCGATGGCGTGAGCGGACAATGCGCGTAGAGCGACAGGGGACACCGCAGTGACCGTTTTCACCATAACGGTCCGGCCCGGTAGACTGAAGTTTTCGCGCAGGAATGACTAGCGGCTCTTCTCGATTGCGTCGAGCTGCTTTTTAGCATCGGCAAAGGCCGGGTTAATTTTGAGCGCGGCTTCAAATGCATTGGCGGCTTCGGCAGGTCGGCCGGCATCGACAAGCGCGCGGCCCAATTCGTAATGCGCCACGTCATCGTCAGGGCAGATCGCCAAGCCCTTACGGTAGAGCGAAATGGCTTCTTCTCGATCGGTTGTCAACGGCGCCTTATCGAAATAGTCGCGAAAAGCGCGCACGCAATCTTTCTGCTTCTCGTCTTGAATTTGCTGTCCGGCGGCAAGCGCCTCCAATTCCTTTCGTTGCCGGCTGATCTCGATCTCCTGTTGACGAATCTGCTCTACTTGACGTTCAAGAATCTCTGAATTGCAGGCGGCAAGAAACAATGCGACGACGGAGATAATCGATAACCGGAGTGTTGGAACAGTCAAATCACTCATGACATCGCGTCCTAGGAATTTTTTTGCTCCAGCGCGAGAAAAATTTTTTCCGCTTTGATCGGCAGATCTTTGATGCGCACTCCGACCGCATCGTAAATCGCGTTGGCGATCGCCGGCGCGACGGGAATGAGCGCGCTCTCGCCGATGCCTTTCGCGCCGAACGGGCCGTTTCGATCCGGCGTTTCGACGCATATCGGATCGATGACTGCGGGCATATCGCCCAGCGATGGCAGCACATAATCGACGAGATTGGGATTGATGAGCTGGCCGCCATCGTAGGCGATTTCTTCAAATATCGCCTGGCCTATGCCGGTAATCGCGGCACCGGCCAATTGCTGGCGGCAGCCTAGCGGGTTGAGCGCTTTACCGACGTCCACTGCGGTAGCGTACTTCAGCAGCTTGAACTTGCCGGTCTCAGTGTCCACCTCCACTTCAGCTGCGCCTGCCGCGAGAAACCAGAATGCCGAGGTGCTCTTTTCGCCGAACTCGTCTTTAGTTGACGTTTTAAGTTGGCCGTCGCCTACGAGCGTCCCGCCTTGCATGCCGAAACGCTTGAACATGACCTCAGCATACTCGAGCGCGGTCTCCGGCAAACGCACTTTGCCATCGGCGAAACTGATTTTGTCTTCAGGAACACCGTACTCCTTAGCGACGATCTGTTTAATCTGACGCTGGATATCCTGAGCGGCCAGTTGCACCGCTTTTCCCATGTGAAAGGTCGAGCGGCTCGACGAAGTGGTCAAATCGTAGGGCACGACGTCGGTGTCGACGCCAAGCACCTGGATTTTTCTTATGGGAATGCCCAACTCGGCGCCGGCGATCTGCGCCATGACCGTATCGGACCCCTGCCCCATTTCGACTGTGCCGATGTAAATCGATAGGCTCGCATCCTCGTTGAGCTTGACCACCGCGCAGGAAATCGACGGCGTGATGGTCGCCTTGATCATGCACGCGAGTCCCTTACCCCGGCGAATGCTGTCCGACCTTGAACCTTGAACCCTTGAACTTTTGAACTTACTGGAATCCCATCCGATCGACTTGGCCACTTCGTCAAGACACTCTTTGAGCCCGACCGCGCGCAACGTCTCGTCGGTGACGAATTTATCGCCCTCGTCGTAACCGTTCTTTTTCCGCAACTCGAGCGGATCCATCTTCAGCGCCGCGGCGATAATGTCCATCTGGGATTCCACCGCCCACGCTGATTGTGACACTCCGAAACCGCGAAAAGCGCCGGCCGGCGGTTTGTTGGTGTAGACGGAATAGGAATCGATTTTCAAATTGGGAATCCGGTACGGTCCGGCGGCAGTGTAACCGGATTTTTTCGCGACCCGCGGTCCGATCTCGGCGTACGCGCCGGTGTCGAGATGGATTTCGCATTCGCGCGCCACCAGCGTTCCGTCATTTTTTACGCCGGTCTTCATGCGGATTACCGCCGCGTGCTTGGTGATGGTATAGAAAACTTCTTCGCGCGATAAAACGACTCGCACCGGCCGGCCGGCTTTTTGCGCGAGTGCAACAGTAATAGGTTCGACCTTCGGATAGACCTTGCCGCCGTAGCCGCCGCCGAGATAGGGCACGATCACCCGCACCTTCGACACCGGGACTTTGAAAATGTTCGCGAGCTGGGTGCGCACGACGAAAGGATTCTGGGTCGTTGCCCAAACAATGATGCGTCCCCCGGGCTCGACCGACGCGATGCATGCGTGCGTCTCCAAAAAACTGTGCTGCGTCGCCGGCAGCGTAAAAGTGTCCTCGAAAACCTGGTCCGCTTCGGCAAAACCTTTTTCTATGTCGCCGCGATTGAGCTTGAAATGCGTGCAGATGTTAGTGCCTTCGACCGGCTTGATCTCGGCGAGGTCGGCAAATCCCGAACTCGGCAGCTTGACTGAGTCGTGAATCAGGGCGGCTGTCGGACTTAAAGCTTCGTGAACATCGAGCACCGCCGGCAGCTCCTCGTAATCGACTTCGATGAAGGCCAACGCTTGCTCCGCGGCGTCCGCCGTCAGAGCGGCCACCGCTGCGACCGGATCGCCGACGTGGCGGACTTTATCGACCGCAACAATCGTCTGATCTTTGAATACCGGACCATAATAAGGTTCGATACCCTCGTCGTGGAGAATATCGTCGCGCGTGAGCACCGCCATGACACCGGGAACCTTCAATGCTTTGGAGGCATCGATACGCTTGATACGCGCGTGCGGGTAAGGGCTGCGCAAGATCTGTCCGTGACACATACCCGGTACTTTCATGTCCGCCAGATACTGCGCCTTTCCGGTTACTTTCGTTTCGTAGTCCAGACGGCGCACCGTTTTGCCGATCTCTGCTAGTTCCATATACACTTTCCCGCCAGTTCCTCTGCGCAGCTGCTTTGCACGCCTGACCCCTTACTACTTACCACTGACCTCTTTAACCGCTTGCATGATCTCCTGATAGCACCCGCAGCGGCAAAAATTCCCCGCTAAATAATCTCTGATTTGCTGCTCCGAAGGGCGCGGGCACTCGTCGAGCAGCGCTTTGGCGGTAAGAATAAAACCCGATGTGCAATAGCCGCACTGCAGAGCGCCGAACTGCATAAAGGCTTCTTGAAGAGGATGCAGCGAATTTTTTTCGCTCAATCCCTCAATGGTCACGACTTCGCAACCATCGACATCCGCCGCCAACATCGAGCATGCGCTCACGGGTTTGCCCCCGACGAGCAACGTGCAAGCACCGCAAACTTGGATGTCGCAGCCAAGCTTGGCGCCCGTGAGACCAAGCTGATCGCGCACCATATCGAGGAGAGTTGTTCGCGCCTCGATTTCGAGATTTTGCTCGATGCCGTTCACTTTAAGTGAAATCGTTCTACGTTTCATTTGGTTCTGCTCTGCAAAAGCACCTGAGGAACTCACCCCTATCCTGACCTTTCCCCGTCGAGGGGAAAGGAAAATGCGGAGTCTTGCAATTCATCCGGCGTGCGCAATGAGCGATTTTTTTTCTTTCGCGATTACCCACTAAGAGCTTTCTCGTAAGCCGCATTTGACGCGCGCTTAACCAGCGTGCGCACAATGGCACGTTTATACTGCTCCGATCCGCGCAGGTCGCTCGTCGGACTGCACTCGTGTGCCGCCAGCATGCCCGCTTCCGCGATCAGTTCCGCCGTCGGTTTTTTACCGGTGATCGACTCCTCGGCTTTGCGCGCGCGGACCGGCGTCGGGCCGACACAGCCGAGCACGATCCGCGCGATTCGCACGAAGTCCTTTTCCAACGTCAGGCGCACGGCCACGCCCGCGGATGGCTTATCCACGACTGAGCTACTCGAGAACCGAATGTATTCGATCCCGGATCTCGGCGGCAGGGGCGGGATGACGACTTTTGTGATGATCTCATCTTCGGCCAAGCTCGTCGTGTAAAAATCAAGAAATAGCTCTTCGACCGGGATCGTACGCCGGCCGGATGACCCCATGATTCTCAACGTGCCGTCCAGCGCGATAAAAATCTGCGATAAATCGGTCAACGGTTCGCCCGAGGCCAGATTGCCACCAACGGTGCCCATATTGCGCACCCGGATATTGGCAACTTCTCTTTCCGCTTCGCAAAGAACCGCCTGCTTGTCCTTTATCAGCGTAGAGGTCTCGATCTCGCGATGCGTTACCAATGCACCGATACTCAGACCCTCTGCAGCATCGAATGTTATCCCTTTGAGCTCGGGGATCTTTTTTATATTGATTAATGCTTTGGGCTGATAGAGCCCCTGCTTCATTAGAATCGTAACGTGGGTGCCGCCCGCAAAAACTTTCGCTTCGCTGCCATGCTGCTTGAGCAGCTTGCAGGCTTCGGCAACCGAAGTCGGTTCCAGATAATCGAAATTTTTCATGTCTCTGTTTCGTT
>Ga0075286_1000036_pt1 | contig 13073 bp, 17 predicted proteins | sample SF_Rice_20C_0N_2_FD_69761 | JGI IMG/M metagenome (GOLD analysis project Ga0075286, IMG submission 69761) | Rice paddy soil microbial communities from Twitchell Island, California, USA - SF_Rice_20C_0N_205 | ecosystem: Environmental > Terrestrial > Soil > Paddy field/soil | place: USA: Twitchell...
CCAGTGGCGCACGAGCGTCGTAAGTTACGGCGATCCATCAGAATAGGGGAAAAGCGTATGACTTCGTCGAAATGACGAGTTTGATCTTCGTTGTCGTCGCAAATGCTGCGATAAAAGATGCGTTGCGAGGATTGGCCGCCTAATCATTTTGCCGTGCGTGAACCGTTACGACTCGGCCCGCGCTCTGGCTTTTTTCTCTTCAGGCGCTTTGATTTTATCCAAGTTCTGCTTGGCAAAATCGCCGTGGCCGACTTCTTGGTTTTTGGCGCTGAATCTAGGATTGCCGGCTGGCTCCGCCCGTGCACCGAGCAGAATCATGTATTCGTCGCCGGTATTATCGAGTTGATATAGCTGACCGGCCGGAATGGTCACCAGCATACCGGGGTTGAGAGCCCGCGCCGGCGCATCGGGAAAGTGAAAGGTGCACTGTCCTTGGACGCAATAGAACTGTTGATCCGCAGTGTGCTTGTGCATCGGCCCTTTGGTGCCGGGGTAGTCGCCGTGCACCCAGGTGTGAAAATGATCCGAAGTGAAAAGGACCTTCTTGCTGTGACCAATCTGCAGTTCCTGCATCTTTAGAATATCGATGAATTCAGCCGCCATAGGCTCCTCCATGCTTTTAGTGCTCGTTGACGAATGCCGCATTCGAAAGCGATTGCTCTATCGATAGTGTTGGCTTAAACGGTTGTTTTCTACTAGCCAGGGTAAAAAACCCCGTCCCCTGATCGATCTTTAGTACCTTGTAGTCGGTCGCCGCACTGCCTTCCATAGTCAACCGATAGTTGAACTGCTCCTCGCTATTCTGGCCTGTTACGTAAATATAAATCGCGTTTTCATCGGCCATCGGTTCGTATTCTGTTGCGGTGAGCTTAGTCGGATAACTGCGAGCATGCATCGCGGCGATCGATTGCTTGAATTTGTCGCGTGGGACGTGACGCTTGCCGCCGTCGGAGAGCAAGTCATAACCCTTGTCGAAATTCTTCTCAAAGAATACGAACCGGCCGAATTCCAGTGCTCGCTTCGCAGCGCGAATTTCATCGTGTTTTACCGATTCAGCGCAGCTCGTAAGCATGATCATCAACGCGAGCGCGAGCAGAAAAAACCGCCTTAAATCATCACTATGGCGGCAAGCTGTTTGGATTGACGGCGCCTCTTGCCTCATGTGCTTTTCACTCTGCGAATACCTTTGTCTGCAGTTTGTCAATGGGTCTTGGATCGCAACGCTTCACCTTAGCTTGCCCTTAACTTCACGAACAAAAGGATTAGCACGGCAGCTCTCGAATTCCCAACAGCCGGGGAGCCAAGACTCTATAATTTCCGCGAGCAATGTTTCCAACTCTAGCCCGTGACGCTGAGCAGGCGGCATATCAGTTGCTTTTCTGAGTTGCTGATCCAAGGGGGATTCAAACAGTGACCAAATATGGCTTTATCATTCCCGTCTGTTTCATCGCGGCTGCCGGATGCGGGCTTGTTGACAAATCGGAAATGTCCAGCGACGCGCCAAGCATGTCAACGTCTGTCACGGAATATGCCGTTTCTGACCCTGCACCAGAGGTTGAAGCGACGCCGAGCATTGAAGCGCTGCCGGCGGCTCGCCCCGTCTCGGCTGTTGATATCCACCAACTGCAATTGCGCATGCGTGTGCTTGGTTTCGATCCAGGCCCGGTCGACGGCATCGCCGGCCCGAAAACGAAAGCTGCATTCGAGCGCTTGCAAGCGGGTTGCACGAAGCTGGAACCGCTGAGCGAAAATCTTCCAGTCGCGCTCGGACGCTCGAGCGGAAGACCTGATAACAAAATGCCCACTCGCGACGAGACCGTCAAAATTCAGAGTAAACTTCGTCGTGCCGGTTTTGATCCCGGACCGATCGACGGTATCTTCGGCAACAAGACAAAATCCATCGTCGCACAGCTTCAAGCCGATTGCCTGATGGCGAAACAGCTCGACTTGGGTAATTCATTGCGTCGCGCCAATAATGAATCAACCGGCCTTCAACCCGCGCAGGGTTCGTCGATGCCGTCGGCGATCGCGCCGGCGGATACCAACACGGTCAAGCAAGCGGCGACCAGCTCGACGATTCGTTCTCGCGAAGAGATCCGAATTCTTCAGCTACGTCTACGCGACGCCGGATTTGATCCTGGTCCTTTCGACGGCGTGATGGGAGCAAAAACGAGGTTAGCCTTGGAGCAGTACGAGGCGACTCAGCGCGGCAAGAAGATCAAGCCGAGTTTGACGAAGGCAACTATCATCGGACAATACTGAATGAGGCACTAAATTAAAAAGGCCGGATTCGGGTTTCCCTGAATCCGCCTTTTTTTATTGATCGTCACGCGATCAATATTCAGCTTGCTTCGAGCGTTGAATCTGCTGGTTGTTGCGGTCTATGGTTCCTTGATTTTGCTGGATCTGCTGTTGATTGTATTGATACTGCTGCTGCTCTTGACCCTGCATGTAGTCACCGACCAGTGCGCCGGCGCCCAATCCAAGGGCTCCGCCGACGGCCGCCCCAGCCGCCGGATGGCCGACCGTTGCGCCGATGATGCCGCCGGCTGCTGCCCCGCCAAGCGCGCCAATTCCAGCTCCCTTTTCGCGAGTTGTTAATGACCCGCCGGAGCAGCCCGCGAAAATCATCATGCCCGCGAGCGCAAGAGCTGCCAACTCGATCGATAATCCTTTTGTCATCCTGCCTCCCTGAGTTCCGGGACCCGTTTAGCTTTTCCTTGCGTCACCGAGCAATGGCTGTGCCATACAGAACACTGGTCATGAAATGCTCGTTCTTACCACAACCTACATAAATGCGGAATAGAAAATTCGCTGGCTTTCGATTAGCCTGGTAAAATATTCGTTGAAACATCTACACTATTGTCGGATCGAGTCAGCTTTGGCCATTTTTTCGATGTCGGCTATAGACGGCCCGTTTAAGCGAAAGGCGCGATGGGCGCGCCACTCCCGCACCTCCATCTCACGAACACCCTTAACGTGATGCGGATCTTGAGCAGCGACTGCTTTTGCTTCGTCCAGACTGGAAGCCAACATTATGTACACGCCGTAAGCGCCGTCGGTCGTCGGACCTGAAAAGAGCAAGCGTCCGGCTCTATGCTGCTCATCCAACCATTGACGATGCGCTTCATAATTGCGTTCTTTCTCTTCGTTTCTTTCCGGCATTGAACGTGACAGCACCAAATACCACATAATTTTCTCCTCTTCCTTGGCGAAGCTGAATGGCGCGTATCGGTCAGAGAGATAAATTTACCAGGCACTCTAGGAAAATCGCACAGTGACAAGCGAGGATCTGACGGATGCATGTGAGCCGGACACAGACCTAACGGAATCCAGTCTGTTAGTCATCTTTCGTGGCTTTCAAGATTTGTTTTTGCACCGACTTGAAGAAACCCTGGTTGTCGAGCTCGTGCAGTATTTCTTCATTGATAAATTCCTGTGCTTTGCTGCGTCTGGCATCGGCGCGACTGTTGCCTAGATCGTCGACGACGACCTCAATTCCCGAAAGCTCGCTGTACGGCGGATAGGAAATTCTCGGCGCGTAGCTTTTGTAAGCGCTTTCAAGCAGGGCCTTGTCCTGCGTGCGCATCCATTTGGACAAACTCCTCTGCCGAGAGCCGGATCGTTTTTGAAAACGTAAATGCCCTCGCTGATCCCCTGCAGGAAGCCTTTTACGAGATTGCGCTTTGACAATTGGAACCTCTTGGTCGTCATCAGGTGACCGTCGGGAATGAATCCTCCAAGTCGCCTAAATCGAGCAATACTTGCAACCGGCACTTTTGGCCCTGTCGACAAACGCTCCGGTGAGCACCGTGGCATCGATGAGGCCGTTCTGTAGGGCCGTGAAGCGATCCGGCTGCCGCCGCTCCGTACAAGCGTGACGCTTTTCTCATCCATGCCCCAATGTTTGAGCGCCGTGGCGACAACGATTTGGTTCAACCCGACAACGGACAGAACACCTACTTTTTTGCCGCGCAGCTCCTGCGGTGAGCGTATGCCAGGCCGAGCAACGACACTGTAGGTGTGCTTATTGAAGTAAGTGCCGATTATGATGATGTCCGCGCCCGATAAATTGGCCGCGATATGCGGTTGCGGCGCGACCACATCGAACTGAATCTCTCCGCCGGTCAGCGCGTGAGTCGACTCGGCGCCGCCACGAAACAGAATCGGCTCGAGATTTAGACCGTATTTTTTGAACAAACCTAAATCGACGGCAAGCCATAGCGGCACTTGATAACCCGAGATACCACTATATCCGGCGCGAGCGAGTTCTTGTGCTGCAAGAAGCCGGGCGAGAAAAATCGCAAGCGCGGCAAAGATAAATCTTGTCGATAACGCTGCTTTCATTGAAGTCCTTCGCTTATTCTGAATGTTTCATGCCTGTTTGGCGAGCGACCAACGCAGCCAATCGGCAAGTGCTCGGCCCATGATCCACTCTTTGTCTTGGGCGCTAAGAAAATCCCAGCTCTTCGGTAAACAATGTGACTGCCTGCCGGTACGTGCAGGGAAGCTGGGAGAGATCGGTACCCCAGAAAACGCGCTCTGCCCCGAACCTTTCTACCACGCGCCGGATCTGTGTATGCAATGTCGGAAAGGGATAAGGCTCGTCTACATAGCAGGGAAGACAAGAAGCTTTTACGGCTAGGTTCTTAAAGCGAGCGAACTTGAGCAGTGCATCGACGCCGGGACCGAGGTCCTTGCCTTTCCACTGCAGGTTAAGCCCCATGTGATCGACAACTACACGCAGATTGGGGTGACGCTCCGCGATTTCGCCAATCCTGGCAACCGCAAAGGGTGCGAAGATCATAACCGGGATGTCATAGCGTTCGCAGTCCGCCCAGAACCAGTCCGCGGTGCCGTCATCGAGAAACGAGTGCGTGCCGCTATGGCGGAAACTGATCCGAAAGCCCAACATGCCGGGCTGCTTGAGCCATGTCGCGAGGTTGTCTCTGCTCGCCGGATCATTGAGCGGCACTTTGCCCATGACAGCGAAACGATCGGGATATTTTTGCGCCGCTTCCAGCGGGTAATCATTTCTATAGCCCTCCCAAAAGGCGGTACGAGAATCGCCCGATCGACTCCGGCAGTGGACATCTCCCGCAATAGATCTTTGTAGCGCAACGGATCCGGACGGTGTGGTTTGGAAGCGTCCTCTTCGATATAGGGCCGCTCCGGTGTTTCTCTCTGCCAAATATGAACTTGTGCGTCGATAATCGTCATTGGTGATCGCTTAGCTGCTGATGGAGAAATTCTGGCAAAACTATTTTCCGCCATTCAGCTGCCGAACGAAGCGATCGTCGAAAAACTGTGGCGGCTTGGCATTTTTGGCTTCAGGGATGGTCGCGGACAAGAAATCCAGCATGCCTTGCAGTCCTGGCTCCGAAGTGACCATTTCGCGGCGGAACCCGGCTTTTTTATAAAACTCGTATGTCCGATCGAGAACTTCCTGATCGGTCTCCTTGGTGTACTTACCGATTACTTTCATGGCGAACGGCTTGTCGGAGTAATAACGATCGATGCCTTGGCGGACGGCGCGTAGCAGAGGCGTAAGACGGCTTGAAAGCTCATCGATACGGCTGCGCCTCACGACCAGACCGACATTTTGATACGGGACGTCCAGCAGGCTGACGACCGACCTAAAACCCGCGCGCTCCATTTGAAAACTCGCAGGGGGTGATCCTACGCCCCCGGCGATCTGTCCGGCATAGAAAGCCGCGACGATCTGCGGACTGCTGCCGAGAGGGCGCAGTTGAACGTCCTTCGGAGTAAGGCCCATTTTCTTCAAAGCTACAAGGGTTCCGTAAGCTACGGGAGTTGCCGGGCGGTCGGTGCCGACAATTCTACCTTTCAATTGTTCGATGCTTTTGATTTCGGGACGGACGTAGAAATCCCAAATCATCGTGTTGAGGAGACCGGCGACGAAAACGACGTCAAGACCCCGCACCGACGCGGTGATTACAGGGGCGGCGGAAACTTGCACAACGTCGAGCTCATTGGCGATCAGCGCTGGGATCGCGGAGCTTGACGGCATCGAGATAACCTCGGTGTCCAAGCCTTCTTTAACCAACGCGCCGCTCTCCTTCGCCATCCAGACCGAAGCCATGGTTGCCGAGGTACTCAGGTAGGCGATCCTCAGCGGCCTCGCGGGGCGCCCGCTTGTCTGTGCGGCCAGCGGAGAAGCGGTCGCGAGAGTTAGCGTCGCGAACAACGCCACGGCGGCAAGCGAAACAGCGTGTCCGGGAAAAAAATCTGTCCTGTTCATGGGGCGGTTTCCTCTCGCCGAGTGTTAGATTTTTGGGTCAGTCCGAAGTTCGTTATGCTTAAAGTAGGGCAGTCCGGGAACAGCCGTCAAGACTTTACAAGGAGAGTTCATCAAGTGATCGGCGCACGGCGGGGTGCTCCAAAAAGCGCCTGGCATCATGTCCGCGCCGGCGCTCCTCGGCTGAAACCGGGCGCTGACTGCGATTCGTTCGGTCAGCGCAAGTTTGTTCAGGGTAAAATGAAGCAGCGTGGCGCCGATTGGGCTCCGCGGACGATCTTGTCGCTAATTTTATCGCGACCGATTCCCGGCATGGCTATTGCTGATCCCTTTGCCGGATCGGCGATTCAGTGCGAAGTAAAAGTTTAGGTAGCCCGGTTAACGGGGAAGGGCCTGCGGCGTCTATAGGAATTGGATGCCGCTATACGACAAAATAGGAGGGAGGCCGATGAAGGGTTTGTCGGGCACGCTGCTGGCACTGGGTTTCGTATTTTTTTCACTGTTCGTGCTACTTTCAATAAATCGCAGCTGGGAAAGCTCTTCAGTGCCTTTGGATAACGAACGTCGGGTCTCCGAGCTGGGTCTGCGGTTTAACTTGCCCCGCTAGCGGCTTTGTCCAGCGAACGTCTCTAGTGGGCATCGCCAGGCGATGCCCTGGTTACGCTAAGGTGTTGCACGCACAGCCGGCCGTTCGAGCAGTCTCTCCATCCAAGCTTTTACGTGCGGTAGGTCATTGCCGATCGTCGTCTGATAACGCTGCAATCGGCAGAAAAATGGGATGTAGGTAATGTCAGCCAGACAATATTCGCCCGCTATATATTGCCGTTCTCGCATTTCCCGATTTAAATTCTCCAAATAGCCGCGCAGCCTTTCCTTCGACTTTTCCACCTCATGATCGTGCGCGATGTAACCCGCGGACGCCTGAAGCCGGGTATTACAGTAGTCAATCCAGATGCGAGCGCGTGAGCGTTCGAGCGGATCCTTTGGCATCAGAGGAACCAGCGGATATTTTTCCTCCAGATACTCATTGATGATTGCCGACTCGTAAATCACACCGTCTCCATCGACCAGCACAGGAACTTTGCCATAGGGGTTCAGCTCCAATAGATCCTTGGGTTTATTCGAGAGGTCGCACTCGATCAGCTGGTGGGGAATCTTCTTCTCTGCCAGGACAAGCCTTGTCCTGTGAGCGTAAGGTCAAGGTTGATAGGAATAAAGTTTCATGATGATCTCCCTCTCCGGTTAAGGCTCGTTAGCCAGGCTAAACCGCTTCGTATTGCAGTAGTAGCGCCAGTTCGGATCCTCATCGAACACGGCATCGATTACCTTCCCGAGAAAGAAGGCTGCCTCATTTTGTTTATCTACCGTTCGATAATGGTGGCTAACTATTTTAAGTGAGCCGCCGTAGGCAGTGACAATTGCGGGTCGCGTTATCTCGGGGACGGCTCGGATAATAAAAGTTCAAATCGCTTACAATATCCTTCCGCTAACCCAAGTTGTCAACATTAAATATTGCGTAAAGTCGGCCGCCAAGGCGGCTTATCTCCATAACGATCGGCGGCTTATTCCGGCAACTTCTGCTTGACCGGCAATGTACACTTCAACTAACGTCAAATAACCGATCTGCGTTTCGGGACAGGCAAAGGACACGAGCATATACGATCTTTGCTAAAGGCGCAGAGGTTGAGCGTAGATCGCGGGGAACGTCTGATGAGATCACACGGGAGGCAAAATGCAAAATAGTAAGATGCTCGCCGCTGTTGCATTCTTAAGCCTGCTTATCGGCTCGCCGCACGGGCTTCAAGCGCAAACGAATTTCTATCAGGGCAAAACGATCACGATAATTGTCGGCACCGTGCCCGGCGGGCTCTACGACAGGTGGGGGCGTCTGTTTGGCCGAATCATGGGGAAATACATTCCGGGCAATCCGAGCATGGTGGTGCAGAATATGCCGGGCGGCGGTTCCATGGTCGCGGCTAATTATTTATCCGGTGTGGCCAAACCCGATGGCCTCACCATCGGCATGTTTCAAACGCATATGTACCTCCAGCAGATGGTGCAACGCCCCGAGGTCAAGTTTGACGTGCGCAAGTTCAACTGGCTCGGCTCGCAGGAGAAGGGCACGATGATGCTTTACATCCGCGGCGATTCGTCCTACCAATCCATCGACGAACTCGTCAAAGCCAAGGAGCCGCCGAAATGCGGCGCCACGGGATTGTCGGATCAAACCACGCTATTCACCCGTCTATTGGAAGAAACCATCGACGCGCGTTTCACGCGCGTGCTCGGCTACAAAGGCGGCAGTGAAGTCGACCTCGCCATGGAAAGAGGCGAGATCGTTTGTCGGGCGACGCGCGTCACGGTTCACTTTAGCCGGGAGCCCTTTCTCAGCTGGGACAAAAAGGGATTCGACCGGCATCTGGTTCAAGCCGGCAACAAGCGCGATCCGCGGCTGCCGGACACGCCGACGATTTTTGAACTGATGGAGAAATATAAAACCGCGGAAGTCGGCCGTCGCTTTGCTCGCGTGCTGCTGGCCGGCGACGAGTTAGGCCGGCCCATGGTTGCCCCGCCGGCAGTCCCCGTGGCACGGGTGAAGATTCTGCGCGAAGCCTATAACAAATCCCTAAAGGATCCCGAGCTTCTGGACGAGGTTAAAAGGTCGAGACTCGACATGGAGCCGATCAGCGGCGAGGAAATCGAAGCGATATATAAGGAATTGATGGACCAACCCCCAGCCGTGGTGGATCTGGTTAAAAAGCTCGAGAATTAAGGGCGAAAAAGGGAAGAGCAACTTTTTCAGAAACAAAAGTTGCCTCTCCCTTTGGCACGATCACGCCTTTTTCTGCATTGCCACCAGCACGCGCTCCGGTGTAAACGGCGCTTCGCGCAGCCTCACGCCGACCGCGTCGAAAACTGCATTGGCAATGGCCGCGGCGATTGGCGCGCTGGACGGTTCGCCTCCGCCAAGCGCAGGCATCTCCGGACGGTTGATCAAGACGATCTCGATTACGGGAACCTCGGGAAATCTAATTACGGGATACGTACTCCAATCGAGGGTCTTTATTCCCGTGGAATCGAATTTGACCTCTTCCATCAGCGCTCGGCTGACGCCTTGAATAATATTTCCCTCGATTTGGTTTTTCAGTCCATCAGGATTGATGATCAGCCCGCAGTCATGAGAGAGCAAGAAGCGTTTCACTGCCACTTTGCCCGTGGCTTTGTCCACTTCGACTTCAGCGACTGCGCCGCAGATCGTTCCTGCTCGATTGGAGATCGCCACACCTCGGCCCGTTACCTTCGCTTCACTCGATGACGCAGCGGGTGAAGGTCGTTCCTGCCACTTAGCTTCCTTTGCTACGGCAGTTAACGCGTCAATGCCGCGTTGGTTGCTCCCGAGATAACGCAGCCGAAATTGAATGGGGTCGGCATGTTGGTCCGCGGCGATTTCATCGATAAACGATTCGCTGGCAAAGCAGCGGCCGATGTCGCCGGGCGCGCGCAAATATCCTGTGCGCAGCGGCGTCTCGTCGGCTTGCACCCACGGGATCAGTGGCGCGGCGCATTTTTGGTTTTCAAAGGTATACATCTCGCCGCCGCCCTGCGTGCCGTTGGAATTTCCGTCCGCCGTTGGCTTCATGCCGATTTGACGGGAGGCGAGCAGACGCAGTCCGCGACCCGAAGCGGCGGTCAGAGGGAAGCCGCGGTCGGCAAAATCCCAGGCGATGATCTTGCCTTGCGCGTTGACGCCGGCGCGGAGCAGATCCAACTGCGCGGGACCCTTCGGCTCCCAGGCATGTTCGTCATCGCGCATCCACTGTACGCGCACCGGTTTGCCTACGGCGCGCGAAAGAAGAGCAGCATCTTCGGCGACATCGTCGGCGCCCATGCGGCCGTAGCTCCCCGAGGCTTCTCGCCAAAACACACGCACATTTTTGTCGGGTAATCCAAGTAGCTCAGCGACCGCCTTGCGAGTCTCGAACGAACCCTGGGTGCCGGTGTAAATCGTCGCCTGATCTTTACCGACATCCGCGACGGCGCACGATGGACCCATCATGCCGTGTAACTGAAATGGCCAGCGATAAGCCGCTTCGTATGTTTTACTGGCTTGCCCGAGCGCCGCATCCGGATTGCCTCGGTTGACGGTGACCTGATCGCGCAGGCTCTTGGTGTTTTTTAGATAGGTAAAAACTTCCTCGGAATTAGCAGGCATTTTCGTCGCCGGTTTCGACCAAGTCACTTTTAACGCTTTTGCCGCCTTGATCGCCGCCCATTCGGTCGTGCAGACGACGCCGACGAAACTTCCTTCTTGTACAACCTTTATAATGCCGGGAATGCTTTTGACCGTGCTTTCATCGATGCCTGCGGGGTTCGATGCTATCGTTGGGGGACGAATAACGCGGCCGTGCAACATTCCAGGGATACGCACGTCGTGAGCGTAAACGAACTCACCTGTAAGCTTGGACGGTAGCTCAACTCGCTTCTGCGAGGTACCGACGACCCTATAGTCTTTGACATCCTTCGCGCGAACTTCGGGCGCTACCTTCATGTTCCAGCCACTGTCGGTCACGTTAAGTCTAACATTAAACTGTTTACCGCCGATAAGTTGGGCATAGGTGACATTTTTCTTGGGATCGCCGGCGACACTGACGACGCCGTCTTTTACAACCAATTTTTCCGGCGTCGACTTGAGTTTTGCGGCGGCAAGCTTCAATAACTCTTGGCGCGCCGCTGCGGCGGCCTGGCGCAATTGCGGGCCGCCTCTTTCGATGGTTCGGCTACCTGCAGTTATGCCCTGGTCGATAGCTTTTGCGGTGTCCAACCCGATCATGTGGATTTGCCTGAAAGGAACGTCCAATTCTTCCGCGACAATTTGCGCCAGCGCGGTTTCGACGCCAGTGCCGAGGTCGACTTTGCCGGAAAAAACGGTGACTGTGCCGTCCGGAGCGATCGCGAGCCATGAGTCAAGTTGCGCGGGGTCCGCATCAGTGCGCGGCACCACCATGGATTGAGCCAGAACTGATGAAGAAGGAAAAAAATTGAAGCTGACGACCAGCGCGCCGGTGCCTTTGAGAAATTGCCTGCGTGTAAGCTCCATCGATTTCATCGTCATCGCTCCTTTCTCAAGCCAATTGGCCGGATGCCCGTTTGACCGCGCGCAGGATGCGCGTGTGCGTGCCACAGCGGCAGAGATTACCGGCCAACGCTTGTTTGATGTGAGTATCGGTGGGCTTGGGAGTTTTATCGAGCAGGGCTTTCGTGCTCATGATCATTCCGTTGATGCAGTATCCACACTGCAGGGCCTGCTCATCGACAAAGGCCTGCTGGATCTTGTGCAGTTTTTTTGTCGAGCCCAGTCCTTCTAGAGTGGTCACGGAGCGGTTCTGAGCGCTGCTAACCGGAGTGACGCAGGAGCGGATCGCGTTGCCATCCATGATGACCGTGCAGGCGCCGCACTGCGCCATGCCGCAGCCGAATTTGGGTCCGTTTAAGCGAAGATCGTTGCGCAGAGCATAGAGCAGCGGCATGTCGGGCTCTGCATCAACGACCTGCGTCTTGCCGTTCACCTTGAGTGGAATTCGCGCCATGGTAGCCTCCTTTTGGGACGAGGAAATCACGTCGTGGCGGATGGAGTTTCATTTATTTAGCGAATGCTGTCGTGAAAAGTCAAGGTATCATCAACAATAGCCGCGAGACGAAAGCTTTCATGAGATGCATGCTTTGATTGCCGATTGATCATCGCTTTGAGAGCCATGACGGCAAACTTCCGATCACTGCACCAGCGAGAGAACACACGACCCCGACAACGGCTGCAATGATCAACTCCAGTGGCCAGAGATTATGAGATGTAGGATCGCTCAACGTTTCAACGCCGAACCGCGCCAGAACTGCGGCGGGCACAGCGGGCGTCTATACCGAAAATAGCCACCGTGAGGTGTGCCTTACTAAATGCGCGTACGGCAGCGGCTAGAATAATGACCACGAGCAGCCCTGGGCCATACAGTGTGCCTGGCAAGGAAACTTTCGCATAGGGAACCTGCCAATAGCCAAATCCAACGGAAAGGAACCCGAGGACGAAGGCGGCGGCCAACCAATACACGGCGCCAGTCTTAGCAATCTTGTGCATCTGCTTTTCAAACCAACGCGCTGCCATATTCAACGGCGTTTGCGCTCAATATTTCGCGGCCGCGATGGCGATGCCGCCCGCGACAACAAGAATGGCACCCATAATGACGCGTGCCGTGATTGTTTCCAAATCGCGGAGAAAGATTTTGCTGCCGAGGACTACCCATAATGGAAGGGTCGCGGTGAGCGGGGTAACGACGACCACCGGGCCGTAAGCAAGCGCGTAAAGGACGAGCAAGAGGCCGAGCGATTCGAATGCGCCGCCCGTGATGAAATAGCCAAGCGCGCTGCGGTTCCAAACGAGTTTTTCATGGCTTATGGGTGAAGCCAGATATAAGGACGTGGAAATCAAGCCGGTGATGCCGACGATAGCGCCGAAATAGATTGGATCGTCGGAAAATCGCAGCACGTAACGGCGCAGCGGATAGATGACGCCGCCCAAGATCGCGGCGAGCAACGGCGCGGCGATGTACCAGGGGCGAAAATCTTGCACACCTTCGTCGGCGCGCCAGGAGATCAGGAGAATCCCCGCGAAGACGAGCAAGGTGCCTGCGGCGATCGCGGCGGTAATTTTTTCTCCAAGAAAAAAGATCGCCACCGCAGCGCTCCATAAGGGAACCGACGCGCGGATCGGCCCGCTCCGCGCCGCGCCGATCTTTTCGATGCCGATGTAAGTCAACTGGCGTAC
>Ga0075286_1000038_pt1 | contig 12967 bp, 13 predicted proteins | sample SF_Rice_20C_0N_2_FD_69761 | JGI IMG/M metagenome (GOLD analysis project Ga0075286, IMG submission 69761) | Rice paddy soil microbial communities from Twitchell Island, California, USA - SF_Rice_20C_0N_205 | ecosystem: Environmental > Terrestrial > Soil > Paddy field/soil | place: USA: Twitchell...
CTGCCCGAACCGATCGAATACAAGAGCCACCGCGCTTTCATTCGCAAAGTACTGAACGAAGAGGTCGATCTGCGCGCGCGCGGCACGCAGTTCATCCGCAAAGACGAGGAAGAGGATGATTCCCCGTCGGTTATTTATCGCTCGCAGATGAACTCCCATGGCTCACCGTCGGAAACTGTAGCGGCAGGCTATAAATGGAAACCCGGGACTGAGCTGGCGGAAGAGACGTCCGATATAAAAAAGCTACAAAAGAAGGTTGCCTAATGGAGGGCTGACAATGGAAACTCGCGAAGGAAATGAAAATATCAAAGTCGACCCGGGCGAAGGGTTGCTCAACCGGACGGGAATCATGCTGCATCCTGATCTCGCCGCGCAGTTGATCCAGGGCGCCAAAGAAACGGTTCCGAGCTCTGAGGGGGACACTGCGGAGATGGAAGCTGAGCGTGCCGAATATGTCCAGGAAAGTCTGCCCATCGGCTCGTGTCCATCCCTTGTGAGCGAGACCCATCGTGCCAGCGACGAGGAAGTAGCCGCGGCTGACGATCGTATGGAGGTGCTTTTGGATAAGCTCGGCGAAAGGCTGGCCTTCGAACGACAAGGGACTCGGCTCTACGAGGCGTTCATCCAAAAGGTCGAAGCGATGCCGGTGCAGGACACGAACGCTCCGCCGGTCGAGAATCTCCGCCATATCTGCGACGAGGAACTGAATCACTTCAAACTACTGCAGCAAGTGATTGTCGAGCTGGGCGGCGACGCCACCGTGCAAACACCTTCGGCGGATGTAGCCGGAGTGTTGGCCCATGGCGCCTTGCAGATCATGAGCGATCCGCGCACCACTGTCACCCAGGCATTGCAAGCCGCGCTGACAGCTGAATTGACCGACAACGATGGCTGGAAGATGCTGCAAGAGCTGGCGGAGCAATTGGGCGAGGGTGATCTGGCCGATCAGTGCGCCGGAGCTTATGAAGAGGAGCAGGAACATCTGGAGAACGTCCGCACCTGGCTGTCGAATATGGTGTTGAGCGAAGCGGTGGGCCAAGAAGCGCTAGTCGAAGCCGATGCCGCGGGCGAAGAAGAAGAAAGTGAACGTCAAACGGCTGGGAAACGATCCGCACGCGCCGCGCGGACCAAATCATCGGGGAGCAGCAAAAAACGCAAAAAATAGTTTAGCTGTAGTCGCTGCGACGCTGCGGCGGTCAAACAGAGCGCCGCACGTCCCGCCAGGCATAATCTCGATAGGAAGGTTTATGGACCCCGAGGAACGTGATTTTCCGATCTCCGCCGGTATTTTGCTCGGGCTTGGCCTGGGCGGTTTTTTTGACGGCATTGTTCTTCATCAGATGCTTCAGTGGCATCACATGCTCACCAGCGCAGGCTACCCGCCCGACACCGTGCGAAATCTTGAAGTGAATACATTGTGGGACGGTATTTTTCACGCCGGCACTTATATTTTTGTCGTGCTGGGTGTGACGATCCTGTGGAAAAGCGCCCACGGCTCGCACATCCGCTGGTCGAGCAAATCCCTGATCGGCAGCTTTTTGTTGGGTTTCGGTCTTTTCAACGTCGTCGAAGGCATTGTCGATCATCACCTTCTCGGCATTCACCACGTCAATGAAACAGTGCCGATGTCACAATGGATTTACTGGGACATTGGATTTTTGGTTTGGGGCGCGGTGATGCTCTTCACGGGTTGGGCTTTACTTAAAACCGGGCAAGAACAGACACGTTATCTCGAAGCTGGAGGTTTTGTACAAAGATAATTACATTTACAAGGCCGCCGTCCAAATTGTGTTCCCACCGACGCGGCAGAGACAACAAGTCTTCGGATAGACGACTGTCCTCGGTGTATTTGGAGTCGCTCCCCTCGAAAGCATCTGGCGAAAAACAGCCGGTTCCAATATTCATTTGGAACGTCAGCCTTCTGTATCGCCGATTTTTTGACCGAGTCGGCGTCTTCGGGACGGCAGAGCAGCTTGACCATCTTTCTCCCGGCGATATCTGTCTCGACAATGCCATTGGTGAGCAGGCGATTTCTTGGTATGCATCGCATGCTGGAAGAAGTATTCCGACGGTCACATTAAATTATTCAACCAACTGCCAACTGCGGATCAACTCTCCTTTTCGCTGAGAGTGAAAAGACTTAGCGGCGGGCCGAACAGCGGTATGGCACTGGACACGGAGCGACTGGCCTTCACCTTGCGTTTGACCAACGCGGAGGTGATTCATGAACAAAATTAAAGTTGCTTTTTTCGTGCTGACGCTTACCTGCAGCGCTCCTGTATTGCTTGACGCGCAACCTCCGGATACGCGTTCCACGCCCGCAGCCAACGATCGCTACGGTGACATTGATTTCGGATGGCTTGGGTTGTTAGGCCTCGGCGGGCTCTTCGGTCTCATGAGGCGGGACCGCAATGTTGATAACAGAATGAATAACCCTGATGCAGCGAGAAAGGGGAGTCCTTGACCATACATGATAGCTCACCCGCAGCTTTGTCACCGCATGCGAACAATAAGTAGACCAGCTGTTTGCACACTGGTACCGGCTACCTCCTGTTCTTAGTTAAACCCGCTCAAGTCCCGTCCCGCGGCAAAGCCGCGGCACATCTAACGGTTTGCTGGCAGTTGATTGTTGCAATGTTCGACTAGCGCTGAATTATAGTGGTTTACTTTTTCATCAGCGGAGGCGTGCCCGTGCCGCTGTGCTGGCCAATGCGGCGTTTAGCATCCTGCTCGAAAGGTTCATTAGTTTCAGCAGGGGGTCGAGCTTGCTTGCCCCGGCTCCGACCCGCTGATTTCTTTCTTTTGCGGCTCTTTTGGCTCTGGGGACCGCCTCTTTTCTTGGTTGCCATAGCATCCTCATTTCTCTGTTAGGTCCAACATTGACTCTATTGCGCACCTGACCAGGACTTAGGCAGCCGATCGTCTATGAGCCTGACTTGTACTCGCTCATCTCTTTCCAGCCTGATTCTCAGCAGACGGCTGCATCGAAACTACCGCGCAAGGAGCATACCGAACAATACGGTCGGTGATACCTCCGCCGAAAAGGTGTCTCAGACGTGCTCCTTCACTCGCCATCACGATTAAATCGCAACGCTCTTCATCAGTGGCGACTGGCCAAAGTTTCTTCAACGAGTTTTTCCAAGCCTTACCAGCGGCGTGATATTTGAGCGCTTTACGAAGGTCGAGTGGCTCTTGGCAGTGTAGGTGGATTTCTGGAGGATCTTCCCTGCTCGTGGTCAGATTTTTTAGGCGTTTAGCACAACATCTTCAGCCTATTGCGATCTCCCAGCCCCCTCACAGGAGTCACTTGTCGAGCTTTTCGACGTTTTGGACGTGAAATACTTGTTGGATTTGCTGGAGTACTTGCTCTTCGGTTTGAACGAGCGGATGGCAGCGATGCGGCTCTGCATGCCCTGACGCCTGGATTTCGATTACGCCGTCGCGATAAATCGTGAACCTCTGCTCAGTACCATTGCCCTTTTTGCCGAGCGCGCGAAACCAAACTTTCTTCCACGGTGTCGTCATAGATTAACCCACAGGTGTTTGATTCATTCTAACAACTCCTGTTGGCTCATCTAGGGGGTTGGGCCCTCTTTCAGAAATTATCGACAGATCCGTACAACTCACAACCGTGAGCAGCCAACAACGAGAACTGTATGTAGAGGTGTAGCGCGCGTATGTCTGCCTATGAGCTAGTCCTACATTAGCGACAAGTCAGTAACTACCTTCCTATAAAAGCGACATTGAGCGGGCTTCATGAGCTAGCAAGTAAGTGTACTTTGCCGAGGCACGGCGATTGCTCTGGTGAAAATTTCTCGAAGGCGCGATGCCGCCGCAGCTGTGCGCCTAATGCCAGGAAAGGTCGATACTTTGACTTCGCAGGAAAAATCTTCGCATTCCGCCTGTACTATTTTCCGAGCTGCTCTGTCTCTGTGGCTGTTGCTTAATCTCAACAATCCCATTTCCGCCGCGTCCCGCGAGCCGTCAGCGCCGGATGATGGACAGTGGATCCGTCCGGCGCACGATTTTGCCAGCACCCGCTATAGCACGCTTAATCAAATCACCGCGAATAACATTCAACAGTTAAAACTGGCTTGGACTTTTTCCACCGGCGTCAACCGGGGCCAGGAAGCGGCGCCTCTGGTCGTGGGATCGACGATGTACATCGTGACGCCTTATCCGAATATTCTCTATGCCCTGGACCTTTCAAAACCCGGCGCCCCGATGAAGTGGAAGTACGAGCCCAAACCTGCTGCCGCGGCGCAGGGGGTTGCGTGCTGCGACGTCGTCAACCGCGGCGCGGCCTATGGCGACGGCAAAATCGTTTTCAATACCCTCGACGTGCAAACGGTCGCGGTCGATGCAGCAAGCGGCAAAGAGATTTGGAAGACGAAGCTCGGCGAAATCAACAAAGGTGAGACCATGACGATGGCGCCGCTCATCGTCAAGAACAACGTATTGGTCGGCAATAGCGGCGGCGAAATGGGTGTACGCGGTTGGCTGACAGCACTCGATCTCGGCACGGGAAAAATCGTTTGGCGCGCCTACAGCACCGGATCGGACAAAGATGTTCTCATCGGGTCGGGCTTCAAACCGTTTTACAAGATGGATCAGGGAAAAGATCTCGGCGTTGCGACGTGGCCGCCGGAGGCGTGGAAAATCGGCGGCGGCACAGTCTGGGGTTGGCTATCCTACGATCCCAAGCTGGACCTCATCTACTACGGCACCGGCAATCCGGGCCCGTGGAATGCCGAGCAGCGTCCCGGCGACAACAAGTGGACGGCGACGATTTTCGCGCGCAAGCCTGGCACCGGCGAGGCCGTGTGGGCATATCAGCTATCGCCGCACGATCTCCATGATTACGATGGCGTCAACGAAAATCTTCTGCTCGATCTGCCGCTCAAAGGACAAACGCGAAGCGTCTTGGTGCGTCCCGAGCGTAACGGTTACATTTATGTGCTCGATCGCGCCACCGGCGAGGTTTTGTCGGCGACGCCATTCGTCCACATCACAACTAGCAAAAACGTGGATCTAAAAAGCGGCCGGCTTATCTATAACGATGAAAAGCAGCCGCAACTCGGCAAAGTCATTCGCGAGGTATGCCCGGCTTCGCCCGGCGCGAAAGACTGGCAGCCATCATCCTATTCGCCACGCACAGGCCTGATTTACATACCGCATCAAAACCTGTGCATGGATTTTGAAAGCATCGAGGCGAATTACATCGCCGGAACTCCATTTGTCGGTGCCAATGTGAGGATGTACGCCGGTCCGGGCGGCCATCGCGGCGAAATCACCGCTTGGGATCCCGTCAATGCGCGGCGTGTATGGAGCATCAAAGAAAATTTCCCGGTCTGGAGCGGCACACTCGTCACCGCAGGGGATGTGGTTTTTTACGGCACGATGGACAACTGGTTTAAGGCCGTGGGCGCGCGCGATGGAAAGTTGCTTTGGCAATTTCGCGTGGACTCGGGAATCATCGGCCAACCCGTTACGTACCGCGGTCCTGACGGCAAACAATACGTCGCGGTCCTAGCCGGCGTGGGCGGATGGTCCGGCGCCATTGTCGCTGCGGGTCTCGACCCGCGCGACGCTTCCGCGGCGTTGGGCTTCGCCAATGCCATGAAAGACCTGCCGCAGCACACCACCAAGGGAGGCACGCTCTATGTATTTTCGCTCCCGTAAAATGAATTTCAATTCGCGAGAAGGGGATTTCAGATCGGCAGGAAATGCAAGGCTAAGAGCTCGAAACTCAGGAGCGCGCCGGCAGGAAACGCTGTCCTCCATAATAACACTCAAGTCGATAACCTTAGCGCTGCTACTTTTGACCGGCTGGATTTCGCCTGCCGAAGCGCGCGAGCTCCGTGTCTGCGCCGATCCGAATAATCTGCCTTTCTCGAACGAGCGCGGCGAAGGCTACGAGAACAAGATCGCCGACCTCATTGCGCGCGATCTCGGCGCGCAGCTGAGTTACACCTGGTGGGCGCAGCGGCGCGGTTTCGTGCGCAACACGCTACGCGCGGAGAGCTGCGACCTCATCATCGGCGTGCCAGCAGGCTACGACCCGGTGCTCACGACGCATCCCTATTACCGCTCGACGTATGTCTTCGTCACTCGCCGGGAACGCGCCCTTGTGCTCGACTCCTTCGATGATCCGCGGCTCAAAACGCTCCGCATCGGCGTGCACCTCATCGGCGACGATGGAGTCAACGCGCCGCCGGCGCACGCGCTATCGCGCCGCGGCATGATCACCAATGTCGTTGGCTACTCCATCTACGGCGATTATCGCGAGCCCAATCCGCCGGCCCGCTTGATTGACGCCGTAGCCAGCGGGGAGATCGATGTGGCAATCGCGTGGGGACCGCTCGCCGGTTATTTCGCTTCGCGCGAGCCCGCGCCGCTCGCGGTTACGCCGGTAGCGGCTTCCGCCGATCCGCCTGCGTTGCGCTTCGTCTTCGCCATTGCCATGGGTGTGCGCAAGGGCGATACGGCTTTTCGCGACGAGCTCAACCAACTAATCGACCGGCGTCGCGATCAAATAAAACAAATTCTTGACGATTACGGCGTACCGCAAATCCCGGAGATCGCTCGGTGAGTCGAGGAGCGAGTTTTTTTCACCCTCTCCTTTTGAGAGACGGCAGGACGACGGCGCAAACATGCGCCAAATGCTCATGCGCCTGCGCTCTCGCACTGTTGATCGCTATCGCCATGACCTTCACTGCGTGCGAACGGGAGCGGCGCAAATTTAGCGGTCCGGCGCCATCGAGCGACAGGCCCATGCCGCCGCGCGAGAGCGATCTTCAACCTGGAGCGGCAGGCGCACCATCGGCCACGCCAACCGCAATGGCCATGCCGCCCATCGGCGGCCAGGGACCGTACGATAACAACGCCTGGGCGGTTTCCGAAGGAAAACGGCTCTACACTTGGTACAACTGTGCAGGCTGCCACGCCAATGGCGGCGGAGGCATGGGGCCGCCGCTGATGGACGACCAGTGGACCTACGGCGGCGAGCCGGCGCAGATTCATGCGACCATCGTCGAGGGCCGTCCGAACGGCATGCCGTCGTTTGGCGGGAAAATTCCCGACCAGCAGATCTGGCAGATCGTCGCATATGTCCGCTCGCTCAGCGGTCAATTACCAAAAGACGTGCGTTCGACGCGTAACGACCACATGTCAGCTCACCCATCCGATCAGGCGCGCAGACGGGAGTCGCCGAAAGACTCCGGAGTGCCGCAATGATCAATCTTGAAGAGAATGCGGCGCGCGAAACTGCTTCCGTCGGAGCGCGCTGCGTGAACATATGATCCAGAGCGTCCTCAATCCTGCCGGGCCGCAGGCCGGACACATTGCCGCGCTTTGGTGGCTCATGTTCTGGGTCTGCCTGGCGATCCTCAGTCTCGTTACACTCGCGCTTTTGCTCGCGCTGTTTCGTCAACGCACGGCTAGTGAGCTGGCGGCTCCCACCGCGATTGCGGATCCCGCGCGCGAGCGACGCGCAACTCGGGTTGTCGTTCTTTGCATTGCTGCAACTATCGTCATCCTATTGTTTTTTTTGGCCGCGAGCGTGGTTACCGGCCATCGCATGGCGCTCCTAGCATCGGACAATGGCGTCACAATCAAGCTCACCGGTTATCGCTGGTGGTGGAAAGTCGAGTATTCCGATCCAGCGCCGGCCAATCATGTGATTACCGCCAACGAGATTCACATCCCTGTCGGCCGGCCTGTGCTTATCAATATGCAGTCCCAGGACGTGATCCATAGCTTCTGGGTGCCGGCGCTCCAGGGCAAGAGGGATTTGATACCGGGAAGTCCGAGCGCGGTCTGGCTTCAGGCGGATCGGGCGGGAGTCTTCGAAGGCCAGTGCGCGGAGTTCTGCGGCTTTCAGCATGCGCATATGCGCCTGGTGGTGGTGGCCGAGCCGGAGGAACAATTTCAGGCTTGGCTCGATGCCCAACGCCGGCCCGCCCGCGCGCCGGAGGATTCCGCAGCGCAGCGCGGCCTGCAAGTTTTCTTGAGCGGGCCCTGCGCGCTCTGCCATTCGATTCGCGGCACCGATGCCTCGGGCCAGGTCGCGCCCGACCTAACTCACCTGGCGAGCCGCTCGAAGATCGCGGCTGGCACATTGCCCAACACGTCCGGCCATCTCGCCGGATGGATCGTCGATTCGCAGCACATCAAACCGGGCAATGCCATGCCGCCGACGAGCCTTTCGGCCGAAGACTTACAAGCTCTGCTGACCTACTTGAGAGGCCTCGCATGAAAGAACAGCAGCCGGTCGGACCGAAAGACATCGAGCTCAGTTCGGATGAGCTGCACGCTGCGCTGGACAAGATCTGGGCGTCGCCGCGGGGCTTTATCGGCTGGTTTCGAAATGTTTATCACAAGCCCATCTCGACCCGCATGATCATCACAGCATTCATCTTTTTCGCGCTCGCGGGCGTGCTCGCGTTGTTGATGCGGCTGCAACTCGCGGTGCCGGAAAATAGTTTTGTCGGCCCCGATCTTTATAACCAACTGTTCACCGTGCACGGCAGCACGATGATGTTTCTTTTCGCCGTGCCGGTCATGCAGGCGATGGGGCTTTATTTCGTGCCGCTCATGATCGGCACGCGCAATCTCGCTTTTCCGCGCCTCAACAGTTTCGGATTTTATGTTTACGTGATCGGCGGCGCTCTTCTGTGGGTCAGCCTGCTTCTCAATATCGGTCCCGACACCGGCTGGTTCAGCTATGTGCCGCTCGCCGGTCCGGAATATTCGCCCGGCAAGCGGGTCGACGTGTGGGCGCAGATGATCACGTTTACGGAGCTCGCCTCGCTCGTCGCCGCTGTGGAAATCATCGTCACGGTTTTCAAATTGCGCGCGCCCGGCATGTCGCTCAACCGCATGCCGATTTTCGTGTGGGCGCAGCTCGTCACGGCATTCATGGTGATTTTCGCGATGCCGGCGGTCATGCTGGCAAGCGGTTTTCTCGCTATGGACCGATTGGTCGATACGCATTTTTTCAATCCTGCCGAAGGCGGCGATGCGCTTCTATGGCAGCATCTCTTCTGGTTCTTCGGCCATCCGGAGGTCTACATAATTTTTATTCCGGCAACCGGCATGGTTTCCATGCTGATCCAGGTTTTCGCGCGCCGGCCGATCTTCGGCTATACGGCAGTCGTTCTGTCGCTGATCGCGACCGGCTTTTTAGGTTTCGGGCTGTGGGTGCATCACATGTTCGCCGTCGGCTTGCCCCAGCTGGGGCAGAGCTTTTTCACTGCGGCGAGCATGGTGATTGCGATCCCGAGCGGCGTGCAGATATTTTGCTGGATCGCAACACTCTGGACCGGGCGCGTGATAGTGCGCACGCCGCTTCTCTTCGTTGTCGGCTTCATCTTTACTTTTGTCGTGGGCGGCCTCACCGGCGTGATGCAGGCTGCAGTGCCGCTGGATTTGCAGGTGCACGATACGTTTTTCGTCGTGGCCCATTTTCACTATGTGTTGATCGGCGGCGCGGTGTTCCCGCTGCTCGGAGCACTTTACTTCTGGTTTCCGAAGATGACCGGTCGAATGATGAGCGAGCGTCTTGGCCGGTTGAACTTCTGGCTTTTCTTTATCGGCTTTCACCTGACATTTTTTCCAATGCACCAATTGGGCCTCGCCGGTATGCCGCGCCGCGTATACACCTATCTGCCGGAGACCGGCTGGGGAAACCTGAATCTCATCGCCACAGTGGGCTCGCTTTTGCTCGGTCTCGCGGTAGCTCTCTTTCTCGCCAACGTCTTGGTGAGCCGCAAGAGCGGTGTGCTCGCAGGAGCCAATCCCTGGGGGGCCGACTCGCTCGAATGGGACGTTCCATCGCCGCCGCCCAATTATAATTTTCTTTACCTGCCGACCGTGAACAGCCGCACACCGCTGTGGACCAAAACGCCGGACCAGCCGGTAGTCACAGGCATGCGCTCGGACATTCTTGAAGTCCTGGTCACGAGCTTGCACGACGCTACACCCGACCATCGTCATCTGCTGGATGGCCCGAGCTATTGGCCGGTGCTGACGGCACTGGCGGTCGGCATTGGCATCATCACGGCGATTTTCACGCCTTGGGGCATCACGATCGGCGCGGTGCTGAGCTTTCTTGCGCTTGCCGGCTGGTTCTGGCCGCTCGGCGAGCCCATCGCCGATACCTCGCGTGAGGCCGGGCCGCCGATACAGGAGGCCGCGTGAGACCCGGAGCGACTCTCGATGTGTCGGCCCTGCCGGCAACCGCTTTTGGGCCGCGCACGACGATCTGGTGGGGTGTGGTCGGCCTGCTCGCGATCGAAGGCACGATGTTCGGGATTTTAATCTCAAGCTATTTCTACCTCAGTAAAAATTTTTCCACCTGGCCGCCCTTGGGGACGCCGCCGCCGGATCTCGGCGCTGCGAGCGCCAACATGGTCTTGCTGCTCGCAAGCATCTGGCCGATGCGCGCCGCCCACCGCGCCGCTTTCAAATCACAGCGCCGCCCGATTTGGGTCGCGCTGGCGATTTGCACGGCGATCGGCTTCGCCGCCCTCGCTCTTCGCGCCTCCGAGTTTCGCGCCATGCATATCCGCTGGGATGCCAACGCCTATGGCTCGATCGTGTGGACGACATTGGGCATGCACACCGGCCATCTCATTGCATCGACCCTGGAGAACATCCTGCTCATGCTTTTGATGCGCGCCGGTCCGGTGGAGAGAAAACACTTCGTCGACGTGAATGTGAATGCTGTTTACTGGTACTTCGTCGTCCTCGCGTGGCTGCCAGTCTATGCGATCATCTATTTTGCGCCCCGTGCTCTATGAAAAAGACAACGCTCTGGATCGGCATTGTCGGCGCGCCGCTCGTTGCGCTCGCCTATCTGGAAGTGAGCTATAGCTTGACACCATGGGCCTGTCGCTCGGGACAAAAGAGCGAGCTTATCATTGGAACGCTTATCGCCCTCATCCTGAGCATGGCCGCTGCATTGGTCGCGTGGCGCACGTGGCGTGTTGTAGCCGGCACGGCGGCAAGGGACGAGAGCGACGAGATCAGCCGCAGCCGCTTCATGGCGCTCGCCGGACTCGGCGTGTCTGCGCTGATGGCACTGTTTATAATTGCGAGTTTTCTTCCGATTGTAGTGCTGGAGGTTTGCGACTGATGCCATGGCGACCATTATAACAGGCCTGTTCCTCACGCTCGTCGCAGTGCTCTATACTCTCGGCGCTCGCGCTCATCGCGCCAGCATCCGCCGCTTTCACCGGGCTGCTTTCGTCGTCGGCTGGACCACCGCAGCGGTTGCTCTGATGCCCCCGCTGCATGAACTAGCCGAGACCTATTTATCGGCGCACATGATCCAACACGAGCTGCTCATGGTGATTGCGGCCCCTCTGCTTGCTCTCGGCCGGCCGTATCAGATATGGCTCGCGCTCCTGCCGCGCGCTCACCGTCGCACCGTCGCAAGCAAGTTTCACAATTTGCGCATCAGCATGCCGCTTGCTTGGGCGCTGCACGCCCTCGCGGTTTGGGCATGGCATCTGCCGGCCCTCTATCAAGCGGCGGCGGCGCAGCCCCTGCTCCATCTCGCGCAGCACGCGACCTTTATCGGCACGGCGTTGCTCTTCTGGTGCGCGGTGCTGGACCGTCGGCGCGAATACGGCGCCGCGGCGCTCTACACGTTTGCCACTTCCGTACACACAGGAATTTTGGGCGCATTGATGTATCTGACGCCGCAGCCGTGGTACCCGATATACGGAAACAGCCTCGCGGCACGCGAGGATCAGCAGCTCGCCGGCCTCATTATGTGGATTCCAGGCGGCGCTCTTCTGGCATCTACCGCTGTATGCCTTCTCTGGTTCTGGCTTCATGATATCGAGCGGCGGATCGTTATGCGGGAAAAGCTCACAGTGATCCATTCTCGCGCGGGGCGGGCCGTCGTAATTCTCGTGATATGGATTGGCTCTGCTGTCCTGCTGTCGGCTTGCAACGATGCACGGGCAACCGCCGTGGCGCTCACCGGCGGGAATCCAGACAATGGCCAAGCCGCCATTCGTAGGCATGGCTGCTGGACTTGCCACAACATTCCGGGAATCGCGGGCGCAAACGGCGTGGTTGGTCCGCCGCTTGATGGCATTGCCAACCGCGCCTATGTCGCCGGTCGCCCCAACAATCCCCAACATATGATGAACTGGATTCGCCATCCCCAGGCTGTGCGCGCTCCCACGCCGATGCCGGATATGGCCATCAGTGAAAGGGATGCGCGCGATATTGCCGCATATCTCTATACATTACGATGAGCGAGGTGAGCTATGAACGCACCGCAACTATGGATTGCATTCCTGCGCATGGTCGTAGGCGCCTGGTTTCTTAAGGCCGTCTGGACAAAGCTCAGTCTGGCGTTCGCGTGGGGCGGCCTGCCTTATATCGGGGTTTCCGAGCGCTTTATCAATTTTTTTCCAAAGCGCGTCGCCGAATTTGCCGCCGGCAATCCGGTCGATTGGTATCGGCACTTTCTTGAGCAAATCGTTCTGCCCAATGCGCATGTGTTTGCGCAACTCCAGGCCTACGGCGAAGCCATCGTCGGGTTCACTCTGGTGGTCGGATTATGCGTGGGGATGAGCTCACTACTCGGCCTTTTTCTCGCGATCAATTACGGGCTGGCTACTCAATGGATGAGCTTTGGGCAGCAAGGCTTTCATCTGCTTTTGATCACTTCAATGATCATTTTTTTCGGCTCACGCGCCGGACGAGCCTGGAGTTTAGCCAACCTCCTTTTACGAACGGCCCCGCGTGCGCACCGGAGATGGCTCGCGGCAATGGTGGCGTCGCTCGCGCTCATGATCTTCGGCGCAATTGCTAAATCGGCGTCCGCCGCTGAGCTGCGCGTTTTTGTCACCAACGAGAAATCGAACAACGTAACGGTCATTCGCGCGAGTGATCAACACGTGATCGCAACGATACCCGTCGGCGAGCGGCCACGCGGCGTGACGGT
>Ga0075286_1000039_pt1 | contig 12831 bp, 9 predicted proteins | sample SF_Rice_20C_0N_2_FD_69761 | JGI IMG/M metagenome (GOLD analysis project Ga0075286, IMG submission 69761) | Rice paddy soil microbial communities from Twitchell Island, California, USA - SF_Rice_20C_0N_205 | ecosystem: Environmental > Terrestrial > Soil > Paddy field/soil | place: USA: Twitchell...
ACCATGCGGTGCTCCGGCAAGTTTTCGAACGTATGCACTTCGATGGCTCCACCGCATTTGCGATAGGACGCGATGAAACGCTCCTGCATTTCGAGCGGATGGTTTTTATCATTCGCTTTCAGCAACATGAGCAGAGGAGGTAAAGCCACCGGCTCGCCCTGCTCGATGATCGTCTGCGGGCTGCCTTCGGCCATCGCGTCTTCCGTCTTCCAGTACTCGATATGGGCCTTGACGTGCTCTTCGCGATTAAATTCTTTGGCGAACCGGAAGCGATAGAGCGGGCATATCACCGGCCAGCCCGCAATCACGTACGCTAGACTGGCATCGACATCGGAACGGTCGGGCAGCGGCAGCGCCGAATAAGCTGCGTGCCGCGGTCGCAGCGCGCTGAGCACGACCTGATGGCCGCCACTCGAATTGCCGAAGGCTCCAACAGAGCTCGTTCCTTTGAATTCCCCCGCATGCGCCTTGAGCCAGCGAACACCCAGATTGACGTCGCAAATGGAAGCCGGATAACCCGCTTCTGGCGGCTGCCGAAAATCGAGTGCCGCTACGACGATTCCTTTCGCCGCGAGCGCGCGATCGATGCCGGCGTTATTCGTCCGGTCACCGTTGTGCCACGCGCCGCCGTGCACGTCGACGATAGCAGGAAAGGGTCCTGTTCCCTTGGGTTGATAAACGCGAGCAAGCCAGGGGTTCGCCGCTTGACGCTGATACTCGACATCCCGCACGTCTACTTCGTATTCACTGTTATTGTCCATGCCGGCAATCTACAGCCCCAAGGGGTTGCCCTGCAAGTCCAAATTCCGTGCGTACAGGCCGGGCCTCGAATGTTCTCAACAGGAGTTGACCCCGAAATCGCGACCACATATTGTGAGATCTTAACTTTGCCATTAACGCCTCGTCAGCATCACGCATCTTCGATTAACTTCTTCGACGGGCATCGTGCAAGCGAATCGATCATGAGTTCTTCGAGCATACTTTCTTGCTGGAGATTTGCCGGCCAACCTCCAATTCATTGTAGTGCGCACGACGGCATCTGATTGAGTCTTGAATTGTTTCGATAGCCTGCTCCAACTCAATGAAGAAATTGCTCTGCTTATTAGCCATCTCGTTCATTTCCTTTCTTGCGGGAAATTCTTATGGAGACTTCACCGGGAAAGGGCATGTTCACGAACTCTCGGAGACAAAACAGACCTTTTTGAATCCGGATTGCCGGTCGACCGACACGTGTGACCTCAAGAGATTCACGTTGACGACGTTGGTTCAGGAAGTCTGGTTCAGTGACGATCCGGCTAATCCCACCTATGGGAACGGCGTGATCATGGAATACGAGACCGATTCCGTCGCTGCGATCGAGAAATACGCCATTGTTCAATTCGTAAGGGGCTGCGTTTACAGGAGTTCAACAAACAGTGCAGGCAAGTTGAACAGGACTGTAAGTTATGTCGTGCCGAGCTTCGGGAAAGATGTTCCTCTTTGCTTCTCGGAATGGGTGATAGATTCGCAAGATAACGATCCTGCATACAATAGCGATCCTGAATATGGGCGGTTTTACCTATTAAGATGGAACAAACCAGGATCCTATGATTCCCGGACGCAAAGATACTATGGAGTCCAAAAACCGCAATTACCGGTTGTTTACATGACCGATTATCCCGCCGGTGCGTTCTTCGTCAGCGACGGTGTAAAAAATGCCGCATTGGAATTCAGCACCTGTATCTATAAGGCAAGCGATGTCCCCGCGGAAACGCGGCGAAACGACATTAACTTTGCAACGCCGCTTAGTTGCTTCAAGTGGCAAAACGTTTATGTCTACGATTATGGTAAGGGAAAGTTCCAGACCGAGTGGCCGGATCTCAGACAGCCGCACGAGCCCTATACGCTCGTGCCCGTGTATCTACCTGAACTTTTCGTCACAATTTTTACTGCACTCGCTCTAGCTAGTTGTTTACGCTTAAGGCAACTTCCGCAGCGGAAGGACCGCTACTAAGCGGTTCGCAAAACGCCATGGATTTTCATCTTTGATATTTCTCCGCCCGAGGCAGCTTTGCCGTCTGTCTGGTTGACTTTGATGTTCCGGAAAGGTTTTTGAAAGCAACGGCTTGACGCCGGGGCTCCTTGACGACTACGTTCATGTCACGGGGATTCATCGGTTTGTATTTGCACCAAACGGATGAAAGACCACAATAAGCGGAAACCTTTTGAAGCTCAGCCACCCGGAATGTGAACATGAGGTGTAGCGATGAAGACGAAGGGAGAAATAGAAGCGGAGATCAGCGAAGCTATAGTCCGATTCGAAATCGACTATATGGGTCGTGGACCTAAAGAGGCGCGAAGCCACATTGTCGATGATCTGATTGTGGTACGGCTCAAGGGCATGCTGACGCCGGCGGAACAACAGCTCACCAAGACCGCAGACGGCGTGGAACTGATCAAGAAGATGCGCTCGACGATTATCGATAATGCAAAAGCTGAATTTTCACGGGTGATCACTGATAGCACGGGAGTCGCGGTTCGCGATATCTTGACGGACATAAGCACCACATCAGGGGAGCGCATTTTCGTTTTCATATTGGAGCGTAATTTGGGAAAGGAGTTGCAACGTAAAATCACTTCTTGACTTGCTCGTTTTCAGCGATTAGCATCGGATTTAGTTGCAGATGATCCGGAGGGCTTCCTTCAGCGGAAGCAAGCCAGCCGGAACATGGGCCGACTTTCAGATGAGAACATCTGGGTCGGCTTTTTTATTGGCCGCAGCCAGGTGGGCCAGTGAGAAGGTAGCCCTGACAGGGCGACCCGCTCAAAGGCAAGCCAGCTTATCCCTGAACGGGAGAGTGCTGGCTTTTTTTTGGCCGAGTGCGGCCGAGACCCTAAGAGGGGGGTGGTGAATTCAAACGGCAAAAAGAACTCGCGTCCGGGCTTCAGGCCGAGCGGCCATAAAAGGGGTAAAAATAAACCACCACGGAGGGTAAGACGATGGCTGACCAGAATGTGGCTGAAGAGCAACTACTAGATATCAGAGTAGCCGAGGCTTCCAGGCTATATAAGTTTTATCTTAACCAGGAGAAAAAAATCCTCGGGATTGTCTCCGTTAGTCTTTTCCTTTTGGTCTGGGAATTGGTCGGAAATGTCTATCAGATGATCAATCCGATGTTTATGAGCGCGCCTTCGCTGATCTGGAAAGCGGCTGTGCAGCTCTTCGTGTCGGGCGAGATCTGGAACGATCTCAAGGTGAGCGGCATTGAATTCGCGTGGGGATATGTTCTGTCGGTTGTCGTCGGCGTCCCGTTCGGCATCGCGATCGGCTGGTACAGAAAGTTTGCTTACGTCTGTGATCCTTTTGTGAACGCGATGAACGCGACACCGCGCGTTGCGTTATTACCTCTGGTTATTATCTGGTTGGGTATCGGCATTCTCTCGAAGGTCGGCATTATTTTTCTCGGGGCGGTATTTCCGTTAATCATCAACACGCGTGACGGCGTCAAAACAACCCCTCACAACCTTCTTAACGCCGCGAGAAGCTTTGGCGCTTCCGAGTGGCAGATATTTAGAAGCGTGGTAGTGCCGTCGACCGTGCCGTTTATACTTACCGGGTTGCGGCTGGCGATCGGAAGAGCGCTCATTGGTGTAATGGTGGGAGAGCTCTATGCCGCCACAGCAGGGATCGGCTTCATGATTACGGTGGCCGGAGCGACCTTCCAAACCGACAAGGTCTTTGTCGGCGTGCTGATATTTGCCATCACCGGCATGCTCGCTACAGAGGTGGTCGACAGAGCAGAGAGAAAATTCGATAAGTGGCGGCCGAAGGTGGGATCAGCGGAATAGTCGTCTCGTTTCGCGCCCTTAATTGCCCACCATCTACAGCCGGGTTTTCGCAGACATAGGCCAGCGCAGCCGGTTAGCTGGCCTATGTCGTTTTGAACCTATGCAGCCGAGCTCCGCCCTCGCGTCAACCGAAAATTTCCCTGAATCGGAAGGATGTCTTACAGGCCGTAGAATGCTCGTGCGTTGGTCTCCAAAATTTTGCGTGCCTGGGCATTGGTAATCCTGCCCTCGTCTACCCAACCTCGGACTTCGTCCAGCGCGCTCAGGTTGGCGGAGATGTCGGTATGGCTGTAGTCGGTGCCGATCATCAGATTATCTTCAGTTCCGAACTTCAACAGAGACTCGATGTCATCGATCGGGTCGATGGTGACGAACAGCCGATTGGCCCGGAACAATTCAGGTTCGAGTTCAAACAGGCGCGGCAGTCGGGTCTGTTGGCCGCGCAGGCTTTGGCGTTTTACCGCTCCCAGCTGGGATATCGTATAAGGAATCCACGAGGCTCCCGACTCGATAAAGCCAAAACGAAGTCTTGGAAACTTTTTCGCAAGACCGGAGCTTACGAGCTCGCTGCACGAATACATAACCGGAAACCCTCTATCCCATTCGCTCGCCGGCAGCGGATGGCCGGTGTGGATGCACAGCGGCAGATCGAGCGCGCTCGCTTCCTCGTACATCGGATAGAAGTGCGGGTCGGTTACCTTCCTGCTGAGGTCGAATCCACGCTTGAAAATACCGCAGGCGCCGTGCTCCTTTGCCCAGCGCAGCTCCTCGACGGCCTTGTCCGGACAAAGCAGCGGCAGCACCGCGGCCCACCGGAGGCGCCCGTTCGTGCCGGCACATTTCTCGGCAAGCCAGCGGTTGTACGTCGTCGTCAAAGCCGATTCGGCTTCGGCGTTATTGGTATTGTACCGGATGAAGAACGTGGGGAAGATGACTTGCACATCAACGCCCATCTTATCCATGTGCGCCAGACGGCCAGGCACATCCTGAAGCTCTCGAAACAACCGCGGAGGATGATTCACCTCATCACGGATGGCGCGGTTCTGCAGCCTGCCTTCCACGACCCAGCAGCGGCTGGTCGTCGCGTTATAGCCGGCGCGTTGGGCTTCGTCCGGCGGCATCGAAACCGTAATGGGGATGTATTTCGCGTATGGTGTGCCCTCTAACGCTCTCCAGGTCTCTTCGCATTCGTCGACATGAGTATCGGCATCGATCATTGACATCAGGATGACTCCTATTCTTCTCTTCACATTAAATGTGAATAAATTCGTTCAAAGATCAAGAGTTCAACCTCAGATCCGCGACATCACAGGACAGGGACAAGAACCGGTCATTGTTATCATCGTCGGAGCGATCGCCGACGCGTTCGTAACCTTTAACTTTGCGGCCGCTTGATCGCTCGCAGGTTTTAGCGATAGAAGATAAAAATTGCACCGAACTCTCTCCGACCAAAGATTGGACGACTATGAATACCATGACAAATGAGATTCGGGTCATGACCTCGGGTGCTTTTACGGCGGCATATCTCGAGCTCATTCCCCAACTCGAACTCCTTACCAAGAAAAAAATCGTGACCGCCGCAACCTCCATCGGAACGGGGGAAAACTCCATCCCAAATCGGCTGCGACGCGGCGAACCGGTCGACGTTGTCATCGTAGCGGACAGCGTACTTGTTCGATTCATCAAGGACGGGTTAATCCTAGCTGACAGCTATACTCGCATCGCGCGCTCGGCGATCGGTGTGGCGGTGCGCGCAGGAGCCCCGAAGCCCGACATCGGCACAGTCGACGCGCTGAAACGCACGCTTCTGCAAGCGCAGTCCATCGCATACTCCGCTAGCGTAAGCGGCGACTATCTGTCCACCGAGCTGCTTCAGCGCTTGGGAATAGCCGACCAGGTGCTAAGCAAATGCCGGCGCATCGAAGGTGGCGAGCGAGTAGGCGCCGTAATCGCGCGGGGAGAGGCCGAGATCGGGTTCCAGCAGATGAGCGAGCTGCTGCCCGTGTCCGGCATAGCTCATGTCACGCCGCTACCGCCGGAAGTGCAAAAAGTGTCCGTGTTCTCAGCCGGCGTCGCCGTAAACACCAACGATTCGGAGGCGGCTCATGCGCTGATAAGATTTCTCGCCTCGCCGGAGGCGGCCGGGGCCGTCACAAATAGCGGATTGGAGCCCATAGGAAATCGTTGAAGCCAGAACTTATGTCCTTATCGCCGCGCTATTTGCCCACGCCTTTTTGTTCAAATTCTTTTCTGACCTCTTCGACGAAGCGGAGATCCAAAATTTGCTGCGCGGGCATGGGCTCGGCCATTTTCATCGGCACGCGAATCTCATATTCCAAGATATTTTTGATTCCTTCCAAAGACGGTACACCCGGTACGCCGGAAACAAATGCGCGCGTATAAGCCTTGGTTGCGTCTATGAGCATCGGGCGGCTGATATTGCCCAACTGAAGTTTTTTCATGCCGATGGCCGCCGACTCCTCCGGCCGATCGCGCAAAAACATCAACGAGCGAACCATCGCGCGTACCCAGCGCTTAACCTGCCCGGGGTTCTCGGCGATCTTCTTGTCGGTGACGACAAACCCTTGGAACGGCAAGGGAAATAAATCGCCTAGGAAGGCAAGCGAATGGAGCCCTTCTTTTTCCGCGACAATCATCCCACCGGGATCGAGTACCGCGCCCTGAAGCGAGCCGCTTTTGATCGCCGCGATTCGCGCGCCGGAGTTGGTGCCCATGGGAATGCGCGTGATGTCCTTGGCCGAGAGACCGCCACGTTCGACAAACATGGTCGAAAAACGATCTTCGCTATCGCCGATCAGGCCAACGCCGATTTTTTTGCCCTTGAGATCGCTGACCTGTTTGATGCTCGGATGCACCACGAAATACCAAGTGACCTTCTCCGTCTGGTAGAGGATCGCTTTCAACTCCGCTCCCTTGGCCGCCGCGCGCAGGCCGCTGCCGCCTGCGCCGCTGAAGTCCACATTGCCGCTCACCAGAGCGGCGATGGCAGCGGGCCCGCCGATCACGATGGTCTCATTCTCCAACCCTTCGTCTTTGAAAAACCCCTTCGCTTCGGCGACATAAATTGAAAGGTAGTTAAGGCTTGCGCGCGGCACGGCAGTGCGAATCAATTCTGCGCGAGCGGCATTCGCCGCAGTCAAACAAGCACCGAGCAAGGCCAACCGAATAAAATTCGAGATCATAATTACCTCCCGACTTCCACAGACTACGAATATTCGCGCGGTCATTTTCCCGAAGGAAAAGTCCAGCCGTGACAATAGGCATCGTATCTTCTTCGGTCAAGCAAATGATGCCGAGTCGTAATGCGATGCCGAGGGTGATCAGACCACGCTTATATGACTTTTCGAAGGTGATCCGTTAGGCCTTTGTCCATTCCACGTCCAATCGCTTTCTTGGTCGGCAAAGCGCTGGCAACTATGCTATCTTCAGCGATACTTGCTCATAGGCATGTCCCGAAATCCTGGAGCTTTCAGCCCGTGACTGACACCCGCTCGATCAGAACCGTCTGCGATCCCAATTGCCATGCAAGCCCGCGCTGCGGCATCACCGCGCTGGTTGAGAATGGTCGCATTATAAAAATAGAGCCCGGCGCTTTTCCGCTGGCGGAATACGATGGCCGGATCTGCGCCATGGGTATGGCGCGCTTGGAACAGCAGTACCACAAGGATCGCCTGCGTCATCCGCTACGGCGGGTCGGCGAGCGCGGCCAGGGCCAATGGCAGAGCATCAGTTGGGACGAGGCGTTCGATTTGCTCGCTGATCGCTTGCAGAATATCGCCGCGCAATACGGCTCGCGCTCTTTGGCCTTTTTCGCCGGCAGCGGCGCTTCCGGAGTGCTGACGAAAGGCTCGGCGCAGCGCTTCGCGGCGGCGATCAGCGCTACGGCCCATCGCGCCGGAGGCGTCGACTACGGCGTGCCCAAGGGGCTCGAGTACATGTTCGGCGTGCCGGCCTCGACCTACTTCAGGCCGGGCGGCCATGAAATGGCCGATGCCGTCAATTCGCGCATGATCGTGCTCTGGGGCGGCAACGGCGCCGACACGCGCTTGGTCGATTTTCACTTCGTCACGGCGGCGCAGCAGCGGGGCGCCAAGATCGTCTGCATCGATCCCAACCGGAGCGCTACCGCCCAGCGCGCCGACCAATGGATTTCTCTCCGCCCCGGAACCGACACCGCGTTCGCCCTCGCCCTGCTCGATGAAATTTTGAGCCGCGGCGGGCAGGACGATGCGTTTCTGCGGCGCCACACCAATGCACCGCTTTTAGTGCGGCGCGACAACGGCGCCTTTTTGCGCGCGGCAGAGGCGTTTGGCGGCGATGCGACCGATTATTTGGTGTGGCATCGACTGCTCGATCGCGCGGCGCCGCACAATGACTGCGACGAGCCGGCGCTGCAAGGCAGCTACCGGGTGACGCTCGCCGATGGCACCGAGGTCGATTGCGTGCCGGCTTTCGAGCTCTTGCGTGATCTGGCGCGCAATTATTCCGCCGAGCGCGCCGCGACGATTACCGGCGTCCCGGCAGAAACCATCCGCGCTCTTGCCCGCGATTTTACCGAGCGCCAGCCGGCGGCGATCCGCATCGGTTACGGCGTCGACCGCTGGTACTACTGCGACTACACGGCGCGCGCAGTCGCCAATCTAGCCGTGGTGACGGGGAACATCGGTGTCGCGGGGGGCGGCATCAGCGTGCACGACGGGACTTACGGCGCGCCCTTGAACCTTCATCCCTTTCGCTCGCCGGGAGGCCGCGAAGCCGCCACCCTCGATGTGATTACACTTATGAAAGCGATCGAGCGCGGCGATCCTTATCCGGTGAAGGCTCTATGGCTCTCAGCGTCCAACATGTTCAACCAGACTTCGGCGAACCGGACACGAGTCCTCAGCAACATCCTTCCCGAGCTCGATCTTCTGGTCGTGGTCGACCAATTTATGACCGATAGCGCAGCCCTGGCCGATATCGTTCTGCCCGCCTGCACCATCTTCGAGAAAAAGGATCTGATCGCCGGTATGTTCCTGCAGCTCCAACGCCCTGCCGTGATGCCGGAAGGCGAGAGCAAAAGCGATTGGGACATCTTCGCCGGGCTGGCAGCGCGTATGGGGGTCGGGGAATATTTCGCAGGCCCACCCGAACGACATCTCAAAGAAATGCTCGAGGGCGATCATCCCCTGCTGCGCGGGATCACCTGGGAGCGACTCGAGCGCGAGGACGCGGTACTGCTCAATCGGCCGCGGGGACCTTACGTCGCATTCACGAATCGGAAGTTCAAAACGCCATCCGGGCGCATCGAGTTGTACAAGGAAGAGCTGGTGAAGCATGGCGCCGAGCTGCCCTACTATCATGAGCCCATCGAGGCTTCGCCGGCGAACCCGCTCTATCAGCGCTTTCCGTTGACGCTGCTGTTTTCCCACAGCCGCCACCGCATCCACTCCTCCTTCGCCAACCTCGCAAAGCTCAAGCAATTCGAACCGGAACCGGTCGTGGAAATTCATCCGGCAGACGCGGCGCAGCGCTCGGTCGTCGACGGTCAGCACGTGCGCGTTCATAACGAGCGCGGCAGCGTTTGCCTAAAAGCCCGGCTCAGCACCGACCTCAAACCCAGTGTAGTCGTGATCTCGGAAGGCTCCTGGGTGAAGGACTTCCCCGAGGGTGATCCCTACAGCCTCACCCACGAATTGGTCAGCCCCACTTCAGAAAACTACGCATTCTTCGATACTCTGGTGGATATCACAGCAGCCAACAACTCATCGAAATAGATTGTGCCACCCAGGCATTCGCCAAGAATCATCCGGGTCACGTCGCCGTCATGCGGCGCACAGCGGGCCATGAAATCGCGCTGAGATCGACGCCAAAGGCAACTCGCTTCCACCGCCGCTTCGTGTTAGTTTGGGCCACGCTTTGCAGTCCTCGCCTCGTCTGAAGCTCGACAGGCCCACGCAAAGAATCTATTGGCAAATTTTTCTTCGATGGTTGCGGAAAAATCTCTGCCGCTGTGGACGCCGTCATTCGCTTTGCTCTGCTGCGCGCAATTTTTGGGCTCGTCGCAGCACGCTTTACTGCAGCCGACTTTTCCCCTGTACATCACCTCGATCGGCGGCACGCCGCTCAAGGTCGGCTTTGTGCTCGCCTGTTTTGCGGTGACGAGCGTTGTCTTTCGCCCGCTCATCGGCGGCTGGGCGGACCGCTGGTCGGAGCCGCGCGTGCTCACCTGCGGTTTGCTGGTCTTATCCGGCGCGGTGTTTCTCTGCTTTATTCCGCTCGCCGAGGCCGCCATGTTTGCCAACGCGTTGCGCGGTCTCGGCTGGGCCGGTTTGAGCGCCGGCGGTTATTCGCTGTTGGCGCTCAGCGCGCCGCCGCAGAGGCGCGGCGAAGCGTCGGGATACTATAGCGGCGTACAGGCAAGCGGCACCATCTTGTTCCCGGCCGTCGCGCTTTGGCTCATCGACGCGCCGTTCGGCGGTTTCCGCGCGGTTTTTTTCCTTGCCATCGCATTGGCGGCAAGCGGCGCCGCGGCCGGCGCGACTCTTTCACGGCGCGCGCCGCAACCCGCGCACGATCGCCGCGCCGTTCTCGGTGGTCCTTGGTGGCGCGAGATTTTGACCGTTTTGGATCGGGAAATCATTCTCGCCTCGCTGCTGTCGTTCGCATCCCACGTCACCTTTCCCGCGGTGGCAAGCTTTTTGGTTCTCTATGCGCGCCACATTCAGGTCGACAATCTCGGCTGGTTTTACGTCGCCAGCGGCACGACGAGCCTGCTTGCTCGTCCATTGTTGGGAAAGGTATCGGACAGCATCGGCCGGCGGCGTGCTCTAATTGCATGTTTCGTGCTTCAATCGTTCGCGCTGGTATTGCTGGCGTATGCCGCCGGTCTTACAGGGCTAATCATATCCGGCATGCTCTACATGGTCGGTCTGGCGATGGCGAGCGCGACAACTTTGGCGATCGCCATGGAACAAGCGAAACCCGAGCGCAGGGGAAGAGCCATGGCGACATTTTCCGTCGCCCTGCCTCTTAGCAACGGCGTCGGCGCGTTGATTTGCGGCGGATTGATTCAATGGGTGGGATTTTTTTGGATGTACCATTTGATTTCCGCCATCGCCGCCGGTGGTTTGCTAACCACCATCGCCAATCGCGCGCATCTGAAATAGAAATGCCATGCTGCCGGCGTCACCTCCGCGAAACGATTTTGCCAAAAAGCTGCCCAACCGGACCGCGCCGTTTGCCAGACGTGCTCGCGAAGCGTGATCACACGAGCACGATCACGATTTGTTTCCACGTGAATTCCCATGACCCCAAGCAAAACTGATACGATCTGGACCAAGACCTTCCTGCTCCTCTGCGGCGCGCAATTTTTAGGCTATGCCCAGCACTCGATGTTGGCTCCGGTCCTGCCGCTCTACGTCACTCAACTCGGCGGATCGCCGTTTGTGGTCGGCATGGTGCTCGCCTGCTTCGCGGCATCGAGCGTCATCGTTCGTCCTATGGTCGGGCACTGGGCGGATCGCTGGAGCGAAGCCGGCGTGATGATTTCCGGCCTGCTCTTCCAGGCTGCGAGTATTTTTATCTGCTTCATTCCTTTCATCGGCGCGACGATGCTCGCCAACGGCCTAAGGGGCATCGGCTGGGGCGGCCTCAATACCGGCGGTTATTCCCTGCTCGCGCACATCGCTCCCGAGTCGCGCCGCGGCGAAGCGTCGGGGCTCTATAGCGGCGTGCAAAGCTCGTCGACGATTTTATTTCCCGCGTTTGCGCTTTGGCTGCTGCACGCTTCGTTCGGCGGCTCCGGTGTCGTGTTCATCGCTACCGCTATATTCTCTTTCGCCGGCGCGGTGCTCGGCCTGACGATGACTCGTCACATGACCAAGATCGCGCGCACGAACGCCGGACCCGATCTTACTCGGGGCTGGTGGCGCGAGATCTTTCATTTCATTGAACCCGATATTTTGTTACCCTCGGTTCTTCTGGCCTGGTTGAACATCTCCCTGCCATCGATCACCAACTTTAGCGTGCTCTACGCCCGCGAACTCGGCATCATCGACTTCGGCATGTTCTTCATCGTGATCGGCTTCACGAGTCTGCTCGGCCGTCCCATGCTCGGGCGTCTCTCGGATAGAATCGGCCGCGATTTTTCGGTCGCCGCCGGGTTCGGCTTGCAGTTCGTGAGTCTGGTACTGATCACACTGGTGTCGAATCTCGTCGGTATGATCATCTGCGGAACTTTCTACATGCTCGGTAACGCGATCGGCAGCTCGACGACCCTCGCGCTTGCTGTCGAACGCGCCAACCCGCAGCGCCGCGGCAAACAGATGGCAACATTTTCCGTGGCGTATCCGCTTAGCTATGGGCTCGGTTCGATGCTGACGGGGAGCGCCGTTCAAGCGGCCGGCTATTCAGGAATGTTTTATGTCATGGCTGCGGTGCAGGCCCTGGGATTTATTTTCGCTCTGTTCAAGGCGGCGGATTTGCGATCGTGAAAAATTCCCGAGCCGCTAAATGAACAGCGACAAGACTGAATCGATTTGGACCCGCGCCTTCGCCTTCCTTTGTCTCGCCGAATTTCTCGGCTACGCGCAGCATTTCATCCTGCAACCGACGTTCCCACTCTACATCACACAGCTCGGCGGATCGCCTTTCCATGTCGGTCTGGTGATCGCGTCTTTTGGCGTCACCAGCGTCATGTCACGTCCGATCATCGGCTACTGGGCCGATCGCTGGAGCGTCACCGGGGTGATGATCCTGGGCTTCTTCCTGCAGACGCTTAGCATCTCGCTTTGTTTCATACCTTTTGTCGGCGCGCTGATGTTCGCCAATGGCTTGAGAGGCATCGGCTGGTCCGGCATGAATACCGGCGGCTACACACTGCTTGCAACCAGCGCGCCGCCCATGCGTCGCGGCGAGGCATCCGGTTACTACGGCGGTGTGCAGTCGAGCGCGACTATTCTTTTTCCGGCGATCGCGCTCTGGATCTTGAACGCGCCGTCC
>Ga0075286_1000040_pt1 | contig 12821 bp, 10 predicted proteins | sample SF_Rice_20C_0N_2_FD_69761 | JGI IMG/M metagenome (GOLD analysis project Ga0075286, IMG submission 69761) | Rice paddy soil microbial communities from Twitchell Island, California, USA - SF_Rice_20C_0N_205 | ecosystem: Environmental > Terrestrial > Soil > Paddy field/soil | place: USA: Twitchell...
CGGCTTTCATGAAGCCGGCCGCGTGTACTTGCCGCAGCCGGCACTGTCGGAGTTTATTCCGAGCTTCACTATGTTCAACACGCTGTCGTTTCCAATGGCCAACATGTTCGCCTGTGCCGACATGATCTACGGCGGCGTGCTGGAGCGCTTTCCCAAACTAAAGGTCGCTTTTCTCGAAGGTAACTGTGCCTGGATCCCATGGCTGCTCTGGCGCATGGGCGAATACGCTGAACTGACCGGGGTCGCCGAGCATCCGCAAATGAAACTCGAGCCCCTGGAATATTTTCAGCGCCAATGTTGGGGATCGATCGAGTGCGATGAAGCGGTAGCAAAAAATCTTCCCGAGTTCGGCCTGGAAGAGAACATTGTCTTCTCGACGGATTACCCGCATCTCGACGTAAAATACCCCCGGGCGGTGGAGACTTTTCTCACCTTGCCGTTCAGCGATGAGACCAAGCGAAAATACTTGTGGGACAACTGCGCGCGGCTGTACGGATTTGGCTACTGAGTGCGAATATCTAGCGCAGCAGCGCACGTAGCCCGAATGCAGGGCAGCGGAATCCGGGCGTTGGTGCATTACCTTTCGCTTCATCTAGGCTGCAAATGAGCAAGCCCAATCTTTCTTAGTGCTCTTCGAAATCGCGACTCAGTTTCCAACCGTTGCGTTACACGGCACTCGAGGTTTCTCACCCGTTTCGTCATTCCGATCGTTGGAACCGTCTCGCCGTTCTCTGGCGGCGGCAAGTGCTGCTCTTCGGGTTTTGGCCTGCCTTCTATCGAAGCAGAGCTTTCCCGGTTTGTATTAGCGTTGGCGTGCGTTTGAGCCGGAGCAGCGTCTTTTTTTATGTGGACCGTAATGGCCATGGTACCGTTTGGTTCACCAAAAACAGACCGGCTTCCTTCTTGTTCATCCTTTCGGACTCTCTCCTTCAGCGTCCCGGCGCATTCTGAGACAGAAACGTACTGACCCACAGGGACCCAGCTCTGGCCTGCGCCCTGGGACGAAGAAACGCTGTTCGGGGGCGAAATTTCCACCTTCTCCCACAGCGTCCATGCAGTGATCACTCTCGGCACGCTTTGACCGGCATAAATCAGCATCAGGACCACCGCGGCTGCCGCTAAAGAATATCCCGCCCATTTTTTAGAAAAATGCAGCTGTAGCTTGGGGATCTTGATCGGCTTGCGCCGCCGCTGTGCCCGGCGGGGAGGGCGGGATGGCTGAGCACGATTAGCCGCAGCGGGCGCGCGGAAAGGTGCCCGCGATTTCTCAACAGACTCTTGATCATAGCGCTGGCGCCGTTTAGCATTTCCGAGCACGGCGTAGGCTTCATTAATTTGCCGCAGTTTTTCAGTGGCTCTGGCCTTCTCGCCCGCCGTCGGAAAGAGATCCGGATGATGTTTTTTGACGAGATCTCGATAGGCCGATCTAATTTCATCGGCGCTCGCCGAGCGCCCTACTCCAAGAATCTGATAAAAGTTCGCGCCGCTCATGAATTTATCTATTTTAGCACATGAACGTGCGCTGAATCTTCCATCAGATGAACCCAACCCACCGGGATTGACCGAAGTGATCACAATCGGCCACTGCGCATATTCTTGAAAAATACTCAGACATCCGTTAAGGGCTAAAGGATCTAGACTTCGCGAGGAATGGTATGCAAATCATCGATTCCGACGGACATTTACACGAGCCCTTCGATCTTTTCGAGCGCTACATAGAAAAAGAAGTCTATTCGATACGACCGCGTATTGTGGACCTACGCGACGAGCCGAGAGATACCGGACGTTGGCTTGTCGAAGGGCGACTCGTGCCTCGTCTGCCATTTACCAAAGGCGTGGGCGGAGGAGGCTTTCGCTATCAAACACCACGGCACGCGCAGATGAAAGCAAAAGATAATTCTCTCGATGATATCGGCGGCCGTTTACAGGATCTGGATCGAATGGAAATCGATTTCCAGATCGTTTATCCAACAGCGCTGGTCTGGGTCTTCGATCTCGAGAACACAGAGCTCGCCGCGGCCGTGTGCCGCGCCTACAACAACTATATCGCCGAGCAATGCAGCAAAGCGCCTAAAAGGTTGGGTGGAGTCGCTCTGGTGCCGATTCAAGATCCGGGCGCAGCCGTCGAAGAGGCCCGCCGCGCGGTGCAAAAGCTCGGGCTCAATGGCGTCGTTATTCCCGGCATCGTCGGAAATACTCCGCTGCATGCCGAGAAATTCATTCCGTTCTTCGAGACCATGAATGAGCTCGATGCTCCGGTCGGATTTCACGCCGTGACCGGCATGCATTACACGCCATGGGCGGACTGCTTCACGGATTTTTTCTCCACCCACGTGACCGCGATGCCGTTTTCGATGATGGTAGCGATGATGTCGCTGGTCCGCTCGGGATTGTTGAAAACACTGCCGCGCTTGCGCTGCGCGTTCCTGGAGATCGGCGCAAGCTGGCTGCCTTATTGGAACTGGTGGGTAGGAAAACACATCGAGCATGTCCTGGAGCCGCGCGCCGGCCGGAAAGAGAGCGATTGGGGACGAGAACCGTACGAGTTGCCTCCCGCGGTCCACGCGCCCGGTGAGGACATTCTCGAAGGCAGAATTTTGAGCGGCTTTGAAGGCGACGAGAACCTGCGCTCGATCATCGACCAGCTCGGCAGCAAGGGGTTCATGTACGCCAGCGACTATCCGCACAGCGACATGGATTGGCACCGCGTTCAGACGATTAAAGGATCCGAAGCTCTCACGAGCACGGAAAAATCTGATCTGCTCGGTGAAAATGCCCGGCGCTTTTATAATTTGCGAATGTGAATGCAGCAACAGCCTGAAGCGATATAGAGGACCCTAAAAGAAGCGTCTCGTCGGTCATTTCGGCGCATGCCGGAATCCAGGCGCTTTTGAGCAAACGCGGATGACAACCTGGATGCCGGTTTTCAGCGGCATGACGAACTCCATTCAGTCCGAATGACTGGCAATTGTGCGAAAACTGTCGGCCCGACAGCGACATCTCTATCTATAACTTTTACTGGGTCAGCCGGTCACGCACACCGCGACGCGCCCATAGAAGCAGCAGCGCAGACATTCCCAAAGTGTAAGCCAGATCCCACAATACAATCGCGGAAAACTCGCCGTTGAACGACGCGCGCGCCAGGCGCACCGGATGAAGCAGTGGAAGCGCTTCGGCAACCCAGAGCCACGGCGCGGCCAACCGCTCTTTCAATGGGAAGAACACGTCGGAAAACAAAAACAACGGGGTGAGAAACAGCGTAAAATAAAAGCTGAACATGTCGATGTTGGGAATTCGCAACGAGAACACCATGCCGATCGCAGCGAAGAGCAGTCCGGTTAGAGGAATCAACAAAATCACCCACAGCGAGGACGGCAAAGGCGCCAACCCGAAAAGCGTCAACACAATGAAGAAACATCCGCCGTAAATACCGGCGCGAGTCACAGCCCACAACACTTCGCCGGCCAGAACGTCGTCGGGCTCGATAGGAGTCGTTAACATGGCGTCATAGGTCTTTTCGAAAACCAATCGGACGTAGATGTTGTAGGTGACCTCGAAGCTTGCCCCATTCATCGCCGCCACGCAGACAAGCCCGGGAGCGAGAAATGCGATATAGCTCGTCCCGCCGATCTCCGAGATATACGCGCCGACGCCAATACCTATGGAAAAGAGATAGAGAACCGGCTCGAAGAAGTTGGGCAGAATATTCCACTTCCAAGTTCTCTTGTACATGACGGCATTGCGCCGCCATACGGCCAGCGCATAGGGAAGCGAAAGACTCACGGGTTCGCCTCCAGGCTGGTTCCGGTGAGCGAGAGATAGACATCTTCGAGATTGGTGGGTCGCACGATGATGGACCGGCGGTCGCCTTCATCGTGCCGGCGAATTTGTTCGATAAGATGCGTGGCGTCGCCGAGGTAAAGCATCAAGCGCCTGCCGAAGCGGAGGCGGCGGTCAGGCGCAATGCCGTCGAGGAGGGTCGCTTCTTCGCCGGGCATGCAATCCAATTCAACTGTCTCGGGCGCCAACCGGGAAGTAATGAGCTCCGCCGGCGTCCCCGCCGCGATCACCTTGCCTGCCGAAATGATAGCGACTTTATCACAAAGACGCTGCGCTTCGTCCATGTAGTGGGTCGTGATGAGCACGGTCGTGCCCGCCGCGCGCAGTTCTCTGATGCGCGACCACAAAGCCAATCGCACCGCAGGATCGAGTCCCGTAGTGGGCTCGTCCAGGATCAAAAGTTCCGGACCATTGACCAATGAGAGCGCAACCGCCAAGCGCCGTTGAAATCCACCGGAAAGCTGGCGCACCGGGACATGGGCGTGAGAGCGCAGTTCAAGAAAATCGATCAATTCCTCCGCCCGCCGCGAAAGCTCCGGCTCACGCAACAAATGGTAGCGGCCAAAAACCAACAAATTCTCTTTCGGCGACAAAGCTTCGATCAACACGTTCTGCTGCAACGTCACACCGAGTCGCGAGCGAACCTCCCTCACATGCTGGCCGATATCCACGCCGAAGACACGAATCGTGCCGCTGGTCGCTCGCGTGACGCCGTAGATCATGCGTAGAGTCGTGGTTTTGCCGGCGCCGTTGGGCCCCAGTAGCCCAAAGCAGACATGCCTCGGAATCTCGAGATCGAGATGGTCGACGGCGAACCGGTCGGCGAATTTTTTCGAAATCTCTCGCGCCTCGACCACCGGCGCCGCAGATGAAGCTGGCTTGCTCATTTCTTGATTAATTCTTTCCCGGGCACTGAGGGTTCTTCAGGACAGTCGTTGAGACGATTCCGTCTGACAATTGTAAAGATTTGACCTATTCCGGTTAGAACCGCAAGAATCGCGGTAATGAACTTGAATTTTAATCTTGCGGCATGCAGGGAAACCCGTGCAGGATACGTAAAGAACGTCTTTGAGTCGGTCGATGAGTGTGGATAAAGAAGCATACTTCGGAGCGCTCACTTTAAGCGGAATGCCCGAGATTCCTCAAGAGTTTTCCGTCACCCCTCTGGCTCAATTTATTCCACGCACAACGCTTGCTGAAATCGACAAATTTATTCGGCTTTTCGACCAAATAACCACACGTCCCGGTTGGCAAAACATCGTCACCGCATCGGCACCGCAGATCGCGCAATTTCCGCGCAGCGAAGTTGCGTTTAGAAACCAGCTTGCCACATTCATCGAGCGGGAGATCAAACAGTTCTTTGGCTCGCTACCCGAGGTCTATTTTATATTCTTGAGAGTTCGGATGCGCTCCGTAGCGGCAAGTTTTATCGGGAACTCATCCTGCTTCGTGATCTCTTGCGCAACCAGGGCTGGCAGTCCGCAATTGGCACTCCTGAGAACCTCCGGTGGGACGGCAAGTATCTTCTCTTAGATCGCCAGCCGGTGGCCTTTGTAATCACGCGCGTCTATCAAGTATGTAGTCTGTTTAATTTCACCTTATCTCTCAACAGACAAACACTATTTAGTAAGTAGCATCTTCGTCACCCGTAGGGCTTTTTTTGAACGCGCCGAAACATTTTATTGGGAATACTCGGCATTTTTTGCCTGTTCCAAGGCAGTCTGTGCACGGCACGTCATTCGCTTTCGGATTATCTCAGCTTATTCGTTCTTATGGTTGCCGGAATGGAAACGATGCCCAACCAAGACTTACGCAATCGCGAACGACGGTTGTCGCGGCCGAAAAAGATACGATCTCCGCGCTATATATGCACAACCATGCTGCCTAACCCGAGGAGGGACATTCTTTGAACGACGAAGTCAGTTTGATGATCCTCAAGTTAAAAGAACGGATCATCAAAAACCTTGAAGACCGATATCGCAAGACCGGCATGAACGATGCGGTTTCTTGGAGGGGAATCTGGATTGAGCTTGGAGGGACCGAGGAAGATTTCTATAAAGCCTTACAGGCTGCCGCAGAGTCCCGTGGGCAAGCGGAAATTGTATTCACAGATTCCGATCACATTAAATTACCTGCCAAAGCAGGATTTAAGACCGAAATCACCCACGCGAGTGGAGTGAGTTTAAAGCCCGGTCCTTCTCAACAGGCCTGTGGGCTCACTGCTACATTTATCCGTTTTTTCCTTACTTCGCTAAAGAAGAAACCCGGCAGATTTGAATCGAACGACGCTAGCTCAATTTGAGCTTGATCGTCTCGCCAATTTCCCCGCGCCGGAGTGCTTTAGTGAAACGAATCAGGAACAGCATCAGCGAAGTTACGGCTTCGCTTCTAGAAACAAATTAAACGGTGTCTGCGTCGCGCGGCGAAAGCGGGTGAAGCCGCCGGCCCCGCGCGTCAGTTTAAAGCCGTTCAAAACCTCGGAACCAGCCAATTAGATCGCGAGCGCTGGGCCCGGCGACCGGTTGCAATCGTTGACCGCGTCGCTCCACGCTTATGAGCTAAAGAAAGACTTCTCACTGCACCCGAAATGACAATGTGTGGCCGCGAAACTTGGACACGTTCACGAACACGGAACGCGTTTTGAAGTCAATTCGGCGCCACCCAGGCAGTCAGAATCGACGGCGTGTCCTGCATCACCGGAGCCCATGATTCGCCGAGGTCGCGGGTCGCATACAACGCGCCTTTGCCTTTGATGCGCGCATCGAAGCCGTAGCCGCGCGCGCCATCACCCATGCCGCAGAAAAGTGAATTCGGCTCGCTCGGATGGCGTAGCAGCACCCACGGCATCCAGGGATTTTCTTTTTCCAATCCCTGAGTGACAATGCGCCAATTGTCGCCGCCGTCATCGCTGATCAGGATGTGCCCCTTGGGATTCATTTTTTCGCGCGCCCATACGCCCGGCGAGCCTCTGCCGCCGCAAAGCACCATGCGCGGTTTTTCTCCCGGCAAAAAATGCCACTCGTGCGAATAGCTGTGCAGCTCCGTGTAAGCCCAAGGCATGCCGCTCTCGACGCGGCGCCATTTTTTGCCCGCGTCATCAGTGCGGTAAAAGCCGCGCGCCGACGAAACATAGTAGCGCTCGTTGCTACCCGGATAATTCTCGATGTAGTGCATGTCCACGTAGTCGATGCCCGTGCTGCGGTCTTCCCAGGTCTTGCCGCGGTCGCGGCTGAGAAGATTGCCGCCATGTTCGAGCAGCACCCAAATCAGATCTTGATCCTCCGGATGGATGAAGATATGGCGCACGTGCGGAAACTCGATGCCCGCCAGACGCGGCGGCACACCCCATTTCTTTTTTACCTCGTCGCCGAAATCGAGCATGGCGTCGAGAGGCGCCCACTTTTGGCCGCCGTCCTCGCTGCGAAAAAGCCGGATCGGGCCGATCCCCATATACACAACTCGCTCGTCATGCGGATCGACGGTGAACGTGCGCACGTCGCCGTCCATGATCTTCGTCCAGCTTTTGCCGGCATCCTCCGTGCGATATCCGCCGTCAAAGGCAACCGCGGCGAAGACGATCTCCGGCCGATTCTTGCAGCCGATCAGGTGCTCGAGCGTCTTTCCTTCGAAGAATTCGCCGACAGTGCTCATCGAGCCGGACGGGTTCTCCATTACTTTCAGCCCGCCATTATGGGCGATGTAGTAGCGCAGCGATTCAGCCATGCGACCTCCCGGTTTAAAGCCACTGAATAGCTTTCAGCCTAACTAACTGCCTGTGTCGATTGATTGGCTTTTTTTCCTTCCCCTTCAACCTGGGAACAATAAAAGTGACGGTGATGCTTTGCAAAGTTGGGCACCCGCATCTCAGTCTTCCCCCGTCGAGGGGGAAGAAGAAAGACAGCCGCGGCAACTATGGCGAATGCAAAAATCTTCTTCCATCGTTGTCATTATTCATGCGCTCCTCGCCTTCAGCGCTCGGTACACTTTTTCCGATGTTACCGGCAAATCAGTGATGCGCACGCCGCAGGCGTCGGCCACCGCATTAGCCACCGCCGCCGCAGTCGGGGTATTGGCTACTTCGCCGATCGCCAGGCTGTTGTACGGGCCCGGTCCGGCCGGCACGTTCTCCATGACGTCGGTCTTGAGCGGCGGAATATCCATGATATTGGGAATTTTGAACTCGCCGAAGTTCGACGTCGTGATCTTGGCACCGTCGAACAGCACTTCTTCGGTCAACGCATAACCGAGACCGAATACCACCCCGCCGTCGATCTGGCCCTGGTGCATCAAAGGATTGATGACTTTTCCCGTGGTATGAGCCGAGACCATATTGCGCAAGGTGACCTTTCCCGTCTCCGGATCGACGTGCACTTCGGCGATTTGCGCCGAGACAGAGGCGTCGTGTGATTTTTCGGTGCTCTTGTAATATCCGCGCACGTAAATCGGCGCGCCTTTGAACTTCACCACGTCGGCAAAGCTCATCTTGCGCTTCGATTTCTTGTGCAGAATGATGCCATTTTCGCCAAGCTCCAACTCCTTTGGATCAACCTCGAGCGATTGTGCCGCGAAAGCAAATAGCTCCTCGCGCGCTTTCACTCCGGCCTCGTACGAAGCGTTGCCGTAAACCCGCGTTGCCCGGCTGCCGCCGACGCCGCCGTCACTCGGCACGATAGTGCTGTCCACCTGCTTTAGCTCGATGTCGGCCGCGGGAATTTTCAATTCCTCGCCGACGACTTCAACGATGACTGTAAGCACACCGGCGCCCTGATCGACCACCGGCGAGATCACTTTGACCCTGCCATCTTCTTCAATAGTGACGAACACGTTGCCCTCGCCGCCGCTCGGGCTCCACTCGGAAAAAGACAAACCGCGGCCGACGTTTTTCGGTTTGGGTTTGTTGTAGCCGGCCAGCTGGATCGCTTTCTCGAGCGCTTCCTTGCCGCGGATATGCGATATATGCCCGCCGATCGGCGTCTCGTCGCCGTCGTGCAGCATGTTTTTTCTTTTGAACTCCGCCGGGTCCATGCCGATCTTGCGCGCGACAATGTCGAGTTGGCTTTCGTTGGCAAAGAACCCTTGAGGATCGCCCGGAGCGCGCATGTGGCCGCATGGGATTTTGTTGGTGTACACCATTCTTTCTTCGATTAGGCAGTTGGCGATTTTGTACGGGCCGGCGCAAGTCGACGCGCCGATCAAATAGCCGGCCGGCTTCATCGAGGCATAGGCTCCGCTGTCGAAAAGAAAATCGATGTGGTGGGCGACGATCGTGCCGTTTTTTTTCACGCCGGTCTTGATTTTAATGATCGAGGCATGGCGCGGATTGCCAGCGGTCAGCTCCTCGGTGTAATCCATGATCACCTTGACCGCTTGGCCGCTCTTCTTGGATAAAAAATAGGCGACCGGAACATCCATGAATCCGCCCTTGCCGCCAAAGTCGCCGCCGATATGCATGGGGTGGAAAACCAGCTTCTCTTTCGCTATGCCGATGCAGTTCGACAATTGCCCGCGCACGGCGAATGGCGTCTTGCTACAGGACCAGACTTCCGCCGCGCCGGAGTCGTCCGCCTTCACCACGCAGGCGTGGGGTTCCAGATAAGACTGATGCGTTACCTGGGTCGTGAATGTATTTTCAACGATCACATCGGCCTGATTGAACCCCTCCTCGATGTTTCCCTTCCCCCACTTGAGGTAAGCGAAAACATTACTGACGCTCTCGACCGGAACCGGTAGTCCTTTGTACGTGAGTAAATCCGGATGCAGCACCGGCGCGCCCGCCTTCACCGCCTCCAGCGGATCGAGCAGCGGTTCAAGCTCTTCGTATTCGACTTCAATCAATTCCAGAGCCTGCTCGGCCGCTAATCTGGTTTCGGCCGCGATCGCCGCCACCTTCTCGCCGATAAACCGCACCAGTCCGTCCGCCAGGACCGGCGTGTCGTAAATGCAGCGGCCGATCCTCATTCCGGTAACATCCTGGCCGGTAATCACCGCTCTCACTCCCGGAACCTGCCACGCTTTACTGGTATCGACGCGTTTGATGCGACCATAGGGAATCGGGCTCCGCAAGCACCTGCCCCACAGAATATTCGGAAGACTCAAATCCGCGCTGTAAAGCGCTTTGCCTGTGACTTTGATCTCGCCCTCAACCCTTGGCGTCGCTCTGCCAACCACTTGCATCATCTAGCTTCCTCCCAATTTTTAGTTGTAAATTTCATGCAGCAACGTGGCACTACGCTTCCTTTTTTAAACCGGAACACGGCATATTGTCCAGCGTTGATCAGCGGCACCGCGTACTTTAAACGCCGGTCTTCTTTCCGCTCCAGCCGTGTGAGACTTTTCATCAGGCTCCGATTGAGATAAGAGGGTCGGGCCGGCAAATACTCTAGCGGCAAGATTTGCACAGCGTCCGCAATTCATTCGCGCCAATTCAGCTGCTGGCAGAGGAGAGAAATTTGGCTGGTTGGAAAGTTCGTATCGGCTACCTGTCGCCGTCGGTATTTGAAATACCGTCGGATTGGGACTTGATCTTGCCAAAGGGCTTCACCATGGTCGCGTCCGGCCTAAACGTGCAGGCGCACACCGAAGCCGAATTCAATAAAGCCATCGATGCGCTCGGCGCCGGCTTGGGCATCTTCGCCGCCGAAGAATGCGATGCCATTCTCATGGGCGGCATCACCCTCGGCACACAGCGCGGATATGCGGCCGAGCAGGAGGTTGTCGCCAAGCTGTCGAAGCAAGTCGGTTTGCCGGTCAGCACGGCGATGAGCGCCACGGTCGAGGCGCTCAAGCATCTTAACCTCCGCACCACTGTGATCGCTACGGCATACAAGGAAAGCATCAATCAGGCGGTGAAAAAATACTATGAGGATGGCGGCTTGAAGGTTGTCGCCATCAAAGGACTGGAAGTTTCCAAGCCTGTCGATCAGGTCAAGCTGCCGGACTACGCCTCCTACAAAGTCGCTCGCGAGCTGTTTCTGCAAAACCGTGAAGTCGAGAGCCTGTTGATTCAGGGCCGCTGGCGCTCCGTTGGGTACGTCCAAGAGCTGGAAGACGACACCGGCAAACCCGCGGTATCGAGTACTGCCGCCTCGCTTTGGTGGGTGATGAACGCCTTGGGTGTCAAGGCCCCCATCGAAAAGTACGGCAAACTGCTCCGCGGCTAGAGCACGGCCCCCGCTACCTGGAAAAAAGCAAAACGGGCAACAGCCTTCTCGGAAGTTGCCCGTTTTGTCGACGCTAACGCGTCGTCCAGAATTTTTGATTTATTCTAATCGCAGCCCGCTCGCTCACGATGCGTCGGCAGATTCGATCTTGCCTTACCGTCAGTGAGATTTCGAGTCTGCTTTTGAGGAAGCCCAACCTACTGATTGACCCGATAGCGGGTTCGCGCCAACCGGCGCCGGAATTGAGGGCTTATCATACAGGCTCGATGCTTGACAGGTAAGTCGATCGGCTTACCAGCGCCCGCCGCTCGCGGGCTTTTTTGGCCCGGTGGACTATCTTCTCCCGTCATAACACCTCCGTCTCTCAACGAAGAGTTCCAGCATGCGCGCTCTGCCTTCGCTCTCCGCGGCCCCTTTGGCATGCGAGGCCTACTAAACTCCTAACGCCATCATGGGTTCGTGTCAAGATAGTTTTGATACGCCAAGAAAAAAACTTTTGCGCGATTTTCCACTCTCAAAACCCGCGCCTAACGACGCGCGCGCATCTCAGCCGCAGTAAAGGGGCCGGCCCCCATGATCTGATGCACCTCCCATTCGAGCAATTCAAAGGCGGCGAATCCCGCCGCTGTGTAGGGATCGCTCGCAGCGAGTTTTTCCGCTTCCCCTCGGTTTGCGGCCCGAATTACATAGACGCCGTATTTACGGTCGGTGGTCGGACCGGAAAAAAGAATTTTACCGGCTTCATGCTGCTGCTTCATCCAGACGAGATGCTGATCCAAAGTGACCGTCCACCCCTCGCGCGGCTTTACCGGCCGGCGCAAAACGAGATACCACATGATTTCCTCCTTGATGGTGCCAGACTAACGTCGCCGAATAACCGATACGCCCGACAGCCTTACCCGTCAATACGCTTCCACCAGCTTATCTTCCCAGCGTGATAGCGGCCGTGCCAGCAACCACCGCCACTTTTGGATAATCGTCAGCCTAGTGACTTGCTCCTTGCCGCGCAGGAAGAGCAGGGAAATGAAACCAGGCTGAAAAGCGGTGTTGTCGCGACGATCGGCGAGACAATGACGACTCTGGCAGTAGTCAGCGCGACGAGCGTGAGCAATGCGCCCAATGCCTCACAAAATCCCGAGATAAAAAAATACATCACGCCTTTGCTGTTCCACACCAGCCCTTGGCCGGAGCCAGTCCAGCGAATGTAAGGAATGGTGCCCGATAGAGAAACCGTTGCGATCACGAGGCTAAAAAACACCGGCTCGTTGGTAGTCCATAACGCCTTAACGGAAACGCCAGGCCGGCGGGAAAACCGGCGCCCAGCGAGTAAAGCACGTGCCAAGTGCGGTAACTCGGAGTCATAGCGTCGGGTTTCCACGAGATCAGCACCACACCAGCAACGACGAGGAGAGTCCCGCCAGCACCGCCGTGCTCGCCTGCTCGTGCATCACAGTAATGGCGATCACAGCGCTTCAAAGCGGATAGCTGTTGCGCAGAGGCTGGCTACGCGAGGTGCCGATTTTTTGTAGTCCGATGAAAGTCAAAAGGCTGATCGCGCTCTGCAGCAGGCCGAGAAAAACGAACACAGCCATAGCCGCAGGCTTGTAGGCGGGAATACCGCCGCTGAAGACTACCGCGGCGCCGAGTGTAAGGGTGCGCGCCGCCAGAGAGACAATTGTCGCCGTCAGCGGCGTCGAACTGCGCAAACCAAGCCAGGCCATAGACTGCGAACAGAGCAAAAGAAATCGAAGCTAGAAGTGCAATCGCCTCAGGAGTCATGGTGCATAAACTCGACCGGATGTACTAGACGACGCTGGCCCC
>Ga0075286_1000041_pt1 | contig 12684 bp, 13 predicted proteins | sample SF_Rice_20C_0N_2_FD_69761 | JGI IMG/M metagenome (GOLD analysis project Ga0075286, IMG submission 69761) | Rice paddy soil microbial communities from Twitchell Island, California, USA - SF_Rice_20C_0N_205 | ecosystem: Environmental > Terrestrial > Soil > Paddy field/soil | place: USA: Twitchell...
CACATTTTTCCTTTGCGCGCCCGCAACGGTGGCGTCTTGGTGCGCGCCGGGCAAACCGAGGGTTCCGTGGATCTGGCCCGGCTGGCCGGCCTCAAACCCGCCGGTGTGATTTGCGAAATTATGAAGGACGACGGCACCATGGCGCGCCAGCCGGATCTGATGCGCTTTGCCAAGAGACACAAACTCAAAGTGGTAACCACGGCCGACCTCATCCAGTATCGACTGAATTACGACTCGTTGGTCTATCGCGCAGCGGCGGCACCGCTACCCACCCGAGTCGGTGGTATATTTCACGCGATTGTTTACAACACTCATGTTGACCAGAGTGAACATCTGGCGCTCATCAAGGGAAACATTTCCCCGAAAGAAGAAACCTTGGTGCGCGTTCATACCAAATATGTTCCGGGCGATGTCTTCGGTTTTGAATTGCTGAATACCAATGCCGTTATTCAGCGGTCAATGGAGATCATCGCCAAGGCGGGAAAAGGGGTAATTTTATACCTGCGGCCGGAGTTCAGAGGATTGCACCCCGCAATGGTCGCCTATCCCAGGCTCGACGGAAAACAGCAGCGCGAGATGAACCGCTCCTTCGTGTATCAGGCCGACTTCAAGGAGTACGGCATTGGCGCACAAATTTTGCGCGATTTGGGTGTCGGCAAGATGCGCCTATTGACCAACAACAAGAAACATTTGGTCGGGCTGCGCGGTTATGGGCTGCAGATCACCGCGCTGGAGCCGATTCCGCACGATAACCCGCTCCCCGCCAAACAAAAAAAGACAAAAGCACAGCGCGCCTGAAAACTTGCCGGTTAGATTTCAGGCCACGATGAAAGCCATGCCGATATTCGAATACCAGTGCCGCAGTGCAAGCACCGCTTTGAGACGATTGTTCTCGCGGCGCGGAAAAAAATTACCTGCCCTGAATGCCAAAGCAGCGCCGTCGACAAACAGCTCTCCGTTTTCCGCTCCCCGGCGTCCGACCGGGAACCTTCCGCGTCGGCTGGCGGCTGCGGTTGCCATTAGAATTGTTTAGGCGGAGTTAAATACCGCGGCAATTCGGTACGAATCCGCTTGAGCGCTTCGCCGACGTTTGAATAGACACGTTCTTCCACGAGTTGCCCGTTAACCCAATAATCGAGGGACGGCGCGTCGGTAAAGTTGATATCAATGTAGCGTTCGCCCACCGGTTCTCCGGTGATAATTACCCGAACCGAGAAACCGGCATCGATGACGATGCCTCTGCTACCCGGCGGCAGCGGCAGGCCGCTTTTGATTTTGGACAATTTCTCCGGCGGATAAGTGCCGATTTCCAAGGAGTAGTAGCCCCACTCGCCCTGGGCCACCGACAGGCCGTTCAAAAGTTTGGTATTGATGTCGACGAGATTCTTTGCCGCTTGATCTTGATTGTAATTCCGCAGGAGTTCATAAGCCCATTTTTCGATGATGCCTTTTTCCGGAGTCGCGGCTTTTTCGCGCTCCTTCACCGGACCGCGATCGATCCACCATTTAGTCTCTTCGAATGCCTGCGGCTTTTCGTCGGCCATATTTTAACTGCCATCCGGCCGCTTAAATCTTGAACTCTTCAAGCGTACTCTTTGCAAAGAGCGAATCCACTTCGAGACGTTTGCTGATCAAACCTTGCTCGTGGGTGTACTGCACCAGCGTCTCCAAAACGTGTCGATTGGCCTCCAAACCATAAGCCCATGGATCCGGGCCAAGCGCTTCGCGCTCTTTCTCCATCTCGTCGATCGACCACGCGAGCATATACTTGAGCGCCGAAAACTCGTACATCGCTTCCTGGCAAAGCCGTTTGGATTCTTCGAAGGCTTTAAAGAGGCTCTGCGCGATCCAGGGATGTTTTTCGTAAACCTCTTCGCGTATGACGATGGTATGCATGATCGGGAAAATTTTCGTGCGCTTAAAATAGTCCTCCTCCACCTCGCGGAAATTGGCGATCAAACGGCGCACTTTGGGGTGGCGCCGCACAAAGGGCGAAGGCATATGCGCGGAGATCATGGCGTCGATCTCGCCGCGCTCGAGCATGCCGGAAAGAGTCTTGTCGGCCGGAATCGACTGAATATCTATGTTCGGCGGAAGCTTGTGCTTGACCTTATCCTGGCGTCCTGGATGCTCCTCGCCACCGGTGTACCATTTCATTTTTTCCGGCGCCACGCCGTATTCATGCTGCAAGATGCCGCGCGCCCAGGTTGCCATGGTGATCTGATATTCGGGAACGCCGACGCGCTTACCGGCCATATCGGCCGGCTCTTTAATGTCTGAATCGCTGTTGATGTAAATGCACGAATGTCTAAAAGTTTTGGATGGAAAAACCGGAATGCCGATCAAGCGCGGCGCGCCCTTGTCACGGGACATTAAGAAAGAGCCGGTCGACATTTCAGCCACATCAAACTCGCCGTTACGCAGCATGCGCCAAAATGTCTCCTCGACCCGGAGCGGCAAATACGTAAGATTGACGCCCTCCACTTCTACTCTGCCGTCTTGCAGGGCGCGCGTGCGGTCATAATCCCAACAGGCCAAGGTCAAACGAATTTTCCCCATGGAAGGCTCCTAAAAAGGTCGTAAATTCAAAGCTAAACGCCCGCAAGAAACTGCTTGGCACTAATCTCGAATTGTTCGGTCGCGCCCTGTAAGACGACCGCCGCCTCGCCGGAAGCGAGCGTCGTGCGCCGTTGGATCGTATACGGCTTGCCCCTAAAGATCACTTGCACACCCGGACCGTACTCGTGCAGCCGCTCGTGATCTTTTTGTGGATCGATCTTTTCCATCGTTTGATTTCTTACCATATCGCAGCCGAAAGCTTAAACCGCCGAAATTGACATCATCGACTCTCAAGAATAAAGTTACGCGGGGGAAAAAGCGATGCGCATCGCCGTAATGGGAGCGGGCGCCGTGGGCGGCTATTTTGGAGCCAAGCTTGCGGCAGCCGGGCATGAACTTGTTTTCATTTCCCGTGGCCAACATCTTGAAGAGATGCGGCGGAGCGGGCTTAAAATCGACAGCCCGAACGGAAATCTGCACATCAGCAACGCCCTTTTCACTGATGATCCCGGCGCGTTCGGGACGGTCGATCTGGTGCTTTTCTGCGTCAAGTCATACGACACCGACGCAACAGCGAAAGCCCTTGGGCCCATGTTGAGCAACGCAACATCGATCCTGTCCTTGCAGAACGGCGTAGGCAATCCGGAGAAAATAGCTCGCTTGTGGGGCGCGCAGCGAACTCTCGCCGGCGTGGTCTACATAGGCGCGCAAATCGCCTCGCCCGGCGTCGTTCTCCACTCCGCAGGAGAAAAAATTGTCTTTGGTCAATCGGGCGGAAATAATACTGCAACGGCCGACGGTATCGAACGGACCCTTTCTGCGGCGGGCATAAACTGCGCGATCAACGAAACCATCGAGACGGTTCAATGGATCAAGTTGCTGTGGAACGCACCGTTTTGCGCTATCAGCAGCTTGGCGCGCGCAAACATGAAAGAGATCTTAGAGTCGGACACATTGAAGCAACTTGCCATCGACTGCATGAAAGAAGTGCAGGCCGCGGCGCTCACGCGCGCCATCAACTTGCCGAGTGCTCTGTTCGAAGAGACCATCGCTTTCTCGCGGGGCTTGGATACTTTTAAACCGTCAATGCTGCAAGATTTAGAGGCGCGGAAACCACTCGAATACGAAGCCTTCAACGGCATCGTCGTACGATTGATGCAACAAGCCGGCAAACAGGCGCCGATCAATCAAAGTTTCCACGCTCTGCTTCAGCAGCTCGATAAAACAACGCGTGAGGGGGTCGGTCGGCCATCATGATGTCACTCAACGTACTTCGCTCGTTCATGTATTGGCTGCTCGTAGCCGCGGGGATGAACGTGCTTACTCCTGGATTCGTCGCCGCTCAAACCGATAATCGCGAATTGGCGGCAAGAGGCCAGTACATTTTCGCTCTGGCAGGCGGCTGCGCCTGCCATACCGTGCCGAAACAAACACAGCATGCCGGTGGCCGCGCGTTTCCAATCCCGTTTGGGACAGTCTATAGCACCAACATTACCCAGGACAAAGAAACCGGCCTGGGCGCCTGGACAGACCAGCAGATCATCGAAGCCATCACCAAAGGAGTCCGGCGCGACGGCAGTCGGATCTTGCCCGTGATGCCTTACGAAAAATATTCAGGAATGGCGCAAGAGGATCTAAAGGCGCTCGTGGCCTATTTGCGGGCGCTCACGCCTGTCAAGAACCCCACACCAGAACTTAAAACCTGGGTGCCGTTTATGCGCAGTATAGGAACTTTTATTTATTTAAAGTTATTTGGCCGCTTCAGCAATTCTCCTCTGCAGGCGCCGAAAGCCGGCATTCAACGCGGCCGCTACTTGGTGGAACATATATCGATTTGCGGCGACTGCCACACGCCGCGGAATTTTCTCGGAGTACCGAAACGTTCGTTTCACATGGCGGGTGCCAGCGAAAAGATCGGACCGTTAGGCGCAGCCGTTCCGAATATCACACCGGATAACGAAACGGGCATCGGAACTTGGAAACGCGAAGAGATCGCTGATCTGCTGCTAACCGGAACCAAACCGGATTTCGATAATATCCAGGGACTCATGTATGAGGTCATCCAGGGCGTTCCGTACGGCTACAAAGATATAAAAAAGGAAGACGCATTGATCATTGCTGATTATTTGAAATCTCTCCCGCCTATCAAAAATAAGATAGACTAGTGATCAACAAAGATCGAGATGCGCTCATGCGCGAGGCCGCAAGAATTAGTTCCGTGCCACCTGTTTGAAAATCTCGCCGATCACTTGATCCGTTGTGATATTCTCGGCTTCAGCTTGGAAGTTGAGGATAATGCGGTGTCGTAGTGCCGGATAAACGACTCGCTCGACATCTTCGTAGCTCACGTGAACTCTGTTTTCGGCAAGCGCGTTACCTTTGGCACCAAGAATAATCGCCTGAGCGCCGCGCGGGCTTGAGCCGAATCGGATGTACTGTTTGACCGCGGCTCTCGGGGAGCTGCCATTAGCGCCATTCGGCTGCGTGGCATACACCAAGCGCACGACGTAGTCTTCGATCGGCGGCGCAATCATGACCTGACGCAGCAGCTGATGCATTTCGCCGACCAGTTTGCCGCCGTCTTCCGGCAACACTTTGGAGATCTCACTAGTGACCATGCCAGTCGTTCGTTTGAGAATTTCTTTGAGCTCAACAGGTGTGGGGGAGGTCACTAAAAGTTTGAAAAAGAATCGGTCCAGCTGCGCTTCCGGCAATGGGTAGGTACCCTCGAGCTCAATTGGGTTTTGCGTGGCCAACACGATGAATGGTGACTCGAGGATATGGGAATCGCCGAAAACTGTAACTTGCTTTTCCTCCATCGCTTCGAGCACCGCCGATTGGGTTTTTGGTGTCGCTCGATTGATCTCGTCGGCGAGCACGACGTGCGCAAAGATCGGACCGCGCTTAAACTGAAATTCCCGTTCCCCGCTGTGCTCGCTCAAAACTTCCGTGCCGACGATATCAGAGGGCATCAGGTCCGGTGTGAATTGTATCCTCTTGAAAGACAATCCCAACGCCCGGCTCAAGGACTTAACCAGCAGAGTCTTTCCCAATCCGGGAACACCTTCGAGCAACACATGCCCCCCGGCAAAAAACGCGATTAGAATTTTGCGAATCAAGTCATCGTGACCAACGATGACCCTTTGGACCTCGGCCTCGAGACGCTTGAACATTTGCTGAAATTGTTCCGGACTCATTACACTCCTTATCGCCATCAACGAATGATGCCGCGATATTCAATTGGCATTTGTTGCTTTTCAGTCGGTGCGTTCGGTATGTGAGCGGGCAGTGGGACGTTGCTGAGCGGGACCTGCGTTCGAGTACTATTATTTTTCGATTCTTTGGTAACGCGGCTCTCGCCTTTGGAGTCGGCAACCACTTCTTCCGGCAATTGCACCGTCACGTAGCCCGCGCCCGCCAGGCCTTCTTTGCCCTCGCCGGCCTTATAGAAACGATCGGCCTGTGGGCCGCCTTGAGGCGGCGGTTGTTCGGACATTTGTTCTTTTCCCGCGCCTTCTTTAGAACCACCTTGTGTCTTGCTTACTTTCGGCTGGTTTGGATCCTTACCCGGCTGATTTGGATCCGGCTGGTTTTGATTGTTCTTAGCGTCCCCCGGCTGGGTCTTATCTTGCCCGGGTTCTTTGGGATTCGCCTGGGATGCCTTCCCTTGGTCCATATCTTTCGTTAGCTGTGCACTGGAATCACCTTTACTCTCGCCACTGCTCCCCTGGCTTTGCTTGTTTTCTCCCTGCCCATCTTGCCGCGCATTCGTTTGAATTCCGCCGCCGCCCCTTTTTTGATCCTTCTGCTGCTCTTTGCCGCTTGCCGACTCTTGCTGCTTTTCCACCCCGGTCAGCGCGCTGGCGGCTTCGCCGAGCAAGTCGCGTTTATCTTTTTGTTCCTCTTTCTTTTTCTGTTCCTCGACCTTTTCCTCCAGTCTTTCGGCAAGCGCTTTTTTTTCTTTGGCAGGCATCTGCGGATCTTCGAGTTTCGCCGCGAGAGCTTGAAGCTCTCCAGCCAGAGGACGAAGCTCCGGGTTAGCCGTCATCTTTTGTGCTAGCTCACGCAAACGGTCTGGCGCTCCGATGGGGTTGAGCATCGAATGAGCAAGCGGCAAGAGCAAATAGACCGCAGCAGCAAGCAGTAACGCCGTGCCGAGAGACCAGTAGGCCGAGCGTTTGAGTTGGTAAGGAAAATCGCGCTTGAGCTCTACTCGATTAAGAAAAATTTCTGTCTGCTGGCGCAAACGGCTGAGAAACGATGCCGGCTGTTTAGCCCCGTCGATAGTCGCCAAGGTCAAAAAATGGTCCTTTGCGCCGGACCTTTGATCAAGCAGGCGCGCAGCCCGGAGAACATTTGGGAGCAGCGGGCGCAGGCGCAAAACGATTGCCACCACGCCTAGTGCCAAGGTTAGAGTTACCGCTACGATGGTCGCGACTTGGCCCAACCAACCTGCCCGGAAAAGAAGCGCGGCAGCGAAAATCAAAGCGCTGGCCGGAGGACCAAAGAGGAGTAAGGAGTCCCAAAGTGCGTGCCGGCTCAGTCGAGCAACCAAACGACCGAGGATATTTTCGGGTTGCTGGCGATTTGACGGGCGTGAGAGCACCTGCATTGCCGGACTATAACATGTCGAATTGAGAGGCTTAAGCTCGCTCGTCTGTCAGCGACGTGCCCGCGATCTTGAACGGCCCGCCGCCGGCTCGCGCGCCGGCTGATAGAGTTTTACCGCCTGGTTATGGGCTTCGATTGTAGCGGAAAACAAATGCGTCCCGTCGTTTTTGGACACAAAGTAGAGATAAGGCACTTGGGCCGGCCGAAGCGCGGCGCGAATTGAGGAAAGACCGGGATTACAAATAGGCCCAGGCGGCAGTGCGGTGATTCGATAAGTATTATATGGACTCGAATCTTGCAGATTTTTTCGCGTTAGATTGCCGTTGAACTCCTTTATACCGTAAATGACCGTGGGATCGCTCTGCAGCGGCATCAGGCGTTTCAAGCGGTTGTGAAATACCGCGGAAACCAATGGTCGTTCGCTATCGACCCCGGTCTCTTTTTCAATGATCGAAGCGAGCGTGAGAATTTCATGAGAACTCAGTGAGCTCGTATCGTCGCGCTGATTCAACAGCGGCATTGATATCTTGCGAAACTGCTCCACCATCGCCGAAATAATATCCTTTTCCGGAGTTGCCGGAGTAAAGTGATAGGTACTCGGAAACAAATAACCTTCGAGCCCTTTTTCGCTCAAGCCGAGAGTTGCCAATAGAGTTGGATTGGCGGCCTCCTCGATGAACTTGTCCGTGTCGGCGATTTGCATCTTATCGAGCAACTCTGCGATTTCTTTGATCGTCAAACCTTCGGGAATGGTGACCGTTTGAAAAATACCCCTGCCCGTGACCAACCGGTCCAAGATCTCGCGTGGCGGCACGCGCGTCTCGAAGCGATAGAGTCCCTGATGAATCTTCTTCTCCAACCCGTTTAGACGCGCCCAGAGAGAAAACAAAAATCCATTTGCGATGAGTCGCTGATCGTGTAGTTTGCGCACCACCGTCGCTAATGAATCGCCTTGCTCGACGCGGACCTCAACGGGATACGCACCGTCGCCCGGTGTCCAGTAAAAAACATAATAGTACAAGATACCCGACGCGAGCGCGCCCCCGACCAAGAGCGCGAAGAGAAAAATACGTAAGGCCTTCACGACGTAGAGCTTGGAGCACGCAAGAGCACCGGGTTGGGTGAAGGTAGATGCAAATTAATTTTCCGTGGTGTTTACTTTGATCCAACCTTCGATCTGGCGTACAAAACCCGCGAACGGATCCTCGCCCGGGGCTGCGGCGAAATAGGCTTTGCGCGTATAGTCAATGGCACCGGAGTAATATTCGAACTTTTTCGAGAGTTCCTGATAAAGCATGTAACCGGTGCGGTAAAGCGAAAGATCAAGCTCCGAGACAGTCCAATACGAGCGGCTTCCTTCCTGAATGTAATACTCAAGGGAGCCGAGCCCTTCAACGTGTTTGCGAAACATGCCACTCATAAACAACGCATAGTCACCCGTATACTTCCTCAGCGATCGCTCCCTGAGAACTCCGCCTTGGTCGTCGGCTGCTCCCGGTTGACGCGCCAGCATTTCTACGATGCTGTCGGCCTTGCGCCCCGCGCGGCCACGGACCTTGTAGAGATTGTCGGACCGAGCAAAATCTGTGAGAACATCGGCTACATAGCTCGCCACCGTGGCGTCATAAATTCCGAGCTGCCAAAAGCTTTGGCGCACGATTTTCAGAAAAAACTTCTGCAACCGGGTATCCGATAGGCTATTTTCCATCTTACAGATAAAATGATACCAAACTTAAGGCGGCGTGAAAAGATTTTGTCTTAGCTTTTGCACAGCTGTCCAGGAGGCTGAACAATGAGGAGACGAAGGCAATCGTAGGATGCCACCGGCCAGAGTGCGAGTCAGCGGGGTAGAAGAGAGCGGTCGGGCGAATGTTAGCCCGCACGCGCTAGGTTTACCCTCACGTCTGAACCTGTTTATTTTTCTGATTCTTGCAAACTTTGCGGCCGCCTGCGGTATAGAAAATCGGATAATTTTTCAGCCAAACACATTTCTAGAGAGAACCCCCCACGCGCTCGGCCTTGAATTCGAAGACATTTATTTCACCGCTCGCGACGGGGTACGGCTAAACGGTTGGTTCATTCCTTTCCCTGCGTCCACTTCCACCCTGGTTTGGTTTCACGGCAATGCCGGGAACATGGGCGATCGACTTGAGAATATCAAGTTACTGCATAATTATGTTAACGTGAATATTTTTATTTTCGATTATCGAGGCTACGGCCGCAGCGAAGGGCGTCCGTCCGAAGAAGGGGTTTACCTCGACGGGGAAGCGGCACTAGATCTGGTAAAAAACAAAACCAGGAATGCGGGTGCGAGAAAAACGATTTTGTTTGGTCGCTCATTGGGGGCAGCCGTAGCCACCGAGATTGCAACCCGCTTTGAGAGTGACGGATTAATTCTGGAAAGTCCGTTTATCTCGGTTGCCGAGATGGCGAGAGTCGTGTTCCCGTTTTTGCCGATCCGACCTCTGCTGCGGACGCGATTCAATACTCGGGAAAAAATTGAAAAAATCACAGTTCCTCTTCTAGTGCTTCAGGGCGACCGCGATGACGTGGTTCCTTATGAGCACGGAAAACGGGTCTTTGAGGCAGCGCCGGAACCCAAGAAATTTTTTACCATTCCCGGCGCCGCTCACAACGACACGTATATCGTTGGCGGCAAACGCTATTTTCAGCAGCTAAAAGAATTTATTGATGACTGTTCGGGTCAACCTGCCCAACCGCGAATCAGGGAACCATAACTCGGGACTAATCGACCGCCCGGCTCGGCCGGTCCCCCGCGCGCCGGTAAGCGTTTCTCGCGTACTGCGAAATCATACGTTGGGTGTTAAAAAATGAGCCGTTTAGCGCAATCGCGGACCGCATGACCTGGGCAAATTTCTCAGGCTCATGATAGTACAGCGGCAAGATAGTGCGCTCGAGTTTTTCATACAACGAAGCTGCTTCCGCATTTGAATCGTTTTTCGTTTCGCCGCTCTCGCCTATCGACCACCCTGTGACTCCTTCAATATGCCCTTCAATCCACCAGCCATCGAGAACGCTCAAACTGGGCACTCCGTTGAGTGCTGCCTTCATGCCGCTAGTCCCCGAAGCTTCCTGGGGCCGCAATGGCGTGTTCAGCCAAACATCGACGCCCGAGCAAAGCAGTTTGCCCAATGTCAAGTCATAATTTTCCAGGTATACAACACGAACGTCCTTGGCCAGAGCCGCAGCCGCTTCAAAAATCCGCCGGATTACTTCCTTGCCGCCTTCATCTCGCGGATGCGCTTTGCCGGCGTAAATAAGTTGCACTGGGCCGCCTTGGCGAGCTACTTGTTTGAGCCGCTCGATATTCGTAAACAGCAAGTCGCCTCGTTTGTACGCTGTGGCCCTGCGCGCAAAGCCGATCGTAAAAACTTTGTCGTCGAGTTGACTACCCGTAAGCCAACGAACCTGGCGGAGTAGCTCTTGCTTTGCTTGATTATGCGCGTGGCGTATTTCCGCAAGTGGAATACCGGCGGCATAGCGCAAATAATAATTATCCCCTCGCCAATCGGTCAGATAGCGGTCATATAATGCGGCAAATGATGCGGCCGTCCACATTGCCCCATGCACGCCATTGGTAATCGCGCAGATACGATAACCGGGGAACATAGCGCGCGATACTTCGGCATGGCGCATTGAGACGGCGTTAACGAAACCCGAGAGGCGGAGCGCTAGCTCTGTCATATTGAGCGTGCCGTTGATCAATTCCAGTTTGGCGAGGACGTGAGCGCGTTCTTCGCCGAGGACTTGATAAACCAAATCCGCCTGAAACCGGTCGTGGCCGGCAGGTACTGGCGTATGGGTCGTAAAAACACAGCGTTGGCGCACAGCTTCGATGTTTGTTTCCGAAAGTGGTTTCTCGGACCGTTCCCGGGCGAGTTCTTCGAGAAGAGCGAGCGTAGCTAGAGCGGAGTGGCCCTCGTTCATGTGGAACATTTTAATGTCCGAGTAGCCGAGCGCGCGCAGCATCGCGACGCCGCCCAATCCAAGAATGACTTCCTGGCACAGGCGATACCGCTGATCGCCGCCATAAAGAAAATCGGTGAGGCCGCGATCGGCCGGGCTATTATCCTCCAGATCGGTGTCTAGAAAAAACAATGGAACTGTATGGCCCGAAATTCCAGAAAACAGGTATTGCCAGGCGGCTACCTGAACATTACGGCCTTCAATGGAAATAGACACTTTTGCCGAAAGTCGTTTAAGTCGCGATTCTGGAGACCATTCGGATGGACTTTCTAATTGGTTACCATACGAATCCAAGCGCTGCTCAAAGTAGCCTTTTCGATGGATCAATGAGACCGCAATCATCGGAAGTTCCATATCGGCTGCGGAACGCAGCGTGTCTCCGGCTAAAACACCCAAGCCACCGCTGTACGTTGGCATTTCGGAGTCCACGGCCACGTCCATGGAAAAGTACGCGACGAGCCCGGTGCGGGATGGTACATCACTCATGGTAGTTTTTGGACGAATTTAACGCCGCAAGAAAGGGCAGCTGAAATGCGCGGAGAGGCCAGTTAACCATTACGATTGAAAAAAGATATCATATCGCTAATTCACGAGCAATTAACGGCTTCGAGTTGTTGTAGGGTGAAGCAAGGAAGATGCCAGCACCGGGAGGAAATCTACGCCGGGCTTCTCGGGCCGGGAAGTTAGTATAGCTCGAAGGAATCACGTAGTTCGCTCCACGAATGGTAGCTACTCAGTGTCCGTAAAACGGCCAAAGTTGGCGGCATCATTCGAAATTCCCCTGCTTTGGCCCGTTCGAGGGCTGCCTGGGGAAAAACCCATAGGCTTTGCGCTACCTCTTCCGAGGCATGGAGGGGTTTTTGATTTGCTGGCAGTGCCGCGAGGTAAAAGCGGGTATCGAACCTAACGGCATAATGCTCAGGGGTGACCCGATGAAAAAAATAACTTAGCTGCGCCACATCGCAATAAAGGCGCTCAGAGAGTAGAAGATGCGCCAAACTAATCTCGCCTCGTTGCAGCGCCGGCCGCTTGCCAGCCAATCGTTGGGAAAGCTTATCCGGCAGTGTACCCGCGGGTCGGCCGCTCATTGAAACAAAAAAATGGATGCCTGCCTCCTCAAAAACTTCACGCGCTGCGGCCACCCAATGCGCCAAGCACATATCGGGCTCTAACTGGGCGCCAAGTTTTTTTTGCGCCTCGGCCGGCGTTACACCGCGAGTTAAACCGACCATCTCATTCGAGTAGTCGCTCGGCTCGACCCTGCCGCCAGGAAAAACGTAAACGCCGCCATAGGTTTCCATCTGGTCAGGTCTGCGGTTTAGATAAACTTCGAAATTGCCGTTTTCATCGGGGCGGATAAGTACTACTGTGGAGGCAGGCACCGGAATTGCAGCTTGCACCATTCTCTTATGATCTTTCAAACTCGTGAAAACGGGAACAACTCATGGTCGCAGTCCCTGCGGATTGTTAACCAAGCGCGCTGAAGGATTGCCGATATGAATGTGCGCGCCGGTTGCCGAACCAGGC
>Ga0075286_1000042_pt1 | contig 12604 bp, 10 predicted proteins | sample SF_Rice_20C_0N_2_FD_69761 | JGI IMG/M metagenome (GOLD analysis project Ga0075286, IMG submission 69761) | Rice paddy soil microbial communities from Twitchell Island, California, USA - SF_Rice_20C_0N_205 | ecosystem: Environmental > Terrestrial > Soil > Paddy field/soil | place: USA: Twitchell...
TTGATTACCTGGGTGTGACCCTTCGTGTCCATCCCCAACACTTTGCCGCGCCGACTGTTGAGATCCCCGATGACATCGCCCATGCATTCGTCAGGCACGGAGATTTCCATGTTCATGACCGGTTCCAGGAGCACCGGTTTGGCTTTTTCCACGGCATTTTTGAATCCCATCGATGCGGCAATTTTGAACGCCATATCCGAGGAGTCGACGTCGTGGTAAGAGCCGTCAAAGAGACTCACGCGAACATCGACCATCGGATAACCGGCCAGATAGCCGCCAGCCATGGCTTCTCTCACGCCTTTTTCGACTGCCGGAATATAATTGCGCGGGATGGCGCCACCAACGATTTGATCGACGAATTCGAAACCTTTGCCCGGCGGGAGCGGCTCGACCTTGAGCCAAGTGTCGCCGAACTGGCCGCGGCCACCGGTTTGCTTTTTCAACCTTCCCTGGGCACTGGCGCTGCCGCGAATGGTTTCTTTGTATGGAACTTTAGGCGCCTTGAGAATGACTTCCGCGCCGTACTTGCGCTTTAGTTTTTCGACGATGATCTCGATATGCTGCTGCCCCATGCCGGAAAGAATAAAGTCGCGAGTTTCCTCGTCGCGATGCATTTCGATGGTCTGATCTTCTTCCATCATGCGGTGCAGTCCCTGCGGTAACTTATCCTCATCGGCTTTGCTCTTCGGTTCCAAAGCGAAAGAAATATTCGGCGAGAAATGCGCAATGCCCTCGTAGCGAATCGGCGCCTTTTCATCGCACAGAGTATCACCGGTGACGATATCTTTGAATTTCGCGGCGGCGACAATTTCGCCCGCTGCCGCTTCTTTAACGGGTTCTTGCTTTTTCCCCTCCAGTCGAAACATGTGTCCCATTTTTTCCTTCACCTGCCGGCTGGGAACATAACAAGTCACATCTGGAGCGATTTTCCCCGACATCACCCGCATAATCGAAAGCTTGCCGGCAAACGGATCAATCACCGTCTTAAAAACATAAGCCGAAAACGGTGCGTTGGGATCTACCGGCCGCTTGATCACCTCGCCGTTGGCCGGGTTGTTGCCTTCGACCTCGCCTTGCTCGAGCGGCGAAGGCAAATAATCGACAATCGCATCTAGCAGATGCGCGATGCCTATTTGGTGCGCCGGCGAGCCAAAGAGAATTGGAAAAAGCTTTCGTTCTTTCGTGCCCTCCCGGACCGCCTTTTTTAGCTCTTCGGTGCTCAGCTCGTTGCCGTCGAGAAATTTTTCCAGCAGTTGATCATCGGTCTCGCAAACGTCTTCGACCATTTTTTGACGCCACTCGTCGGCTGCGCCCTTTAGATCCGCGGGAATGTCGGCTTCAACAAACTTTCCCGTGTCCGCTTCATAAAGATAGGCTTTCATCATGACAAGATCGACGATTCCTTTGAAGCTCGTCTCGGCGCCGATCGGCATTTGAAGGTAAACGCCTTTGGCCTCCAACGTCTCCAGCATCGGCGCGATCCGTTCTTCAACGTTGGCTTGTTCATGATCCATCTTACTGACGAAAAGTAAGCGGCTCACGCGGTCATCATTAGCGCACGCCCACAATCGCTCCGATTCCACGCGGAGCCCGACCGAGGGATTGAGCACGAACACAGCGCCGTCACAAGCGCGCATACAGTTCATGGAATCGGCCAGAAACGCGGCGTAACCCGGCATGTCGATCAAAGTCGCCGCAAACTTTTTCCAACTCAATGAGTGGAAGGCCGTGGAAATAGAAACATGGTGCTTGATTTCTTCCGGTTCATGGTCCAGCACCGAAGTGCCGTCCAGTACCTTTCCCAGCCGCTGAGTCGCCCCCGCCCCAAACAACATCGCTTCCCCTAATGAGGTCTTGCCTGAACCTCCTTGACCTAGAATCCCGACGTTACGAAGTTTTTCTAGCTCCGCTGCAGCCATGTCGATGGGCTCCTCCTTATGATTGCTAAGTTTGAGCTCTCGCTTTCACTTCCTGGAGCGAGTTCCGCTCATGAATGATCCGTAGACCGTCAAGGGTCAAAAATTCGTCGACTGCGCAGATACTGGCGCATTCAGACGCGACAAGCGGCGCCAGTCCTCCGGTAGCGACAACTTGCGCCTTGACGCCGAACTCCTCTTGAATCCGGCGCACGATGCCGTCAACCAAACCGACATAGCCGTAAAATATTCCAGCCTGTATGGAGTTGATGGTATTGCGGCCGATCACTTCTTTGGGTTTGACGATCTCGATGCGCGGCAATTTCGAGGCGCGTTGAAACAGCGCCTCGAGCGAGATCGATAACCCCGGGGCTATCGAACCGCCGACATATTCGCCCTTCTTGGAAATGAGATCGATGGTGGTCGCTGTGCCGAAATCGACGATGATGCAGGCGTCGTGAAATTTCTCGTAAGCGGCGATACCATTGACGATCCGGTCGGCGCCGACATCCTTGGGATTTTCGTAGAGAATCGGCATGCCGGTCTTAATGCCGGGGCCCACAATCAAAGGTTCTATATGGAAAAATTTGTCGGCCAATTCCTGGGTCGTCGTGAGCATCGGCGGCACGACGCAGGACACCGCAATAGAGGAAATTTGCTTCGCCCGGTGGCCGGAGTAGTCAATGAGTTGTGAAATGATCACGCCATACTCATCGGATGTGCGTTCCGCTTGCGTGGCCAAGCGCCAATGGGTGATTAGCTTCTTACCCTGATACAAACCAAAAACGATGTTGGTGTTACCGATGTCGATGGCGAGTAGCATGAACTTCGCTTCAACTCTCCAATGGAATCACGTCTCCGGCAACAATGCTGCGTCTTTGTCCCTGCTCGTCTTCGACGATCAGCGCGCCTTCACGATCGAGGCCCCGCGCCCATCCGACCAGCAGGCGCCCACCAACTTCGACCTGAACCCGGCGCCCGCGCAAACCAAAACGTGCTTCCCAACGCGGGCGGACTGCTTCAAACCCACCCTCACCAAGGTCTCCATAGCATCTGTCCAGGTCTTGAATCAATCGCACTAGGATGTTTTCACGGGAAACATACGCCCCCGTCAGATCAGCCATCGAAATCGCCCGCTCACGCAGGCCCTCCGGCATGGTAGCAACGTGACAATTGAGATTCAGCCCAATGCCGAGAATGACATATTCGATGCGCACCGCATCACATGCGGCCTCGCACAGAATTCCAGCCAGCTTCTTGCCGTTAAAAAGAATGTCATTAGGCCACTTGATCGAAGGGGAGCGAGGCAGAAAGGCGCCGACCGTTTCAGCCACAGCCACCGCCGCAGTCAGCGTAATTTGGGGCGCGTGTCGTGGGGATAAATCGGGCCGGAGGATCAACGATAGATAGAGATTGCTGAACGGCGGCGACTCCCAACGCCGGCCCAATCGTCCGCGACCATGGGTCTGCGACTCGGCGATGATGATTGCGCCTTCAGCCGCTCCATCCTCTGCAAGCTTGCGCGCGTAAGTATTGGTTGAGTCGATTTCCTGGAAGTAATGAAAGGCGGAGCCCAGACGTCGCGTGCTTAGCTGTGCGCGTACGCGCGCAAGATCGAGCGCCGCGCCCGGAGGCGCTGAGGTTATGCCGGGGGATTCACTCAGCGGCATTCATCGTAATTTTCATGTTGAAATCGACCACCGGCGCCGAATGGGTAAGCGCTCCCGATGAAATGAAATCGACACCGGTCGCCGCCACTTCCCGAATATTTTCCAGAGTGATGCCGCCTGAGGCCTCCACGCCGGCTCGTTTGTTGACCAATTTGACCGCTTCAGCCATCTGACTGAGAGTCATGTTATCCAGCATGATCACGTCCGCGCCGGCATCGATCGACTCTTGTACTTGTTTTAGATTGCTGGCTTCGACTTCGACCTTGGCCATAAACGGCGCATGGCGACGCACCGCCTTGACGGCCTCGGCAATGGACCCCGTGGCTTCGATATGGTTGTCTTTTACCAAGGCGGCGTCATACAAGCCGATGCGATGATTCATCCCGCCGCCCATCCGTACCGCATATTTTTCCAACGTGCGGAGTCCGGGAGTGGTTTTGCGCGTGTCGAGAACCTTGCAGGGAAAATCCTTGACCGCCTCGACATATTTGCGCGTCAGCGTCGCGTTCCCCGACAGGCGCTGCAGAAAGTTGAGCGCCGTCCGTTCCGCCAACAGCAGCGCGCGCACGGGCCCCACAGCTTCGGCCACCACCATTCCCTCTTTGACTTGCGCGCCGTCATGTGTCAAAAGGCGCACTTCAACTTTCGGGTCGATGAAGTAAAAAATCCGGTCGAGCAGAACCAAGCCAGCCACCACCCCGGCTTTCTTGGCGCGGAACAAGCCCGTGCCTCGCGACTGGGCCGAGATCGTCGCCATGGTGGCCAGATCGCCGGCGCCGATATCTTCGTCCAGTGAATCGCGGATTAATCTTTCGATCTGAGGGCTGACAAGAATATCCATTAGCTCACTCCTTCCGCTTGGAGTTGTTCGATCTTCTCCAAGCTGCTCCTTAGAGCGCGAATCTTTTCCTCGAACTGAACCGCCTTCTCCTTTTCCTTCTGAATCACCTCGGCTCTGGCTTTCGCGATAAAATCACCATTGGCGAGTTTTTTTTGGACCCGTGCCAGCTCGTCTTCGACCTTGCTTACTTCTTTCGAGAGCCGTGCGCGTTCCTCGGCGAGATTTACGAGATCTTCGAGCGGCAGATATACTTCCAACGGGCCTACCACCGCAGTCGCCGCTCCTTTCGGGCGATCGCCTCCGTCTTGATACGCAGCCGAACCGACGCGCGCCAAAACGCGGAGATAAGACTCTTGCTCCTGCAAAAATTTCAGCTCCGGATCCGCGCCGCAGAAAATCACCGCGACCTGTTTACTGGGGGGGCAATTCATTTCCGTGCGAAGATTCCTGATTGCTCGAATCACGTCCATCAAAAATGTCATGTTTTTTTCCGTCTCTTCGTCGATCCAGTTGGGCTGGACGGTCGGATAACGCTGAATCATGATGCTTGGACGATTTTCGCCGAGCGTCTGCCAAATCTCTTCGGTCACGAACGGCATGATCGGATGGAGCGACAAGAGAAGCTGGTCCAATAATTCTTGTAACAGCTTCCGGCTTTGACCGGCCTCTGACGCATCGCTGCTGGTGAGCGCCAACTTGCTCATTTCGATATACCAGTCACAGAACTCATGCCAGGTAAACTGGTAAAGCGTGTTGGCATAATCATTAAAACGATAGGCGTCGATAGACTCGCGCGCTTCCAGAACCACGCGCGCCAAACGCGAGCGAATCCAACGTTCGGCAAAACCCAGGTTTTCTGTATTCAGAACGGTTTCGGAATCGCCGACCGCTTGGTCCGCAATATTCATCTGTACGAATCGTGCGGCATTCCATAACTTATTGACGAAATTTTGATATCCGGAGATCCTGTCCTCGGCGAGTTTGATATCGCGCCCCATCGCCGCCATCGCGGCGAGAGTAAAGCGAAATGCATCGGTGCCATACTCTTTCATCACGTCCAGGGGATCGATGACATTGCCCTTGGACTTCGACATCTTCTGGCCTTGCTCATCGCGCACCAGCGCATGAATATAAACATCATGAAAAGGCACGTCGTTTCTGAACTTAAGCCCCATCATGATCATGCGCGCCACCCAGAAAAACAAGATATCAAAGCCGGTGACGAGTGTGGAAGTCGGATAGTAAGTTTTGAGGTCTTCTGTGTCGTTCGGCCAACCCAGCGTCGAGAAAGGCCATAGAGCGGAAGAGAACCAGGTGTCCAAGACGTCGGGATCTTGGACCAGCTCCGCGCCGCCGCAGGTTGGGCAGCGCTCCGGCGCTTGACGCGCGACGATAGGCCGCGCGTCCCTGGAAAGAATGTAATCGCCGTCGGCCGCTGCGATGAGGCTCTCCGAATCGCAGGCTTTGCAATACCAGGCGGGAATCTGATGACCCCACCAAATCTGCCGCGAGATACACCAGTCTTTAATGTTCTCCATCCATGCAAAATAAGAGTTACGCCAACCTTCGGGAACGATCCGAATGTCATTGTTTTGCACCGCGCGAAGCGCCGGCTCGGCCAGCGGCTTGATGTCGACAAACCACTGCGGCGTAAGATAAGGTTCGATCGGTGTCTGGCAGCGATAACATCGCCCTATCGCGAGCTTGTGCGCTTCGGTCTTTTCCAGAAAACCTTTCTCTTTTAATTCTGCGATGAGTAGCTTTCTCGCTTCAACGCGGTCTTTGCCGCCGTATCGCTGGATCCATTCGCCGCCCTCACCGCGATTGAGAAATGCCGCCGGATCGATGCGCGCATCGGCGTCGAAGATGCTGATCCTATCGAGAGCGAAACGCTCGCCGATCTCGAAGTCGTTGAAGTCATGCCCCGGGGTGATCTTAAGAGCGCCGGTGCCGAATTGCCGATCGACAAACGGGTCCGCAATCAGCGGCACGATCCTGCCGGTGATCGGCAAACGAATCTTTTTTCCGATCAAGTGTCGATAGCGCCCGTCTTCCGGGTGCACCGCCACCGCCGTATCGCCGAGCATTGTTTCGGGCCGGGTCGTTGCTACCACTAGTCCCTGCGACGGATCGTCATCCAGTGGATATCGAATATACCAGAGGTTGCCATCGGCTTCCTCGTGCAGCACTTCAATATCCGCGAGCGCGGTCTTGCAGCGGGGGCACCAGTTGATCAGCCTCTCAGCGCGATAAAGAAGCTTGTCCTCCCAAAGTTTCACGAACGCCTCGCGCACGGCGCGCGACAGACCTTCGTCCATGGTGAAGCGTTCGTGGCTCCAGTCGCAGGACACGCCCAACGCCTTCAATTGGTGCAGAATCGTATTGCCAGCTTCCTGCTTCCACTGCCAGACTCTCTCGATAAACTTTTCGCGTCCGAGCTCGGCCCGGCTGACGCCTCGTTGGGCAAGCTGGCGCTCGACCACGTTTTGAGTGGCAATGCCGGCATGATCGGTACCCGGCACCCAAAGCACGCTGAATCCATCCATCCTTTTATAACGGCAAAGAATATCTTGAAGCGTGTTGTTGAGGGCATGTCCCATGTGCAGCGAACCGGTCACATTCGGCGGCGGGATGACAATGGAAAAATAGCGATCGACATCTCGCGCCGGCTCGAAGAACCCCGAATTAACCCAAAAGGTATACCACTTCGATTCGACATCCTGATGATTGTACGCCTTTGTCAGCTGCATAAATTAGGCCTTGTTGCTCGCCTCCATTTCGCTGTTGTTGTATGCGGGTGATTCTTCGATAACATCTGTGAGCTCGATGACTTCTTTGCGATTATCGGGACTCCCCGCCGATGTTTTTTTCGTGGCCGGAACCGCCGGCGCCGACGATGATGTCGCTACCGCCGAAAATGACCGGCGCTGAACTGACGATCCAAGACTCTCGGTGACGGCCGTTCTCAAGTCGTCCCTCTGAACCGGCGTGTTTAGCCTTCTGTAATTTCTTGACAATGCTTTGTCGCCTACCGCCGCGGCACCGATCAGGATGACAGGGAGCCGCCAACCTTCCAGGGCGCGAATCTCACTAGCCGCCGAGGGATTCCGCCCGCGTAACGCGGCGTAATCGATGATAACCAGGTCCATCTCCCCCGCCGGTTCTGCTTCAGGAACTTTTTCCGAAACTTGCACGTGATGCTCCGGAAAGAGCGCCACGACGATGGCTTGCTGCAGCATCTTGTGCGGTTGAATGACGAGTATTTTAGCCATGGAGGATGATTTGTTCCTCGTAACTTGACAATACAACGACCTCAAGTTACATAAAGTTCACGGTTGAAATGGTTACGCGCTGCGCGAAAGTGGCGGAATTGGTAGACGCGCAGGATTCAGGATCCTGTGGGGTAACTCCCGTAGGGGTTCGACTCCCCTCTTTCGCACCATGCATCTATTACGTAACACACAAAATTGATTTTCTCTAACAATCCCGAACCCCTCCTTGTGCGCTTATCCGTGATCTGATTCGGCCGTCAACAAGCCCGAGCGAGCGAGAGACGCTCACACGGATTTCGAGATTCAAAAAAGCTTCAGGAAATGATCGGTTCAGCCCGCGATGGATTTCGCAGCTTTCGAAGTTGACTGGGACAGGCGACAAAACTGATATTTATGAAATCTCTTAAGAAACTGGCAACGACGCTTTTTTTGTTGTTAGCCGTGTGCGCTTGCTCGAAGGATTCGGATCAGAGCGCAGAGGCCGCGAAAGATCCCGATTGGCAGAGAGGCAGGGCCGTATTTGTTGCAAACTGCGTCGCTTGCCACAATAACGACCCCTCTAAAGACGGGCCGATCGGACCTGCTATCAAGGGCTCGTCAAAAGAATTACTCGAGTCGCGAGTTCTTAGCACTTCCTACCCGCCGGGTTACAAGCCTAAGAGACCCACGCACGTTATGCCGCAATTTCCTTTTTTAAAGGATGAGATTCGCTATCTCGCGGCCTATCTCCATTAACTTGCTCCCGGCCTTATGTGAGCCCGAGGGTCAACAAAAATAAAATACCGGTTAGTAGAAAGCCGGTCCACAAAGCACCGGAGACGGAGTCCAGTGGTTGTTTAGTCGGGCCTTGAGTGCCGTAAAGAGCATTGGCTTCAACCACGCCAATGACGATGAAGACAATAATCCAAAAGAGCGCGCGCGAACCGGACTGACCGACCATCGCTGGGTAATGACTTGCCGCACCCATGTAGAACAACATGGGAATCGAAAACACCGTATTAGTTCTCGAAGCCAACGCGCCGCGACGAGCGGCCCCGGCAGCCGCCGGCAATGCCTGGCCTCCCGATGCAACCTGATTGGTAGACGCGATAACGATCTGCTGGTTGGGCCAAATAACCAACCAAACATTGAGAAACATAATGATACCCATCAAGCCGCCCACCGTGATGGTTATCCCATAGGGCGATGAATAGAAAAGCCCCCCGCCCATCTCGCTCATGCGGATGATGTAAATCAAAATGCCTGCGAGAAACGTGAACATCGCGCCCCAGCGAAACCACCAAAGAGCCCGTGGGACAAGTTTCTGGACGGCGCCCGTCCGCACCGCAGCCTCAGTTTCAGCGAAAAATGGCGTCTGCACAAAATTGAAGTAGTATAGGATTCCAATCCACGTGACACCGGCCAAAAAATGAATCCACCGCAACATAAACAGAGTAAACTCCATGATCTCTCCCCTCCTTCTTCTACTTCATTTGATTGACCTCAAATGAAACAAGCGCGTGATGTATGGCAGCGTTATATTCGGTGACACTCATTTTTGTCAAGAAAAAACCGGAGAGTTGCCACTTCTAATCGATTCTTCTACTCTAGATAATTAACGGGCCTTAATTTTCTGCTCGCGGCTCAAGCCATTTGGGCTCCCTTTCCTCAAAAACTCGGCTTGACCAAGTGGGGGATCTATGCCATTTTCCTGCTAGATTTTTCAATGGTTGCACGGAGTATCTCTGATTCAACAAAGTAAAATTCAGAAGCTTGAACCAATCTCCAGTGGTTCGACCGCCGGTGAGCGGAGGGCCGCTTTTCCCCACGGCACCGATGATCCCTTTCATTGTGTCGCCGAGGAACTCCAACTCGTCGAAGAGAACCTGATACGCGCAATTCGCTCCCGGGAACCCGACCTCACGAATATCTCAGCGCACCTGGTTCATAGCGGCGGCAAAAGAGTACGGCCGATGGTGACGTTGTTGGCCTATTTCGCGTTCGGCGGCAAACGCATTCAGGACATCGTGGACATCGCCACCGCAATCGAGCTTATTCACACCGCCACGCTGCTACACGACGATATCATTGACGGAGCGGAAACGCGCCGCGGCAAAGAATCCGCATACAAAAAATTCGGTCTCAAGTCGACCTTGGTCGCGGGCGATTTTCTTTTCATCAAGGCGTTCGAGTTCGCCGGAAAGTTCGACGAGACCGTGGTTCAGTGGACGGCTGATGCCTGTACCGCTCTGACGGAAGGCGAAATTTTACAGGGGTTATTTAATAGAAACCGCGCGGTGACGCTCGAGGACTATCTGGAGATCGTCAGACGTAAAACCGCATCGCTGTTTCACACCGGCGCAAAGGTCGGCGCCTACTTGGCCGGCGCCCGCTCTCCTCTCGTGGAAGAAACCGGCCGTTACGGGCTCAATATGGGCATCGCGTTCCAAATGATCGATGATATTCTGGATGTTGTCGGTCACCCGGATCTTTTAGGCAAACCCACCGGGATGGACTTGCGCGACGGCAATCCGGCTTTGCCGATCATACTCGCGGTGATGAACGGCGACTCTGTCGTGCGAGAAGCCTTTGATTCCAGCAATCCGAATGAGAAGCAGATCGTCGCAGCCCTCGCCGCCATCAAGACCGGACCTTCAATTCAGGAAGCCAAAGCGCTCTCCAAACGCTATGCCGAACTCGCAATGGCCTCGGTCAAAAAGCTGCCGCCGTCGAAATACCGCAACGGTTTGGAAAGCCTGGTCAAGCTCATCATCGACCGTGATTTTTAAGTTCGCTGTTCGCACCTGCGCCGCCTGAGTTTTCGCAATCTGACGATGTCCGCTGTCAATCCCTCGCGAGATCGAACCGTTCAGGGGATGTTCGACCGGATTGCCGGACGTTATGACTTGCTCAATCGCGTGATCAGCTTCCGCATGGATTCTCGCTGGCGACGCCAGGTGATTCGCGAGGTGATGACTCGGAGCGCTCCGCGGGTTCTCGATCTCGGCACCGGGACCGGCGATCTCGTCTTTGACGCGTCAAAGGCTTCGAAAGGTGACGGAACATTTATCGGCCTCGACTTCTCGCTCCAGATGTTGCGTCTTGCTCGAACCAAACGCGGCAAGTTTCCTCATGCCGCAAGCACGGCGTTTGTTTCGGGTAGCGCCATGATTATGCCGTTTAGAAATAATTTTTTCGATGGCGTCATGACGGCGTTCGTGCTGCGCAACGTTTCAGATTTGAGCTTGCTTTTTGCGGAGGCTCATCGAGTACTCAAGCCCGGAGGGAAATTTGTCTCCCTGGATATGTTTCCGCCGTCGGCGACTTGGTTCTCGACGCTCTATTCTGTCTACTTCCACCGCGTCATGCCGCGCATTGGCGCTTTGCTCGCCAGGGATCGCGATGCCTACCAGTATCTATCCGATTCGGTTCGCCGGTTTCACAGGCCCGAAACAGTTACCGACCTGATCGAGCAGGCCGGATTTCAACACGTTATTGTGCGAAAATTTCTAAGCGGGGCCGTCTGTATGCACGTCGGCAGCAAGCTGAGCACGCCGCCTCGGGCCTAATTTTTTTCATGCGCGGATTCTCAAGCAGTTTTTTAATTTTCTTCTATCAAATTGCCTTAGGCGGCCTTTTCGCTTTGGCCGGAACGCCTTTTCATGAGATCGAACGGGGATTTTATAAATCCACAGCGGGCGTGCTTTATGTTATCGCCGTCCTCGGATTGTGGGGCAAAAGCCCGCTGTACCTCGACAGCTTGGGCAACGGCCTGACTTCGGGAGCCGCCTTCGAAATATTTTTTCACGTTGCTTTTATCGTTTCTTTCTCCTGCTACATGGTCTCATTATGGACCGAGCAGCGGGTTTTTCGAGCCCGGAGCTTCGCGGCAAGCGTTTTGACCGGCTGTGCAGGCCTGGTGCTCAGCGCTCACAGCTTTTACGACGCCCGCTCATTATCGATTCTCGGGCTGATTTATCCCGGATCATTTTTTCTTTCATCGCTTTTACTCGGAAGCGTTACCGTCGGAATGCTGATCGGTCATTGGTATTTGATCGACACCGGGCAGAGCTTGGAGCCTTTCATCCGCATTTATCGTTTTTTTGTCAAAGCCCTCATTGTCCAATGCGGTTTTTTTTTGATCGCGCCGCTCGCTCTCTATTACCTCGGCACGCCGCAAAGCGCGGCGGCGCTCGAGCAGCTCTGGCGCCAACATTCGACTTTGCTGATGATTCGCCTGATTGTGGGGGACGGGGCGCCTTTAATTCTCGCCTGGATGATCTGGCGCACGCTGCTGATCCCCCACACGATGGCTGCGACCGGATTATTTTATATTGCCCTGCTAGGAGTTTTCGTCGGTGAAATACTCGGCCGCCAGATTCTCGCGCTGACGGCGCTGCCGTTTTGAGGTCTAAGAAGCCGGGGCCGAGTTTTTAGGATAGGTTTTCAGCTTGGTTATTCGCAACCCGCTCGAAGTCCAGCCCAAGTCGTATCCCACCGCTTCACCGACCTTGAGATCGAGCGGCGATTTGGCTTCACCGCAGAGTATAACCAACTCATAGGAGAACGTGAGCTCGCGGCCACTTTCGGTGCGGACCACACCCGTATTGTTCGAGGGAAAAAGCTTCGTGATCACGCCCTGGTGATAAAAATCACCGCGCGCCGAAGCCAGTGGGTCTTTTTCATCGGGCCCCATCTTGGTGATTGGCTTCAGTCCAAAAGCTGCATCATGCCTGGCCAAAGCCTAGCGCCTCGGCCCGCTGCGAGTTCGTTATCCGATCGGATGTTTTTGCGAGGCGATGCGCTTTTGTAATTCCATCAGACCGTCGAGAACAGCCTCCGGTCTCGGCGGGCAACCCGGCACATAGACGTCAACGGGTATAATCCGATCGATCCCCTGGACTGTGGCGTAGTTATCATAAAACC
>Ga0075286_1000043_pt1 | contig 12305 bp, 13 predicted proteins | sample SF_Rice_20C_0N_2_FD_69761 | JGI IMG/M metagenome (GOLD analysis project Ga0075286, IMG submission 69761) | Rice paddy soil microbial communities from Twitchell Island, California, USA - SF_Rice_20C_0N_205 | ecosystem: Environmental > Terrestrial > Soil > Paddy field/soil | place: USA: Twitchell...
CTGCTGTTCGTTTTTAATTTTGCCTTTGATCTTGCGCCGGACAAAATCGCCACAATGGCTCCGGGCCTGCTCTGGCTGGCTTTTTTGTTCACCGGGACACTGGGCCTCGCTCAGCTTTTTCAAGCCGAGCGGGAAAACCATTGCTTGGATGCCTTGCTGCTCTCCCCGCTCGAAGGCGGCGCGCTTTTTTTGGCTAAAGCGGCTTTCAATCTGATTCTCATGGTACTCGTAGAGATCGTCGTCATTCCGCTTTTTTGGATCTTGTTCAATCTGCGGTTGTGGAATTTGCTACCGCAAATTTTTCTGGTTACCCTATTGGGAACTATCGGCTTCTGTGTTTTGGGAACGCTCATGTCCGCAATCACGTTGAGAGCTCGGGCGCGCGAGCTTCTTTTGCCGCTGGTGCTCTTTCCGCTGATGATTCCGGTGATTCTGGCCACCATTCGCTGCATGGAAGAGGTACTGCGCACCGGCCAGTTCGGCGATCAGGTAGCATGGTTGAGGCTGCTTTTAGGGTTTGACGTGATATTTTTGACCGCAGGGGTGCTCATCTTCGACTGGGTTATCGAGAGTTGAAATGACCAGCCGGCTTCGACCGATCAAAAAGCGAAAGGGAATTCTCGGCGGCCTCGCACTGGTCACGGTTTTGTTCGGTCTTTACAGGTCACTCGTCGTCGCGCCGCCGGATGCCTATCAGGGCGAAGTTCAGCGCATCATGTACCTCCATCTGCCGAGCATCTTGATCGCTTACCTTTCGTACTTTTTAGTCTTCATCGGCAGCGGCCTGTATCTATGGAAGCGAGAAAAACGCGACGATATTTTGGCCTATGCCGCTGCGGAACTAGGTGTGCTCTTCACTGCCCTCACAATCATCGAAGGATCCATATGGGGCCGCCCGACGTGGGGCGTGTGGTGGACCTGGGACGCGCGCTTAACTTTGACGGCAATTTTGTTATTGGTTTATGTCGGCTATTTGATGCTGCGCTCGCTTATCGAAGATGAAAATCGCGCCGCCACGGCGGCGGCGGTGCTTGGCATTATCGGCTTTCTCGACATACCGCTGATTCATATGTCGGTTTACTGGTGGCGTACGCTGCATCAGCCGCCGTCGATTTTGCGGCCCGACAAGCTGCCGTGGGAAAACGTTCATCCGAGCATGCTGGTTGCATTGGCCATCAGCTTCGTCGGATTTCTGCTGCTTTATTTTTATTTGCTGTCGCTGCGCTATCGCTTGGGTGAGATGCGCCAGGAAATCATCGCGCGACGGCTTACGCGAGGCGGCTAATGAGTCCTTGGGGTTTTGTCGCTCTGGCATATGGAATTGTTTGGGGTAGTATCGTGGTGTATCTCTTTCTCTTAAAGCGCCGCTATAATCGAGCGGCGCATGAACTCGATCAGCTCGGGTCGAAGGAGGCGACCGCTGGCCATGAACAAAAATAGGCGCTTCTTAATCGGCGGCGTCATCATTCTCGCCGCGCTCTCCTACATGATTTACGGCGGCATGCAGGAAGCGATCGTCTATTTCGTTACCCCGACGGAACTCAAGGCCAACGAGCGCTCTTCCGGCGATAAGTTTCTGCGCATGGGCGGCATGGTGGTCAAAGGATCGATGCACAAAGATCTTAAGAATCTTACCTATCGCTTCGACCTCACCGACGGCGGCACCAACTTCCCGGTATTTTTCAAAGGCGTGCCGCCGGATCTTTTTACCGAAGGCAAAGGCGCTGTGGTCGAAGGACGGATCGGCCCCGACGGCGTATTTCAAGCGACGATGATCATGGCCAAACACTCCGAAGAGTATAGTCCTCACACTGACGGCAAGCCTCCTTCCAAGAGCTTCGTTCCGGGTTGGGAAGCCGTCGCCAAGTGATATCGAGCCTGGGTCACATCTCCGTCGCAACCGCATTCATCGCTGCGGTTTGCGGCATTGTCTGTCCGATCCTTGCAGCGCGCTCGTGCCAAGAGCGCTATCTGGCTTACGCCCGCTACGCCATCTTCGGACAGTTCGTTCTTGTCACACTCGCCGCCGGCGCCCTCATTTACGGGCTGGTTACTGCTGACTTTTCTATCAAATACGTCGCCTTCAACACGACCCGCGCCACGCCGATCTATTATCGTGTCACCGGCTTGTGGGGTGCGCTCGAAGGCTCGTTACTTTTGTGGGAATGGGTCCTCATCATTTTTTCCGGCATCATCGCGTGGATTTATCGCGGGCGCCATCAAGAGAGCTTGCCCTGGGCGATCATGATTTTCTCGATCGTCTCGGCATTTTTCCTGGGCGTTCTTGCATTTGTGTCCAATCCCTTCGAGGCCGTTTCGCCGGTTCCCCTCGACGGCCGGGGCTTGAACCCGCTGCTCGAAGACGCCAACATGATGACGCATCCGCCGCTCCTCTACACCGGCTTCGTCGGTCTGACCGTCCCATACGCGTTTGCGATGGCCGCACTGATCACCGGCAAGCTCGACGAAGCATGGATTACCAGCACGCGACGCTGGACGATCATCGCGTGGTTCTTTTTAACCGCAGGAAATCTTGTCGGCGCGTGGTGGTCGTACCACGTGCTCGGTTGGGGCGGCTATTGGGCCTGGGATCCGGTCGAGAACGCCGCGTTTATGCCGTGGTTGCCGGCGACGGCATTTCTGCACTCGATCCAGGTGCAGGAGCGCCGGCGTATGCTCAAGGTCTGGAATCTTTCGCTGATCATCATCGCGTTCAGCTTGACCATTTTCGGCACCTTTCTCACGCGCTCAGGCATCCTGTCTTCGATACACGCTTTTTCCGCCGGACCGGTGGGAGGGTTTTTTCTCGGTTTTCTCGCGGTCATACTGCTCGGATCGTTCGGATTACTCGCCTATCGCGCCGACCTGCTCAAAGAGCAACCCGAACTCGATTCCATGGTCAGCCGGGAATCGGCGTTTCTCTTGAACAATATCGTCCTGGTCTCGGCATTATTCACGATTTTTCTCGGCACGATTTTCCCGCTGATCTCAGAAGCGGTCGCCGGCGTTCAGGTCAGCGTTGGCGCGCCGTATTTTAATTCCGTCACTGTGCCGCTATTTCTCTTTCTGGTCTTCCTTATGGGCGTCGGTCCGATGATCGCCTGGCGGCACGCCTCCTGGGACAACCTCAGGCGCAATTTTCTCTGGCCGGCTCTGGGCGCGCTGGTATTCGGTCTTGCATTGTTTATCTGGAAAGTAAAAGAGTTTCTGCCGCTCCTGGGCTTCACTCTGCTCGCCTTCGTGGTGCTGACGATCGTTTACGACACCGCGCTGGCGCTGCGCGCGCGCAAGCGCATCGCCGGCGAAGGAATCGTCCGCGGACTGATCACGCTCGCGCGGCGCAATCAGCGCCGTTACGGCGGCTTGATCGTCCATCTGGGGGTGGTCTTAATCATTCTGGGTATCGCAGGTTCGATGACGTACAGCATCGAAAAGGAAGCGACACTGTCGCTCAAACAGGAGCTACCGATCGGCAACTATCGAATCCAATTCGAAGGTTTGAAGGGCATGCGCCAACCGACGCACTTTCGTGTCGAAGGCGCATTCAGGGTGTTTCACAACGGCAGCGACGAAGGAATCTTGAATCCGGCGCTTAAATTCTTCCCGACTCAGCAATCCCCCATCGGCCGCGCCGTACACCAGAGCAGCCTGACGGAAGATCTCTATCTCATCCTCTCCGGTTTCAGTGAAATCGACCGCAATCAGGCGACCCTAAAGGCGTTGGTTCGTCCCCTGGTGGTCTGGATGTGGATCGGCGGCTTCGTCATCGCCTTCGGAACTTTGATCTGTATTTGGCCGATGAAAAAGACAGAAGCATCGGAGACATGAAACAACTGCACCAGTCTCAATCCCCGGCTGCCCACGCGAAGAAATTTGGGTCCTTGAAACTTTGTGTGAATAATAATGTGTCAACTTTAACTTTACGGGAACATGACTTTTCCGAGATAACCTGGAAGCAGTGAAATTTGAAATCGGGTATTGGCAATTCCGCTGGCAGCGAGGACTAAGATGCCCTGGCGCCGTTTACTCCTGATCGCTTTGATCCTCGGGCCGATTCTCGGCTTGCTTGCTTTCGGCTTCACGCGCGACGCCCGTTACATAACGTCGCCGCTGCTCGCCAAACCAGCCGCACCGTTCACGCTGAAGCTTTTTGACGGTGGCAAGATCACTCTGGCGGATCTGCGCGGCAAAGCCGTGTTTCTGAATTTTTGGGCATCCTGGTGTCCGCCTTGCCGCGCCGAAGCAAAGGATCTGGAAGCCGCGTGGCAAAAGGTCAAAGACAAGAACATGGTCTTTATCGGCGTGGCATTGCAAGACACCGACGAAAATTCACTGGAGTTCTTAAAGGAATTCGAAGTCACCTACCCCAATGGCAAAGACGAGTCCGGCAAAATCGGCGTGGACTACGGCACCTGGGGAATTCCCGAAAGCTTTTTCATCGATCCGCAAGGCCGGATCACCTACAAGCACGTCGGCGGCATCCGCGCCGCTCTTGTCCTGAGCAAAATCGAAGAAGCCGTCAAAAGCGTCGCGAGCGCCCAGGAAGGCAAAGGCGACTACCAATCCATTCGGTGAATCAATGTTTCTGCGGATCTTATTGGTCGTATACGTCCTATTCATTCTATCGTTTCAATCGACAGGTGCCGCCGGCGCACCTGATCTCGACGACCGCACGCGCGAAATCGCCACCGAGCTCCGCTGCGTGGTCTGCCAAAACCTTTCTGTTGCCGACTCCCCCTCCGAAATGGCTCAGCAGATGCGTGCCATCGTGCGTGAGCAGCTTCAGGCCGGAAAAACTCCGGAACAGATTAAAGATTTTTTTGTATCCCGATACGGCGAATGGGTTTTGCTCAAACCGAAGACCACCGGCTTCAGCGCGCTCTTGTGGATTTTGCCGTATGCCGCTCTTCTCCTTGGTCTGATCGCCGCGCTCGGGTTCATATGGCGCTGGACCAAATCGAAAAGCACCCGGGAGCAAGCAAGCAAATCTTCTGTCGCGCCCGAATTACAAACTCATTTTCTGACGCAGGAATTCGCGCAGCCTAATCTTGAGGATTCGAGCCCGAGAGCACAGTTGCAGCGTGAGGGTGGACGGCTCAAAGACGAGCTGAGTGATCTCGAATTCGATTTTCAATCCGGCAAATTGTCCGAAGCGGATTATCACACGCTCAAGCATGAGATCGCGACCAGGGGCGCAATCGTGATGCAGCAACTCCGCTCTCTGCCGGCGGAGCCCATTGCGCAAACCCCGGATCAAAAGCCGCCTGGTGTCAGCGCGGCCAAAACCGCCTCAACTCAGAATCCTTTTCAGCGCTGGCAACTCATCGCGGGCAGCGTTTTCCTGTTGCTTTTCGGTCTGGCATTGGGCGTGATGCTCACTCAATCCATCCGCCCGCGAACTTCCGAAAACGACACGATGACAGGCGATTTTATGACCGGCACAACCCCCTCAACGTCCAACGCGCGCGCCGCATTGGATGAGGGCAAACAGGCTTTCGGGCGGCAAGATTTTCCCAAGGCCATCGAGGCATTCAAAAAGGCTCTCGCTGCCGATCCAAACAATGCCGAGGCACACGCCTACATGGGCTTTATTCTCGTCCAAGCAGGCCACGGCGACGGCGCGCTGATGGCATTCGATAAAGCGCTTTCAATAGCGCCCAATTTTCCCATGGCTCTGTGGGGCCGAGGCATGGTTTTGTATCAAGATAAAAAAGATTATGCCGGCGCGCGTGAGATCTTCGAGCGGTTGCTGAATATCGTCCCACCCGGTGAAGAACGAAACGAGATCGTCAAAATGCTCGCCGAAATCCCGGCAGGGGCAGGTGAAAAGAAGCAGGCGGCTGCTCCGGCGGCATCAGCTCAAGTGAGCGGCAAGATCACGATTGATCCCAAGCTCAAGGCGAACATCGATCCGAACGCAGCGCTGTTTATCATCGCCCGCAGTGCAGGCGGCGCGGCCGGCCCTCCCCTCGCCGTCAAAAAAATCGAACACCCGGTTTTCCCGCTCCGCTATTCCTTGGGGCAGGAAAATGTCATGATGCAAGGCATGCCATTCGCGGGCAATATCAATATCACCGCCCGCCTCGATAAAGACAGTAACCCCACGACTCGCGGACCCGGCGATCTGAGCGGAGATTTCAAGAATAACCCGGTGGGAGTCGGGGCCAAAAACGTGGATGTTGTTCTCAATCGAATCAATCCTTAGATCAGAACCGCCTCCGGGCCCGATTAAATCAGCACGGTAATGAGGCGATCCGCTGGTTTCACAATCGAGCAGTTCTGTGTAAAATATAGCTCAGATTCAACCCTTGGCCTGAGCTGCGAGGTGCGTCATGTCTGAATTATCGAAAGACCTGTTGATGCTGCAATTTCTTTCCTGGATCTCGGACCGGCGCCGAACTTACACCGAGGCGATGAACGCATGGCAGAGCACATGTCCCCGACACACTATTTGGGAGGACGCGATGATCGACGGGTACATCGATCTCACGCGCCATGAAACAGCTCAGGACCCGGAAGTAACTCTCACGGCGAACGGTCGCGCATTACTCAATGGACATAACGGTCACCGTTAGTTAGGTCCGCTACGGCCAGCAGCACCGATCGTATATAGTTTCGAGTTATTTACGACCAAAGGTCAAGAAATGTTTGCTATAGCCCCCGCCACCAATTAAAGTGATCTTTATGAAAAATAACAATGAAGAACGATCCAGGTACAAAATTACCGACTCTCACCGCAATCAAACATTCGTCGCCGTGCTCCGAAAAGATCGCGAAACGGATGCCTGGACCTGGCAGGGACATATCGACTTCAGTGACGGGCAAAATTTCGAATTCGCCAGCCAGCGATGTTTTTCGACGGCGACGGAAGCGGAAGACTACATGCGCCGGTTTGCCTGTGCCCGGATTGATAGTCAACTGAACCGCGGCTAGCTGCCCGGATGCGCACGTGATTGAAGGCGAAAGCCTAATTTTTTCTCTACAAAAATTCCTCGGTCACTCGGCACAGCAATTACCCGGCCCTGATCCTGAATGATCCCGTACAGACGTTTTCCCGAGGTATCTCAACGGCAACTGGGCGGGTTCGGCGAAAACCATCGCCTCGCGTAAAATTCTCACGAGCCGGCGGCGTGCCCGGCGCGAGATGACGCGGCCGGCGCGGCACCTGAAAGGCGCCGGAGCTCGCGCGCGATTGCCAAACACCTAAACCCTTCTCACCTCAAAACTGTGGCGCGACGCTCTTGCCTTGGTCCCGTGAACCAAGGGCCGATTTACGCCCGGAAAAACACGGCATATCCAACGCCGCGAAGACCATCCGGTCATTTTCGTTCGCTTCGTCTCCGCTCACGCCTTTGCGGCTTGGAATGACCCGTCCAGGACGCTAAACTTCATGACTATGAAATCCGTTTACATCGCGGGCGCGGGCATGACAAAGTTTGGCAAAGATTCCCGACCGCTAGCGGCGATTTTGAGCGAGGCCGCAGTGCAAGCGCTGGCCCATGCCCAGATCGCTATGGTGGACGCGATTTATATCGGCGCGATGAATCCGGAGGAGTTCACCGGCGACAGCAATCTCGCCTCTCAGGTCACCGATGCGCTCGGATTGACAGGCATCCCGGCGATGCGAATCGAAACGGCCTCCTCCGCGGGAGCGGCCGCTATTATGGCCGGCTTCCAAGCCATTTCGTCAGGCTACTACACGCGAGTCCTGGTGCTCGCGGGCGAAAAGATGACCCATCTCAGCACCAGCGCAACGACCCGCATCTTGGCCGAAGTGCTCGACAAGCGAGAACGCCTGTGCGGCGCGACCATGCCGGCGCTCGCTGCGATGATCACCGAAAAGTACCGTCAGAAATTTCGCCTATCGGAGTTTCGTCTGGGGAATATGCTTTGCGCCGTGGCACTGAAAAATCACCGTAACGGCGCAAACAATCCGCTCGCACAGTTTCAGCGCGCGATCACGCGCCGCGAGTACTTCGCCAGCAAGCCTGTCGCTACGCCGCTGTGCTTGTACGACTGCGCGCCGATCACCGACGGCGCCGCCGCCGTTCTTCTCAGCGCCGAGCCATGCGACGTGCGGCTCTCCGGCATCGGCCAGGGCACGGGGCCGGTCAGCCTGCAGGACCGTGAAATATTTACGTCATTCACCGCAACGCAAGTCGCAGCGCACCGGGCTTATCAGATGGCTGAAACGAAGCCTCAAGGGATTGATTTCGCCGAGATTCATGATGCATTCACATCTTTTGAAATTATCACCACCGAGGATTTGGGATTTTTCCCCGCGGGCAAAGGCGGCGACGCAGTGGTGGCGGGGATAACCGGACCGGACGGAACATTACCGATCAATCTTTCCGGAGGGTTGAAATCGCGCGGCCATCCGGTTGGCGCAAGCGGCCTGGCACAGGTTGTCGATGTGTTCCGCCGCCTTAAAGGAGAAATTCCGTCGACGCGCGAATTCAGGCGCGGCTTGACTCAGAGCACGGGCGGCCTCGGCACCAATAATTTCGTTACGATTCTGGAGCGCGCCAGCGCTCGGACGGTACAAAATTCGTGGACACCTGCAACCCACAACCTACCCGGAATTCAGAAAAGAACTCAAGCCCAATCACAGGATGACGTTGAAGGCGTAATCGAGACTTTTACAATCGTCCACGTTACACCCGACGGCTTTTTGGCGCCGCTCGCTTTGGCGCTCATCAGAGCGCGCGATGGCTCTCTGCTCATGGCTCAGGGCGAAGACGATACGCATCTCAAAATCGGCCAGGAGGTCTATGTCCGGCGCATGGACGGTCTTTATTTGTTCACGGTCAAGAGCCAGCTGCAAAAAGTGCAGGAGGCATTCGCCCGGCTCTGGCGCCGCCGGCCGGCTGACAAATCCAAGGAGAACCGCGCGGGAGAACCCCGGTGATCTTGAGAGGCGGCGCGACGCGCGCGGAGAAGCGCTTTAAGTCGCTCACCAAACTGCTCATCGAAAAGCTCAAAGAGGCCATCGTCACTGGCAAGCTCGCGCCCGGTGAGCCGCTTGCCGAAGCACAATTGGCGTCTTCTTTGAAAGTAGGACCGGTAGCGCTGCGTGAAGCGCTGCGCACGCTTGAGGCCGATGGCTATGTCACCTTTCGCCCCGACAATGAGGTTGTTGTCAGTAAACCGAGCCGCGAAGAGATCGAGGATTTTTACGCCATTGCCGGCGCTCTCGAAGGGCTCGCCGCCCGTCTTGCCGTCGAGCGCGCGCGGCCGGGTGAGATAGAACGACTGCGCGAACTGCACCAAGCGCTCAAGGAAGCCTGCCAAAAACGCGACGTCACTCGTTACTTCGATGCCAACAATGAGTTTCATCGGATGATCGCCGACATCGCGCGCAATGAGCGCCTTTATCGGATGATCGAGCAATTGCGCCAGGAACTGCAGAAGACCCGCACCCTGTCGCTCCGCCTGCAGCAACGGCTCGACTATTCAATGCGCGAGCACGACCAAATTCTGGATGCGTTTCTGAAGAAGAACCCGGAGCTTGCGAGCACGGCGATGGTTCGGCACTTGAACCGTCAAATGGAGATTTTAAAAAATGCGGACGAGGTCGTCAAAGGAGAAAAACCATGAACGACACAGATACACGCAAAGCGCGCGCTTTGGGCATCAACCATGTGGCGCTCGAAGTCGACGATCTCGATAAGGCGCTCGAATTCTACGGCGCGTTGTTTGAATTTACGCTGCGCGGCAAAAGCGATCACAACGCGTTCATCGACCTCGGCGACCAATTCATCCAGCTAACGCTCGGCCGGACTCAAATCGCCGATACCAAGCGTCATTTCGGCTTGGTCGTGAACGACTGCGAGGCGGTTAGGCGCGCGATGGCTCAGCTCGGCATCGAGAGCATCAACAACCGGCTGAATATTCTCGATCCCTGGGGCAATCGGCTCGAAATCGTGCCATACGACGACTGTCAGTTTACCAAGTCCCCACACGTGCTGGCGGGCATGGGGGTTGCGCCGATCAAAAAGACTCACGCTGCCATCGAAGAGTTAAGAAAAAAAAGCATGGCGGCGCCGGCTTGAGCGCGTATGTGCCGAATGTCGTTGTCCGGCATCGAACGATTGCCGGCGACGGCAATCCCGGCGGGCACAGCGGCGGTTCGAGAGCCAAAGCCGAGCTCTGGGTGTGCGGACTCAGGGGCGCCTCGTCGTGAGTCCGAGAACTCTCAAGCCTATTTCTCAACGTGCGTCACCGCTCGCTATCTGGTCGGCCCTCTCAGCCGTCTACTTGATATGGGGCTCGACTTATCTCGCGATCCGGTTCACCGTTGAAACAACTCCGCCGTTCTTATCGGCAGCCGGCCGATTTGTCATCTCAGGCGCATTTTTGTGTGTCTGGCGCTCGTTCGCCGGCGATCCATATCCGTCACGGGAAGAATGGCGCAACGCGTCGATCATCGGAATTTTCTTGCTCGTCGGCGGCAATGGAGGCGTGGTTTGGGCATCGCAGTTCATTCCTTCGAGCCTGGCCGCGTTACTGGTCGCAACCGTCCCGCTATGGATGATCTTGTTCGACGCGCTGCATCACGGCGATAAACCCGGACGCGCCGCCCTGGGTGGAATATGCATCGGCTTTTGCGGCGCTGTCCTGTTGGTCGGCTGGACCGCCAGTCACGCGAGCGTGGAACATCTCCACGGCGCCATCGCGGTTTTAGTCGCGTCATGCTTGTGGGCAATCGGTTCGATCTACAGCAAGACGGCCAAGCTGCCTTCTTCGCCATTGGTCACGACCGGCATCGAAATGGTCGTCGGAGGGATCGTGTTGATCTTCGTTGCTTCCTGCTTTGGGGAGCTCGGCCATTTTGATTTGGCGGCGATCTCGCCGCGCTCCGCGCTGGCTTGGCTGTATCTAACCGTCATCGGCCCTGCGGCCTTCGTCGCTTATGCTTGGCTATTGCGCAACGCGCCGATTCCGCTCGTAGCGACCTACTCCTACGTGAATCCGCTGGTAGCGATTCTGCTCGGCCACTTTCTCGGCAATGAAATTCTCACGCCGCGCATTCTGCTAGCCGCGAGCCTCATCATCGGCTCGGTCGTGCTCGTCAGCAAAACCGGACGATAGTAGTGCGCAAACCAACGGCTATAGCCCTCACCGGTTGGGCGAGCGGTTCGATGCGATCGCAGGTAATTTTTACAAAGGGTCGGACATTCAGAGCAACGTCTTTACATGTTGATGCGAAATCGGGAATTCATCTCGATTGCAAAGAGCACGCGCGATAGCCGCGAAAAGCAATGAGCGCTGCGAATTTTTGCATCAGCCGGCATGAAATTGCTCCTTGCCGCGGTGATTTGCCGGTGTTAGGACAAACTCAACGTTAAGGAGAACCGTCGTGGCGCTCAAGCTTTATGATGCTGTACCGTCCTCGAATAGCGACCGGGTAAAAATCGCGCTTCACGAAAAGGGACTACCCTACACGCGCGTCACACTGGTACTCGCGAATAAAGACCAAAAACGGCCTGAATTTCTAACGCTCAACCCTTATGGGAAAGTCCCGGTCATCGATGACGGCGGCCATGTTCTTTTTGAGTCTTGCATCATCAACGAGTATCTCGATGAAAAATATCCGAACCCGCCGCTGATGCCGCAGGATGCATACCTACGCGGGCGAGGCCGTGTGCTAATTGATTACGCGCTCAATTACATGCATGAGCCCTATTGGGCGCTTCGCGGCGAGATGCTCAAGCCCGCAGGCAAACGGGATGAAATGATCATCAGCGAAAAACACCGCAGCTTGCGAGACCTTCTGCAATACCTCGAATCAGCATTGGCGGATCAACCGTATTTCCTCGGCGACCTGACTCTAACCGATATTGCGGTAGTGCCGCGGGCACTGCGCATGGAAGCCTACGGCGCGCTGCCGGCGCCGTCCTTGCCGCGGCTGAATGCTTGGCTCGAGCGTATGAAATCGCGGCCGTCGGTGAGAGCGATTCTCTAGCCTGCTGCTTATCGGGACTCGCGGACTTCGTTGGGCAAATCGTAGTGTTTCGTGCTCGTGTTCGGACGATTCACGATCACTTTTCACGAACACGACCAGCACCGTGCTTCGATTGTTATTTTAAAACTTCCTTGAGCTTCGCGACGACCGGCGGCGGGGTTTTAAAAAGGTTCTGAATAGCCTTATCGATCTCTTCGCCCGTCGCGGGCGCGATTTCCAAGTTTGCCTTTGCGGCGTCGTTGAGAAAGTCCGGATCTTTGACCGTCTGTAAAAATGCCTGCCGCAAGATCTGCACGCGCTCTTTGGGCGTCGCGGGCGGTAAAGAATAAGCGTAGGTCAT
>Ga0075286_1000044_pt1 | contig 12300 bp, 8 predicted proteins | sample SF_Rice_20C_0N_2_FD_69761 | JGI IMG/M metagenome (GOLD analysis project Ga0075286, IMG submission 69761) | Rice paddy soil microbial communities from Twitchell Island, California, USA - SF_Rice_20C_0N_205 | ecosystem: Environmental > Terrestrial > Soil > Paddy field/soil | place: USA: Twitchell...
CGTTTCAGGGGAACCAAACATTTTACCTCCTATCCCCAACGAATTTTCGAAGGAGGAGAGCACGAAGGGCATGAAGGTTTCAAACATTAAGGTAATCGGTTTTCGGTTCTTCACTTCGTTTGCACCCGCTGCACTGCTATCTCGGAATTCTAAAACTGGGAGCGGTGCGGACGCGTCGTCCGATATGCCCTGACGTTTGTGATCTTTTCGTTCTTGTGGCTCACGTTCCCGATCTTTGATTCGTTTCGCCGCTGTTCAGCGCGCGGCGTGGGCCTTTGCTCTATTGCTGCGCGGCAGCGCCGGCCAGACTTCGCCCGCGCCCGAGCCGATAAAGGCTTCGGTGCGCTGGCGCGCTTCATGGTCGTCGAATTGGCGCGGCGGAGATTTCATGAAGTAGCTCGCCGGACCGATGAGGGCGCCGGCAATGCCGCGATCGAGAGCGAGCTTGGCGCAGCGCACGGCGTCGATCACCACGCCGGCTGAGTTGGGCGAATCCCAAACTTCGAGCTTTACCTCGCAATTGAGCGGCACGTCGCCGAATGTGGTGCCTTCGAGCCGGATGTAGCACCATTTGCGATCCTGCAGCCACGGAACGTAATCGCTCGGGCCGACGTGCGCATCCTCATCCGAAAGCGCATAGTCGAGCTGGCTCGTGACCGCGCGTGTTTTAGATAATTTCTTTGATTCCAAACGCTCCCGTTCGAGCATGTTGAGAAAATCCGTGTTGCCGCCGAAATTGAGCTGGTAGGTGCGATCGAGACGAACGCCGCGCTCGCGGAACAAGTTGGCTAGGACGCGGTGCGTAATCGTGGCGCCGAGCTGCGATTTGATGTCATCGCCGATCAGCGGCAGGCCGCGCTCCTTGAAGCGCTTGCGCCAGTAGGGCTGCGAGGCGATGAAGACCGGAATGCAATTCACGAAAGCGCATCCTGCGGCCAGGATCTGTTCGACGTACCATTTCGTCGCCATCTCGGAACCGACGGGCAAGTAGGAGACCACTACGTCGGTGCGGCTGGCCCGCAGGGTCTCGACGATGTCGTCGGTGGCTCCCGGCGCCTTGGGGATTTTTCCTTTGAGATATTTTCCCAGCCCGTCGTGGGTCATGCCGCGCCGCACTTTGACGCCGGTCGGAGGAACATCCGCGAAGCGGCAAGTGTTATTGGGCGGAGCGAATATGGCTTCAGCCAGATCTTTCTCGACTTTGTTGGCGTCGATATCGAAGGCGGCGCTAAACTCCACATCGCGCACATGATAACCGCCGAGGTTCACGTGCATGAGCCCCGGGACGAATTTATTCTCGTCGGCGTTCTGATAATATTGGACGCCTTGAACCAGCGAAGAAGCGCAGTTCCCTACACCGATGAGAGCGACCCGAACCTTTTTTCCATTCATGTCAATGACGCTTTCCGCCGTCGCCGGGCCGGATAAATGCCTTGATAAAGCCCGGCGGCCGCATTTCGAGAGCTTGGAAGGCCGTGTTGCTTTGTTCGAGTGAATAATCGTGGGTGTAAAGCGGTGTCGGGTCGAGAGCGCCGCTGGCGATCTGCGCGGCCGCGGCGCGCATGCCGGCAACGTAGCGTTGCGGCTCGCGCTCATGAGCGTTGATCACGTCGATACCGCGCCAGTTCCAAGATTGGAGGTTGATCCGGCGCGGACCATCCTGGTGATAGCCGGCGATGATCAGCCGACCGGAGGTGCTTACCAGCGCGCTGGCAAGATCAAGGCTCTGTTGGCTTCCGGCCGCTTCGATCACACGCTCGCAGCCTTGTCCCTGGGTGATTTCCATAATCCGGGCGAGGGCTGCAGAGGAATTCTCCGAGGAAAGAGTTTCGCGGGCGCCCAGGCGGGCCGCCAGTTGCAGAGAAAAATCGCGCCGGGACAGTGCGATGACGCGGGCGCCGCTGCGCGCCGCCAGGCGCACGAGAAGTGCGCCGATAAAGCCGGCGCCGACGAGCGCTACCGTCTGCCCGGAGCGGATCTCACAGCGGCGATAAATGTTGAGCGCGCAGCCGAGCGCTTCTCCGGGAAATATTTCGGTGTGCGGCGGCAGCGGCACAAGACTGAACGCGTCGGCGACCGCATACTCGGCAAAACCGCGCGATGATAAAAACGCGTAACGCTCGCCGGCGCGCCTGCCGCGGACGGCGCTGCCGACCTGGTCGATGCGGCCCCAGGCTTCATGCCCGGGTTCGCCGGGCGCCAGGGGATACTGCAGGCCCGGCACGCTGAGCCAGGCGCCGAGATTCGAGCCGCATACGCCGCAACCTTCGACCCGCATGCGCACCTCGTGCGGCGCGGGTTGTGGTCGCGCGATGGTTTCAACTTCGATGCGCCGCGGCTCCATGATGCGCGCCGCGCGCATGGTATCTGCCCCGTTCATATAAGTGGGTTGCAATAGCACACAGTTGTATTCGCTTCATTCAGCCGCGGTCATGCAGCGCATGTCCGTTCGCAGAAGCAAAACGGCGGTGCAGCGCCGGGCGAGCCGTCGGCGGCCGGATCCGCTCCAGACCGCGCGCGTGGCGCAGCCAGTCGTGCAGTTTCTCGACACCTTCCATCGGATCGACATTGGCACGCCAACCCGTAGCGCTCTGGAATTTGCGGGTATCGGAAACATAATAGCGCTGGTCGCCCGGACGCCAATCGCTGAGTTCGCAGCGCGGCAGCGCGCCGTTCAGCTTCCCGATTATTTTCAAAAGCTCGAGGAGACTCAATGTATTCGACGGCCCGCCGCCGATATTGAAGGCGCTCCCCGATAGAGTGCGCACAGAGGATCGCGCCAGCAGAAACGCGCGCACCAGATCGTCGATGTAGAGGACGTCGCGTACCTGCATACCGTCCCCATACACGGTGATCGGCCGGCCCTCGAGAGCGCAAATGAGAAAGTGAGCCACCCAGCCTTGATCTTCGTTGCCCATCTGGTGCGGGCCATAAATGCAGCTCATGCGAAACACCACAGCGGGCAGACCGAATGTGCGCGCATAGTCGATGATGTACTCATCGGCCGCGCCCTTGGAGCAGCCATAGGGACTATGGAGATCGAGCGGGCGGGCTTCATTGATACCGCGCCGGCACAGCTCAGCATCGTTGGGGCGATAAGCACCGTTGTCGCAATCGAGCGCGATATCATCGAGACCGCCGTAGACCTTGTTTGTCGAAGTATAAATGAGCGGCGCCGGATCATCCGACCCGCGCAACGCTTCGAGTAGATTGAGGGTGCCGAGCGCGTTCACCTCGAAATCATGGCGCGGATTGGCGAGGCTGGTGGTGACGGCAACCTGGGCGGCGAAGTGAAAAACCTGTTTGGCTTTGCGCACGGCGCGCCGCAGCGCGTAAGGATTGCGGACATCGGCAAATTCGACCTGGATACGGCTTCCATGAGTGTCGAGCAGCCAGCGCAGATTTCGTTCCGCGCCCGGCCGGGACAGGTTGTCGTAAATTAAAACCCGCTCGCCGTCGGCGGCAAGGCGATTCGCGAGATTGGTGCCGATGAACCCGGCCCCTCCGGTGATCAATACGGGCGGGCACGGCCTGGGGCGGCGGCGGGCGGCGCCGGGCTGCGGCTCCAAGGCGCGCCAGATCGCCTGCAATCCGCCGCTCGCCCAAAGTCGGGCGAGCAATTTCGGCGCGCCGTCGTGGTCGTGCAACCCGAAATGATATTCGCGGTCGTCGGCATGAAAGCCGTCACGCGCGGAAAGATCCGGATCCAAGTCGCGCGCCGAATACCAGTAGACGCGCTCGACCGGCGCCTCCAAGGCGGCGGTGAACGCGCGCAATTGCTCGTACTCGTCATGCCTCCAAGTGGAGTAACCGGTGGCGCTGATCCAAATCTCGGCACCGGAGCGATGGTGGGTCAAAATTTGCTGCACGCTTTGCGCCACGGCGGTCCAACTTTCCCAGCTCGCTTCGTAGGTCCCTGGAAAACCATGAATGCCGACGGCGTCGATGTACTGCATGACGCCGCGACGAAACATCAATTCGAGCCAGTTGGGATCGTAAACGTTCATCCCCGCTAGGATGGTGCGCTTGCCGCGGCGCTGTGCCCAGTAGGCTGCGCCTCCGACCATCGCCGAAAAGGTCTGCCAGTGCGGGTCCAGCGTACGGTCCCATTCGCTCAGCTGGTCGGGTTCGTTCCACAATTCGATCCATTCAAAGCAATGACCGAGACGAGTGATCAGGATGTCGAGAAAATCGCCGTAGGCTTTTGGATCCCAAGGCGGCGCGGAGACGCGTGGAGCCACAGCCTGACTGAGCGGCGTGTAAAGCACACAGGGGATGAGATTCACTTCGTTTGCCAGATGCGGCAAGAGCCAGCTGTACCAGGCCTCGCCTTCGGCACTATCCCAATCGGCCCAGGAAACCATTGTGCGCAGATCTGCGACACCCAACGCGCGCAGCCCGGTCAAAACCTGCTCGACGCGTTCGTGATCTCCCGGGCGAAAATTTTCGACGACGCCGGCCCTGACGCCGGTGCTTGCGGACTCGCCATTTTGCGCGCACAAGCTGGGATGGTGCGCAATGCGCGGTGCCGAAGCCTTGATCTCCTGGCGCCCTGCGCGCGGGGATTTTTTCATAGCGTCAGTCCCCGTTCGGCGAGTTCGGCGCTGGCTCTATCGACGCGATCCATGGCGGTGCGGCCTTCGAGCCAGGCAGTCAATTCCAAGATGCCTTCTTCCAAGCTCACTGTGGGCGTGTAACCGAGGCGCGCGCGCGCCAGGGTAATGTCGGCGAAGCAATGGCGGATGTCGCCGACGCGGTACTTGCCGGTGACCTGCGGTTCGATGTCCTCCTTGCCCAATGCACGCGCCATACGCTCGGCGAGCTCGCGAACTGTATAGGCTGCGCCGCTGCCGACATTGAAAATCCGGTCGTCCATATGCGGCGCATCGAGGCACAGGAGACAAGCTTGCACGATGTCATGGACGCTCACGAAATCGCGCTTCTGGTTGCCGTCTTCGAAGATCAATGGCGGCTTGTTGTTCAGGTAACGCGAAGCGAAGATCGCCAGCACGCCGGTATAGGGATTCGACAGCGCCTGGCGCGGGCCATAAACGTTGAAAAAACGCAAAGCAACCGTTGGAATCCGATAAGCCCGCCCAACCATTAAGCACAGGCATTCCTGGTCATATTTGGTGAGCGCGTAGACCGAGTTTAAAGACGGCGGCTTACTTTCGGGAGTGGCGATCGGCTCCAGCGGCACGCCATCGCCATCGATAAATTCCCAGACGCATTCTTTCAATTGTGCAACCGACCGGTCCGTGACGATGCGCGGGATTCCGGCGGCGTTGCGGTAAAGACCTTCGCCGTACACGCTCATGCTCGAGGCAACGATCAATTTTTCTATCGGTCGCGCCGCCAATGCTTCCAATAGGACTGCGGTGCCCACGGAATTGATGCTCGTGTACTGTTGAATTTCGTACATGCTTTGGCCGACGCCCACCGCGGCGGCGAAGTGATATGCTGCATCGACGCCGCGCAATGCGCGGCGCACGGTCGCCTGGTCGCGCAAGTCGCCTTGCAACAAGTCGACGTCCTGGTTTAGGTAATCCGGATAGCTTTCGCCATGAACTTGGCTGATGAGTGAATCGAGAACACGCACTTTGCAACCGCGGGCCACGAGCGCATCGGCCAGATGCGAGCCGATGAAGCCCGCGCCGCCGGTGATCAAGACCTGGGCTTTCATAGATGAGACCCCGCATTGATTTTCTGGTCTTGAGATCCCCAAACAGTGTGGAACGGTGCGTTGGAAAAGCCGCCGGTCCGCGAACCAGAGCAAGAAAGCAGAGGAGTGGAGTTGAAATCGCGAGGCGGAAAAAAATTAGCGGTGCAACTTGTGGAGCGCAGTCGAATCGACGGTGGCCCTGTTTTGCCGGCCAAAAAAATGTCAAACCGATCAAAGGCATCCTTCGGGTTTGCTTGTGTCATTGCTCAACCGCTCGTCGCAACATACATGCCACGATTTGTACATTGCGCGTGAGCCGAATTGGCGTGGCATCAAAGAAGCGATGAATTATGTTTGTACGTTTGAGAAACTCGAGCGCGGAGGGCTCAGTCTTGGCAATGTGGCATGACGCGTTTTGTCCCGATACAGAAACAACAAAAAAGTTGCGCGTGTCGCAGTCGCTACAAATAGGTATGGAAGCTGCGCATCGGATCCGTCCGAGCAACGATCCGAGTTGAAATAAGCATGCGTCAAATGAGAAACGCTTTCGTCCTCAGCTACTCACGCTGTTCTGGCGCTGCGAGCTATGGCCAGCGAAAAATAATTTGTTATCCTGACTCTACTGATACCGGAAAAGAGCCCAAGACATCATGAGCGAGGGATCATGGACGATACGACGGTTCGACTTACCGACGATTATTACATCGTAACCGCGGCTTCGAGCAGTGCCGAAGTCCGGGTGCTCAAACATGACGACAGCTTCGGCGTGTTCGGACGCAACGGTGATATTCAACACGCCGGTCTGGGGGAGCAGGGCATTTACCACGGTGGCACCCGGTTTCTCTCTTTGCTGGCGTTTCGATTCGGTAATCTGGAGCCATTTCTGCTGAGCTCGACTATCAAAAAAGACAATATCTCGTTTACAATCAATTTGACCAATCCGGACGTATACGTGAACGGCAGCTTGATTTTGCAGCGCGGGGATCTGCATATTTTCCGGACGAAATTTCTCTGGCAGGCGACTTGTTACGAAACGCTCGAGCTCGTCAATTATAGTCTGAGTCCGATCGAGTTGTCCTTCACGCTTCAGTATGACGCAGATTTTGCCGACATTTTCGAAGTGCGCGGCATCAAGCGCCGTGCCCGCGGCCATCGCTTGCCGGATGAAGTCACTGGGGAACGGGTGGTACTCGGTTACCAGGGCCTCGACGGCGCCGTGCGGCGCACTGAAATTGAATTTGTGCCTGGACCGGAAAAACTCTCCGCATCGCGCGCCTATTTCCATCGAACGCTCGCGCCCGGGCAGCACGAGCACTTTGCGCTTACTTACCTGTTCAAGGTGGATGACGAGCACAGCGGCCGGCTCACGGCAGCGGCGGCGCTCGAGAGCGCCGAACGATCTCTCAAGGCGAAAGCGGCGGAGTGCCAGGCACAAACTTCTAATGATGAGTTTAATCGCTGGCTGGAGCGCTCGGCATCGGACCTGGAAATGATGCTGACGCAAACGCCTTACGGGCTTTATCCCTACGCCGGCGTGCCATGGTTCAGCACGCCCTTCGGGCGCGATGGGATTCTGACGGCGCTCTCAGTTCTCTGGCTCGCTCCGCGCCTGGCCCGGGGCGTCTTGAGCTACTTGGCGGCCCATCAAGCAACCGAGGTCATTCCGGAGCGCGATGCGACGCCCGGAAAAATTCTGCACGAGGTGCGCTACGGGGAGATGGCCGCGCTCGACGAAATTCCGTTCGGCCTGTATTACGGCAGCACGGATTCCACGCCGCTGTTTGTCATGCTCGCGGGCGCCTATCACGAGCGCACCGCCGATCGGCAGTTTGTTGAAAAGATATGGCCGAATATTCGGGCCGCTCTGGACTGGCTCGATAACTACGGCGATATCGACGGCGACGGGTTCATCGAATCGGCGCGGCTATCGGCGCGCGGCTTGGCACAGCAGGGCTGGAAAGATTCCTGGGACGCGATATCGCATGCCGATGGGAGCCTGCCCGAGCCGCCCATAGCGCTCTGCGAAGTGCAAGCCTACGCTTATGCAGCGAAGCAAGCTGGAGCTCGGATCGCCACGGCTTTGGGGAATGTAGAATACGCACGCGCGCTGCAGGAGCAGGCAGGACGGCTGCGCGATAAGTTCAACGCCGCGTACTGGTGCGAAGATCTGTCAATCTATGCCGTCGCGCTCGACAAAAAAAAGCATCCCTGCCGCGTCGTGGCATCCAATGCCGGCCACTGCCTTTTCAGCGGCATTGCCACCGAGGAATACGCCACGAGAGTGGCCGAACGGCTGCTGAGAGAGGACTGTTATTCGGGCTGGGGCGTGCGCACGCTCTCTACCAAAGAAATGCGCTACAATCCGATGTCCTATCATAATGGCTCGGTCTGGCCGCATGACAATGCCATCTTGAGCATCGGATTCGCCAACTATGGTTTGAAAGACGCGGCGAATAAAATTTTGACCGGGATGTTCGACGCCAGCAGTTTCTTCGATCTCCATCGCATGCCCGAGTTGTTTTGCGGTTTTCGCAGAAGGGAAGGCGAGAGTCCGACCCTTTACCCGGCCGCCTGCGCGCCGCAGGCGTGGGCTGCTGCGGCCGTATTTATGATGTTGCAGGCTTCTTTAGGGCTGTGCATCGACGCTGCGGTATCGCAGGTGCGTTTCGCCTCGCCTGCACTGCCGTCATTTCTCGAGGAGATCCGGATTCAAAATCTTGCCGTCGCCAAGGCAACCCTCGATCTCGTGGTCGACCATTCGTTCCGCGGCATCGGCGTAGAGCGCCGCGACGGTGATGCCAATGTCGTCATTTACTGAAAGAAACCAGCGAACCCGCGGAGCGCCCATTGGTCGCTGCCACTGACGGCGACCGCGAGCCCGGATATAAGATCCGTTGGTAAATGTTCAGATAGCCTTCTGCCATTCGCGCGACGCTAAAGCGCTCTTCGAAGCGGCGCCGGCACGCTGCGCGATCCAGGCTTGCCACCTTGCCGACCGCTTCGACGGCGCCAGCGAGATCATCGACGACAAATCCGGTGACTCCTTCTTCGACGAGCTCGGGCACCGATCCGCAACGGTAAGCGATCGACGGTGTGCCGCACGCCATCGCTTCGATGAGCACCAAGCCGAACGGCTCAGGCCAGTCGATCGGGAACAGCAAGGCGTAGGCATTCGCGAGCAAGTCTTGTTTGCCGCTTTCGCCGACTTCGCCGATCCAGTCCACGAGCGGATCATCGAGCAGCGGCCGAATCGATTTGTCGAAATATTTGCGATCGGAGTTGTCGATTTTGGCGGCCACTTTAAGCGGCATGCCGGTTTGCTTGGCAATTTCAATAGCTCGGTCCAGGCGCTTCTCTACCGATACACGTCCGAGGAATACCAGGTAATCGCCGGGTTCATTGCGCGCTTGATAGAGATCCGGCGGTAAACCGTGGTGTACCGTTCCCAGCCAATTCGCCCACGAGAGCGGCCGGCGCTGGGCATCGGAAATAGACACCACAGGCACTTGGTTGAACATTTTATAGAGCGGTTTCAAATCGGGTAAGTCGAGGAGACCGTGCAGCGTACTGACATGACAAAAATCTTTTTCCCGTTGCGAAAAGGGATAGTGCAGATAATCGATATGAAAATGCACGACGTCGAACTCATCCGCGTGCGTGAAAACTTTCTCGAGCATTACAAAGTGATGCGCCAGGGGATCGACGACGCGCTTATCGAGGCGCAGCGCGCGTTCGGAACACGGCACCAGGCGCGCGTTGGTGATCGAGTCACCGCTGGCGAACAGAGTGACGTCATGACCTTGCCGCACCAACTCTTCCGTGAGATAGGAGACAACCCGTTCCGTGCCGCCATAGAGAAGCGGAGGCACTCGTTCATAAAGAGGGGCAATTTGCGCAATTCTCATAGCTGCATCGTCTGGGCGGCTTGATGATCGCCGTGCTGATCCTATCTCACCACGAAGTACACGAAGGGCACGGAGGTTCGGGGATTATATTTGTCCAGAATTTTAAAGTTCGTGAACTTCGTGACTCTGCGTGGTGAATTTTTCTTCGCTTGCGGCCGGCAAAGCAAAAATCCCTTCCTGTCGCTTGGGCAAAAACGCAAAACATAAGCCAATGTCGGAATTCGATTTGCGCCGCAGATTTTCAGTCGTGTTCAGAGGAGCAGCACGAAATTGCTTTGACATGCGAGCGCCTCGGCGTCGATACCCATCCGGAAAAAACTGACCGCGCTGTCAGTCAATTCACTGTTGTATATCGTGCGAAGGGGCGTGGCAGAAACGATGCGCCGATCGAGCCATGTCTCACTTCCAACACAACTTGTGCTGAAATTGATTACAAAACAGGAAACGGTTGGAGTCACACTTTCGGTGCTCAGTTAACGATTCGAGCGGTAAAAGCGTTTCGAACGCTTGCGCCCCGCTCGCGCAGCAGTTGTAACCCGGACCTTCGCGTGGATGAAATCTCTCCGGCGGCGAAGCCGTTGGCTCGTGGCACATGCTTTGCTGAAAGTCAGGCGCGAGAGAACAATCGCGGTGGTCCGAAAAACCTTTGGCGGTATAAATTCACAGGAGATCGACCATGGATAATTACGAAGACACGTTGGAAACCGGCAGACCTAAGACAACAGAGGATGGTTTCACAAAATCCATAGAAGAATACACGGCCGCCGTCCCGTCATCGGCTTACCTCGGTATTGCGCTCGGCGCGATGGCGCTGTCATTGGCGTTTCAGGTTGCCGGCCGAGGCAAATGGGGCAACTTTATCGCCCAATGGGTGCCCACTTGGTTGATCATTGGCATGTACAACAAGCTCGTGAAACTCGAAGGCCATGACCAGGCCGATCGCGGCGGCAACCGCGGCTATACAAATTAGTCATACAAGCGATGAAGTCGATCTCGATGATCTCTCTCCTGGTGTATTGCGCGTGAAGAGCGCGGCTGCGATCGCTGAGACGGCGAGCACCCAAACGACCTCCAGCACGCCTCCGCCGGACTCAGTCGAGTCGGCCAAGGCCGCCGGTCTTCGTTACGTCACGGATGATTCTCCGGGATACCGACGCCGGCGGCGCGGCCGGGGCTTTATCTATACCAACGCCGCCGGCGAGATCATCCGTGACGTCCAGGAGCTGCAGCGCATCCGCTCTCTTGCCATCCCTCCTGCATGGCGCGACGTTTGGATCTGTCCGTTGGCCAATGGCCACATTCAGGCGACCGGCAGAGATGCCAGAGGCAGGAAGCAACACAGGTATCACCAGCGCTGGCGCGAGGTCCGTGACGCAACGAAATACGACCGCATGTTGGCGTTCGGCAAAAAGCTGCCGGCCATTCGGCGCCAGGTCGACCGCGATCTGGCTTTGGCCGGACTGCCGCGTGAAAAGATCTTGGCCACGGTGGTGCGATTGCTCGAGATCAGCAGGATCCGAGTCGGCAACGAAGAATACGCGCGTCAGAACAACTCGTTCGGGCTTGCCACGTTGCGTAATCGCCACGTCAGCGTGTCGGGGTCGACGATCCAATTCGAGTTTCGAGGCAAAAGCGGCGTTCATCACGCTTTGAGCCTGAACGACCGGCGCTTGGCGAAAATCATTAAGCGCTGCCAAGAGCTGCCCGGGCACGAGCTATTCCAATACATCGATGTCGATGGCGCGCGCTCAACGATCGGCTCGGCGGATGTCAACGAGTATCTTCGCTCGATTGCCGGAGATGATTTTAGCAGCAAAGATTTTCGCACCTGGGCCGGCACGGTGCTGGCTGCGCGCACGCTGATGGAAATGAAAGCGGCGCGCGGGAAGGCTCATCTGAAACGAAATATGACTCAGGCCATCGAAGCGGTCGCCCGGCAGCTGGGTAATACCAAAGCGGTTTGCCGGAAGTGTTACATTCACCCCGCGGTGCTCGACGCGTACGGCGACGGTTCCCTATTCAAGATCGCTCAGCGACGCTTGAAAAAAACAATAGTGGCGGAGTCGCATGAGCTCACCGCAGAGGAAGCAGCGATGGTGGCATTGCTCGAGCGTAGCTCGAAAGCTCTCGCGCGCCTGCCGCATCGGACCAGTCTACGCAGACAACTTAGAAAATCCCTTGAGCGGTCGAAACGCCTATGATCAAACCTCCAGCAATAAGCGCTCCGGTTCTTCAGTCATTGATTTGACCTGCTTCAGAAACAGCACCGCTTCGCGACCGTCGATGATCCGATGGTCGTAGGTGAGGGCGACGTACATCATCGCTCGCACGGCGACCCGACCGTTGCGCGCCACGGGGCGCTCTTGTATCGCGTGCAACCCCAGGATTGCGCTCTGCGGTGGATTGACAATCGGCGTCGATAGCAGCGAGCCGTATACACCGCCATTGGTAATCGTGAAAGTTCCGCCCTGGAGCTCGTCGGGCCTGAGCTTGTTTTCTCGCGCGCGGCGGGCGAAATCGTCGATGGCGCGCTCGATTTGGGCAAAGCTCATGCGATCGGCATCGCGCAGCACCGGCACCACCAAACCTTTGCCGCCACCGACCGCGACGCCGATGTCGTAAGCACCGTGGTAAACGATATTGTTTCCGCGAATCTCCGCATTGGCTTCGCGGACCAGTTGCAATGCCGTAATCGCAGCCTTAACAAAGAAAGACATGAAGCCGAGTTTGATC
>Ga0075286_1000046_pt1 | contig 12232 bp, 12 predicted proteins | sample SF_Rice_20C_0N_2_FD_69761 | JGI IMG/M metagenome (GOLD analysis project Ga0075286, IMG submission 69761) | Rice paddy soil microbial communities from Twitchell Island, California, USA - SF_Rice_20C_0N_205 | ecosystem: Environmental > Terrestrial > Soil > Paddy field/soil | place: USA: Twitchell...
ATCAGCACGAAGATGAGCCCGGGAATCAGGCTCCAGAAGAGAACCCGCCGCTCGTACCTGAGGTGCATGAAGTACATCACGCCGAGCGCTGCCTCCACGATCGCCAGGGCGACCAGTCCGGAGAGCAGCCAGATCGCCGGCAGATGGGCATAGGTCAGCGCCACCTCGACCCCGACGATCGCGAGGAGGCCGATCCAGACCGCGACGTACGCCCGCATGGTGGGGCCGGGGACCGATGTCATCGCCGCCATGGCTGGCCTTTCACCGAAAGCCCTCAGCGGGCGTTCATGAGGTAGACGAGCGGGAAGACGAACATCCACACCAGATCGACGAAGTGCCAGTACAGGCCGGTGGTTTCCACATGGCCGGGGCCCAGGCGCCCGCGTCGGAAGCCGAGGGCGATGATCGCGATGGCGATGACGCCGCTGATCACGTGCAGGAGGTGCAGGCCGGTAATCCCGAAGAAGGTCCCGCCGAAGAGGAGCGATCCTCCCAGCGGATTGGCCGACGGGCTCCATCCCGCGGCGAACAGGCTGAACCACTCCCGCAGGTGCAGCGCCGCGAACACGATTCCAAGCACGGCGGTGGCGGCGAGCCACCGGACGCACGCCTTGCGCTGGCCGCCGCCGGCCTGGGCGGCCCGCACGGCGGCCAGCATGGTAAGGCTGCTGGTCAGCAGGACGGCGGTCATGACCATGCCGTTGAGGATGGTCGGGATGAACTCGAACGGCCTGATCCAGTTCGGGCTCCCGACCCGCAGGTAGCCGTAGCCGAACAGGAGCGCGCCGAAGGTGGCGGCGTCGGCGACGATGAACAGCCACATCACCAGCTTCTTGGACTCGATACCGAAGGGAGATTCCTCCAGCACCGTGCCGTGCTCCAGGGCGAGGGCCACCTCGGCTTCGCTCACGTCACCTCCTGCGACTGCTACAGCCGCACGACGAGGACCATCAGGAGATAGAGCCAGAGAACACCCATGAAGTGCCAGTAGAGGGCGGCGGCGTCCAGCGCGGCCGCCGGCGGCCTCGGGGTGGCAACGCGCACGCGGCCAAGCACGTAGCCCAGGGCCGCGATCCCACCCAGCAGGTGCAGGGCATGGAGGGCCGTGAGCACGTAGAAGAAGGCACTGCTGGGGTTGGTGGCCAGAAAGAGCCCCTGCGCGGCGAGATTCCGCCAGGCAAGCGCCTGTCCCCCGACGAACAGCAGCCCCAGGGCCAGGGTGAGCGAGAGCCAGCGCACGCCGCTCGCCATGAAGGCCATTTGCGGCGCCCTCCCCACGATCCGCCTGCGCCCCAGCTCGAGCGTGCCGCTGCTCACCAGCAGCAGCAGCGTATTCAGGTAGAGCACGGGCGGCAGACTGAAGTGCCGCCAGTCGGGCGCCGACCCCTGCCGCACGACGAGGGCACTGGTATAGGCGGCAAACGACATCGCAATCGCCGCGATGCCGAGCCACACGCCGGTCCGTGCCGGCGAGGGACGGGGCGTCAGCTTCAGGACGTCCACGTCAGGATCCCGAGGGCCGAGCGGGCGAGGCCTGCATCACGTAGTCGCCCGCCGGTCCGGTCACTCCGTACTCGTTGGGACCGTGAGAGACGACCGGATGGCGGCCGCCGAAATTGTCGAAGGGCGGTGGCGAGGCGGTGGACCACTCGAGCGAGGTCGCCTCCCAGGGGTTGTCGGGAGCCTTCGCGCCGCGCAGCCGGCTCCAGATCAGGTTGTAGAGGAAAATGAGCTGCACGGCGCCGGTAAACAGCGCCGCCGCGGTGATGAACCGATGCAAGGGCAGCGAACCCTTCATGTAGTCATCGGTGAAGGCGGCGTACCGCCGCACGTTGCCCGCGAGCCCCAGGTAGTGCATCGGCATGAAGATGCAGTACACGCCAACGAACGTGAGCGTGAAGTGGATCTTGCCCAGCGTCTCGTTCATCATCCGTCCATACATCTTCGGGAACCAGAAGTACGTGCCGGCGAAGATGCCGAACATGGCCGCCACGCCCATCACGAAGTGGAAGTGTCCCACCACGAAGTAGGTGCCGTGCAGGTAGGTATCGATGGACGGCTGTGCCAGGAAGAACCCGCTGATCCCGCCGCTCACGAACACGGAAATGAAGCCGAGACAGAACAGCGCCGCGGTGGTGAAGCGGAGCCGCGCGCCGTAGAGCGTGCCGATCCAGAGGAGCGTGACGATCGTGGCCGGGATGGTGATAATGAGCGTGGGCACCGAGAAGAGCGTGGCCGAGAGCGGATTCATTCCGCTGAGGAACATGTGGTGGCCCCAGACCGTGTAGCTCAGGAAGGCGATGGAGATCAGACAGGCGATCAGGACCCTGGGACCGAGCAATGGCTTCCGCGCGAAGACCGGGAGGATGTGCGACACGATCCCGAATCCCGGCAGGATCGCGATATACACCTCAGGGTGTCCGAAAAACCAGAACAGGTGCTGCCACAGAAGGGGGGAGCCACCGGCGTGCGGCTGCAGGCGGTCGCTCACCACCAGCCCGCCCGGAATAAAGAAACTGGTTCCCGCGACCCGATCGAGGATGAGCAGAATGCAGGCGGGCAGGAGCACCGAGAACGCGATGAGCCCGATGACCGAAGTGATGAACCAGGCCCAGGTGGAAAACGGCAGGCGCGAGAGGGTCATGCCCCGGGTGCGCAGATCGAGCGTCGTGGCGATGAAGTTGAAGGCACCCAGCAGCTGGCCGACGCAGAACAGGGCGATCGAGACCGCCCACAGCGTCTGGCCGGTGCCCTGGCCGGGACCCGCGTCTTTGCCCAGGGCGCTGAGGGGCGCATAGGCGGTCCACCCCGACAGCGGTGGACCTTCCGGCACGAAGAACGCCGCGATCAGCACCAGGAACGCGACACAGGTCACCCAGAACGACATCATGTTGAACCGCGGAAACGCCATGTCTTCCGCACCCACCTGAATCGGCAGCACGAAGTTCCCGAAGCCGGCAAAGGGAGCGGTGGTGAGCACGAAGAAAATCATGATCGTGCCATGCATCGTCATGAGCGAGAGGTAGAGCTCCGGCGTCATGACCCCGCCGGCCGCCGCGTTCGGCGCCAGGCGGGCGAGCCCGGGAATGGGTGTCGTGGGATACGCCAGATGGAAGCGCATCAGCCACGAGAGGACCATTCCGGTCAGGACCGCCGCCAGCGCAAGATCGAGATACTGCTTCCCGATGACCTTGTGATCGAGACTGAACACGTACTTCCGAAGAAACGTCTCGGGCGGCGCGTGCTTCAAGACGGCGACTGTGTCGGAAGTCTCCCGAACGTAGGGCGCCGATCGCGCCGATGCGTCATGCATGTGCCTGGCCTCTCAGGGAAAGCGGTCGCCGCGGGACAGCCGGTCGCCGAGCGTCTGGCCGGTCTACTGTAGCGCTGCCTGGTCCTGCATCCACTGGCCGAACTGGTTCCGCGGCATGACTTCGAGATACGCCCGCATGTTGTAATGCCCCAGGCCGCACAGCTGGGTACACACGATCTCCTGCTTCACCACCTGGGTCGCCGTGAAGTGGAGCGGGATGACCAGGCCGGGCACGAAATCCTGCTGGAGCCGCAGCGCCGGGACGTAGAACGCGTGGCCCACGTCCTTGGAATGCAGCGTGAGAAACACCGGCTGGTTGACCGGCACGACCAGCGAGGCCGAGATGATATCGTCTCGCGCGGTGGTGTCGTTGGCCGGATCGAGACCGAAGAAGTTGCCGTTGCCGTCGTCGATCAGCTCCGGATGCATCGCGCCGAATCGGCCATCCGAGCCGGCGTACCGGAAATAATACGCGAACTGCTCCGCCTGAACGTCGATGTGGAGCGCCTTCGGATCGGGGGGCGTGAGGAAGATCCCGGCCCACACCTTGGCGCCCACCAGCGTGAGCACCAGGATTTCGGCACCGACCAGAATGGTGGCGATCACCACCATCGGCGTGGCGCCCCCGGGAAAGATCTTGATCGGCCGCGGCGTTCCCCGATCGCCGTACTGCCACACGAACAGCGCCAGGGCCAGTTGGGCGAGCACGAACAAGACCCCCGCCGCGACCATGGTCTCCACCATCTGCCGGTCGATGCCGACGCCCAGGACCGACACGTCGGCGGGCAACCACCACGTGCGCGAGATGAAGATCGCCGTGGAGACGACGGTGATCACCGCCGTGAGCACGGCGAAGAGTCTACCCACGATGCCCTCCCTCCATGAGACCCACGCTCAGTACGGGAGCGCCTTGAACACGAAATCCGCGGTGGCGGCTTTCCCTTCGGTGACCGTCACCTCCTGGCTCTGGCTGCCGAACCGCTCGTGCCAGGCCGTGACCGTGTACTTGCCCGGCGGGAGTCCCTCCAGGCTGAACTTCCCGTCGTTGCCCGTCGTCGCGGAGTGCGAGGTGGAGAGGACCGCGAAATAGCCATGCATCCAGGGGTGGACGTTGCATTTGACGGCGATGAACTCGGGCTTGCTGTAGCTGGCCTTGATGGGAGGCGCCCCGGGCGGCTGGGACTTGTTCCACTCGGGGTTCACCTTGGCGAGCGGATGGATGTTGTGAGAGGTCTGATCGTCGTTGTAGATCTCCAGGGGCTGACCGACCTCAAGAGTCGCCACATGAGGTAGGTACTCGCACCCCTTCTGATCGTAGCGGACGGGCGTCGTCGGGGCCGACGACGGCTGGGCGCCCGCGGCAATGTATACGACCGCCCACTGGACGGCGTTCCCGGGCCCGGTCACCACGCTCTCGGTCATGATCGGGGTTGGATGCTGTTTGGCGCAGGACGGCTCTTTCGCCATGTCGATCGGCCGCATTTTCGGGGGCGTGCCGGTAAAGGTCACGGTGCCGCTGATGGTGCCGGCGCTGGCGGCCGGACCGGGCAGTGCCCCCATGGCGGTCGCCGTCAGCACCACCAGGCCGACCGACATGAGGGACTTGGCAGACAAAGACAGGTATGGGGTAGACATCGATGGACCGTTTCGAGAAAGGGAAGTGGTCTGAAACTACTGCTCGCCTTGATCCGGGCCGATCGGCTTGAGCTCGCTCGCGTGCTGCGGCAGCCAGGCGTGCCACGCGGTGGCCTCGGGCGACGGGTACGGCTGCAGGGTCCGGAGAAAATGCACCAGATCCCACGCATCGTTCGGCTGAATGTTGTCCGAGAACGACGGCATCGGGGTGCCGTCGACGCCGGTCATGAAGATCCGATACAGGTCCTGGTTGGTCGTGCCGCACTTGAAGCGCGAGCCCATGGCGAAGTTGTACGGCCGGATCGGATTGTCCTTGCTGTCGGTCAGCGTGGAGGCGGAAGGGCCGTCGCCATGACCGGCCGGCCCGTGGCACTTCCAGCACTCCAGCTTCTGGAACAGCTCGCGCCCGTGCAGAATGCTCTGCGCCGTGGCCGGAGTCTCCGGCGGGACCGAGATGGGGGTGCCGGGCCCCTGGGTGCGCCACCGGGAGGAAAAGGTCTTGACGTAGGCCACGAGGTCGACCCGCATCTGCTGGGTGAGTGGCAGCCAGGACGGCATGTTGGAGGTTACGAAGCCGCGCGAGACCGAGTGGTAGAGATCTTCGTCAGTCGGCAGCGTGCCCGTCGGGGTCGACCGGCACTTGAAGACGGCGGCGGTGAAGTCGCGCGGCCTAGGCTCGATCCACTGCGCATTTTCACCATTGCCGTCGCCATCCGGCCCATGACAGCCGACGCAGTACCGGCGATAGTCCTGCTTGCCGGCCTGGGGATTGCCGTGCAACGAGCCGACCTGGGTCTCCTGTGCCGCGATCGGGGTCGCCCCGGACGCGACCAGGAAGAGGCCCAGGCTCGAGGCGAACACCGCCCATGGAGTTGCCATCCTCATGCGAGGGCTCCTCTCAGAAGTCGAAGTCGAGTGCTACGAGCACGCTCGTGCTCCGGACCGGAGTGTCGGGGGTCAGCGGGTCGAGACCCACGCCGTCGCCACTCAGGGGCACGGTGCCGATCGTCTTGGTAAACGAAAGCTCACCGAGCATGGCGAGCCCGGCCCGGCTGAACATGATCGGGTACCAGCGATATCCGAACGTGAACGCGTCGATGTTGCCGAGGTTCTTGGGGGTCGACACCAGCGCCTGGCGCGACATCCGGATGATTTCGTTCCGCTGGGTCAGGATGAACTGGGGGCTGATGTAGTAGTGGGTCTCGAGGAGGGCGCCATTCCACGTGGCGTTCCGGGTGCCGCCGGCCAGATCCTTGTCGTCGGAGCCATGCAGGAACAGCGGCAGAAATTCCAACTTGCCGAGGAAGAAGTCGCCCACGGCCCCGATCCGGTAGAACGTCTTGTTGTTGGTCCCGGTGCCGGGAATCGGCTCGCCGCCGCTGGTTTCGAACACGGTCGGTCGCCGGCCGACATACCCGTAGACGCCCACCCGCTCCACGCCGAGCCGCCCGGCGTCGAAGGCCTGACTCAGGGTGAAGGTGCCGTCGTAGCTCTTGCCCGAGGGGAGGCCCGGCACCCCGTCGCTTCCCGCCAGGACGGCGACGCTGGCCCGGGTGTAGCTGTTCTCAGAATGCCCCAGCCATTCGGCCCCGATCTGGTTGTCTCCCAACCCGAAGTCGGTCCCGTCGCCCACGGGGACGAAATGGTAGCTCTGGTAGAAGGTCCCGTTGCTCGAGAGCATGACCGACCGCTTTTCCGACAGCATGTTGTCCAGCTCGAACTTGCCGAACTTCAGGTTCACCCACGGTGTCTTGCCCAGATTGTCGAAGCGCACGAACGCCGCCTCGATCCCGACGCCCTCGCCGTCCTCGACGGTGGGCACGAATCCGAAGGTGATGTCCTTGTAGAGCGTGCCGAGCATCAGGAGGTCGGCGCCGGAGATATCGAAGCCCGACTGGGTGATGGTGCGCTCGACCGTTCCGCTGGCGGGGTCGCCCGGCACCGCATCCACCAGCTGATGCGTGGTGCGCTCCAGACGCCACTGCGGCGTGGTGCGAACCGCGAACGGGATGTAGGAAGGGTTGACCCAGATGGGCGAGTCCCGGTCGTTGCCGAGCTGGTAGCCTCTGTCCTTGAACCGCTGGCCGAAGGCGTTGAGCTCGGGCCAGGCGGTATGACAGGCCGAGCAGGCCAGCCCGTACTTTCTGGCGAAGGCGGGAATGCCGGCGGATTTGTGAGCGCCGTTGGCGTAGGTGAACCGCGAAGCTGTCGGGAGGACTCCTCCGCGCGCGGCGATGTACGCCTCGTAACTGTCGGGATGCCCAGCCGTCGGCGGCGTGGCGGTAGAACGGGTGCCGTCCACGGGAGGGACCGCCGCATCCGCGCTCGACACCGGCGCTGCGCACAGACTGCCACCGATGATCAGCGCCGTTCGCCAAGCCAAGCTGCATCCGTCTCTACGCTTCACAGACCAGTTGATCATGCCGCCTCCCGAGTCGGTGGTACGGGATGGTAGTCCAGCGTCAATGCATATCGGCCTGTACGGTTGAAGTTGCCGGGCGCCGCAAGACGGCGGCTCCGCCGCGAGAGCCTGTTGCTGGTGATCGAAATGGGGGGTGAGAATTGCCTAGGGGAGGGCGGACGAGGCTCGGACAATACGCCCGATATCTGTCTTCGGGAGGCTCAACAAGCCCGCGAGTGTTACGCGCCAGGCAGTTCTTGAACGTATTTAGCCTTTTTAGTACGCAGGAAGCGTATTCGTAATGCGCGCTGAATTCGTTGTCAAGGGCTGTGGAAGACGACCACCCCGTTGGGCCCGCCAAGCGCCCACGGACGTGACGGCGAACGGCGATGGAGCGGACCGGGATCGAACCGGCGACCCCCTGCTTGCAAAGCAGGTGCTCTCCCAGCTGAGCTACCGCCCCATGGCAATGCCCTACCAAAATCGCTCCCCGGGTTTCTCCGGGGACACCAGAGAATAGCCGCCGCACCAGCCCGCCGCCAAGAGCCCGCCGCTCCACGCGTGGTCGGCGCCGTCGAGGTCCGGAGTGGCGGCCAGCCCGTTGGCCATTTCCGTCGCGCTGCTCCGGGGGATGCGAACCGGCTACCTTGCCAGGGTACTCCAACAAGAGGATACGAGCATGATCAGAAAACAGGCGCAGGCGGTTTGGCGCGGAGGTCTCAAGGACGGCAACGGGTCGTTCAGCGCCGGCCCGATCAAGGGGAAATACTCCTACGCGTCACGGTTCGAGAACGGCGAAGGCAGCACCCCGGAGGAGCTCATCGGAGCGGCGCACGCGAGCTGCTTCTCCATGGCGCTCTCGCTCTTTCTGGGCGAGAAGGGGCATCCGCCCCAGGCGATCCGCACCACCGCGACCGTGCAGCTCGACCCCAAGCAACTCGCCATCACGGCGATCGATCTCGAGACCGAGGGAGAAGTGAGCGGCCTGACGGAAGCCGAGTTCCACGACCTGGCCGAGCAGGCCAAGAAGAACTGTCCGATCTCGAAGGCGCTGGGTGCCGTCCCCATCGCCCTCAAATCGGCCAAGCTGGCGGCCGTTACCGCGGGCCGCGCGTAGCGTCGGGGGCCGCGAGGCGAGCTGGACGCTCGCCCCGCCGCCTCACGCCAGCTTTCCCGTTGCCACCGCGCGAACGATGTCGGTGTGCGAGATGACGCCGACCAGCGCGCCATCGTCCTCGACGAACAGCCGGCGAACGTCGGCATAGAGCATGGTACGAGCCGCCTCGTGCAAGTCGGCCGCCGCGTCGATCATGAGCGGCTGCGGCGTCATGAGGTCCCGCACCGGCGTTTCCTCTAGGAGAATCTGCCGCTCCTCGGCGTTACGCGTCTCCGCCTGCGCCCCGATCAGGTCGGTGCTCGAGATCACGCCGATGACGCGCTGGTGGTGGTCGACCACGGGAAGCCCGGTGATCCGGGCGTCCGCCAGCGACACCATGACTTCCGACACCGGCGTGTCCTCGGTCACGGTTTGGACGGGGGTGTGCATGATGTCGGCGACTTTCATGGATTCTCTCCTCGACTGAGATCAGACTCCGCCGCCCGCAGGGCCACGCACATTCGCTGCGCCGGCGTCGACGTACGCCAATGTAGCCATGGGTCCATGAAGGGGGCGTGAAGAACGCGCCAAGCCGCCCTTAGCGTGTCGGGAAACCCTTTGGCTTCGGCGGGCATCGATAGGCGGAGGGGCGAGAGGCCCCGGTCACTCTCAAGGAGAACAGCTATGCGTGCGCCCATCCTGGGCACCCTGGCCGTGGCGACGCTTGCGATCGCGGGATGCGCCCCGGCCGCCGACGTACTCACCGTCACCGCGCCCGATCCCGGACTCAGCACTCTTCGAACCTTCCAGGTCGTTCCCGCCCGTGAGAACGATCCCTATCTCGACCGTGCCCTCGGCCACGAGATTGCCGCCAGCCTGAGCCATCGCGGCTACTTCGCGAGCGCCACCAATCCCGACGTGCTCATCGAGTACGGCACCGCCGCCCCGGATCTCCTCGACCCGACCGACTGGGACTCCGAGTATCTCTGGCGCTCGGCGAGCTGGCGGGGCTGGGGGCCCGGCTCGGGCGGCGCGACTCAGGCGGAATTCGAGAATGGGGCGGTAGTGATCGACGTGCTGGACGCCCGCACCAAGCACCTGCTCTGGCGAGGCCACGCCGAGGCCGACGCCAGCGCCGACCCACACACCTACGTCAGAAATCTGGATCAGGCGGTGAACGACATCCTGAACCGTTTCCCGGAGGGAAGTCTGGCGACCCGATAGCGCCGACAGCATTGCACGCGGGGCGGGAGGCGGAGAATATTCGCGATGCGCGCGCCCGCCCAGCGGTGGCTCGTTCTCCTCGGCCTGATCACGGCCGCGATCATGGAGATTCTCGACACCACCATCATCAACGTCGCCCTGCCCCAGATGGCCGGCAATCTCGGCGCGACCCACCAGGAGATCAGCTGGGTCGCCACCGGGTACATTCTGTCGAACGTCGTCGTCCTGCCGATGACGGCCTTCCTGACCGACCGGTTCGGCCGGCGGAACTATCTCACCTTCTCGATCACGCTGTTCACCGTCGCGTCCTTCCTGTGCGGCGTGTCCACCAACCTGACGGAGCTGGTGGTCTGGCGGGTGGTCCAGGGCGCGGGTGGCGCGGCGCTGCTCTCGACCGCGCAGGCGACGTTGCGCCAGATCTTTCCCCGCAACCAGCAGGGCATGGTCCAGGCGATCTTCCTGCTCGGACTCATCGTCGCGCCGACGCTGGGTCCCACGCTCGGCGGCTGGATCACCGACAACTACACCTGGAACTGGTGCTTCTTCATCAACATCCCGTTCGCCATCGCGTCGATGTTCCTGGTCACCACGTTCCTCCACGATCCGCCAGGCAAGGCGCGAACCACGGGCGGAGTGGACTGGCTCGGCATCACGCTGCTGACCGTCGGAATCGCCTCGCTGCAGTACGTACTGGAGGAGGGCAACCAGGACGACTGGTTCGCCGATAAGTGGATCGCCCGGTTTGCCGTGATCTCGGGGGTCTGTCTGGTCACGATGGTCTGGTGGGAGCTGTCGCGGAAAAATCCCAACCCGGTCGTGAACTTCCGGGTGCTCAAGAACCGCGAGCTGGCGGCGTCCATCTTCCTCTTCGTGTCGCTCGGCTTCGGGCTCTACGGCGGCGTGTTCATCTTTCCGCTGTTCACCGAAACGATCCTGAACTTGAGCGCCACCGAGACGGGGCTCGCGCTCCTACCCGGCGGGATCGCCACCGCCGTCGCCGCCCTGGTGTGCGGCAAGCTGCTCAACGGCAACACGGAGAGGGTGGACCCTCGCGTGCTCATCGCCCTGGGCGTCGTGATCTTCGGCTACGCCATGTGGGACCTGGGGCACCTGACCACCGCGGCGGGGGAAGCCGACGTCCGATACGCGCTGATCTTCCGCGGCCTGGGCCTGGGCCTGCTCTTCACCCCGATCAACCATGTCGCGTACGGCAGCCTCGAGCCGAAAAACGCCCAGCAGGCTTCCGGCCTCATCAACCTGGCCCGGCAACTGGGCGGCTCGTTCGGCATCGCCCTGATCGCGACGTTCCTCACGGTGCGGAGCCAGTTCCATCGCGTGGATCTGGTGAGCAACGTCTATCCGGGAAATCTGCTGGTGGACGAGCGGCTGCGGATGATGACGGCGAGCTTCGTGGCCCACGGGATGGGACCCCTGCAGGCACAGCGCGCGGCGCTCGCCGCGCTCGACGATCAGGTCATGCGCCAGGCCTCGATGCTGAGCTACAACGAAGCCTGGCTCGTGCTCCTGACCACCTTCGCCGTCGTGTCCCCGGCCATCCTGCTTCTCCGGAGACACAGGGGCGATCCGCGGAAGGCGCCCGCGGACGCGCACTAGTCACCGCGAGGCGTGCGTCTCGCCGACCTCGAACTCCTTGGTCATGCCGTGCATGAAGTGCGGCTTGCGGTCACCGGTCACGTCGGGAATGAAGCAGATCAGCGCGTAGCGGCCCGCCTCGAGGTCTACCGAGATCCAGTTCGCCGCGCCCACCGACATCGGGGTGACGCCACCGACCGGCACCCCGGCCTGCTCCGCCTCCGGATGTTCGATCGTGGCGAGCACGTCCTGCACCGTCTTTCCGGGCGCGAGTCTCACCAGCACCATCTCGTGGGACTGGCGTCCCGCATTCCGGATCTCGATCACCTGCCGGCCCGGCCGTGGCGTACGGGAGAAGCTGAAGACGAAGTCTTCGAGCGTCACCACCACATCGGCCTTCGGCGTCGCTGCCGGACGGGCGGAGGGAAGCACCGTGAGCGGACGGACCATGCCCTTCATGAGGTGCGGCACCCCATCGGGACCCGGGATGAGGCAGGCCATGATGTAGTTGCCGGGCTCGAGTACCACCGTCGCATTCGACTCGCCGCCGGCCGGGCGGGGCGTGTTGGGGCCACCGAACTCCTTGGTCCACGCCGGCAGCGTGCCGGTCGCCTGGAAGGCCGCAAACGTGTCCTCGAAGCTGTGCCCGCCATCCATGCGCACCAGCCAGACGTGATGTAACTGCTTGCCATCGTTGATCATACGAATAGTAACCGGTCCAGCCTCCACGGTGTCCGGCGCCTGGAAGGCGAACTCGCGGGTCGTGACCGTGATGGTCGGAATCGCCGGCGTCTCGGTGGCGCGGACGTAGGCGAAGGCGAACGCGAGGACGAGCGAGACGAGACCGAGAACGCGGATGGTACGGCACTGCATCGGGGGTGGCTCCTGTTGGGGTTCAGCCATGAGACGGACGGTGTCGCCGGTCCTTCTCACCTTGCCCCCCCGCGGCCGGCTTCCTAGACTTGCCCGG
>Ga0075286_1000047_pt1:7500-12081 | contig 12081 bp, 8 predicted proteins | sample SF_Rice_20C_0N_2_FD_69761 | JGI IMG/M metagenome (GOLD analysis project Ga0075286, IMG submission 69761) | Rice paddy soil microbial communities from Twitchell Island, California, USA - SF_Rice_20C_0N_205 | ecosystem: Environmental > Terrestrial > Soil > Paddy field/soil | place: USA...
TCGCGTTGACGATCTTGGGCGATTCGCCATACTTGCGTGCAAGCTCAGCACCGATGATCGCGTGAGATCCTTCGACTTCATGATCCACCGCCTTGCCGATATCGTGCAACAGTGCCGCGCGACGGGCTTGTTTCTCATTCAAGCCCAGCTCCGCCGCCATCCCGCCGCAAATAAACGCCGCTTCGATGGAATGAAGCAACACGTTCTGAGCATAGCTGTATCGATACTTAAGCCGGCCGAGAAGTTTGATGATCTCGGGGTGAACACCGTGCACCCCAACGTCAAAAATCGCTTTCTGTCCCGCTTCGCGAATGGCTTCGTCGAGCTCCTGCTCTGATTTGCGCACGACTTCTTCGATCCGTCCCGGGTGAATGCGTCCGTCTGAGACGAGCTTTTCCAACGACAAGCGCGCGATCTCGCGGCGAATTGGGTTGTGCCCCGAGATCACGACCGTCTCCGGCGTATCGTCGACGATCAAATCGATTCCGGTCGCCGCCTCCAGGGCGCGAATATTGCGCCCCTCACGGCCGATGATTTTTCCCTTAAGTTCGTCGTTAGGCAGGGGAAATACCGTCACCGAACGCTCGGCCACGAAATCACCCGCGAGCCGCTCGATGGCCAAAGCAATGATCTTTTGACTTTTGCGCACCGCCTCCTCCTTCGCTTCTTCTTCAATGACGCGGATGCGCTTTGCCGACTCGTGTTTGGCCTCGTCCACCATCTGGTCGATCAGGCTCCGTTTCGCCTCCTCGCGGGTCAGGCCTGCGACTTGCTCCAGTTGCCGTTTCGCTTCGTCGATTTGCCGATCGCTTTCGAGAGCTTTTTCTTCGATATTTTTCTCGCGTGACTTGAGCGATTGTTCCCGCCGGGTCAGCTCGGCTTCGCGCTTATCGAATGTTTCAACTCGCTTATCGATGATTTCTTCTTTTCCGATCAGCCGTTTTTCTTGGTTCTGCAGTTCGCGGCGAGTTTCGCGCACCTCCCTCTCAAATTCGCTTCGCTCTTTTAGCACGCTGTCCTTGGCCTGGATTTCAGCTTCTTTCTTGATTGCGGCGGCATCCTTCTTGGCCTCCTCGATGATCCGTGCCGCGCTAGTTTTCGCCGCGTCGCTCTCTGCTCGCGCGCGTTTGCTGCGACCCCAAATTACCGTCGCTGTGCCGACGATTCCACCAACCAGACCGATCAACCCAATCAATAAGCTCTGTTCCATTGAACAACACCCCCTTTCAGTGCGACCGGACCAAGTGTCGCTGCGGTGAAACGCCACAGTCGATCACTCGAGATTCGGTAATCACGTAATGAACTTTCTCATCCCACAATTCTGCAGGCACGCTGTCGACGACCTGAAACTCGTAAGCCAAGCCCACGAAAATGCCTTCATCATTGAACCTTTGCAGCGCCCGATCATACCAACCGCCGCCGCGGCCGAGACGATTTCCACGATCATCGAACACCACACCGGGGACAATGATCATCAGATCTTCGCAGTCCGCGTCGGAAAGACGAACGTCGCCCGCCGGCTCCGCTGCACCGAGCGGGCCGGGAACCAAATCCGCATCCGAGAATACCCGCACAAAAAGAACCTGATCATCGCCGCGGATTTTCGGACAAAAGACTTTTTTCTGGCGGCCTAATGCGTCCTCCATGATCGCGCGGGTGTCGACCTCGTTTCGAATGGCACAGTAAACGGCGACCGAGGGAGCGGCGAGGTATTGCGGAAGCTCAAGGACGCTGGCTTGGATCGACCTGCTCCAGGAAAGGCAGGCCGCCGGTGAAAGCGCGCTGCGGCGTTTCAACGCAGCGCTGCGAAGCCCGTGCCTGGTCTCTTCCATAACAGCTCCCTGCATATAAAAGATGAGCCGCCGGGAAGAGATGAAGAGAAAATTTTATGGTGGAAAAAGTGCGGTTAAAGATCCGATCGTTGATGCAGAGCAGTCGGGCCCCTCGAAAATCGCGCGCCGCCAGGAGGCCGGACGCGCACCAAATTTGCCGTTGCCAACGGTACATCCGGTTTCAATGTAGGATTTTCCGCAAAAGCCTGCCGCATTCTATATGCACTCAGGAACAAAAGAATCCAACGGATCAGATCCATTGCTGTCGTTTTTCCCCAATCCCTCATCTTCCCACGCCGCCTCAATTAAGGTTTCCCCGAACATATACCAATTCGGGAAATGATCACCTTAAAAGATTCTAACCCTCCTCGCTTAAAGTGATCGAAAGCTTTTTAGCCAATTGATCCAGCCGAGTCAAAATCGCTTCGTGCGTGTCCTTCAGTCGGTAGTATTCATCGGCGATATTGAGCGCCGCCAACATGGCCACATTGGATTTCGCCACCGGCTTCGATGCGCGCATCAATTCCTGCATCTTGCCGTCCACATAATCGGCCACCTTCAACATATAGCCCTCTTCGGCATCGCTGCTGATAGTGAACTTTTGTCCCAGGATTTCGACGTCTAATGCTTTCTTCATCGACCCACTCGATCAGTCGGCAAGCTGCAAATTTACGAACTGGCCGATTATTTTATCCAACTTCTCGCGTAATTCGATCCGCTCGCGTTCGTATTGCCGGATCTGGCCCTTCAGATGATGCCACTCGCCCTCTTTTTGTTGCAACTTTTTTTCGATCGCTTCTTTTTCATTCTTCATGCGCTGATGATTTTCCAGAAGCCGGTCGATGGTCGCTTCAAGTTGTTCGATATTACGGAGAGCCATGCTTAGGGTGCACCACGAAACTTCATGTTTGAGTTTAGTTTTAAGCTCTCCCCTTGTCAAGTTGAACCATTCGCATTCCACACGGCAAAATTTTTGCCAAAGAGATGACTAGAGCCGCTAAACCCGAACGATTGATCAGCTCTTCAACGCTTCGCCGTCTCGCCGGGTTCATCATAGCCCAGTACGGTCTCCCACGGCACGCTGCAGTGCGCAACAACCAACGTGTCGAACTTTTCCCACCAAGCGACGTCTCGGCCCTCGCGGCTGAGAAACCGCACCATTTGCAGCATGTCGTTAATCTCTGCGGGAGTTAGAGCCGGACCGAAAGCAGGCATAACCCCGGCGCCTTCCGTAATGACTCTTCTAATCTGACTGTTGCTCTTTCGCTGCACGGTTTCTCTAAAGTCAGGCGGCTTCGCCGGCAGTGCCGCTGTAATCGGGCCATCGCCATTACCTCCCGGCCCGTGGCAGTTCATGCAGCGTTGGGCGTAGACTGCATCCATGCGCTCGTTTCGCCCGCAGGCGATGGCGAACATGGCCAGAAGCGCGGTCAATACGGTTTTGCGTCGCAACACGATAATAGCCGTAACATAGGCATCTGTCGCTTCCAACTCGGCGGGCGGCGAGCTCCGCGAGTTTGACACAATATTTGAATTCGTGTTACGCAACATGCTCAATCAATTATGAATCATCTGTCACGATTCGGTGTATCACTCGAAGAAGATCTTCTGGCAGCCTTCGACCTCAGTATCGCCGGAGTTGGCTATCAGAATCGATCTGAGGCGATTCGCGACCTGATTCGTGATCACCTAATTCAAAAGAAAGTCGGTCAGGGAGACGCCGACGTGATCGGAGTGGTTACGCTTGTCTATGACCACAGGGTGCATCGGCTCAGCGACGTTCTCGCGGACATGCAGCACAAAGCCGAAGTTGCCGTAAATGCCAGCCTGCACATTCATTTGGACGAACATAACTGTTTGGAAGTGATCGTGATTCGGGGACGGGGAGACAAAGTCCACGAGATTGCCGGCAAGCTGATTGCGACCAAGGGCGTGCAAAACGGCAAGCTCGTGACCACGACCCCGGAAATGAAGCATTAAATTTTTTTTAAGCTATAGTAGCACGAATTTTGAATTCATACTACGCAAAAGCTTCTACAGCCATGAAACTCACCCGAATGAGTTTGCTTGTGTTGCCTTTTTATTTTGCGCTTCACGGCGGACCTCTACAAGCACAACAGCCCGAAGCGAGCACAACCGCGCCCGTAGAAGTGTACGTCTGGGGGCAGCAACCCACCTCGGCGGCAACCGAACAAACACGCTGGCAAAAAGATCTGGAATTGCGCCCGTCGAACACACCGAGCGACGTATTGCGATTGACACCGGGCCTGATTATTGGCCAGCACCACGGCGGCGGCAAAGCCGATCAGATTCTTTTCCGTGGCTTCGACTCCGATCACGGCACCGACTTCGCCGTCTTTATCGACGGCATCCCGGTCAACATGGTGAGCCATGCGCATGGGCAGGGTTATGCCGATATGCATTGGCTTATCCCCGAAACCATTGAAAGAGTCGAGATCTACAAAGGCCCATACTTCGCGCATCTCGGCGATTTCGCCACGTCGGGGGCTATGAACATCATCACCAAAAAGAAAGATAAAGACAGCACACTCACGTTCACCGGCGGCAGTTACAACACGCAGCGTTATGTCGGCATCTTTTCACCGCCCGAAGCAACCGTCTTGCGTCCTTACATCGGCGGTGAGGTCTACCTGAATGATGGGGCGTTTAAAAACCCGAACGATTACATTCGCTACAACATCCTGACCAAATTCGACCTTCTGCAAAGCGCCAACTCGAATTTGAATTT
>Ga0075286_1000048_pt1 | contig 12013 bp, 10 predicted proteins | sample SF_Rice_20C_0N_2_FD_69761 | JGI IMG/M metagenome (GOLD analysis project Ga0075286, IMG submission 69761) | Rice paddy soil microbial communities from Twitchell Island, California, USA - SF_Rice_20C_0N_205 | ecosystem: Environmental > Terrestrial > Soil > Paddy field/soil | place: USA: Twitchell...
GGCCAACTGGGGACGCATTCGTCAGGTTATCGAACAGCTCGAAGAAGCGCGCCGCGAAGGCTTGGACATCACCGCCAATCAATATCCCTATACGGCCATGCAGCATCCTTGGCGTCGGCTGTTCCCTCGTTGGGTGCAGGACGCGCCGGTGAACGAGACCATCTCGCAGTTTAGAAATCCGTCATTTCGCGAGCGCGTCATGAAAGACCCCGAGTTCACTCAGTACGTCGACGAGCACGGCGGTTGGGAAGGGGTTGTGGCCGCGCGCTTGGATGCGGAGCCGCTGAAGAAGTTCGAAGGCATGACCATCGCCGAGATCGCTAAGATCCGCGAGCAGGACCCGGCCAGCGCGTGCTTCGACCTGATTTACGAGGAGGGAGCGTTCATTCATGGCGTGCACCACACGATGAACGAAGACGACGTAAAAGCCGTCATGCGCATGCCTTGGGTGTCTATCGGCTCGGACGGCAGCGCATTGAATGAAAACTATCCCGGCAAACCGCACCCGCGAAGTTTCGGCACGAATCCCCGGGTACTAGGCAAGTACACCCGGGAGGAAAAGGTCCTCGCGCTGGAAGACGCGGTGCGCAAAATGACTTCCATGCCGGCACAGGTGCTCGGTCTCAAAGATCGCGGCTTGCTGCGCGAACGTTACTGGGGTGATCTCGTTGTCTTCGATCCGGATCGGGTCGCGGACACCGCGACGTACGAAAATCCAAAACTATATCCCAAGGGCATCGATTATGTGCTGGTCAACGGCGCAGTGGTCATCGATAACGGCCATCACACCGGCGCGCGACCCGGGAAAGTCGTTTATGGGCCGGGAAAGCGCGATGCTTAGGCATCACTACAAACCTGAGATCATGTGAATCAGTATCGATCGATTGCGCCTCGACTGAAGCGGATATCTCCCCTCAGTCATGCTGTTATGGCTCGTATCTCTGCGGGAGTTGCGCTGGAGTCAAGGAAGTAGCCTAAGACGTTTTGTTATCAAATACCCAGCCGTCGAGATTATCGAAATAGGCGCGTCGGAGCGCGAGGCTCATCGTGACGGCGCGCGTGGCGCGTTCCTGCTTTTCATCGGTGGTAGCGTACTTGACTAAAATGTCGAATGGATAATTGCCATGCTCGGCTTCATCCTCGTGAATTCGCCTGTACGGCTCCGTGACCCAAGTCGGCACGGTGCCCGCTGCCAAACTTTTGGCAATTAGATAATCAGCGACGCCTTCGCCGGCCATGGGAAACGCCGCGATTCGCTCGACCGTATCGGTTAGTCCTTCAAAAGAATTGAACATCGCCGTCTGTGCCGGCAATGGTTTATAGTCATACGGTCGGGCGCCTTTGCGGCGCAGCGCATCTTCGAGAAAATCGGCATGCTCGTATTCTTCATGAACCGCCCTGGCCAAAGTTTTCTTTACGTCCAGCTCCGGCGTGCTCTTGAGCCAGCCGCCAAAGATCTCGCCGGCGCGAATCTCATTAAACAACCGGCTCTGCATCACCTTGATTCGTAACTCGTCGGTGGCAAGCGGAATAAAACTGTAAGCCGGCAACTTCGCGTCCAAGTTTTTGCAGAAATCGGCAACTCGCCTTTCGATGAGTTGAGCGAATTCACGGCTGTCCATAGGGCATAATCCCCCTTCCAGAAGATCCACAGAATCAAACTGCAGATACCTGCTATCAGGATGGCTAGATGCCGGTCAAGAACGGAATGCGGAACCAGCTCGCTGAATGATATCCAAATGGCGCCGGAACAATCGCTTTGTGCCGCGCGATCATTCTCCAAGGGATGCTTCACCAACAATGAGGGGCCGCGTATCAGCTCAGGGCCCGAACGCTCTGGGCGCTACGGTAATGACTGCTAGGGTCACAAACAATTCCGTCTTACGCCTCGCCCCGGACGCTCATGGTTTTATGTTCTGGTTAAGATGAAAAACATTTTCCGGATCATAGCGCTTTTTAATCTGCACCAAACGGTCGTAGTTGGACCCATACGCGGCAGCAACCCGGTCGCTTTCCTCCGCCGTCATGAAATTCACGTAAGCGCCTGCGGAGGCATAGGGAGCGCTCGCGGCAAAAAAGTCGCGAGCCCAACCGATGCAGTTGGTGTCCTGAGCGGCGCTGTCCCATCGTCCGTGTACATTCAACACAAATTTCGCGTCTCTATGCGCATAAGCCATCGCGTCCGGCGCGACATGATTGGCTGCGCCCGCGATATGGCCAACGAAGATCTCGCACTGCGGCGAAGGCAATTTTCCGGCATATTCAATAATCGCGGCGAGCGCTCCGTCGCTGAGTTCCGTAAAATTATGCGACTTCCAATAGTTCCGGGCTCCGCGCGTGAGCAGTGGGTCAAAGGCCTTTTGCCATTCTGTATAGGGTTGAGCGCCGATATGTTCGCCGTGGGCATCGCCGAAACTGCGCAGGCGCTCGATAAATTTCTGTCCCTGCGCGATTGCTCCGCAGTAGAAAATCGGCAGGACGACGACCTCCTTGCCGTGCACGTTCTGGGGAAGAAAAGGCAACGGTGGAGCTTGGCGCAGCACGACCCATACACTGATCTCCTCCGGAGCCGAATACGCAAATTCACGATATTGGGCCAGGACCTGCTTTGCCTGGGCGAACGGAAAGACAATTAAGCCGGCGAGTATCTCACGGCCGACCGGGTGAAGGGCAAATTCAAACGCGGTGACGACGCCGAAATTGCCACCGCCACCGCGCAGCGCCCAGAAAAGATCGGCATTGTCTTTCTCGTTCGCCTTTAATTTTCTACCATTGGCAGTCACCAAGTCCGCCGAGACGAGGTTATCGATAGTCAAGCCATGTTTGCGCGTCAGCCAACCGAAACCGCCGCCGAGTGTCAAACCGGCGATGCCGGTCGTCGAGTTGATTCCTACTGGCGTTGCCAACCCATGCCTCTGTGTTGCTTCGTCCAAATCAGCCAGGGTAGCGCCAGGATCGACGTAGGCACGTTTTTCCTCCGCGTCCACTCGAACATTCTTCATGTTCGCGAAGTCGATCATAAGGCCGTCATCGCACACGGCATTGCCGGCAATATTGTGTCCGGCCCCGCGAATAGAAATCTCGAGCGCGTTGTCCCGCGCGAAGCCGATTGCCGGCGCAACGTCATCAGCAGCTGCGGGTTGCACGATCACCGCGGGACGGCGATCGATCATGGCGTTCCAGATCTGTCGCACATCGTCATATTCCGCGTCACCAGGACACAGGACACGGCCCTTGACCCCGCCCTTGAGCTGTTCAATCGCCGCGCTTAATTGTGCCGTCATGATATCTGCCTCCCCGGATAATTTTTCCCGGTCAAGTCATATAAAACCTATTCGGTCGGAAAACTCCAGCCCCAATGCCGAATGTGAGAAACGATGGCAAGTTGTTAGTCTGTGGACGGATCAGAGCGTTTCACGGACCTTGGTTAGACTTTTGGATTTCTTTAGTCAAGCCCAGCCGGTGGCGTTTCGGACACTTAGTTTTGCCGCTCCTCTGGCGCGGGATGACCCACATGTTAAGCCATCAAAACTAGGCTGATCTAATGAAGCGGATAAGAGTTAAGCGCAACGTTCGCCGATTCTTCGCTTCAACCGTGAACCCTGGTAGAGTCGGCGGTCCTTTTACCGCGATAAGATCATCGAGCTGTGACCAAAAGGACGCCAGTGACCATTAAGGCGGCGCCGGCCGCGATGCGAAAGTTTACCGTTTCGATATTCCGTAAAAAGACGGCAGTGAAAAAAACTGTAAAGAGCGGAGTGGTATTGAGCAAGGGGATGATGACCGATAGCTGGCCGCGCCCCAGAGCCACGAAATTCGCCACTTGCGCAAGTGTTGCGATCGAAGACGCGCAAAGGAAGAAGCGGAACCCTTCCCACTGCATTTTCAGCTGCTTGGTTCTGTGGGTGGTGAAAATAAAACCAAGCAAAAGGATCAGGGAAACCGTCGTTACCATCGCGACGGCAACAAACGGATCGGAGATGATTTTTAACGCTTGCTTCCGGAGACTTTGTGAAACGGCGGAGATCAGCGCGGCGCTAATTGGAAAGGTGGCATCGATCAGCCGCCACTTGGTTTCACGGCCTTGCTTGCCGGAAATCAACCAGAGGCTGGCGACGATCAGCGTGGTTCCGAGAAAAACCAGCCAGCCCGGCCGCTCCTGAAAAACGACAACGGCAATCGCGGTGGCGAAAAGCGGTTCGCTGCCGCGCAGCGGGCCCGCGCGCGCCACGCCAATGCGGGTGATACCTTCGTAGAACAGTGCCCGAGCGCAAAGCGGCTGGATGCACCCGCTGATCAAATAGTAAATCATTGCCGGCGACTTAAGAAAGTCGAGCGGCGTGGTGGCGATAAGATACGTCCATACGCAGATCACCGACACCGTGTAGCTCACCAACATGGCGGCGAAAATGTTGGATTTCCGCAAGCCGAAACGGACGAGAACCGAATCAGCGGCCCAGCCCATGGCCGAGGCGATGGCAACAATTTCTGCGAACAGGGGTGTCAAATGGGTTTTCGTTTCGCGGAATCTTCAGATATACGGAGTGCGGCAGAATTTGCAACGGACAGTCGCCCTGAAGTCTTGCGAGATGCCGCCTGCCGGCTTAAGATCGGCGAGTCAAATTTTCTCGGGAGGTGTTATGGAAAAACAAGCAAAAGTTGTGCAGCTAAAAACCCAACTCGTCAAGGAAGGCCACACGCGCTACCTACTCGCCGAGACTGATTTAATGACGCTGCGTATCCATTGTTATGCCCCAGGCATCGGCGAGAACGCACTGCATGCGCACACCAAGGAGGATCACATTTTCCTGGTCCTTCAGGGGAAGGCGCAATTCACCACGGGAAGGGACGGCAAGAACGTCATTACGGCGGAGAAAAATCACGCGGTGGTGTTGCCGGCTGGCTGCTATTATCAATTCTGCAATTCGGGTAGCGATCCGCTAGTGATGGTACGCATCGGCGCCGGATCGGATAAAGCGGATCAGCGGCTCAATCCCGACGGGTCCGCGATACCAGGACGTACTCATGAGCAACGCGCCGCCAAACCGGTTTTGATCGAGGGAGCATTTTTCCAGTAAGCGCGGCCTGGTAGAATAATCCTACTCGCGCCGGAAGCATACGCTTGACTGGCCACAATGGAGTACCGGTGAAGCAAGAAGTGTAACGGACGATTCATGTCAATTCGAAGGAAACTCCACCTCGTTGGATTATACGTGACTTCACTGCTGGAGAACCGGAGCAATGCAGAATTTTTTCGAGATATTGAAACCTACTGCATGTTTGTCGGTTATCCGCGAACCGGCCATAGCCTGATCGGATCTTTGCTCGATGCCCATCCCCGGATAGTCATCGCCCACGAGTTAGACGCGGTGAACTTATTTAAGCGCGGTTTTAGCCGCAACCAGGTATTTCACTTACTTTTGGAAAATTCCAAGAAAATGGCGGCAATGGGCCGCCGCCATAGCGGCTATTCTTATGAAGTTCCCCATCAGTGGCAGGGCCGATTCGAGAAACTTCAGGTCCTCGGCGACAAGAAGGGCGCAACCTCGGCCATGCACTTCTACAACGATCCGGGGCTTTTGAACTTTGTGATAAACAAGGTCGGCAAGGAACTGAAGCTGGTCCACGTGATTCGTAATCCCTACGACGTTCTCGCGACGATGACACAGCGGAGCCCGCGCAGAACCTTAGCCATGCACATCGATATTTTCTTCCGACTCTGCTCCAGTATTTCGAGACTCAAAAGCGAGCTGCGCCCCGATCAGGTTTTTGATCTGCGTTTGGAGTCGTTTATTGAAGCGCCCAAGCCCCATCTCGAGCGTCTGTGCTCATTCGTGGGAGTTCGAACCGACGAACAATATCTCGAAAACTGTGCAAGTATCGTATTTAAATCACCCAAGAAAAGCCGTTTCGATGTCCAATGGGACCCGGAGTCTGTTTCCAAGGTGCGCGAGCGCATGGAGGAGTTCAGTTTTCTCTCGGGCTACGTCTATGACGAGGAGGATGCGACATCACAAGCCTGGCATCTGCAGCCGTTTAGCAACAGCGCTCGCCTCCGGCAAACTACCCAAAAATTCTGAGTACGGTAAAGTCGTTTGTGCCGAGCAGCATGCTGGCGCTGCGCCTCGCGAATCTACTGATTTGAGTATGGATCTCGGCTGGCTGGATCGCCTATTCAAAACCGGAGCCGAATCTCGAATCTGTCCTTCCCGACCGCTCATCGAAAGGTGCATGCACGCGCCGACAAGATTGCAAAGATTGCGCGGCAAAGACGTCTCAACACCCGCTGGAGTGAGTGGAAGGAACGAGCCCGCGCCTTGGGGCGAGCATGGGCTCGTTTAGGAGAGCTGGCCTATGGGGGAGGTTCAATACAGCTTATGCAATATCGCGCATGCGAGAGAATGTGAATTGCAGTTTCTTCAATTCGCTTTTAAACCAGCGATGCCGACGGCGATGGCGCGTTAGATGGGAATCGAGTAGCGATTGCGGATACATCTTAGCGCCGCATTTATCGCATTTAACCGCGCGCAAAGTGGTTCTGTCGATCGAAATCACTTTTGGATTGCCCAGAGCCGTCGGTCGCATGTCTTTTTTCCTCCGTGAATGACAGGTGAAATAGCAACCGGCATGCCAGCGCGCCCACCAGCACAACCAATAATTTTAGTGTGTTTTCCCGCTTCACAGCACGCGATAAAGTATTTCTTTGTCAGCCGCTGATTGTCACAGACTGTCAGAGGTGGCAGCGCGTGACTCGCAGCGAAATCCACCGCGCAACTCTTTCCGGGCGAGCTTGCATACCTATCGGCCGTCAGTTGTGAAAAGATTTGAGATGCCGTCGCAAGCGACGCCGGCATTTAGATTGAGAGAATCCTATCAGCGTAATTGTCAGAACAACGATCCAGCAGTGGACTGCGGCGATTGCCGCTCTTGCGAGCGCCACTCTTCAAGTTACGCTCACTGAATGGACCGCTTGGCGGGCAGCTTCGATGATGCGCGCTTTGCCGGGCAGGAATTCTTTTTCCAGAGTCGGCCCGGCGGGAACCGGCACGAAGGGCGCCGCGACACGCAAGATGGGATTATCGAGATAATAGAACGCATCTTGTTGCAGCCGTGCGATGATTTCTGCGCCGATCCCACCGTGCTCGACGGCTTCATGGGCGACGATGAGCCGGCCGGTTTTTTTCACTGAACTCGCGATCGTCTTAAAATCCAGCGGTGCAATGCTGCGCAGATCAATCACTTCCGCGGAGATATTTTCGGAGGCCAACTCATCGGCCGCAGCGAGGCTCGGACTTACCATGCTCGCCAAAGCGACGATCGTCACGCGATCGCCGGGTCGCACGACGGAGGCTTGGCCGATCGGCACGATATGTTCACCGCTCGGAATCTGACCCTTCGACCAGTAAAGAGCTCGGTGTTCGATGAAGACAACCGGATTGTCGTCGCGGATCGACGATTTGAGCAAACCTTTAGCATCGGCTGCGTAGGCCGGCGCGACGATCTTCAAACCGGGGACATGGGCAAGCCATGCTTCGAGGCTTTGTGAATGATGCGCGCCCATGGAGCCACTGGTGCCGCACTGCACGCGGATGGTCAGCGGAATTTTGAGTTGCCCGCCCGACATGTAGTGCAATTTCGCCGCATGATTGACTAGCTGATCCATCGCCAAAGTGATGAAATCCATGAACATGATTTCCACAACCGGCCTGAGACCGGTCGTAGCTGCGCCGATGGCGAGACCCATGACTGTCCCTTCGCTGATCGGTGTATTGACTATGCGGTTCTTGCCGAATTCCTCAACGAGGCCTTTCGTAACTCCGAAAGGACCGCCCAGGGCCACGTCTTCGCCGAATAGATAGACTGACGACTCGCGGCGCATCTCTTCGGCAAGACCGGCGCGAATGGCATCTAAAAAAGTTTGGTCCGGCATGTGGACGGCAATTTTCGCTGGAGCAGTAACTGCTTTCCTGTTGTTTTTCTTCAAGACATTGTTGGCGCGGTCACTTGGGTTGCCAGATCACTAGACGCGGGCCAAGGAGATGATAACGCGAACTCGGCGGCTTTATCGACTAACTCGCGCGCCTCATCTTCAATTTGCTGGAGTTGTTTTTCGCCGATCGCCCGCTTCCTCTTGAGCGCGCGGGCAACCCGCGCGATGGGATCCTTTTTTTTCCACTCGGCGAGCTCCGCCAGCTCTCGGTATTTCGCGGGGTCGCCTTCATAGTGACCGCGCATGCGGTGAGTCAAACATTCGACGAATACCGGTCCTTTACCGGCACGACACTTTTGCACGGCTCTTTCCATGGTTTTGCGCACGGCAAATAAATCGTTGCCGTCTACCGTGCTGGCCGGAATGCCGTAGGTCTTGGCGTGATGCGCCAGGCGTTCGACTCTCGTATGCGCCGATAGCGGGGTAAACTCGGCGTAACCATTGTTCTCGCATACGAAGATAACCGGCAGCTGCCAAAGGCTGGCGATATTAAGCGATTCATGGAAAGCCCCGGCTTGTCCCGCGCCATCACCGAAGAAGACGACCGCGAGTTGGCGCTTCTTTCTTTCCTTGGCGGCGAAGGCGGCGCCCAGGGCTAATGGAATTGTCCCGCCAACGATGCCGGTGGCGGTGATGAATCCAGTTTCTTTGGCGACAATATGCATCGATCCGCCTTTGCCGCCGCAATAACCGGTGACGCGACCCGCGAGCTCGGCCATAAGCCGCTTGATGTCCGCGCCTTTGGCAATCGCGTGTCCATGGGAGCGATGGCCGCCATAAACGAAATCATCGATTTTCAGCAAACTGCAGGTACCGACAGCGACGGCTTCCTGCCCGATGCCTAAATGAAGCAGGCCGACGATCTGCCGCTCGGCGTAAAGCGCCGAAGCTTTTTCTTCAAAGGCGCGTATAAGCCACATGCGCCGCAGGAGTTCGATAAAGTCGGGGGAGATTTTACTAGCCATGATGCGGCGGGGCATGGGGTGCGACCAGATGCCGAAAGAGAATGATTTCTCGCCGTGCGCTCGAAATGATAATCCCCAGTTTATCGATCGATAAAGTGCCGACCGCGAGAAATAAACACGGGGCCTCAGACTCTAAACCATATTTACGCGACTGCAGCACGGACCGCGTCGATGATACGAGATTCGGATGGCCCGATGTGCGCTTCCAGCGGCGGGCTATACGGCACCGGCACATCAAGGGTCGAGACGCGTCGAATGCGTGTTTTGAGTTTATCAAAGCCGGTCTCGGCAATGCGCGCGGCGATCTCGGCGGCAACGCCGCAGCTCTGGTGGGTTTCGTCGGCGATCACCACGCGGTGGGTTTTCTCGATCGATGAAAGGATTGCCGCCAGATCGAACGGCACGAGAGTGCGCGGATCGATGACTTCGACATCGATGTTTTCTCGAGCGAGCTTGGCCGCGGCTTGGAGGGCCAGTTGAACGGTGTATGAGGTCGCGATCAAAGTAACGTCGCTGCCCTGCCGTTTCACATCGGCAACTCCGAAAGGAATCGGTTTATCGTTCTCCGGAACTTCGCCGCGAGTATCCAACAGCCGCGTGTGATCGACGAAGATGGTTGGGTTATCGGTGGAAACTGCCGTTTTGAGCAGGCCTTTCACATCACGCGGCGAGGACGGAATCGCGATTTCCAACCCGGGACAGTTCCACAGCATCGCTTGCGGGCTGCCGGAATGCTGCGCCGCGCCGCCGCCGCGCAACCCATGAAACAGATGAAACACCACGGGCACCCGCGTCTGGCCGCCCGACATCGAGTAAGCATTCGCCGCTTCGTTCGCCACCTGCGGCCATGCTTCGTAGATGAAACTGCCGGTGCTCAGATCGACGATCGGCCTCAGTCCGGCCATCGCCGCGCCGGTGGCAAGCCCGCAGAAGCCGAGTTCGGAAATCGGCGGCGAGATCATGCGCTCGCCATATTTGCTTTTAAGGTTTTGGTAGACATGGCGATGCGGGCTCAAGCTTAAAAACGTTCCGTTGATTAGATGCACTCTCTCATCCGCCGCCATGATCTCTTCCAGCGCTTCGAATTTGGCTTGGTAATAAGCAAGTTCCATAAGCAGCTCTTAAGCAAAAAAATCTCTTTCCGCACTTTCCGGTTTCGGATATGGACTGTTGACTGCGAACTCGACTGCCGCGGCAATCTCGGTTTTTACTTGGCGCTCCATCGCGGCGACTTGATCTTTACCCGCTTGATTGCCTTCGACCATCTCACGGATATAGATCAACAGAGGATCGCAGCTGCGGTACCACTCACGGGCTTTTTCCGGAACGCCGCTGACGTCCCAGGCCAAAGAAGTATCGGTTGGTTGCGGCACTGTAGGCCAGTTGGTCTCGCTGCCAGGATAGCGCACGGTTTGCGCCTCGACAAATTGCGGCCCTTCGCCGCGGCGAATTTTTTCCACCGCTTCGGCAGTCGTCGAATGGACGAGACCCGCATCGATGCCGTCGATTTGCTGCGCCGGAACTTTGTATGCCTTCGGTAAATCGGTCAGCGGATAGGCCGCCATTGTGGAAGACTGCGCCGCCGCCGCCGCGCGGCCGGCGCCGTATTTACCGTTGTTCTCGCAAAGAAAGAGCACCGGCAGTTTGTACAGCGATGCAAGATTTAAGGCCTCCGGCGCAGCGCCTTCCTCGAGTGAACCGTCACCGAACAAGCACACGGTCACTCGGCCATTTTTTTGTGCTTTGGCCGCGTAGGCGGTTCCGGTCGAAAGCGGAATAATGCCGGCTACGACGCCCGAGCTGTGCAGAAAACCTAATGACGGCGCCACCGAGTGAAACGAACCGCCCTTTCCTTTATTCAATCCGTCGGCGCGGCCGAGAATTTCGGCAAATAGCCTTTTCGGCTCGACGCCGCGGGCGAGGAGATGGCCGTGATTTCTGTGAGTGGTAAAGAGGTAATCATCGGAGCGGAGACAAGAAATCGCCGGCACACCGGTTCCTTCCTGTCCGACATACAAATGGTAGTGTCCGCCAAAAACTCCCTTGTCGTGAAGCGCCACTAGATTCTCTTCAAAGTGGCGTATAACGAACATCCGCCGAAGCAGGTCCAGCAAATTTTCGCGTGGTAGATTCGGTAACATAATGTCCCTGACTTATTTCAATCAGCGGCCGTTTGTCAACGTTTGGTTGGATTGTAGCCGTTCAATCTCAAACCATCGTTGACTCGCCGCGGAGCATCTCGAAAGGGAGGAGGATTGTTCGAAGGTGCGCTCCTGCGTTGACAATACGTTGATCGCGGACTAAATGCCTAGATAGATTTCTTGCAGGGGATGGAGGGCATTCACGTGCGCGTCATCGATGCTGATGGTCATGTCGAAGAAAATCCAGTGACATTTAGCGATAAATATTTCGATCCCGCTTTTCGGAGTATTCGCCCTCAGGTCGTTGCCGGCAGCGAAGAAGGCCTGGCGTATTGGATGATCGACGAGCAGCTTTTTCCGCGCCGCGTCGGCCGCGGCTGCAACAATCTCGGCACTCCGACAAGCTATCAAGGCAAACCCGTGCGCCATGCGCAGCGCAAGGCTGACACCCTGGGCAGCATGGAGCTCACGAGTTTGAGCGAACGGCTGCAAATCATGGACGAAGAAGGCATCTCGCTGCAGGTGCTCTACCCGACGCTTTTTCTCGCTTATCCCCTGAGTTTCAATCCCGCTTACGTGACGGCCATGTGTGATGCGTACAACCGCTGGCTGGGCGACATTCTTTGCGGCCAAGACCGCCTCAAGTGGGTTGGCGTCGTCAATCTCGACGACAGCGCCGCTGCGGTAAAGCAAGTCAAAGAGGCGAAGAAACTCGGCGCCGTGGGCATGATGATCCTGGGCACCGCCGGCGACCGCTTGCTCGACGATCCAAGTCTACTGCCGTTTTACGAAGCCGTCGTCGAAGCGGAGCTGCCTTTGGCCGTGCACGTCGGCTGGGCTTGCCCCGCGATTAATAATCTATACACACACATCTATCCGTCCGGGGTCATTGCTTTTTCCATGCCGGTCCTGATGGG
>Ga0075286_1000049_pt1 | contig 11946 bp, 15 predicted proteins | sample SF_Rice_20C_0N_2_FD_69761 | JGI IMG/M metagenome (GOLD analysis project Ga0075286, IMG submission 69761) | Rice paddy soil microbial communities from Twitchell Island, California, USA - SF_Rice_20C_0N_205 | ecosystem: Environmental > Terrestrial > Soil > Paddy field/soil | place: USA: Twitchell...
GGGGCTGCGGCCGGGCGAGCCCGGCGGGAGTCGTGTCGACCCTCCCTGGGTTCCCATCGAGTCCCGTTGGGAGTACAAGGAGCTGGTCCGCGATGCCGAGGGCACGGAGCTTCCCACCGAAGCCGAGCTCAATACGCTCGGTGCGGACGGCTGGGAGCTGGCGAGCGCGGTGCGGGAGGGCCCCCGGGTGCACTTCTATTTCAAGCGCGAGCGAGTCCGGTAGAGGCTCCGGAGCGACGCCGAATACACTGTCGGCCGCGTACTCGTCGCCGCATGAATCGGCGACGCATGCCAGAGCCCCCAGACCGAAGAGCAGATCCAGGGTCGGTCGCTACCGCGAACAGGCGCCGGCCGAACACCAATCGGGGCCCACGACGCCAATGGAGATCGGGATGCCGCTCGAGGTCCTCTTGACCATCCTGGCCTCGATCGGCGGACTGGTCGCCATTCTTCGCGGTCCTGTGGGGAGAGCCCTGGCGCGCCGGATCGAAGGCACCGGGGGTCTGCCGGAGGCGGAGCTGGAGGAGCTCGAGGCACGGGTGGCCGGACTCGAGGCTCGGGGCCCCGGATGAGCCAGACTGCCTCTGCCGACGAGGCGCTGCTTCGGGCCATCGGTCCGGTCGGCCTTGCGGCAAGCATCGTGAACATCATGGTCGGCGGAAGCATTTTCGTCCTGCCCGCCGCTCTCGCCCGCGAGGTGGGCTCCGCGGCTCCGCTGGCCTACCTGATCGGGGCGACGGTCATGGGTCTCGTGGCCCTCTCCTTTGCCCAGGCTGGACGCCGCACCTCGAGGAGCGGCGGTCCCTACATCTACGTGGAGAACGCCTTCGGGAGGTTTCCCGGGTACCTGGCGGGTCTCCTGACCTGGCTCGCTGCCGCGTTCGCGAGCGCTGCCGTGGCCGCGGCGCTGGTGGACTCGCTGGGCACCGTGTTCCCGTCGCTGCGGCTGCCGATCGCACGTGGACTCGCTCTCGCGCTGCTGTTCGCAGTCCTCGCCCTTGTCAACGTGCGTGGCGTGCGAGCCGGAACCAGGCTCGCCACCGCCACCGCCATCGCCAAGTCGGCCGGCCTATTGCTGTTCGTGGTTCTTGCCGCGCGCCTCGTCGAGGCCCGAAACATCCATTGGGAATGGCCCACCAGCGCCGCAGGCATCGGCCGGGCCACGGTGCTCGTCATCTTCGCGCTGGCAGGCATGGAGGTGCCGCTCTGCGCGGGTGGCGAGATCCGCGATCCGGCGCGTACCGTGCCTCGCGCGCTCCTGGGCGCCATGGCGTTCGTCTCGGTGCTGTACCTCACGATCCACCTCATCGCGCAGGGCGTGCTGGGCCGCGGTCTCGCGCAGTCGCAGGCACCGCTTGCCGATGCCCTGGCGCGAGCGAGTGCCGGCGGCCGCGCCCTGCTGCTGGCCACCGGCGCCATCTCGATGTTCGGCTACCTGGGTGGAGACATGCTGGGGACCTCGCGGATCCTCTTTGCCTTCGGCAGGGACGGCCTGCTTCCACGCCGGCTCGCCGCGGTTCACACCGGCACCCGCGCGCCGCACATGGCGATCATGGTGCACACCGTCATCGCGGCCGTACTCGCGATGTCGGGAACGTTCACATTGCTGGCCCCGATCGCGAGCCTCGCCATTCTCCTGCTCTATCTCGGCTGCTGCGTGGCGGCATGGATCCTGGCACGACGTGATGCGCAGGCCTCAGGCTCGGCGCAGCATCCCCTGACGGTCCTCGCTCCTCTCCTGGCGATCCCCGGTCTGCTCTGGGTGCTGGCGCACAGCACGCCGCCGGAGTTCCTCGCGGTGGGCACCGTGATCGCCCTGGGCAGCGCAACCTATTGGGTGGGTGACGCGTTGCGTGCCCGCGCGGCGTGAACACCGCGTGAGCCCGTGACGCTGCGGCGCTCCGACCTACCTTTCACGCACAGCGACGAAGTGTCGTGACCCGGAGGAAATCAGGAAAGGCCGAGGAACTCAGGCCCACCAAAGCCGAGATCGCCGCGGCGGCCGGCCGCACCATTGCCGATCTCATCGCCCCGGGCCTGGACGTGCTCTTCTGCGGGATCAATCCGGGACTGTACTCCGGCGCTACCGGTCATCACTTCGCGAGGCCGGGGAATCGGTTCTGGCCCGCGCTCCGGGCGGGCGGCTTTACGGATCGGCTGGTGCGCCCGTGGGAAGAGCGACGGCTCCTCGAGTACCGGCTCGGCATTACCAATCTCGTAGCGCGCGCGACGGCCTCCGCGGCGGAGCTCGGGCCGGACGAGCTGCGGGCAGGGCGGGCGAGACTCTCCCGAAAGGTGCGGCGCTTTCGTCCGCGCGCGGTGGCGGTACTCGGCATCGGCGCTTTCCGGTTGGCGTTCGACCGGCCCGGCGCTCTCGCGGGGCGCCAGCCGGAGCCGCTGAGTGGCGCCCTTCTCTGGGTGCTGCCCAACCCCAGCGGCCTCAATGCCAACCACCAGCTCCCCGATTTGGCGCGTGCGTTCAGAGATCTCAGGAGGGCGGTGGCGAGACGATCGTGACCCGATTCCAGCTGACATTCGGCACACTCGTCCTCGCGCAAACCGCGCGGCGATCGGCGTGGCGCGTGTCAACGTGGGACTCGCCCTTGGCGGAAAGGCCAAGGGACACGCAGCTTTCGATCTTCCCGCCGGAGTGGACAGCCTGCGCTGGCACGTGGCCAATGGCCGGGGCCCGAGTCCCTGAGGCCGCATGATCGACACCGAGCACTGCCGGAAGCTTGAGCGGTTGTATGCCGCCGCGCCGATCTCCCTGTGGTATGGCGCCACGATCGCCATCGGCGAAGGTGCCGCCGAGGTGAGGATCTCGACACGTCCCCAGTTCTACCACGCGGCCAACGCGGTGCACGGCTCCGTGTACTTCCGGGCGCTCGATGATGCGGCCTTCTTCGCGGCGAACTCCAAGGTGGCCGAAGTGCTCGTGCTCACAGTCTCGTTCACGGTGCACTTTGCCCGTCCGGTGACCCGTGGGGAGCTTCGCGCGGTCGGACATCTCCTGCATCGGAGCGGGCGCCTCTTCCTCGCCGAGTCCGATCTGCGGGACGACCAGGGCCGGTCGCTTGGGCGCGGCAGCGGCGTCTTCACCCGGAGCGCTATCCCCCTGGATTCGAGCATCGGATACGCCTTGTGAGGAGGTGGAGCATGGCATCGATCGCGGTCACGGCCGTGCTGGCGGTTGTCCTCGCCGGATGCGCGCTTCCGGCCCGGAGCGCGAACAGGGCGGTCCAGCGCGAGACTGACTGCTCGTTCGAAAGCGCCGCGACCTGCTGGACGATCGCGGGGCGCTTTCCCTCCCGGCGCGGTCCTGCGCCCGATACCTCACGAGTGAATCCGCGCGCCCAACCTCCGGCCAGCCTGGTCGTGAGGACCGACTCCGCCGTTATCTCTCCCTGACGCCCCATGCGGGCCATTGTCGTGGAAGCGTTGGGCGATCCCGACGTCCTCGCCCTCGCCTCTCATCCAGTTCCCGAGCCAGGGCCGGGCGAGGTGCTCGTGCACCTGCATGCCATCGGGGTCAATTTTTCCGATACGGAGCGGCGGCGTGGGGTGTACGACCCGCCGGCGCTGCCTTGGATTCCGGGCAACGAAGCGGCAGGAATCGTCGAAGAGATCGGCCCCGGCGTCGACCGCGTGTGGCTCGGACGCCGGGTGGCGTTCTGGGCGCCCCGAACGAGCGGGACGTATGCCGAATACACCGCGGCGCCCATCGCGAGCCTCTTCTGGCTTCGCGATGATCTCGATTTCGCCGTCGGAGCCGCCCTCCCCGCTCAGGGCCTGACCGCCTACGGTCTCAGTCATTTTGCGACGGCGCTGGCCCGGGGTCAGAGTGCGCTGGTCCATGCCGCGGCCGGCGGCGTGGGTGTATTGCTCGTCCAGCTTCTGTGCCGGCTCGGCGTCCAGGTCCTGGGCACGGCCTCGACGGAGGCCAAGCGGGCGCTGGTCCGGGAGGCGGGTGCCCTCCCCCTGCCGTACGGCCCCGGGCTGCCCGACCTCGTTCGCGCGGCCAACGGTGGGAAGGGCGTGGACGCCGTGTTCGATTCGGTCGGGCGCGCGACGCAGGGCGACAGTCTCGCGGTGCTCTCGCTCTATGGTCATCTGGTCTATTTCGGAGAGGCAAGCGGCCCGCCGGCGCCGATTTCACCTGAGGCGCTCTATGAGCGCAATCTGCGCGTCAGCAGTTTCTGGCTGGCGGCCGATCCGCCCGAGCGCTGGAGCGTCGCTCGAGGCGAGCTGCAGGCATGGGTCGCCGCGGGCGCCCTCCGGGTGACCGTCGGCCACACTTTTCCGCTGCAGCGGGCCGCCGATGCCCACCGTCAGCTCGAGCAGCGCCAGACGCATGGAAAGGTGATTCTGCTGCCCGCCACAGGATGACATGATGCTCTCGCTCCGCCGCCATCTGCTCGCCGTCGCGATGCTTCCTTTCAGCGTCGCGGTGCTGATTCCGATCGGGCAGGGCTCAAGGCGCCGAGCCGCGACGCCCTCGGGTATACGTCCGTGCCGAGATACTTGAGACCGGAATCGGCCAGAAGCGTCACGACCCGGGCCTCGGGCCCCAGCCGTTTTGCCACGCGAATTGCGGCAAGGACGTTCGCGCCGGACGAGGTCCCGGCGAAGAGGCCTTCCTCTCGCGCAAGCCGCCGGGTCATGTCCTTCGCGTCGTCCGTGGCGACCGCCACGATCTCGTCCACCACCCGAGGATCCCAGAGCGGGGGTGTGTAACCGATGCCGACGCCTTCGATCTTGTGCGGCCCCGCCGGGCCCCCCAGGAGCACCGAGGACTCGGCGGGCTCGACCGCGACGATCGTGATCGCCGGCCTGTATCGCTTCAGCACGGTGGCGACCCCGCGCGAAGACGCCGCCGTACCCACGCAGTGGACGAACGCGTCGATCTCTCCCTTGGTCTGACGCCAGATCTCCTCGCCGAGCGGGTGGTAGCCGGCGATGCTGTCGTGATTGTTGAGCTGGTCGGTCCAGTAGGTGTGTGGCGCGCGACTCAAGTCGCGCGCGGTCTCGATCATGTCCAGAATCAGCTTCCTGGTCGTGCGGCCCCCCTCGCTCGGCACCAACGTCAGCTCCGCGCCCAGTGCCGTCATCTGGTCCAGCTTCTCCTGGCTGAACGCATCGGAGCTGACGATCCGGATCGGGTAGCCTTTGGCGGCGCAAACCAGCGCCAGCGAGGCGCCCGTGCTCCCTCCCGTGTACTCGACCACGGTATCGCCGGGCACGAGCCGCCCGTCCTCCTCCGCTCGCGAAATTACCGCCCGCGCCATCCGATCCTTCATGCTGCCGGTCGGGTTTTCCCACTCGAGCTTGACCAGGACCTGCGCACCATCCGCCGGGACGACCTTGTGCAGTCGAACCAGGGATGTCTCGCCGATCGCGTCGAGGATATCCATCGATAGCTCCCGTTCCCAGGTGATCCGGTGGAACGTAACTTGGTATGTGACCGCTTGACCCGGAGCACGCGTCGAAGGGGAACCGCCGTGAGATGCTCACCGCTGAGAACGAAGAAGGCCGGCGCGTAGCCCATGATGGCGCGTGCCCTGCTCGTGTGGGTCGGCCTGCTGCTCCTCGCGGTCCTCAACGGCGGCGTGCGGGACACGTGGCTGTCGCCACGGATGGGCGAGGGGCCCGCCCGCGCGCTCAGCTCGCTGCTGCTCTCGGGCCTGATTCTTCTCCTGACCTGGCTCACGATCGGATGGATTCGGCCGGTGAGGCCTGGTGCCGCATTGAGTGTGGGGGCGCTCTGGCTCGTTCTCACCCTCGCCTTCGAGTTCCTGGTAGGCCACTACGGATTCGGGAAGGCCTGGGCCGAGCTGTTGGCCGACTACGACGTGCGCCGCGGCAGGATCTGGATCCTGGTGCTGGTGGTGACGGTGCTCGCCCCGCTCTGGGCGGCGCGCATGCGGGGCCTGGCGGAATCTGGCAGCCCGTAGTCACCTCGACGCGGATCTTCCCGGTTACCAGGGCCTGCGCCCTCGTTCCGATGCCGTGGCTGCAACCGTCTTACCGGGTGTCGAGGGCGCTCGAAAGCGTGGACAGGCGGGGCAGGGTTCGAAGCGAGCCTCAAGGTGCTGCCCGAAGATCCCGAGCACGATCCCGACCCGTGCTATCAGGGAGGAGAGACATGCCGCATGTTCCGCTACCCGCACTTACGCCCGAACAGTGGGAGTCAGGAGACTACCGTCAGCCGGCGCGTGATCTCGATAGCTGGGCCAAGACCCAACCCGCTGCACGCGACGACGACGCCACCGAGTACGTGGCCAAGCTGGGCCTCGACCACGCCGGCTCTGTCCTCGCCATGAACCGCGCCCACGATCGCGTGCTGGTGCCGCCGCCGGCACGCGCCCCGCTGGCCGCGTTCGCCCTCGCCGGCCAGCCGTTCGGGTTCACCGCCGCGGACGTCGCCGCGGTGGAAACTGCCGCGGGACGAACCGACGATCCAGGCACACGCCACGCGTTGCGCGATCTCGGGCAACGGATCCAGAGCCTTCTGCCGCCCGCCGGGGTGACCAAGGAGTCGCTTTCATGACGTCCATCCCGCTACATACGTATCTGAACGATCACCTGGCCGGCTCGGTCGCCGCGCTCGACCTTCTCGATCATCTGCGCGAGACCGGGGCCCCGGGCGCCGAGTTCCTGACGGCTTTGCGCGACGACATCGCGGCGGATCAGCAGGTGCTGCAAGATTTGCTGCGCGCGGTGGGCGGAGAGGAGAGCCGGGTTCGCCAGGCCGGCGCCTGGCTCACGGCCAAATTCGGCGAGCTGAAGCTCCGGGTCGACGATCCCAAAGGGAATGGCCTTCGGTATCTCCAGGCGCTCGAGACCCTGGCCCTGGGCATTCACGGCAAGCTCGCGCTCTGGACCGCGCTCGGCGCGCTGCGCGACCGGATCGCGCAGCTCGCCGACCTCGACCTGGCTCGGTTGAAGCAACGGGCGCACGATCAATTCGATAGGGTGGAATCACGCCGCGTCGCAGCGGCCCGTGCCGCGCTGGCCGCGCCGTGAGCGGGCGCGCCGACCGGCTCGCACGCCGGCATGTCACTTTGCACCTTCCGCGGAGGTAATCGGTGGAACAATCCGGCGAGCGGCTCCGGCCGCACCCGAGCACCCGGCTGACGGGGCCGGTGGTCGCCCTCGATCTCCCTGCCCTCGCCCGTGCCCTCCAGGCAGAGCCCCACCCGGCCACCGGCGGTCACCGGCAGGCGGGGCTGATCCATCGGGGACCGCTGCGGCTCCTGCTGTTCGCGTTCGAGCCCGGCGGCCGGCTCCCGAAACACCAGGCGCCCGGCCACGTCGTGATTCACTGCCTCCATGGCGAGCTGACCGTGGAAGCGGCCGCCGCGCGATACCGCCTCGTCGGTGGAGAGGCCATCGCCCTCGACCCTGATGTGCCGCACGCCGTGGAAGCCCTCGTGGAGAGCGAGATGCTGCTGACGGTCTGCATCGGGACGTGAGCGCGATCGGGGGTACCTTGCCGCGACGGGTCGCGGCCTGCAGCTTCTGCCGGGGCATTCGTCAGCCGAAGTCTCGCACACGCCATACCGTTGCCAGCCGCCCAGGGAGGCGCCGATGCCGAACATCTTCGTGGATACCGATCACAATCCCAAGAACAAGCTGTACGACGGCTCCAAGGCCGGGGCCGCCGCGACCAAGGTCGAAGCCAAGATGCAGTCGGTGGTGAAGGGGGTCATCGGCAAGACCGCCGGATTCACCACGACGAAGGACGCCAACTCGAAGGGCTACATCGTCCGGCTGGAGATCTCCAAACTCACCGCCGCGAACGGCAAGACCGACTGCAAACTCTCGGGCTCCATCACGCGATATCCCAAGGGGGTCACCATGTCGGGCGCCAAGGGCGATGAGATGGTCACCACGGGGTGGGCCGGCCACGGCATTGCCGACGGTACGGACGACGGCGCGTTGATTTTCTGTGTCGAGTCGGTCGTCGAGGACATGCTGAAGAAAAACGGCATCCAGGCCATGCGAAACGATATGCTGAAACGTTAGGGGGCCGTCCGCGGAGAGTGGGTCCTCCCTTGTATCTTCCCGTCGTCCATTCTTACCAGGAGCTCCGATGTCCCGTCTGCTTGCCGCGCTTGCCTTGCTCGTTCTCCCCCTCGCCGCCCGGGCTCAGGATCCCGGTGTGGCGGTGCGCCCCTTCGATCGGAAACACGGCGGGAGCAAGTCGGTGCACATGCTGGCTCACGTGGTCAACAATCCCGGCGCCTGGAAGGCGGCCGACATCGAGATGGAGCAGGATCCCGATCGCCCCTACGTCTACGTGTCCGGCTTTACCAACTTCGACGCCCAGATCTACGACGTGAAAGACCCGGCGCACGCCAAGCGCGTCTTTCGCTGGGTGATCGACAACCCCGAGCTGCACCGGGGCATCGGCGCAATGGACGGGAAGTACTTCAAGATCGGTCCCAAGTATTACTACGTGCAGTCGCTCCAGTTCATGCAAGGCAGCCCCGACCAGGACCTCGGCGCCGTCGTGTTCGACGTGACCGGCCTTCCCGACTCGAGCAAGGTGAAGGAGGTGGCGCGGCTCCGCTATCCGGCGGCGCCGGGAGGGTTCCATAATATCTTTGCCTACAAGCACTCGGACGGCCGGGTGCTGCTGTTCGCGACGGTGAATGAGACGAAGGCGCTGGTCTACGATCTCGGTAAGGTGGTGAGCGGCGCCGACTCGGCGAGCTGGCTCATCGGCGGCGTGCCCAATCCGACCCCGTTCAAGCAGATCGGCGCGGGCGGCTACCACGACTTCTACGTCGGCTACGATCCGGGGACTCACCAGGACAAGTTCTACGGGGCCGGACTCGGCGGCTACTCGGTGTGGGACGTGACCCATCCCGAGGCGCCTACCCAGCTGTTCACCCTCACCGGCCTGGGCTTCGACATCGCTCACACCTTCACCCCGTCACCAGACGGGCGCTGGGCGGTGACGATGACCGAATACGAGTACACACCGCTCCGGATCTGGGACCTCCGGCCTGCCCAGACCGACTCGACTCAGAATCTCGACCTCGCCATCAGCGCCTGGACCGCCGACTGGCGCGACCTGGCGCACAATCACGAAGTCCGCTGGCCCTACGTCTTCGTCTCCGCCTATGAGGATGGCTTTCAGGTCTTCGATCTGAAGAATCCGACGGCCCCCAAGACGGACGGCTGGTACTACACCTGCGAGTGCAAACACGGAAACGGATTCGGCGGCAACCCCGACAACGGGTGGCAGGGGACCAACAGCGTCGAGCAGGGCGCGTTCGGCATCGACGTGCGCAACCGCGACGGCCTGATCGCGATGACCGACATGCGGAGCGGACTCTGGCTCTTCCGGCTGGACGGCTTCAAGGGCTGGAACGGGCGCGACGTCGGGATGCCCAATATCTCGAGCGTGCAGGACTACGATCGCGGGCCCGTCGCCGCGGCGGCTGGAGGCGCGCCGAGCCGCGGCCGGTGACGCAGGGTAGATGGCGGCTCGCGGCGTTCGCCGCGGGCCTGCTGCTTCTGTCGCCGGTCGGGCCGTACGACATCAAGCTGTTCTCTACGGCCGCGGCGCCGGGCGCGCGGGGCGCGGCGCGGCTCATCCCCAACGGCTCGCCGTTCGGCATCGGGGTAACGGCGGACGGACACGCAAGCTACGGCGTCCGGATCACCGCGGAGAAGCTACCCCGTCCGGACCGCCTGGGGCGGTTCACGGCGTACGTCGCCTGGGCGGCCACGCCCGATCTCACGCAGTGGGTGCGGCTCGGGCCGGCGCGAAACGGCACGTCCACCGTGGGCCCCGTCGAGTTGAACAAGTTCCTCCTCGTCATCACCGCCGAGGCCGACTCCGCGCCCGAGAAGCATACGGGGCCGACGGTGCTGCACGGCACGTCCCCCAGCGGCTGGCTCCAGTCGTTCCTCACCCATCCGCTCTTCCGTGGCATCTCGCAATGAGGCGACGGCCGCTTGCCCTCCTCGTCGCTTCCGCCGCATGGGCGACACCCGCCGTGGCGCAGCACCCCACGCACGGTATGCCGGGCATGGCCGGCATGCACGACTCGTCCCACACGATGCCGATCCCGATGCCCGCGGGGATGGTCATGATGCCGGGGCTCGTAGGTCTCACGCCGGGCGTCACAACGTTTCTTCCCGGACATGGCATAGACCCGGCGGACCTCCCCGCGGCCAGGCCGGGCGCCGTCACGCCGCTCGATGACGGCGACACGCTCGATCTGACCGCGATGCTGCTCCGGCGTACTATCCATGGCCGCGCCTTTGCCATGTATGGATTCAACGGCCAGGTGCCCGGCCCGCTCATCCGGGTGAGACAGGGAGCGACCATCACCGTCCGGTTTCACAACCACATCGATTTGCCGAGCAGCGTGCATTGGCATGGCGTCCGGCTGGACAATCGGTACGATGGAGCGGTGGGCGTGACGCAGCAGGCGGTAGCGCCGGGCGGCGATTTCGTCTATACCGTGCGGTTTCCGGACGCGGGCATCTACTGGTATCACCCTCACGTGCGGGAGGATGTCGAGCAGTCGATGGGCCTCTTCGGGAACATGGTGGTGGACGCGCCCGACCGCGACTACTACTCGCCGGCCAACAGCGAGCAGGTGCTGATCCTGGGCGACCTGCTGATGCAGGCGGACACGCTGATCCCCTACGGCGGGGAAGCGCCCGATTTCGCGCTGATGGGACGGGTCGGGAACGTTCTGCTGGTGAACGGCGAGCCGGACTACGCGCTCCACGCGCACCGGGGCGACGTGGTGCGGTTCTATCTCACCAACGCCGCGAGCTCGCGCACGTACAACCTGTCGTTCGGCGGCGCCCCGATCAAAGTGCTCGCTTCGGACGTGAGCCGGTTCGAGCACGAGGCGCGGGTGCGGAGCGTGGTGCTGGGGCCCGCCGAGCGCTATATCGTGGAGGTGCGGTTCGATCGGCCGGGGCGCCACCCATTGCTCAACTCGGTGCAGGCCATCAACCATTTCCGGGGCGAGTTCGAGGCCCAGGTGGACACGCTGGGTATGGTGACCGTGGACTCGACGCCCGCCGGGCCCGATCACGGCGCCGCGTTCGACAGTCTCCGCGCCAATCCCGCCGTCTCGCGCGACGTCGATCGGTACCGCCGCTGGTTCGACACGCCGCCGGACAAGCGCCTCACGCTCACCGTGCGCACGTCGGGGCTCCCGCTCGCGACCGTGCAATTCATGACGATCGATACCGCCTACTACGCCCCGGTCGAATGGGTGGACGGCATGCCGGACATGAACTGGCTCTCCACCTCCAGACAGGTCCACTGGATCCTTCGGGATGACGCGACGGGCAAGGAGAACGAGGCCATCGACTGGCACGTGAAGGAGGGCTCGGTCGTGAAGCTCAGACTGTTCAACGATCCGCGCGCCTTTCATCCCATGCAGCACCCGATCCACCTGCACGGCCAGCGGATGCTGGTGGTCGCGCGCGACGGGGTGCCGACCCTGAACCACGTCTGGAAGGATACGGCGATCGTTCCTGTCGGATCGACGGTGGACCTGGTGATCGATGCCTCCAACCCCGGAGCGTGGATGCTGCATTGCCATATCGCGGAACACCTCGGCGCCGGCATGATGACGGTGCTCCATGTGGATCCGGCGACCACCGCGCGATAATCGGGGAACGTGCCTGAGGCTGACCGGCGTGCCAAGCTGCCATTGCGAAGATATTGATCACCACTTCACTCCGCGACGGGCCCGCGATGATCTGGCCGCCTACCGGCGGCGCGGACCGACCGGCACCGCACGGATGATCCTGAAGGCCCTGGCACAGGCCGGTGTCGCGCCGCAGACCCTCCTCGACGTGGGCGCCGGCGTCGGCGTGCTGCACCACGAGCTGCTCGACCGCGGCGTCCAGCGGGCGGTTCATCTCGAGGTGGCCGGGGCGTTCGTCGAGGCGGCAAGGGAG
>Ga0075286_1000051_pt1 | contig 11820 bp, 10 predicted proteins | sample SF_Rice_20C_0N_2_FD_69761 | JGI IMG/M metagenome (GOLD analysis project Ga0075286, IMG submission 69761) | Rice paddy soil microbial communities from Twitchell Island, California, USA - SF_Rice_20C_0N_205 | ecosystem: Environmental > Terrestrial > Soil > Paddy field/soil | place: USA: Twitchell...
CGACCGGCGAGAAGCTGGCTAATAAGCGAGCGTTTCTCGTCCCGCCAGTGGCGGCGAAAGTTACCATCGGCGCACGGCGGATAGCCGCGCCGTGACGTGCGGGCATGCCGACTCCCCTGCTTCAAACTTTTTCGGTGGCGGCAAGCGGAGAGGATTATCAAGCATCATCGCGCCGTCACCACGAAAATTGGGTTTGCAGGGCTTGGGTGATCTCCGTAGCTTCTTTGTCGGTTTGGGCAACAAAATCACCAATTCACCGGTGATAAACGACGGCGGTCATGGCATATGTGGACAAAAGTCTAGACCCCAGCTGAGTGCGTATTCTCGAAGCTCAAAAAATCCTCGAAGCCGCGGTCGTTGAGTGTAAAACCGCGATATCGACACGCCTGAAGTGCGAGAAGCCCTCGAACGTGCTTGCTCGGTCCCTACTGTCGGCAGGAGTGGCGAATCACCGGCTTTCGCAATCATTTGAAGCTTTCTCGAAGAATACTCCCCTGGTGGTGAAGGCCAGCAGCAAACGTTGCGAGTTTATTTCCGTGATATCTACGCCCACGTGAGAGAGTTGCTAATCGCAGGATCGGAAAGCTGAACAACCGTTACAGGAAAACACGCGGCCCTCGATGAGAGCGGATATCGATCGACTCACGGCAGAGATAAGAAATAAACCAGAAGCATGTATCCAATCGCACAAATCGAAGTAAGGCTCCATCCTAGCCAGGATAGCCAAGTCAATCGCTTCGGTCGAGGTAAAAGTTCGTCCGGCCGGTAGAGGATATCCAGAAACGCGATAACTAAACCCGAAACGGCGAGGACCGCCAACACAGCTTTGAGTGTGTGGAGATGCGCCATTGAGAGGGAAATCCTTACTGCCGCTGTCCTACAGCCGGAATCTTTCCCAGCGGAACTGTCCCGCTTCTGCTATTTACCTAGACCCAGCCGCAACTCTCGCACAGCAAAGCTGTACTTCGCGGCAGTGCAATGTCTGCCCGTGCTGTCTTGGAAAGCGTCGATAACTCAAGCAGGTCGCCGGTCTTTGTTTTCCAGTTGCACATTTGGCAGGGCATGCATTTCCCATTGTGAGCCCTCCCCCCAATGTTACCGACTATAAAAATTGCAATCGCAGGGCCACTTGGAGGTTAGCCTAACCGGGCGAATGGCTCAAGTTGCGGAGCCCAACGCGCGCGTCTATATCTAATTTTTCCCGCTCACAAAAGAACTCTCTACGTTGCCGGCAGTACAGCGAGCTTTATTGAGCCCCATGCAGGTGTCGCCGGTGGGCCAGCTGCCGGACGGTGGCGCCTGGACCTACGAGGCGAAGCTGTGCCTAGCCGCCCAGCGCAGCAACCGGTCTTGTGCTCTGGTCCCGGCGCGAGCCCCATCCAGATCAGGCGAGTTGGATGCCGAATGAGAGTTGCCGGCCTGATGTTCGATTTTGGGTTGTTAAATCTTGCCGTCTCGCCGCAGCGTTTCGAGGCGCGCAATAATGATCTGAGTTGGATCTCCCGAGATTGATAGTTCGGGTAAGGCGTGAGTTGCAGCCCCGAGATCTTCGAGGTTTTTTTTAATCGCGGTCAGATCGATATGTCTTTTTTGCGATTCGTTGATTAGTTCTATGCACGTAAGAAGGTTTTCATCGATCCGGGTCAGGCATTGCGCAAGCGCGCGCTCTTCGCGTTTCATCCATTCACGTAATCGCTCGGCTTCCGCCTGGATGGTCTGTTGCGCTAGCGGGCGGAGACGTTCTTCGATTTGCAACTGCAGATCGCCCAATTTCCGCAGCAAGCCGCTGTAACTGTCGTCTGCGGCCTCCGAGATTGGCTGGTCGCCAACGTCTGCTTGAGCCGGCGGCGATCCCGAGCTTGGCGTATTGATTGACCCGAGAGCGGTTTGAATGCGCGAAATTCGTTCCAACACCTTACCCGGGTCATCGAGCAGATGTCGCAGTTGCCTGATCGGATCCGAATCTGCCACTTGTAATGTAACTGAGCCTAAAGCTGCTTCTCGGCAACGGCTGCCGAAGGCATCGGGTCGTCGCTCTCCGACAAACTCATTGATTTGGTGGATACTAGCTCGAGTACATCGCTCCTGCTGAATCTCCAGCTGCGGCCGATGCGGTTTCCCGGTATCACGCCCTTCTCTGCCAGCTTGTATACTGTTTTGAGGTGGATCTTCAAAAGTGCCGCAACCTCGGAAGGCGTCATGATCTCTTCCATTCGTCATTCTCCTTTTTTTTTATCAGAATGGCTATCGCTGGCAATGCAACGCATGACCTATGCCAGACGACAATACGAGTTCAGTGACTCAGGGTAAGACTTGGTTTTACCGAAGTTTTCCGCAATGCGGTGAAAAAATGTATCTGCTAGCCTATAAGCGCGGCAGCGCACGTCCGCTGGACAAAATTGGCCGGTTAGTGCAGTTTTTGGTAACCCCTTGGCACAGGGGGCTAATGCGTTAGCCTAAAAATCCGCATCAACTCGCGCGGTGCAAAGTGTTGGCGCCCGGGAATCACGCTAATCACTCTTGAAATGCCCTTGCGCGTAGCGCGCCTGAACTTGCGCCAACTGGTTTTGCCACTTTTTCGAAAACTCAGTGCGCGTCTCATCGCTGATCGCGCTAGTCGCAGGAAATTTATCGCGCCACTCCCATGGTCGAACTGCCTCGATGATCATGCGCGAATTGTGGCCCTTTTGTCCCGGCTGGATGATCGGGTCGAGCGGGCCACTCCAGGTGCGGCGCAGAATATCCACAGATGTTGCCGGGTCGGACCGAGTCGCTATCGCCCAAAGCACTTCGTTCGTGTCGGTGATATCGATGTCGTCATCGACGACGACAACGTAGCGACCGAGATAAGCACCCGCGTGGCATTGACAGGCGATCAGCGCAGCTTGTTTTGCGTGACCGGGATAGCGCTGCTTGATTGCTACGACGATCATGAAACGTTGAGCAGGCGGCGGCAAATAAACACCCTTGATATCCGGTACGCCGGCCTGTTCCATGCCATTCCAAATCGTTGCCGCCCGCAAGCACGAGCGGTACATGCCGTGAATCGTCGGCTTAAACGGGGCCGCGCCGCAGATAATCGGATCGTTGCGATGGTAAAGGGCTTTCACGCGGACGAACGGTTCAGCGCGCTGTGCGCTCGCGTAGTAACCCGGCCATTCCCCGAATGGCCCTTCCTGCATTGATTCGCCGGGAATGATCTCGCCTTCAATGACGAACTCCGCGTTGGCTGGAAAGTGAAGCCCGGTGACCGGTCCTTCGATCACGTCGATGGGCTGGCCGATCAATCCGCCCGCCCAGTCATATTCATTGACGCCGAAAGGCACTGCTTGAGACGCCGCGATAAAGAGCAACGGATGCTGGCCGAAAGCCATAGCGACGGGAAAGGATTTGCCGGCTTTCATTGCTTTTTCGTAGTGCATCTTACCGTGCTTTCCCGGCGAGATATAAAGCCCCACTTTGTCCTTGTCTTGCAGCATCACGCGGTAGCAGCCGACGTTTTCAACGCCGGTCTCCGGATCGCGCGTGACGACCAAATGAGCAGTGCCCAAATAACGTCCCCCGTCACCGGCATGCCACCGCGGCACCGGAAACTTCATGAGATCCACCTCATCGCCACGTTCGATGTTCTCGAATACCGGACCATTCGAAACGACGTTGGCTTTGAACGGCTGCATTGTTCGCAAGCGCGCGCGCAAGGCATCGATCAACGGAATGATCTTTAAATCCATCGGCAGGTTGAGCGTTAGCGCGGTGCGCTCCAAGGTTTCAAGCATATTGGCAAGCACGCGCCGTCCCGGCTCGAATCCCGGAACCTTGTCGAAAACGAGCGCGGGCGGCGTGGAAATTCTTTCAAGGATAATTTCAGTAAGCGCCCCAATCTCAAGGTCCCAGTGCGCGCCTGAGATCTGCTCGAGTTGTTCCAGGCGCTTAACCTCTTTAAGCCAGTCGCGGAGGTCGCAGGAGTAGCCTTGGTCGGATTTCACCGCAGTGACAATGGTCATGAAAGACTCCCTCGGTTCGCTTGCGGATCTTACTCGATGAGTTTCAGTGTGCTCGGAGCAAAAAGTTCTTCCGGCGCGATCGTCCGCGCCGTGATGCCCTGAGCGTCGCAATAAGCGATAAATTTCTCGAGCACATGCCGGTTCGCTTCCACGCCGTAGGCCCAAGGGTCGCTCTGGAAAATTTGCCCTTCTTCGGCGAGATAGTGATTCGGCCAGGCCTCGACTAAGCTCGGAATCGCGCGCCGCCAGCGCTGCGCCCAACGCTTGGCATCAGCGTAAAGGCGAAAAAGCTTTTCCGGCAGCTCGGGATAACGTTTTATAATATTCTTTTGCAATGCCAGCACGTGCATGATCGGCAGGATTCGTGTGTTGCGAAAGTAGCTGGCTTCTACGTCGCGCGAGTTCTCGAACAACTTTTTGACGGACGTATTCCCCGATAAAATTGGCAACTGCGACTCGGTCACGCCCAAGGCGTCGACTTGGCCGTCGAAGAGCGCGCGACAGGCGCGTTCGGGGGTACTCTCGCCGCTGTTTTGCAGGATTCGAATAACCGAGCCGTCGCGCGGTTCCACGATCGCGGCCGGATCGTGATCATCCCAATGATGCATCGATGCGACGTACCATTCCGAATTTGCGGCAGACACGCCGTACTCATCGATCAACATGCCGCGCATCCAGACCGCCGCAGTCTGCACCCAGCGAAGAAAACCGAGCTTTTTGCCGTTCAAATCCGAGGGTCGTGTAATGCCGGAATCTTTGCGGACGAAAATGAAACCGTGACGGAACATGCGTGAGGGGAAAACCGGAATGCCGACAAAATCCGCTTTGTCCCTGGAAGTGTAATAGATCAATTCACCCAGCGACATTTCAGAGATGTCGTATAACCCTTTGAACATCCCAGCGAACATTCCCGGCACATCCTCGGTTTCACTAATGTCGAATTCGAAGCCGGGAATTCTCATCTGGCCGCGCAGGATCGGAAGTGTTCCGTCGTAGGTGCGGCTTGCCAGTCGAATTTTCGCGGGAGTAGCCATGATCGACTGAAGTTAAAGTAAGACTGGCAGGTTCCTAATATGCCGATTCTTCGCGGTAGAGCTGCAATGACTCCATCACAGGACGATCGTTGATGGAAAAAAGCACCGCCTCATCGTTGGCGACATTCTCGTGGGCATGCCACTGCCACAGCGGCACGACAAAGCTGTCGCCTTTGCTCCACTCGAGATATCCTTCGCCGACTTGGGTGCGGCCCTGCCCTCGAGCAACGTGGTAAATCACAGTGCTGGTATGGCGGTGCGTCCGCGTCGATTCCTTGCCTTTAAAGAGCTGCACCTCGCATGACATGGTTGGGTAGGTGTAACCGCCCGTCGCAGGATTAATGTAGCGTACCAACCGACCGTCATGCGGATCGCGGTCATGGTCGCCGATCGCGCGGAGCGCCGCATGAGTTTCTTTCCATGTGTAGCGAAACGGCACGCCGCGGCGATGAGTGTCGTCCATTTTCGGCAGGCGCGCAAAGCCCAACCGGCTGACCGACTCGCCGGTGGGGCGAACAATCGGCTGCTCTGCGACTTCCGATTCTTCGAAAAACAGGATATTGAACGACTGGATCAGCGGCCCATCCAATCCATCGAGCCAAATAATGGGATCTTCGGATTCGTTGTGGTGATCATGCCAAGCCCAATTGGGCGTGAGAATCAGGTCCCCTTCTTCCATGAAAAACTTTTCGCCGGCGACCGCGGTATAAGCGCCTTTACCCTGAACCACAAACCGGATCGCCGCCATGTTGTGCCGGTGAGCCCGCGCCACTTCTCCTGGATTGACGATGGAAAAAGTTACTTGCAGAGTATGCGAGGTTGACTTCATCGGCATCTGCGGGTTGACGAGTCGAATGGCGCGCCGCTCAGCCTGTTCCATACCGATGGTTTCGCTTGCCTTGAGCAAGCCGTCGAGCAGCGGCTCCCACTTCCAGAGATACGGCGCTTCAGAGATGTGCCCCGGCACACGCGTCCGCCAAAATCCGGATAGGTGGTTTTGCTCCAACTGGTTATCGAGCTCTTCGAGCTTCATAGAGTAATTGCTTTATCCAAGACTACGACGCCTGCGACATGGCGTGGGCCATTCCACCAAAATAGGCGCGATGGAGATCCATGGACTCCTTGGCGGTATGAAGCACGTCATCCTCCCTGCCCGGCGCGACATATTTTTCCAACACGTCGATAAACATATCCGAGTGTTTAACATCGGCCTTGCTGTGCGCGGTGAAGTTCGGCATCTGCCCATCCTCAAGCTCCAGATCTCTTTTCCAGATCTTGTAAAGACGCGTGCAATTGCCGCCGCCGATATCGCCGAGCAGGCGGTCGTCATTGGTCCACTCCGCGATGGTGGACGCCGCAATCGCCTCCTGCCAAGGGCGGTTTCGCGCGAGCCAGAACCAGCCGTAGATCGCTGCCTTGGTTGTCGGCAGCGGCTCCGCCTTCAGGATGTCGTCAACAGTTAAACCCAGTTCTTTTCCCTGGCGAAAGATCAGATCGAGATGGCCGTGTTTCGAATGCTCGTCTTCGACCAGCTCTTCATGCTCATGTTCCATGATGCGCTGCTTGACCTCGAACTCCGGGCAATTGGCAGCAACCTGAGGCCAAAAATTGCGGCGTTGACGCACGTAAAGACTCAATTGCAACAAGTAAATCCGCGCCCGTTCAACCGTCATCGGAATCGAGTAAAAATGTTCCATCTCCTGCGACTGAAACAAATCACGCACACAATCGCCCAATTTTTGCCGCCATTCTTGTGGCTTCATGACAATTCCTCCGACTACAGTGCGAGTTGTACGAGTATCCGATCCGCCAAAGTATTGTCAAGCGCCGCAACCACGATCGGTCGATCTCGCGCAAGCACGAATCAAATACATTATGTGGATCACACGGCGCGAATGCGCCGGCATTCATCAACCAAGAAAATAGGGGAGAGAACTAGAGCGCTTTCTCAAGCGCAGCAGGATCGCTCATTGCACGTTTAGCTCGTCACTCGGCCTCGGCAAATAATGAAGCAAAACCGTTTGGAGCTCGCGCAGAGATACAGGTTTATGGATGACCGCGTCTGCACCACGGTGCAAAGCAGTGTCCTTATGCGCCTGCGCCGTCCATGCGGTACAGATAATGATTGGCGTCTGTCTTGTGACGGCACTTTCCCTCAAGCAGGATGTCGCTTGGATGCCATTCATGCTCGGCATAGCGATATCCATGAAAATCAAATCCGGCTTTTCAGCCATAGCTTTTTGCACGCCAATTTCGCCATCGTCCGCCTCGACGACATGAAAACCGAGATGACGAATGAGCATCGCAAACAGCTCGCGGCAGTCTGTATTATCTTCTATTACTAATACCTTGTAAGCCATAGACTCGTGGATCGAAGCAGAGCGCGTGCCAGGTATGAACTTCGGACATCTTAACCCTAGGCTGGACTTCTCCACGCTACGATGACGCTTTTCGATCGCGGAGTCGTCATCGGGATCGATAAAATGACATAAACGGGCGAGCCGGCCCATTTTCGGAAACAGGCTATAAAATCGATGGTTGAAGGAAATTATGGTGTCCCAGGAATGCTCGGGCCAAATCTGCCTAACGTGCTTCATTCGAAGTGGGCAGGACTTAAACCACTTCGCTCAGGGGTCCGCGTGAGTTCCTGGGATACTGGCCCCGAAGACTCCCGGGTTCAACTGGGCCAAAGCTCGAGGTGCAGCTGATGTACCTGGGAAGCGCTGTCGCATTCTTGCGACAAATCACCAAACATCGATCATCTCTTGGTTAAGCTGAATTCGGTTGGGTTGAGCTGGATGTATTTCCGCATGCACCGTGCTGTGTTCAATCCATAGGAGCGGATCGACAGGGTTGACAGTTTTCCAGTCCATTATTACCTTGTAGACTAGAAGTTGATCAGTCCATTTATCCCTCCGACAACGCCCGAAATCCTTCGACTACCCGACTCGCCGGGAGGTCGTTGGTCCCGGCCAACTAAAGAAGTGTTTGGCCTAATTATTGTTACCTTTTATGGACGATTACATGAACAGAAAACGCCGGTAAGAGTCTAACTTATAGGTAAAGTATGTTTAAAGGCGAGCAACTAAGGAGAAATATAATGCTTCCGCCATTTGATGATGAAAGAACGATGACTGACGATTTCGAGAACTCGGACTCGGGAGTGACCCAAATTCAAGAACATGATCCAGAAGTTTCTAGCGAAATCGAGAGCAGTGACGAATTGGAAGAAGAAGAGCCCAAGCAGGAGCCGTCAGACGCGAGTTTGGGATCGGTCCAGCAGTATCTACATGACATCGGCTCGGTTCCGTTACTTACGCGCGAAAGGGAGGTTGAGCTGGCGAAGGAAATCGAGGCCGCAAGCAACCAGATTTTCTCGGCCCTTTTCTCGATTCCCTTTGCCTCACGCAGGATCGTTGACTTGGGTATTCGGCTCGAAAACGGCGATCTTGAGATCCGCGATATCGTTGGGAAATCTGATGATGACGATGGCAACGACAGCAACTTGGATCCGAAGCTACTCTTGAAGCAAATCGCGAAATTGTCACGTCTGATGAAATCACGCGAGGCGATACTGCGGCAGTTAAACCGAACTCGGCTATCCCAGCAACGCAGGGTCAGATTAGGCCAGCACGAACAGGCAAATCTGACAAAAATCTACGATGCGGTCCGTGGGCTTCACTTGGCTCCCGACCAACAAGAACACATCATTCAACAAACGGGTAAGCTTGCTGCCCGCATATCCGGGCTGCAGTCGCAAGCTGCGGCTTACCCAAGAAAGAAAGCAGCATTGCTCGACGAAATTCAGGCCCTTGAAAAAGCCGCCGGAGTGAGCGCCGAGGAAATCAAAGAACGCGTGCGGTTGGTGCATGAGGGTGAAGCGCGGGTAAAGGCCGGCCGGAAGGAGTTTACCGAAGCCAACCTCCGCCTGGTGGTCAGCATTGCCAAGAAGTATGTGAATCGCGGCCTGAGCTTTTTGGATCTTGTTCAGGAAGGTAATCTCGGTTTAATGCGCGCCGTCGAAAAGTTCGATTATCGCTTGGGTTTTCGCTTTTCTACTTATGCAACTTGGTGGATCAGGCAAGGCATCACACGCGGTCTAATCGACACCGGCCACACGATCCGCGTGCCGGTGCACCGGGTCGAATCGAGAAACAAGGTGATTCAGACTGCGCGCGAAATGCAGCGCAAACTTGGTCGCGACCCAAGTCCCGAAGAGCTCGCCCGAGAGCTGCGCTTGCCGATCGCAGAGTTGTTAAAACTAGTGCAGACCCACGGCGAGCCAGTTTCTCTACAAACGCCGATCTGGGAAGACGGGGATGAACTCGGCGATTTCATCGAAGACCGCGTACAGCCGCTGCCGGAGAATCAGGCGCTGGAGGGCGTCTTGCGCGCTGAAGTGAGAAAAGCGTTGGCCGTTTTGACGCCACGCCAGGAAACTGTCCTCCGGAAGCGTTTCGGCATTGAGGAAAAACGCGATTACACGCTGGAAGAGCTCGGTGAGATGTTTGCCGTGACGCGAGAACGCATTCGGCAAATCGAGCAGCGATCGTTGCAAATTCTGCGCAATCCGAATCGCCGCAAACCTCCGGCGCCCGGCAAACAGATCAATCCGGACCCAAGTTTGAACTGAAGCGATATTGACGATCACGCCGAGAAAACAGGGACACCCCGTGTCCCTGTTTTTTTTAGAAAAATTTCGAAGGTCGTGCAAAACTGGTGGAGCTGATCGGAATCGAACCGACGACCTCTTGAATGCCATTCAAGCGCTCTCCCAACTGAGCTACAGCCCCACGAACGTAAAGACTGGGAAATGAGTGATGAAGTCAAAACTAGGGAACCCGGCTGAAAAAGTCAACCCACGCCGATTTTTGTCGTAAGAAATATCGAGAGCGAAATCTTCCTTGCAGAACTGGTTACTTGCCTCGAACCATCTCTTCAGCATGGCGGCGCGCTTGCTCGGTAATCTTAACTCCGCCGAGCATCCGGGCCAATTCATCGACCCGATCTCGCTCGCTGAGTTGCTGCACTCGCGTAAAAGTCCGCCCTCTCTCGATTTCTTTGGCGACGACAAAATGGGCGTCGGCCAAGGCTGCGATCTGTGGCAGATGAGTCACGGTGATCACCTGGTGGTGCGCGGCGACTTCTTTGAGCTTCTTGCCGACGATTTCCGCCACCCGGCCGCCGATGCCGGCATCGACCTCATCAAAAAGCAAAGTAGAACCGACTCCCGGTGTCATCGCCAGGGCTTTGAGTGCGAGCATCAAGCGTGAAAGCTCGCCGCCTGAGGCGATCTTAGCCAGGGGCTTTGCCGGCTCTCCTGGATTTGGCGAGAAGTAAAACTCTACTTGGTCCATACCGCGTCCTGTCAGCTTTTTGCCGGCAATAAAAAAGGGCGGAGCATCGACTTTTTCGTTCTGAGTGGCAAAACGCACTTCAAACATGGTCTCGGGCATGCCGAGACCTTTCACTTCCTTCTCCATTTCGCGTTTTAGCTTTTTCGCGGCTCTCTGCCTGATAACCGACAATTCCTCCGCTGTTTCCCACGCCGCCTTGCGGGCGTCGGCAAAAGCCTTCTCCAAGGCAGCGATCTGCCCCTCACCATGTGCCAAATCATTCAAAGACGTTTTGATCTCTTCATGCATGCGCAAGATATCGTCGACAACGCTCGCATTGTATTTGCGTTTGAGCCGTTGGATTTCGGCCAAACGATCTTCGACCTGCTCCAGGCCGGCGGGATCGAAGTGAGAGCGCTCAGCGTAGCGGCGCAATTGTGCGGCGGCTTCTTGTAGCTGTGCCAAGGAGGATTCCAGCAGATCGAGCGGCGGTTGCAGGTGTTGATCGATGGCCGACAGCTCGCGTAAACGGCCAGCGTACTTACCCAGTCGGCCGACCAGCGCTGCATCGCCTTCATACAAGACCTCTTGGCCCTCGCGGCAACCTTGATAAAGCTTCTCGCTATGCGCCAGAATGTTCTTTGCGGCGCGAAGTTCTTCCTCTTCGCCGGCTTTAAGGCGTGACTGAGCAAGCTCTTCGGCTTGGGCTTCGAGCAACTTTTTTTCCCGGCGCCGCTGTTCGAGCGACTCTCGCGCTTCGTTGAGCGCTTGCCAGGCGGCGGCGAGAACGTGATGATTCTCGCTCATCGTCCTAACCAATGTCGCCGCGTTCGCAAATGCGTCGAGCAAATTCAGATGGGTCTCTGCCTGCAACAATGTGTGATGCTCATGCTGGCCATAAATATGGACGAGCGAGCTGCCGATGTCGGCGAGCAGAGCGAGCGGCGACAAACTGCCGTTCAAAAAAATCCGGTTTTTGCCCGAGCGATTGACCATTCTTTTGATCACCAGCTCGCCTCCGGTTTCGAATCCGCCGTCGCTCAGCTTCTTTTCGATCTCCGGCGGTAGGCCTTCGAACAGCGCCTCGACGGTCGCTTCTTCCTGTTGGTTGCGGATAATGTCCGAGCTGCCGCGCTCGCCTGCGATCAGGCCGAGAGCGTTAAGGATAATGGATTTGCCGGCCCCTGTTTCCCCGGTGATAATGTTGAGGCCGGATCCAAGCTCAAGGCCGACCTGGTCGATGACCGCAAAGTTCTTGATGCGCAACTCGCGCAGCATAAAGCGCGGCCCCTAGCGTTCTCCCCACTTCAGTTTTTCGCGCAAAATTTCGTAGTAACTACGCGACGGGAGTCTGATTAACGATACCGGCAAACCGTAATCGCGAGCTTCCACCCGATCGCCGTTGTCGAGCCGAACGCCCGGTTGTCCATCGGGAGTCAAAATGAC